>OFMJ01000002.1_pt1 | contig 312172 bp, 290 predicted proteins | sample 1541801 | NCBI WGS metagenome assembly OFMJ01 (sample SAMN04209234, study PRJEB22552) | human gut metagenome | biome: gut; material: feces | host: Homo sapiens | place: USA: Oklahoma
CGGCCGGCTGGCGCAGGTTCTCCGCGGCGGCCAAGCGGGCCGGCGCGCCGGTGGCCGGCGCCCGCGCGCTCTGGGAGGCGATGCTCGCCTCCGCGAGGTCGGGCAGGAGGCTGCCCGCCGGCGAGGACGTCGCCGTCCGCATGCTCGCGCGCGAGATCGCCGCGCTCGACGCCGACGTCGCCGAGCTGGAGGGGCTCGTCGCCGACTCGCTGGCGGGCGACGAGGTCTACGAGTGCCTGCTCACGGTCCCCGGGATCGGCCCCAAGACCGCCGCCGCGCTCGTCACGTCGGTCGACATCTCGATGTTCCGCGGCCACGACGAGCTCGCGAGCTACTGCGGCGTGGCGCCCGCCGACAGCAGGTCCGGCACCAGCGTGAGGTCGACCTCCCCGCAGCGCGGGGGCAACAAGCAGCTCAAGAACCTGCTGATATTCAGCTGCAACTCCCTCATCGGCACGCAGAACAGATTCGGAAGGTACTACGACGAGTGCAGGGCGAGGGGGATGAGGCACAACAAGGCGCTGAAGGCCGTGGCGAGAAAGAGGCTCAAGGTCATCTACGCGGTCATGCGCGACGCGGTCCCGTACGCGGCCTAGGCCGCGGTCGGACAACCTAGCGGACGAGGGGCGCCCGGCGCCCTGATGGGCTATGCTGAAAAACGCAAGCCGCCATAGTTGACAAAACCATAGAGACACCCCCCGCCGTCGTTTCGTGAAAGGAAGCGCACGATTTGCGCTTGTCTTGCACTCAGCCGCATGCTTCCCCTCCTGTTCCAACAATCGTTTTGCCTTTCAGCCATTTCGACTGTCTTCATTCTGTCCCCTCCGAGTTTTCATGAGAATTACCAATACGGGCAAATTCCATTCGCCTCGTGTGCAATCAACCGTGTTGACCCCAAGTAGCTTGCACAGTAGCCATAAGGCCCATGCAATCCAAGGAAGAGAAACCAACCCCTGCACGTGCGGCACCCCGTCCCATGCAAGGAGTTGTTCCAAGATAGAACGATGCGCCGCTTTCACTTCGGGAAGCGACGCATCGAGTTGATCACAAATATATAAGCGGCACCCTAAAGGCGGCCCAAAAGCTCGTCCACAAGCTCCGCGCGGGCGACCAGCTTCTCCTCGCCCGTGCCCATATCGCGCAGGCGAACGTTGCCGGAGGCGAGCTCGTCCCCGCCAATGACCACCATATATGCGGCGCCAACCTTATCTGCCTGCTTGAACTGGCTCTTCAGCGAGCGGCCCTGGTAGTCGCACTCGGTACGAATGCCGGCGGAGCGCAGCAGGTTGGCAAGGGAGAACACCTCGTCGCGCAGCTCGGCGCCGGCGTTAGCCACGTAGACGCAGCGCTCGACGTCATCGGCCATCTCTCCGCCAAACGCCTCCAGGGCGAGCATGGCGCGCTCGAAGCCCACGGCAAAGCCGACGCCAGGCGTGGGCTTGCCGCCCTCCAGCTCGACCAAGCCGTCGTAGCGGCCGCCACCGCCAATGGAGCCGACGCCCGCGCCGGGCGCCTCCACCTCGAAGACGGTGCGGGTGTAGTAGTCGAGGCCGCGCACCAGCGTGGGGTCCTCGACGTAGGCGATACCGGCCTCGTCCAGATACTGCTTGACCTTGGCATAATGGTCTCGGCAATCGTCACACAGGTGCTCGGGCATGAGCGGGGCGTCCGCCATGATCTGGTGGCAGTGCTCGTTTTTGCAATCAAAGGCGCGCAGCGGGTTGAGCTCGGCGCGCTCGCGGCACTCGTCGCACATCTCGTCCGCATGGTCCAGGATGAACTGGCGCACCTTATCGCGATAGGCGGGGCGGCATGCAGGGTCGCCCATGGAGTTGATCAGCAGGCGCAGCTTAGAGAGGTCAAAGCCCAGGCGCTCGTAGAAGCGCATGAGCATGATGATGCACTCGGAGTCCGCCGCCGGGTCCGGAGCGCCCAGCCACTCGATGCCAACCTGGTGGAACTGGCGCAGGCGTCCCTTCTGCGGGCGCTCGCCGCGGAACATCGCCTCGGCGTAGTACAGCTTCACGGGAGCGGCGCCCTGCGGCACCAGGTTGTTCTCGACCACCGCGCGCACCACGCCAGCCGTACCCTCGGGACGAAGCGCCAGGCGCTGCTTGGCCTTGAGCTTGGCGTCGGTGCCCTCCTGTAGCACGCGCTCGAAGTTGGCACCGGAAAAGACGCGGAACATCTCCTTGCGGACCACGTCGGTGGACTGGCCGATTCCGTGGACAAAGACATCCAGCTGCTCGATCGCCGGAGTCTCGACGGGCTCGAAACCAAAGGGGCCAAATACCTCCGCCGCCACGTCCTGCATCTTCTGCCATGCGCGCATGTCGCGCCCGATAAGGTCCTTGGTGCCCTCAGCCCTCTGTGCCTGCATGCGACCTTCCTTCCCTGCAGCTTTTCTGCCAGCTATCATATCGTCCGCAATCCCATGAAGCGGACGAGCGTTTCCAACCGCACCATTATACGTGCTCGCCAGGGCCAGCCGCCCTGCCTGCGGTATCATACGCTCCAATACTACACGACCCCGCCGCAGCCATAGCAAGCCGCCAGATTTAACTCGCGCCTACGTCTCTGCGAGCGGGTCCGTTTTACAAGGGAGAAGCAATGCGTCAGTTCAGGAACGATTACAGCGAGGGTGCCGCGCCGGAGATTCTCGACGCGCTGGTCCGCACCAATGCCCAGCAGACGCCAGGGTACGGCGAGGATGAATTCTGCGCCGCCGCAGCCGACCTCATCCGCGCCATCTGCGGGCAGCCGGATGCCTTTGTGAAGTTCATCCCCGGCGGCACCGCGGCAAACATCCTTGCCATCTCCGCGCTTACGGACGAGTTCGAGGGGCCCGTTCTCGCTGCAGACGCGCACCCCACCATCCACGAGACGGGCGCTATCGAAGGCACCGGCAGGCGCCTGCTGGCCACCCGCGACCCCTTTGGCATCCTCACCCCTCAGGAGGCCGAGCGCGTCTGGCGCGACATGACGTCCGGCGGCTGCCACACCACCCGCCCGGGCATGATCTACTTCTCCAACACCACCGAGTTTGGCCACGCATATACCCAAGCGGAGTTTGACGCGCTGTGCGACTGGGCGCGGTCCCATGATCTCGCCGTCTACGTCGATGGCGCCCGCATGGCTAGCGCCCTCACCTCGCCGGGCTGCGATCTCACCCTTGAGCACCTTGCCGCACGCGCCGACGCCTTCACCCTGGGCGGCACCAAGGCGGGCATGCTGTTTGGCGAGGCACTGGTGGTAAACCCGCGCAGCGACCGCGCGAAACGCGCTATCGACCGCATCCCCTACCTCACCAAGCGCGCCGGCCTTCTCAACGCCAAGGGCCGCCTGATGGGCGTGCAATACCAGGCCGCCTTCACCGCTCCCGCCGGCGGCGGCACCATGGACGCCCCTTACTGGCGCTACGCAGCCCAGTCCAACGCGTGCGCCGCCGCCCTCGCAAGCGGCTTGCAGGACGCTGGCTTCGAGCCCTACCTCGACGTCACCGGCAACCAGCAGTTCGTCTGGGCCACGCGCGAGCAGGCTGCACGTTTCGCCGAGGCTTGCGGCGCCGAAACCATGGTTGCCGAAGATCCTACCGGCGCCGATCGCGTGGTAGTGCGCTTTGTCACCAGCTGGGCGACTTGCATGGATGACTGCGAGGAACTCATCGAGTTTGCACGCACGCTGTAGCGTCTTTTCGACCGAGCCCGTTTGTCTTTCTGTTGCCCCGAATACCCTTTTGGCATTAGAGGGCCCTTAAAGCATGCGACATTCCTTGGACCAAGGGGGCAGATCGCCTCTTTGGTCCTTTTTCACCTTGCAAAGTGCGCCCTTCGCCCGCCCGAATCGACACATTTTCGAGGTTGTGGCGGACGATTGCATTGAAAATGGCTGCCCGCTTTTATACATTGCAAGTAGCAATTATCCACCTGCGATTTTGTTGGCGTTTAGCGGCAGCTACTCGGCACTTTTTAAAATCGATGCAATTCTCCTTCACTTTTGCACGGACAGCACGCCTATGCCTCACGCAAGGCCATAATAATGCCCCGTAATAGCGCGGGATGCACTGAGGCGCAACCGCGCCGCATGCACCCCACGCTATTACGGGGCCTTCATACCAGATATCAAACGCCAGGAAACAGGTACTAACGAATAAAGTTGGTCTTGGCGCTATGTACGCGACCGGGATAGGCGAAGCCGGCATCCCGGCCCGCCTTGATGCAGCGAATCAGCCACGCCATATTGAGGCCCAGCTGCTGCATGGTAGCCAGGCCCTCCTCGTCCCTCATCGCCTCTTCCGGCGTGTTACCGTGGATCTGGTTCCAATAATAAGAAGAGACTATGGGCATGCCCGTAATGGTGAAATACTTGTTGAGCTGGTCGAACGCCGCGCTGGCACCGCCACGGCGGCAGCTTACAACGCTGGCGCCCACCTTGCCGGACCAATCGACCGCACCCGTATAGAACAGACGGTGCATGGCCGACGTCACCTGACCCGATGCGGCGGCGTAGTGAACGGGCGAACCGATCACGATACCGTCAGCCTCGTTTGCGAGCGGGATCAGTTCGTTCACCACGTCATCGTGGACACAGCGTCCCGTCTTACGGCACGCGTTGCACGCCATGCAGCCCGCCAGAGGCTTTGAGCCCAACCACACTATCTGCGCGTCGACGCCGCCCTCGGCAAGGCCCTTCGCCACGTACTCCAGCGCCAGGTTGGTGCACCCCTGCCTATGCGGACTTCCGTTAATAAGCAATGCCTTCATGGTTGCCTCCATAATCTTCTTGCATACTCTTTGCTCTGTAGCAGCAAGCGCTACAGCAAGTAAGACTTTTGCCGTTTTGCGCACTTGACCGCAAACGCCTTGCGCGCGGCGCCAAGCGCCAGGCCGCCGCCAATCTCACGCGCCCCGCGCGGACACACGTCGATGCAGCGCATGCAGGATATGCACGTATCCGCATCGGTCTTGGTGGGATCCTCCGCGTCGATTGCGCAAACCGGGCACTGGACTACGCAGGCCCCGCAACGCACGCAGAGCTCCTCGTCCACCTGCGGCTTGAACGGAACACCGCCAAACTTCCTATAAGGACGGCCACCCGGCACGCTCCCCAACCGAGCATCCCTCGCGCATGCGGCATGAGCAAGTTTGGACGAGGCTTGGCGCGCGAGCTCGTCCACCACGGAGAGGTCATCTTGATCGGGCCTACCCTGCGCGACGTTGGTCATAAGCGAATGGTGCGCGACCACGGCGGCGGCGCCCACGGGTGCCATCCCCTTGGACTCGAGCATGTCCGCCAGCTCGATAAACGTATCGTCCACCGCACGGTTGCCGTACGTTACCAACATGACGGCGGGAGCGTCTACGTGCTCGACCTTGCTCAGTCGCGCCGCCACGGGTAGAGGGATGCGACCGCCGTACGAAGGCACCGCGACAACCACCAACTCGTCATCGCCGATGGACGGCACGGCGGACGACGCCGGCGTGATATCGTCCACCGCGACCTCAACCTGCATCCCCTGCCGTCCGCATTCCCCGGCAAAAGAATCGCAAAAGCGGCGGGCCACCGTCATGGTTGTCCCCGCGCCGGTGAATACCAAAGCATGCACGCGCGTTATCTGCATGTTCTCCTCCTTAGATAAAGAAAAGAGCCCCGGACAACCGAAGCTCTTCAATAGTACTTCTTTCGCTCGCATCATGGGAAACCGCGCCGCCGCGATTGCGCTGCATTGCAAACGCCACCCTAAAACGCCGCCCACGCGCTCTTCGCTATGCGCGCCCTTTCCTGCGGTCGGGAAGCAGCTTGGCCAAAAAGCTGAAATGCGTCTCTGACAGCACGATGGATAAGAAGATGAGAACAAAGCCCAAGACCAGCTTCGCCGTAAGGACCTCGCCCGCCATGATAACGGAGAACAGCACGCCAAACGGGCTCTCAAGGCTAAGGAGCAGCGAACCGGTCGCGGGCGGCACGTGGCTGAGCGCCTGGTTCTGCAGCAGCAGGCCCACCGTGGTGCACATGACCGCCAGAAACGCCAGCTGCCCCACAACCGTGGGCGTCCAGGCCTCGGCGGGAACGCGAGGCTCCGCCACAAAGGAGGTAATCAGCGAGAAGAGGCCCACAAACAGGAACATCCAGCTGGTGAGCACGCTCACGTCGCGCGTGCGGCCGATGTGCCCGACAACCGCCATATCCAAGGCAAAGAACGCGGCGCCAACCAACGTAAGCAGGTCGCCCATTTGAATCGAGAAGTTGTCCAGAGCTACAAAGCCAACGCCCACCAGGCACAGGACCGCTGAGCTGACGTGCCATTTTGTGATGCGCTCACGGAACAGGATAAACGCGATAAAGGGGACGAGGATACAGTACGTGCCGGTCAAAAAGGCGTTCTTGCCCGGCGTGGTATCGACCAGGCCCAGCGTCTGGGCGCCGTATGCCGACCATATGACGCAGCCCATCATAAAGCCCAGCCCCACGTACTCAAAGTTGAGGTGAGCGCGAATCCTCTTATGGAAGAGAACGAACATGATGGCCGCGCTGGGAAGAAATCGCGATGCCAAAAGAGTGAAAGTGGGAATGGTGTCCAGCACGGTCTTCATGGTGAGGAACGAATATCCCCAGATAAGCGCCATGGACACCAGCATGATCTTCCAAAACAGCGGCGAGCGCGCGCCCGCGCCGCGCAGGGCGCCCGGCCCGCGGTCCTCGGGTGCGACCTCGACGCCGTCACCGTCGCCAAACAGGTCGCGCTCGGGCTCTTTCGCCATGGCGGCGGCAGCAGCGCTACCCGGCTGCACGCTATCCTTTTTCTCGTCAATCATCGCCTTCAACGATCTCCACGCCTCGCCTTCCCCCTCGTAGCGCACGCCGGACCTGCACGCGCACGCGTACTTCCAGGTCCCTCCCTTATGCGCCTTCTTCATCGCGCGCACATCTTCGATAGTGCGCACCGAACAAATGTCGTCTTCTACACGCCCGCGAATGTCGTCGGCCATATCCGGCTCCCCCCGCGCACTCCGAGCGTGGTGTCCGCACTCACGCGCATGCGCAGGTGCCACTCGGCAACATCATGAAACGCCGGCCCCCCGGCATTCAAAAAACTGTACCATACGCCTAATGCCCAGCTCAACGCACCACGCTAAAGCGTCAGCGGCGAGTTTGTCTATCTTTTAGCCAGCTTTTACCAGCATCCGCTAATCCAGCTCGCGCAACGCACAGGAAAGCTCGTCCAAACCACGGCGCAGCGTCTCCTCTTGAGCGCAATAGCCCAAGCGCGCTCCGCACGGCAGCTCAAAACGGCTGCCGGGAACCAGCAGCACGCCGCGCGTCGCGAGCAGCTTTCTGCAAAACGCCTCATCGTCCATAGGAAGATCCAAACGGATGAACGACGTGGACACCCCGCGCGGCGGCACCCAGCTCGCGCGCGGCTCGCCATCGATCCATTCCTGCACGATAGCGCGGTTGCGGAGCATGATGTCGCGGTTGCGCGCCAAAATCTGGTCGCGATGACGCAACACGTGGACTGCCATGGCGTCGCTGAAAACCCCGGCGCAAATAAGGCTGTAATCCCGGCACGTGCGCAGGCGATCGGCAAGCTCTGCGTCGCATACGGTCCAACCTATACGGATGCCCGGCACGGAATAGGTCTTGGAGAGGCTGTTGGTCGCTATGCCGCGCTCGTACACGTCGACGATACTGCAGTAGGAGCCTGCATCTTCGAGCGGCAGGTACACCTCGTCCGAAAGCACATAGGCGCCAACGCTGCGGGCTATCTGGGCGATTGCCTCAAGCTGCTCACGCGACAGGACCGTGCCCGTGGGATTGCTGGCGTTGTTGATGCAGATCAGCTTGGTATCCCGGTTGACCAGGCGCTCCAACTCTTCGATGCGCGGCTGCCAGCCGTCCTCCTCGTGAATGCGCCATAAGTCCACCTTCGCCCCCAGCGTGCGCGGAATCTCGTAAAGCGGCTGATAGGTGGGGTATTCCGCAACCACGTGGTCGCCGGGGTTCACCAACGTGTAGAGCACGGCCAGGTTGGCACCCGTGGCTCCGTTCATCTGCAACACGTTACGCGGATCGATGCCGCGCCCGTCAACACCCTGGTAAAGCGCGACCACCTCTTGCTTGAAAGCCGGCGAGCCCTCTATCCAACCGTAGTTTTGCTTCTTGGCACCCAACTGGTCATAGAAGGCTTTGACGCCCATGCCGGGTCCGCCCTGCTCATCGTCCGCAAGCGCAAGGATCTCATCCGTCGTCAGCGAGGCGATGGTGGATTGGGCGATGTCCAGCGTAGCGGACGTCTCCAGCTCGTTGAGCCACTCCTCGACCCCAATGGGCTTGATGTTCATAGACGCTACCCCTTATAACCGCGGCCAGCCTGTACCTGCCTAGACCCTACCAAACCTGAAGGCGCTTGAGCGCATCGACTCGACCAGCGGCGACGCATCAAGCTTCGCACTAGGGCGGCAAGTTACTTAGATCTACTTAGTGTTACTTAGAGAAACTTAGAGCTACTTAGAAGAACTTAGATATACTTAGAGGAGCTTAGAGATAACAAAACCGTTGTCTGGATGTGATTGCAATGACGTACTTAGACAACCCCTTTACCCCCAGCTTTGGAGAGGTGCCCGTACACCTCGCCGGGCGTCGTCAAATTGTCTCCAGCATTCTCCAGGCGTTCCAAAGCGAGCGGAGAAGACCAGAGCTCACAGCACTGCTCTCGGGTGCGCGTGGCACGGGAAAAACAACCCTCCTCTCCCTCCTGGCCGCAAAAGCAGAGCCTCTTGGCTGGATATCCGTTGAAACCACCGCACGCCCCGGCATGCTCGATGACATTGAGATTGGGGTTCGCAGGCGGGCATCCCATCTCCTCAAAAAGCAGAAGACCGCCAACGTTGCCGGCGTAGACATCGCCGCTATTGGAGGGCTATCGTTTCACGCTCCCAGCCAAGAGCCAAGCAACTGGCGATCGAGGATGGAGGATATTCTCGACCAACTAGAGCAGCTGGACTGTGGCCTTCTTATTACGGTTGACGAGATAGACCCAAGCCTTCCCGACATGATTGAGCTCGCAATTGTCTATCAGCATTTTGTTCGTGAAGGCAGGCGCGTCGCGCTCATCATGGCGGGCCTCCCCCACAATGTTTCCACCCTTATCAGCGACAAGACGGTCTCGTTCTTGCGGCGCGCCCAGTCGTTTAAACTCGGCCGCATTGCGGATATCGACGTAAACACAACTCTTGTCCGCACCATCTCAGAGTATGGACGAGAAGCAGACCCCGCAGGCCTATCCAGCGCCGTCAAAGAGATCAGCGGATTTCCGTTTCTCATGCAGCTGATTGGATACCGCGCTTGGGATATCTCGCCCACTTCAAATAGCATTTCTGCATCCGATTTCCAACAGGGCATCCAGGTTGCACGCGAAGAGATGGAGAGCCGCATTCTTGAAGCAACGTACCGGGAACTCTCGTCAGAAGATATTCGATTTCTCAACGCAATGCTTGTGGACGAGGAAGATTCGTCCATCGCTGATATCACAAAGCGACTCAATAGGTCTTCCTCGCAGGTAGCTCAATACCGCAGGAGACTCATTGACGCAGGCGTTATTGGCGAACGCAAGCGCGGCATTGTTGGGTTCGATCTGCCGTATTTCCGCGATTACCTCATTAACATGACCTGCTAGCACGGCGGCACGCTGCACAGACAGCACGCCCCGCAGGCGATACGGCCTGCAGGCGGCAATACGCTCCAAATGCAAAAACATCGCCCAAACCCAACGACGCATCAAAAAGCGCCCGCCTGACAATTGCCAGACGGGCGCCTTCTATTCGCTTATGCGGTCTGCGCGATTAGGCGCGGCCCACGGAACCCAGGTTCTCCATGCGGATCTTGACGATCTTGGTGATCTCCTCGGCACCGGCCTTGCCCGGGTTCTTGGGATCGAAGTTGTTGGGGTTCTCGGCCATATACGCCATGTAGCCCTTGGTGTAGGCCTGACGCAGCTCGGTAGCGTAGTTAACCTTGCAGATACCGTTCTTGACAGCCTCGGCAACCTGCTCATCGGGCACACCGGAGGTGCCGTGCAGGACCAGCGGCACGTCGACGGCGGCACGAATGGCCTTCACAACGTCCTGGTTGATGTGGGGCTCCTCGGTGTACACGCCGTGAGAGGTGCCAACGCCGATGGCGAGGCTGGTGCAACCGGTGCGCTCGACAAACTCCTTGGCCTCGACGGGATCGGTGTAGGGGGACTCGCCCTCGACCTCGACGTCGTCCTCCTTGCCGCCAACCTTGCCAAGCTCGGCCTCGACGGGGATACCCATAGCGGCGCCAGCGTCGGCGACCAGCTTGGTGAGGGCGATGTTGTCCTCGAAGGTCTCGTGGGAGCCGTCGATCATGACGGAAGTGTAGCCGGTGCGCAGGGCCTTCATGCAGCGGTCATAGCCGTCGCCGTGGTCCAGGTGCAGGGCCACGGGCACGGAGGCGCGCTCGGCAGCGGCCTTGACCATGCCGTAGAAGTAGTCCAGACCGGTCTTCTTGATGGTGCCAGAGGTGGTCTGCATGATGACGGGGGACTTGGTCTCCTCGGCGGCGGCCAGGACGGCCATGACGAACTCGAGGTTCTCGACGTTGAAGGCGCCGACGGCGTAGTGGTTCTTCTGCGCGTCGAACAGCATCTCCTTGGTGGTAACGAGCATGAGCGTGCGCTCCCTCCCGTGCTCCGCTGGGTTTTGCGGGCACCTACATCGCCGACCCCCTATAGACCGGCGCTCCTTGTTTGGTATTGTACGGAATCTGCGCAGTTAGGTAGACGTGCGACACGCAGGCGGCGCTGCCGGCGCGCGTATGGCAAGAAAAGGGAACGAAAGCCCGCGCTCCACCCTATCGCGACGCGGCGCTTGAGATTTCCTCGTCCACACCTTCTAATCACCATAAAAGAAAGTGATGCAAAGCCGATTTCTTTCTTAATTAGAAAGAAATGAAAACTAGAATCTCCATAAAGGCGCTACACTTTTAGAGGTACCCATCCAAAGAACCGACGGCGCAATCATTAGAAGAGAAGCATCCGCTTGCAAAAGGAGACTCGCCATGGCAACCACCAGCTCGCACTCGTTTGCCGAAGAACGGCGCGCGGCCATCATGTCGATGCTCGACCACAACGCATCCGTACAGGTAACCGAACTGGCTCGCACCTTTGGCGTCTCCGTGGTGACCGTCCGCGCGGACCTGGACGCGTTGGAGGCCGACGGCAAGCTTCGCCGCACGCACGGCGGAGCGGTCTCGCTGCATAAGGCGCTCACGGTCTCCGTGCAGGACCGTCGCATCAACGTCAACGCCGAGGCCAAGCAAGCCATCGCCCGCCGCGCAATCGAGCTGGTCCGCGATGGGGACACGGTGCTGGTGGACTCTGGAACCACCGCGCTGGAATTTGTCCGCATGCTCGACATGCGCTCCGGCATCACCGTCATCACCGCGGACATCACCATCGCGGACTTCATCGACGAGAGCATGCCCACCGTCGACGTGATCCTACTTGGGGGCGCGCTGCGCAAGGGCCACCGCTACCTGCACGGCATGCTGGCGCTGCGCTCGCTCGAGGTGCTTCATGCCAACCTGGCGGTGCTCTGCCCCGGCGCCTTTGTTCCCAACCGCGGGTTCATGACGGACTACCCGCAGATGGCCCAGCTCAAGCAGGCGTTTATCGGCGCCGCATCATCCGTCTGCGCGCTGATGGACGCCAGCAAGACGTCCGCCGACGGCCTTATGCGCTTTGCGGGCATTGAGGACGTCGAGGCCATTGTTATGGACGAGGACCCTGACGGGGTGGTCGCCGCCGCCATCGCCGAGCTGCCCGAGGGCGCTCGAGCGCCGCGATTGCTGCTGGCGTAGGCCTGGCGGCAGGTCTTCCGCGCCGCGTTCCTTGCCGCATCCCCTGCTGTAAGCCTGCCGCGATCCCGCCACGCCCTGCCCCGACTGGGTGGGTGTGTCAAAAAGTGCGTTAGTGCGGAGGTTTGGTCAAATAATGCGTTAGTGCGGATTGGAGGCAGCCCAGCGAGGCATCTTTATGCATAAGCCAACCTCGTTACAAACCGTTTACCTTATTAAATGAGAAATGTCTATTCATAAGGTACCCGCACTATATCTCGTCCGTACCGCACTAACGCATTATTTGTCACGATATTTACCGCACTAAGTGATTATTTGGTCCAAGTCCCGCACTAACTGCATTTTTGGTCCAGCCGAAATTCCGCAGTAAGCGACTATTTGGCACTCACAGCTCCGCGCGGGCTCGCGCGCGGTTCCGTGCGCTCCGATAGCCACCCATCAACAGTCGCCCATCAAAAGCAAACCGCCGCCGGCTGCAAAGCCAACGGCGGTAAGAGAGAGGATGCAGGCGCACGCGCGACCGCGTGGAGGCACGGTTAACGCAGTGATGCGGGCGCTGCCAGGGATATGCGAGACGCCGCGCGCAGGAATAGCCCAGATGGCATAGGGGCTTCTCTAGCGCGCGGCAAAGAAGGAGATCTAGAAGCTGAGCCCGTGGAAGGCGTCGCGATAGAGGTTCACCAGGTCCTGCTTGGAAACGGGGCGCACGTTGGGAGGCGTGCAGCGGTCGTGCATCGCCGCCTCCGCCATGTCGCTGATGGCCCGCTCGAACTCCAGGGCGTCGATGCGCTCGATTTCGGAGAGGGCATGCTCGATGTCCAGCGTCTGGCGCAGGTCCAAAACGGCGTGCAGCAGCTCGTCCGCATCCGCCATGCCCAACTCGCCGGCAAGGCGCTCATAGGGCTCGCGATACTTCTGCTCCGCCATGTGAAACGCCATCACATAGGGCAGCAGCACGGCGTTGAGGCGGCCATGGGCAACATGGAAGCGGCCGCCCAGGGCGTGCGCCAGGGAGTGGTTGATACCCAGGCCTGCGTTGGTGAACGCCACGCCGGCGATGCAGGAGGCCTCGATCATGCGGGCGCGGCTACGCATGGACATGCCGTCGCGATAGACCGCGGGCAGGTCGGAAAACACGGTGCGAACTGCCTTGACCGCCATCGCATCGGTGAACGCGGTGGCGTCCTGCGAAACGTAGGCCTCGATGGCATGGGTCAGCACGTCCATACCCGTGTCGGCGGTGATGCGCGCCGGGACGCTGCGGGTAAAGTCGGCTTCGAGCAGGGCGCCGTCGGGGGCGAGCAGGTCGTCGATCAAAACGACCTTGTTCTCGCCGCGCGTGATGACCGCGAAGTTGGTGACCTCCGAGCCGGTGCCGGCCGTTGTGGGAATGGCCAGGAAATAGGGCTTGGCCATACCGCGGCCGCAGCAGGTGTACAGAACCGCCTTGGCGGCATCGATGCAGGAGCCGCCGCCAAACGCGATCACCATGTCGGGACGAGCCGCCTCGACCGCCGCGACGCCCTCGTCCACCAGCTCCTGGCTGGGATCGGGCTTGACGTTGGAATAGGTCTGGTAGCGCGCGCCCGCCGGCAGGTGCTGGGCCATCTTGGCGACCATGCCGGATGACTCCAAAAAGCCGTCGGTGATGATGAAGATGTCGCGATAGGGCATCTGCTCAAGGCGCTCGAGGGCACGGGACCCAAAGAACAGCTCGGTCTTCAGCTTGAAATCGTTCATCGCACTCGTCCTTTCAACGTCGCGCGGAACCTAGCCCTTGATGGGGACGAGGATCTCGGTAACAAACAGGTCGGAATCGTAGGTGGTCCAGTAATCGGTAACAAAGCGCTCGTAGGAGCAGCCGCACACTTGGTGTCCGTTCTGCTTGGCGAACGCAAAGAGGCGCCGGTACGCCACATCGATGTTCTCGAAGGCGCCGGAGTGGTAGGTGGAGAGGTAGAGCCCGCGCGGGCGAACGTAGGCGTACTTGGGATCGATGGGCCGCAGCGCCTTTTGGAGGATCGCGGCGTCGCACGGCGCAGTGAAGGTCTCCGGCTCGGCGTCGCCGAACTCTCGCTTCATGATCACCGGACCGGAGATGACGTTCTCGACCTTGTCGACGAACGCGGTGAACTCGAGATTGATGGTCGCCTCGGCGTAATCGCCCGTGAAGCGATACGGCATGCACAGAAGCTCTTCGCAAGACAGGAACTTGGTGTTAACCGCCAGCGGGCAGGAGTTGAGCACAAAGCTCGCCTCTTCGACCAGCTCGTTCCAGTCGTCGATGATCTCCAGACGCTCGTTGAGCTCGCGGACCGCGCGAGCGCACTCAGCCCGCTGCTCGCGGAAGCTGCGCCGGATATGGCTGAAATCCGTGCAGTCGAAGACATCGGCGATCTCTTCCAGCGACAACCCCATCTTCTTGAGGTAGTTGATCACCGGTATCTTGAGCATGGTGCGGCGCGAATAGTAGCGATAGCTGTTTTCGCCGATCACATCCGGCTCGATGAGCTTCATATCGTCGTAGTGCCTCAGCGCGCGCTGGGACAGCCCGCCGATCTGGCTCACCTCGCCGATGCGATACAGGTCGTCGTGGCAGGAGGCCTCCGCGCTGTTGTGCGTGCAACTCATATCTACACCCCCGGCAAGCGGTCGATGGCGCAAGCATAGGCGTACGCATCGAGAATGGGATTGACATCTAATCTCGCCATATCGTCCAACGCGTCGCGTAGGAACCAGACGGTGCGCAGCGAATACGGCGCCACCTCGCCGAGCATGTAGTCCACCGCGGACACGCGCTGCGGCAGCGAGGTCTCGGCGCGGGCGTGCGCCGCGGCCTTGGGAGAGGTCTCTGCCGCCTTGCGGGCAAATGCGGTAAGGGCCCGCTCGACCTCGTGCAACGCGCATGCCCTGACCGGCGATACGGCGGGAAGCACGTGGGACCAGTCCGCACGGAAGCGCTCGGGGTCGGTCACGGCCATCATGCGCGCGTACTTCTCGGCAACCGGATTCCTGCCGGCGGCGTCCAAACGCTTGAGGTCGTCGAGGACCAGGTGGACGAACGCGAAGGGAAACGCCAGGTACTGGGCGAGCCGGTATATGAAGAACGACCGGGCGTCATCCTGGCAGGCCGCGCGGCCCTCGAGCCCCTTGACCTGGTCGAAGAACGCCCACTCGAGAGCGAGGACCTCTTTGATCGCCGCTATATCGGACGCGCATGCACCGCAGCGAGCGAGCAGGTCGCGCACGGACGGCACCTCGGCATACGCCTCGATGGCGGATCGCCCGTTGCGCGGGCACGAGCCATCGCCAAACCTCATCTCCCAACCCTCCTTAATCCTACCGATAGGAGCCCGCGTCGACGGGAAGCGACGCCAGGTATGCATCCGGGATCCCGCGGCAGACCTCCATTGCGACCGTCAACAAGAAGTCATCGTCCGCCTGCGCCCAACCAAGACGGCGGACCACCTGCGCGACCAGCGAGCACAAGGACTCGACAAGCTCTTGCGGCACCGAATCGACGGGGGCGGAGGCAAGATAGCCGATGCCATCGACCAGCGCGGCGGGCGCGGCGGCGCGCTCCCTCAAGGAGCGGAACGACCACTTGTAGAATGGCATGTATACCCTACCAATAAGGTGCGTTACAGCCATGAGCGACGTGATAAATTCTGCACGCGCTGCGTTCGCCGCGACGAGGTCGTGGCGGCGAACGCAGCGCGGCAAATTGTATTGGCCGGCCTGCGCCATGCCGGCGAGTTCGGCCGCGACCTTCTTTTGAACAACGGCTTGGGGATAGAACGCCAGGTACGGGGCGCGGCGACGGGCCATGACCCCCGCGGGATCGGAGAAGATCTCGCCGGCGGTGAACTCGGCAAGCAGCTGCTGCGGTATGAACAGCCATTCTTTGGACGAGGACGGGGCGGATGCCAGGCCGGTGTAGCGCATACGGAATTCGTCCGCATCGAACACGCCGGTACGCTTGCCGCTCAACGGGGTCGAGACGCGACGATACCCCATGAACTCACGGGGCAGCTCGTCGTAGCGGCGCTGAAGCTCCGCTCCAAAGGCGGCGAAGTCGGCGGGCTCGAGCCAGATGCAGAAACCGGGGCCAAAGTCATGGTCGCGCGAAATCTCGTCATCGAATCCCAGGCACTCCGAGCCGGGACCGACCAGGCCCAGGGCGCAGCGCTGGCGAAGCCCCTCGAGGCCGCCGGCGAAGAGGGAGGCCGCATAGCGCTCGCAATACGCACGCGACAAGTCCATGCCCTTCATATGCGGCCTCCTTTACGCATCGGCCAGGCGCTGCATGCGCCGGCATTCCTCTTGAAGGCGCTCCACCATAGGAGAAGCGCCCACTTTGTCCCGTAGCGCCTCGGCGGCCCGATGCATCTGATCCGCCGCAAGACGATAATCGCCCATAAGGTAGGCGATTTGGCCCGAGCACGCAAAGGCGTTGGGACGATGTATGTCGCGTCCACCCGAGAGGGTCTCGTATGCACGCAGGGCCGCGTCGATCTCTCGGCGGGCCTCATCCAGGCGCCCTTCCTTCACCAGCGTCTGGGCAAGGGAGACCAGGGCGACCGCGCGCTTGTCCTGCGCCCCGTCAACCAAGTCGAGCAGGGATACGGCCCGTCGCAGGTCGCGCCGGGCGAGGGCGTACTCCCCCATCTCGCGGTAGGCGGCGCTGCGGTTGTTGCAGATCGCCGAGCGCTGGTAGGCGGTCTTGATTCCGTCTCCCAGCAAAGCCTCGGCACGGTCGAACAGGACGACCGCCGCAGCGTAGCGCCCCTGGGCCACCAGCACGTCTCCCTTGTTGATAAGCAGGTTCGCGCTCGAGGCAGCATCCGGCGAGGGCATGCGCCCGTGGAGGAGCAGGGCCTCGTCGTACAGGGACTCCGCCTGGCGAAGGTTCCCGCGCACGCGCTCCACGCCGCCCAGCTCGCTGGCGACCGCGACGATGGCCAGCGGATCGCCGGAGCGGCGCGCGGCGGCAAGGGAATCCGCTAGATAGCGGTAGACCATGTCGCCGCGGCCATCCCTATAGAGCCCGTCGACCCGGGCGTAGAACGCCTTGAGGTCGAAAGCTCCCGCAGCCATCGCTAGGGCAGGATCTTCTCGATCTCGGAAGCGGGGCGCGGAATCACGTGGACGGAGCGAAGCTCGCCCACGCGCTGCGCCGCGGCGGCGCCGGCGTCGGTGGCTGCCTTGACGGCGGCTACGTCGCCGCGAACGAACGTGGTGACGATGCCGGCGCCGACGTTGACCTTGCCCACCAGGCGGACGTCGGCCGCCTTGACCATAGCGTCGCTAGCCTCGACGACGCCCACGGCGCCGTAGGTCTCGACCATTCCCAATGCCTCGTTCATCTTTTTTCCTCCTCAGTGCGCCTCATGAAGGCGCGTAGGTACTGTAATCGGCGTTAGACGCCCTTGAATGCGTTGACGAGCTCTTCGACCATGCGCTTGAGCTCTTCTGCGTCGATGACGTCGGACTTGCGCTCGCCGTCGGATACCGGAGCGGACGCGTTGGGGGCGCAGCAGCCGCAGCCGGCGGAATAGGTGATGCCGGACACGCCCTTGGGCTCGCCGGGAGCAGCGGCGGATACGGGTGCGCAAGCGCCGTGCTTCTTGGCGAGCTCGGGGTGGTACTTAGCGAAAAGCTCGTCATGGGCGACCAGCTCGTCGGGCTCGATGAGGCCGTTGGCGATGCGCTTGACGTTGATCAGGTGCTCGGGACCGACGTTCTCGGAAATGGAGCTGCCGCCCCAGGTGCCGCAGCCAAGCGTGAGCGCGATGTCCAAGCCGGTGGAAAGGCCGGTGCCGCCCTGGGTGCCGCCCGTGTTGATGAGGATGCGGGACGCGGGCTTGATAGAGAACTTGCGGACGATGTCCTTGCTCTCCGTGTGGATGCTCATGGTGTGGCCGATGCCGTTCTGGAGCAGGGCGATGGACAGGTCGCAGGCCTCCTCCCAGTTATCGACGGTATAGAAGGCGAGTACGCTGGTGAGCTTCTCGTAGGACAGCGGCCAGGCGTCACCCACGCCGTGCTGCTCGCCGATGAGCACGCGGGTGCCGGCGGGAACGGAGATGCCGGCGGCGTCGGCGATGACCTGGGCGGAACGGCCCACGAACTTGGGGCTCATGGCGTGGCCGTTGCGGAACAGCAGGGTGCAGACCTTGCGGCACTCCTCCTCGTTGAGGAAGTAGGCGCCCTGGCGGGTGAACTCGGCGACGACGGCGTCGCGGTTGCAGGTCTCGCAGATGACGCTCTGCTCGGAGGCGCAGATGGTGCCGTTATCGAAAGTCTTGGAGGCCATGATGCGGCGGACGGCGGCGGGCACGTCGGCGGTGCGCTCGATGTAGGCGGGCGAGTTGCCGGCGCCGACGCCCAAAGCGGGCTTGCCGGAGCTATAGGCGGCCTTGACCATGCCGGGACCGCCGGTCGCGATGATCATGGCGACCTCGGGCGAGTGCATGAGCTCGTTGGTGGCAGCCATGGTGGACAGCGAGATGCCCTGGATGACGTTCTCGGGCGCGCCCGCCTCGACGGCGGCGTCGTTCATGATCTTGATCGCCATGGCGGTGCACTTGGCGGCCGCCGGATGGGGCGAGAAGACGATGGCGTTGCGCGCCTTGATGGCGATCATGGACTTGTAGAGTACCGTGGACGTGGGGTTGGTGGACGGGACGATGCCCATCAGCAGGCCCACGGGCTCGGCCAAGACGATGGTCTGCTTCTTCTCGTCCACCTCGATGATGCCGATGGTCTTCTTGTCGCGGATCTGCTCGTAGAGCAGGCCCGAGGCCATGTGGTTCTTGTAGACCTTGTCGCACACCACGCCAAAGCCGGTCTCCTCGACGGCCATCTGGGCCAGGACCTCGGCGTTGGCCTCTGCAGCCTCGACCATGTTGCGCAGGATGCGGTCAATCTGCTCCTCGCTGAAATGCGCGATCTGGTTAGCAGCAACCTTGCCGCGGCGAGCCAGCTCGCGAGCGGCCTGGATGCTCTGAAGATCGAAATCAAACTCCTGCATCGTGCCTCCTTTCAATCACGCGATGCCTGATGGCGATGAAAGCGTTCTTACTTGGCGGCGGGCAGGATGGTCTCGACGGAGCCGTCGGGGCGCGGGATGACGTGGACGGAGAGGAGCTCGCCCACGCGCTGCGCGGCGGCGGCGCCGGCGTCGGTAGCGGCCTTGACGGCCCCCACGTCGCCGCGGACGAACACGGTGACGAGGCCGCCGCCGACCTGCTCCTTGCCGACGAGGGTGACGTTGGCCGCCTTGACCATGGCGTCAGCGGCCTCGACCGCGCCTACGAGTCCCTTGGTCTCGATCATGCCGAGGGCCTGAGTCATGTTTGCCATCTTGATCTCCTTCTTGGGGGTCTGCTCGGGCTGCTTGGGTTCAGCCTTCGCGGGTGCTTCTTGCTTGGGTTCCTTTGCGGCGTGCGCTGCGGGAGCCTTCTTGGGGGCCTCTACCGGGGCCTCCTGCTCGCCGGCGGCCGCAGGCTTCTTCTCTGCCATGGCGAGCCTTTAGGCCTGGGTGCCGGGCAGGATGGTCTCGACGGAGCCGTCGGGGCGAGGGATGACGTGGACGGAGAGGAGCTCGCCCACGCGCTGCGCGGCGGCGGCGCCGGCGTCGGTAGCGGCCTTGACGGCCCCCACGTCGCCGCGGACGAACACGGTGACGAGGCCGCCGCCGACCTGCTCCTTGCCGACGAGGGTGACGTTGGCCGCCTTGACCATGGCGTCAGCGGCCTCGACCGCGCCTACGAGTCCCTTGGTCTCGATCATGCCGAGGGCCTGAGTCATGTTTGCCATCTTGATCTCCTTCTTGTTGCAGGTTTCCTACTACCTACTTGATGATTCGAACGACCGAGCCGTTTGAGATGCGCAGCGCGTTCGCTTCTTCCGTATCGATGTGGCAGTCGAGCTCGCTGGAATCGTTCGCTCGGATAGCCACGTTATCCAAGCGGCCGCCGCGTTCCCCGCCAAAGGCGATCGAGACGATCTGCCCGTCGCGAAGGCCCATCGAGGCCGCCTGCGCCAGCGACATGTGGATGTGGCGCGCGGCGACCATGACGCCGCCGGGAATGGCGACCGTTCCCTTGGGTCCCGCCAGGGTGATTCCCGGGGTCCCCTCGAGCTTTCCGCTCATGCGCACCATGGCCGGCACGCCGAGCTTGAACGAATCGCCGGCGAGGATCTCCACCTGGGTCTGGGAGCGCACGGGACCGAGCACGCGGACGCGCTCGATAACGCCCTTGGGACCCACCAGCGTGACGGTCTCCTTCGACGCGAACTGACCGGGCTGGGAGAGGTTCTTGATCGGCGTGAGCTCGTAGCCCGCTCCGAACAACGCCTCGAGGTCGCCCTGGCTCAAGTGCACGTGGCGCCCGGAGACGCCGACCGTCGCGATCAAGCTCTGCTCCGACCGCTCGCCCAGGAAGGACGCCAAAAGACCGGTGAGGTCTTCGAGGGAACTAGCCATGGCACGCCCCCGATTTCACGCCGCTCAGCATGCAGGCGAGCTCTTGCTCGGTCCAGATGCCGCGGTCGACGGCTGCGCGGATGACCTTCTCCATCTCCTCGGCGCTCAGCGCCGGCTCTCGATGGTCGCAGCATGCGGAATGCTCGGCGGCGCATACTTGTGCGGGCGTCGCCGCCTGCTCGCGCATGGCGCCGCGGCACGGCGGCTGCGGCTCGTAGGCCTGCGCGGGCGATGCCTTCTTGGCGACCTCGTGCGCGCACTGGAGAAGAACCCCGCGCTCGCGAGCGATATCGCGCGCCTGTGCGGTGACGATGGTGTTGTCGTCGACCAGCAGGCTCTCGCCCTTAGCGGCGGCGTCTTCCACGTCTTTCGCGCTGATCAGTCGTTTCATTGCCTCCTCCTTTCCTATAGACTCACGTCTTCGTCGATGATTCCTACAATGACCGCGTCGACGGGAGCGTTTTTTTGGAACCTCTCCCTCACGAACTGGTAGGCGCTCGACCCCGTGGTCACCAGTACGCGCTCGCCCATTCCGGCGCTGATGGTGTCGATGCAGACGATTTGCTTGCCTGCGTCAATGCCGGTGAGAACCTCAACGCGCATGAGCTTCATGCCATCGAGCTCCTCGTACTTGTTGGTCGCCCAGATCGAACCGATGAGCCTACCGATAACCATTGGCCTCGCCTCCTTCCCTCTCTATGCGGCCAAGACATTCAACGACCTCCGCCGTGTCGCCGGCGATGGCCAGGAGAACCATGTTCTGCGGGCAGCTTCCCCGCACGTCGGTGACCCTCACGCCCGCCGTCTTCTCGGCGATATCGCTCGCGACCACCATGTCGATCAGCTTGCCCTGGACCAAACCGACCGCCGCCGGGGAGAAGTCCTCTCCCCATCGCGCCCCGCTGCGGGACCTGATGATGTTCATCGTCCCGGCGGAGGGAGCCTTGATGATGCGGATATCGATCATCTAGCGCCTCTCTCCCTGGACCTTGGCCCTGCAACCGCAGGCGATTCCCAAGGGCGTCACAAACATGGGTCGGCTCGGCTTCACCACGGGCATGCCAAGCTGGTGCTCCATGCGCTCCTCGATGCCGGTGAGCTCTGCCGTGCCGCCCACCAAGATGACCTCGGGCACCTGGAAGCCCCTGCAGGAGCGCTCCACGATGCTCGCGACCTTGTCCACGGTGGGACGCACGATCCTGAGCACCTCGGCATGGTTGGCGAAATCGCGCTTGTAGCCCTCCGCCTCATCGAAGCCCACGCCCTTCGCGCCGGCGAGCACCAGCGAGAAGTGGGTGCCTCCCGTGGACTCGTCCACGCACTGCACCACGCGTCCGTCGCAAAGCACGGAGATGCCGGTGGTGCCGCCGCCGATATCGACCACGGCGCCGTTCTCGATCCCCATCACCATGTTTGCGGCGGTGGGTTCGTCAAAGACCGCCACCACGTCGAACCCGGCGCTCTCGGCGACGTTTCTGACCACGCCGCCGTCCAGGCTCTCCGTTCCCGGCGGGATCGCCACGGCCGTCTGGAGAAGCTCGCAGCCAAGACGGCCCTCGAGCTGCTCCTTAAGGGAGCGGGCGATGTCGCAGGCGCCCATGTAATCGACCACCATGCCGTCGCGGACGACATCGGCGAACTGGTAGGCGCAAGCGACGGGTTCTCCGGCTGCGTCCACCACCACAAGGACGATGAACGCGGTGCCCACGTCGAGCCCGCAGTAGAGCTCCGCGCCCTCGGCAACCGGCTCGGGAGAATCGACCGTGGCCATCAAGACGTCGAGCAGACGATTGGTTTCCTTCAAATCAACCATGGTCGACCTCCTCCTGGGCCTTGGCGATCGCCCGGGCGATCTCGTATCGGACGCGTCGGGCCTCGCAGGCCCAGGTTTCCATGCGATCTCGAGTCTCCTCGGCCAAATCGGCCTTGGCGCTCGTCCAGAAATGCATGGTCCGGACGAGCTCGGCGTCGAGCAACGCCGCCTCGAAGTAGATCGGATGCAGGTCGGACGTCGGCGTCGGCACGCATGCCGGCTCGTCGTCCTCCGCATCCAAGACGACCCCGCCGGGGTTCCCCTGCCTCCAAGCCGCTCCCGCGGCGTAGCAGGCGCGAGACAACCCCCGGCTGATGCCGCTGCTTCGACGCGCGAGCAAGCAAAGCTTTGCGCCGAGCACGCGGACGTCGTCGAGGAAGGAGTCGCACAGCCTCTGGTCGTCTGGCGCGGGGGCCCCGGTCTCCGCGCGGGGCGGAGCCATTCCGGCATCGAACGTGATGCGGAAGTCAACCAGGAACTGGCGAGCACCCGGCGTCAAGCGCGTATCGGGCGCAAGACGGTAGGTGTCGAACGGGCAGGCGGCGTATTCATCGCGCAGCTCGCTCTCCGTCACGTAGCGCATGCTTCCTCCTCTCGGTCTCGTTCAAATGGTCTGGTTGCATATCTCATGGCCGCCGTCCGCATCACGCGCATGCGGCGACCCATTCCAACAGTTCGTCGACGCCCTCGCCCGTCTGGGTCGAGACGCACAGGACGTCGGTGCACCCCGCCGCCTCGAGCTTGGCAATGCCCTTCGCGCGCGCGTCGGCGTCTGCGGGAGCCTTGGTGAGGACTCCCAAACACGGGCACGTGAACGCCCGTGCGTACCCGCTTGAGTAAAAGGACTCGCAGGTACTACCGTCCAAAAGCATCAGCATCGAGGATGCCTGGTTTTGCGCCAGCATGATGATGATGCTGTGCATCCAATGGCTCTCGATGTAGCGGCCGGGAACCTCGAAGCAACGCTCGCGGTAATAGCAATCCTCGCGATGGGCGTGGTTGGATTCCCCGCCCTCCACGAGGTCCGCCAGCGTGGACTTTCCCGAACCGTCGAGACCGATCACCATGAGGCGCTTGTTGCTCACGACCTGGTCACCTCCGCGCAGCAGAAGCCCATCTGGTCGTGGAGGAACCGGACCACCTCGCCGATAGCGGTCTCGACGCTCTGGACATCGCCCAAAACCACCACCGAGCCGGTGAAGCGGTCGAGGAAGCCGATCGAAACCGACGCCGCCTTCGATGCGACGTCCGCCGCGATAATCGCGGTCTCCTCGGGCGAGAGCGTGAGGATGCCGATCGACTCGCCGCTGGGCACGCCGATCCGCTCGTGGATCTCCGGACCAGGACTGGCGATGACGTGGGCGATGGTCACCTGCTTGCCGGGGACGGATTCCTGGATGATGCGCGATAGCTTCTCCATGCTCCCCTCCCCTTAATGGCTCACAAGGTTGACGGTGAAGTCGGCGTCGCCGATCCAGGACTTGATGCGCGCAAGGTCGGCCTCGGTGAGCGAGGGGTCGTCCTTGATGGCGTAATCAAGGTCCAGCTGGCCGTACTTGCCCACGCCGAGCTTGTGGTACGGAAGCAGGTCGACGCCGTCGAAGTTCTTCTGGTAGCGATAGGGCGTGAAGAAGGCGATCACCGCATCGATCTCCTCCTTGCTGTCGTTGACCCCCTTGAGCAGGGGCATGCGCACGCGCACGTTGAAGCCGTTCTCAAGCAGCGTGCGAACGTTCTCCAGGATCAGCTCGTTGTTGGCACCGGTCCACTGCTTGTGCTTGACCGGGTCCATGTGCTTGATATCGAAGAGGAACAAATCGACGTGCTCGGCAACCTTCAAAAGCGTCTTGGTGGGAACGTAGCCGCAGGTCTCAACGGCGGTGTGGTAGCCGCGCTTATGGCAGGCGACCAGCAGGCTCAAGGCGGCCTCGGGCTGGGCCAGCGCCTCGCCGCCGGACAGCGTGATGCCGCCGCCGGACATGCGGTAGAAATCCGCATCCTGGTCAAAGAACTCCAGCAGCTCGTCGATCGACTTGTCCTCGCCCATGATCTTCAGGGCGTTGTGCAGGCAGGCCTCCTCGCACAGATGGCATCCCATGCACTGGACGTCGCGGCGGACCTTGTGCTCGCCCGCCACCATCTGGTGGATGTCGACGGGGCACACGTCCACGCATGCGCCGCAATTGACGCATGCCGAGGCCTTGAACATGACCTCGTGCCCGCGATGCTGGCTCTCGGGATTGGAGCACCATGCGCACCTCAGCGGGCAGCCCTTGAAAAACGCCATCGACCGAACGCCGGGGCCGTCGTACATGTTGTACTTCTGAAGGTTGAATATACGAGCTTTACGCTCTACATTCGCTTGCTCAAGACTCAACGCCCTACCTCCTTGTGTGTTCCGGCGCCCGGTCGGTTCTTCTTGCTATAAGACAATCTCTCGCTAAAACTTGGTGAGCATGGTGCGGCTGATGATCTCGTCCTGAACGTCCTTGCACAGCTCGACAAAGAACGCGCTGTAGCCGGCGACGCGGACCACCAGGTCGCGATGCTCCTCGGGGTGCTCCTGGGCATCAAGCAGGGTCTTGTTGTCCAGGTAGTTGAACTGCATCTCGCCGTTGCCGTACATGCAGGCGGTGCGAAGCAGGGTTACCAGGCCGTTCTCGCCCTCGGGGGTGTCCAGCAGGCCGGCCATCAGCTTGAAGTTGTGGACCATGCCGATGTTCATGCTGTCGTTGGCCATCTTGGAAACGGACTTGATGATGGCCGTGGGGCCGTTGAAGTCCGCGCCCTGGGTGGGGCTGATGCCGTCGGAAAGCGGGGTCCAGGCGCGGCGGCCGTTTGCGGACGCACCGGTCAGCTGACCGAAGGGCGTGTTGTTGGAGATGGACAGCGTGCCGTGGGACAGGCGCGAGTACAGGGTCTTGAACTGGCTGTGGATATGCTCGGTGTAGTGGACGATGTCCGCGCAGATGTTGTCCACGTAGTCGTCGTCGTTGCCGTACTTGGGAGCCTTCAGGCAGTCCTGGCGCATCTGCTCGTAGCCCTCGAAGTCCGCCTTGAGGCCCTCGTTGAGCTCCTCAAGCGTGTACTTGTGGTCGTCGAAGACCAGCTTCTTGATAGCGGCCATGGAGTCCGCGTAGGTCGCAAGTCCGCTCCACACCACGCCGGGACCGAAGTTGTACATGGCGCCGCCGGCCGAGACGTCGCGGCCGTGCTCCATGCAACCCTCGAACATGATGGACATCAGGGGCTTGGGGGCCATATCGCGATGGACGCGCTGGGAGATGACGGTGGCCACGGAGGTCCACTTGGTCATGTAGTAGATGGTCTCCTTGACCGCGTGCTCGAACTCCTCGTAGGTGGAGTACTGGGACAGCGGGCCCAGGTCCGGAGTGACCTGCTTGCCGTACCACAGGGGCACGCCGTGGTTGAGCGTGAGCTCGATGGCGATGGGCCACTGGGTGTAGGAGGTGGAGGTCCACTGATACAGGCGGCCGGACTTCTGGGGCTCGACGCAGCCCATCATGCAGTAGTCGCGAGAGTCCTCGACGGAGATGCCCTTGGCAAGCATCATCTTGATATGGGAGTCGTCGAAGTGGCATGCGGGGAAGCCCATGCCGGAGCGAACGACGTCGACGATCTTGCGCAGGTACTTCTCGGGAGACTTGTTGTGGATACGGCAAGCCAGCGAGGGCTGGTAGATCTTGACGTGGCGCACCGCGTCCATCAGCAGGTAGGTGAGGTCGTTGGTGGCGTCAGCGCCGGCGCGGGTCACGCCGCCCACGGTCATGTTGACAAAGGGCTGGTAGCCGGCGAAGAACTTGGAAGAGGCCTCGCTGGTGACCCACATCATCTCGCTCATCTTGATGAGCATGCAGCCAGCCAGGTCGAATGCCTGGTAGTTGTTGAGGCGACCGGACTCGATATCGGCCTTGTAGAACGGATACATGTACTGGTCGACGCGACCGATGGACATGCCGGTCTGGTTCTCCTCGACGGGGAGCAGGGACTCGATGACCCAGACGGACTGGATCGCCTCCCAGAAGGTGGTGGGCTTGTGGGCGGGAACGTTGCGCAGGTTAGCGGCGATCTGCTCCAGCTCGGCGCGGCGGCGGGGGTTCTGCTCGCTGCGGGCCTTCTCCAACGCGTAGTCGGACAGGCGGCGGGCGTAGATCATGACGCCCTCGGTGGTCTCGACGATGGACTTGTAGAAGTAGATCTTGTCGAGGTCGTCGGGATTCTCGTAATCCAAATGGGCCAGGTGCTCCTTAGCCTCGTCCTGGATGTCCTGCATACCCTTCTTCATCAGGATGACGTCGTAGCCCGGGTTGGAGTCGCCGCCGCCGTTGACCTGGTGATAGGAGCAATCGGAAACAAAGGACTCGCCGGAGAGCTCCCAGACGCCCGCCTCGCGGTACTGGTCCTCGCAGTACTCGTCCAAAGACTTGCCCTCCCAGAACGGGAAGAGCTCCTCGCGCATGTACTTCTTATCCTCTTCGGAGATGAAGAAGGGGTCCTGCGGACGGGTGCCGATGGTGTCGATCTCGTCGCGCAGCCAGCGCCAGGCGATGTCGGGAGAGAACGCGCCGGCGCGAGGAGCGCCGCAGGGGGAACCGACGATCAGCTCGTCGTCCTGGATGACCAGCGGGGCGGTCTCGCAGCAATAGCGGAAGCACTTGGCGCGCAGAAGGATCTTGGGCATGCCCGGGTTCTTCTTGGTGAACTCGGTGACGGCGCGGGCGCGGTACGTGGTGATGGTGGGCACCTGCTTCAAGAAATTCTGCTTGAGGCGAACGTGGCGCTCGGTGGGGCCGTCGGGGATCTCGGTGGGATCGGCGGTAGCGGCGACCTTGGTGGTCAGCGGGCGATCGAGCTGATCGTACACCTGCTCGAACATCTTGCGGACGGTGTCGCGCTGCTCGTCGCTCATCTCCTTGGTGGCGTCGGACAGCTCCTTTGCAAACTCCCTGATATCCATCCTTACCTCTTTTCTCAGTACGTTTTAACGTCTTCCAGCAAGCTGGAGAACCAATTGGACATTGACTCGGAAGCGGGCTTCTCCCGGCATTCCTCAAGGCGATCCGGCTCCTTCTCGCACGCGCTTTCGCAGGCGGTCGGCGCCGTAGCCTCATCGGGATCCATGAGGCCCGCCTTCTTCAGCAGCTCGCAGTCGCCATGGGAGGCACCCACGCCAACCTGGCGGCGGCGGATAAAGTCTCGATAGGTCACGCCCATATCAGATGAGCAGGCGTTATCCCATCCGGTAATGGTCAGCGTCTTTGGCAGCGTGGAATGGCAACCGGTCGCGCCCATTCCCGTTCCCACGTTGACCAAGATGCGACCGACGGGCTTTTTGAGGACGAATTGCCTCACCACCTCGCCGTCGCGGGAGAAGATCGAAAGCGCGTTGCCGTCTCCGCTGTTGAGGATGAGCTCAATGCACTTCTCGCAGGCACCGTGCCAGCTCTCCTCGACGTAGTAGGACAGCACCGGACCGTACTTGGCCTTTGAGAAGACGCTGTGCTCGGAAACATAGGGCTTCTCGACCACAAGCACCTTGGTGCTCTCCGGAACCACCAGCCCGGCGCGGCGCGCCATATCGAAGGCGGACTTGCCGATTAGCTCGCGATACGGCTTGCCGCACGGCTTGAACAGCGTCTTCGCCAGGGACTCGGCCTCCTCATCGCTCAGGAAATAGCACCCGCGCGCCTTAAGCTGGGCCCTGAACTGCTCGTCCACCGCCCGCTCGACCACAAGGGATTGCTCGGCTCCGGGCATCATGCCGTAGCAGAAGCTCTTGCCCGCGACCACCTCTTCGGCGCAATGCGCCAGGTCGGCGGTCTCCTCGACAAAGACCGGATTGTTGCCGATCGATGCGTGGTAGACGTCCTTGCCGCCCAAGTCGCTGGCGACCACGCGCTCGTATTCGCGCGAATCGATCACCATGCGAACGGAGGGCTGGCAGGCGAGCCAGGCGTCGCCCTCCTCGGAGTACTGGTGCAGAAAGCCCAGCGCCTCGAGCGGATAATGGCAGGCGGCGGCGACATCGGCCACCTCCGCCATCAGCGACTCGCAAGTCGCGTGCGTGCGAACGCGAGCGGAGAAGATCACGGGGGTCTTCGCCTTGACCGCGCACAGAAGCTGGCTCAACAGGGTGGGGACCGTCAGCCAATCGGGCAAAAACGAGACCACCACGCCCTTGGGCAGGCCCGTCTCGACCCCGTGGGTCCAGCCATCGCGGTAGATTTGCTGGACCTCGAGCTGCGAAGAGACCTCATCGAGCATCTCGGTGAGAACCCACTCGGTCAGAGCGTGCTCGTCTTCCGGGTTGCCGTAGTCGCTCTCGAGGCAGGCCTGCTTGGCGAGGTCGCCCGCCTGCGGCAGCAGCCTCTCTCGAAGCTGCTGCAAAAAGCCACGGACCAATCCGTCACCCAGGCCCTCGAGCACGCCTTGGGACTCCTCGGCGTGCTCCAACAGGATGCGCGCTTCCTGAATGGATAGAAGATCGTTATCGATCAGCGGCATTGAACATGCGCCCCCTTAGTACGGCAGCAGGTTCTCAACGCAGTAGCGCTGGGTGATCTTTTTAAGATCGGGATGCGGACGAGGAATGACGACGGAGCTGTAGACCTCCGCGCCCATCTCGCCCACCGCGGCAACGCCGGCCTCGACCGCGGCCTCGACCGCCGCGACGTCGCCCTCGACCAGAATCGAGATGTAGCCCGATGCGGTGTTCTCGTAACCGATAAGCGTCACGTCGCCGGCCTTGCACATAGCGTCGGCCGCCTCGAGGACAAAGACCAGGCCAAAGGTCTCGATGGCGCCAAGCGCTCCGGAATAACCCTGTGTCATGGCTTCCTCCTAGAAATCGACGTCGTGGACTGAGACCACGTCGCCCACAGCGGGCACGGGTCGCTTCATAACGTTCTGGGCCGTCAGCTTGCCGATGGACTTGGCCGCCTCGGCGCCGGCCTTGACGGCTGCCTCGCAAGCCGCCACGTCGCCGCGGACAATGACGGTTACCAGCGTGGAGCCAACGTTCTCGTAGCTGATAAGCTCCGTGTCGCCGGCCTTGAGCATGGCGTCGGCGGCGAGGAGAGCGGGGACCATGCCGATGGTCTCGATAAGGCCGATAGCCTGTTCTCCCTGGTAGCGCATGGGAACCTCCCCTTCCTACTTGATGTACGAGTTGATGGACTGCTTCTGCTCCTCGGTGGCGCGGTAATACACCAGCAAGTCGTCGTGAGAATCCAGATCGATTCGGGACTCCTCGATGAGGCCGTTCTTCTCGGCCGTCATAAGCGCGGAGGTCATCTCATCGCGGGTGAAGGCGCGGCGGGAAGCGTACTCGCCCTTCAGGGCCTCCATGACGTCGTCGACGCAAGCCTCGTCAACCGTGGTGAAGTACTTGAGCATTGCGTAGTTCAGCGGGCGCGACATGCTACTCCCCCTTCTTCTTTAGGAAGTCCAGCGGGTTCACGGCGATGACGGTGATGCCAGCGACCATGACGAGGGCTGCGATCCACGCGATCGCGGGCAGGGCGAAGCCCTCGATGCCCATGATCAGGCCGATGATGATCCAGCTGCACAGCGGGACAAAGAACGAATAGGTGCCGTTGCAGGCCATTCCCAGAGCGGTGCCGCACATGCTGTTGCCGCGGTACCAGTTGGAGAACGAGGTGTAGGCGAAGAAGCCGGAGGCGACGAAGAAGAACACCGACGGGATATCGGCAAAGGCCTGGCCGACGCACTGGTAGGTGGTGGCGAGGTCGCCGCCGCCAAAGAGGGTAAGCAGGGGCAGGATGATAATCAGGTTCACGGAACCGGAGGTGACCTGGCGGATGGTGATGCCAATCTGCGGGTCGATCATCGACGTGCCAAAGCCGCCGATGCAGCCCTCGATACCCCAGCCGAGGGCGGCGATGAAGGCAAGCAGCAGGCCGGGAACAACACCCGGGCCAAGGGCACCGGTAAGGCCGGTGAAGCCGATCATGCCGCTCGCGAAGACGCAGATCAGGATGCCCAGGATAACGCGCGGGCCCATGGGCTGCTTGAAGAGGAAGCGGGAGAGGATGGCGCCGATAGCCGGGCAGAGCGCGGCGATGGGGGTCACGATGGGGCCCGCCATGGAAAGCGCGATAACGTAGGCAGCGCCCGCGATGGGGCCGCCCACCAGGGCCGCGGCGACCATGATGATGCCGGGCTTGGAGCGGAAGGTCTGGATGAAGTCGCCCAGCTTGCCCTGCTTCGCGGTAAGCAGAAGGGCCCAAACGGCGCTGAACAGGTCGTTGAGTGCGGTGGCGATGGTGGGGAGAATAAATACCACCAAGAAGCTGCTCGCCTCGAGGGTGCCCATCCAATCGGCCCATACGCCCTGCGTCTGGGCAGCCATGATGAACGCCGAGTACAAACCGTAGGTGATGCCGGAATACAGTGCGATCATGAGGCCCTTCTTCAGGAAGCTCTGGTCCAGCTTCCTCTTCTTCTCAAGGGCAAGTTCATGGCGCGCGTCTGTGGTTGCCGCTCCTTGCATACCTTCCTCCAATCTATGGGGGTTGCATAAGTCCTGTACTTCGAAACTCTAGAAATTGACGTAGTGGCAGGGTCTACCCAAGCCCCCGCGGCAAGCGGCAGACGGTTGAAAAGGCCATGCGAGCGCTTGCCCAAGCGAGCGAATAAGGCGTTATTTGGTTTTTAGGACGAACGCTAGAAAGTGAACGGTCGTTATTCATACGCAAACGGCTTGCGTTGCCAAACGAGCCTTCATTCAGCCCGAAACATCGCTAGAAGCCTTTAGCCCCTATACCCGTGACAGTTATGGATTTAGGCTTTTACCTCGCCAATCCATGCATCGATACGCTCCAGTACACGCAACTAAGCGCAAGATAGCGTCCTTTATCACCTCATTGCACAGATAATGGGCGTTCATGAACCTTTACGCTACGGCAATGTTTCCAAATTGTTACCAACAAGCGAATGACACCTTAGCCGCAAACAAAAGCGCCGGCCCCGTAAGTCATACGGAACCGGCGCCTTCGCACCGCTGGCAGTTGCCGCGGCTCGATGCTACCGCTATGGACGATTGCGGACGAACGCGAAGGGATACACGCCCGCCCGCAATCGTTACGGCTTGATAGGTTTAGTGCAGCAAATTAATCGTGATACTCGCCGCGGTCCCACTTCTCCAGGAACTCGTCAAAGAAGTGCGGATCCGCCTGCGCCGCAGGGTCAGCATGGTTGACGGCGTCGATCTTGGCGACAAGCGCGTCATGCTCGGGGGTCTGCTCGTAGCTCTCCTTGATGAAGGCGAGCATGATGTCGGCCATCAAAAACTCGCCGGTGATCTTGCCGCCAAAACCGATCACGTTGGCGTTGAGCTCGCGGCGGGCGTACAGGGCGCTGGTCATGTCGCGGACCAGGGCGCAGCGGGCGCCGGGAACCTTGTTGACGGAGTTGGTTATGCCGATGCCGGTGCCGCAGAGCACTACGCCCAGGTCGGCCTTACCGGAAGCGACGGCCTCGCCCACGGCCTTGCCGTAGATGGGGTAATGGGTGCGGGTGTGGCTGTAGGGACCGCAGTCCAGCACCTCGTAACCGGCCTCCTCGAGGCGATCGTGCAGGTAGGTCTTCTCGTCGGTAACAATATGGTCGCAGCCAAGTGCAATGATCATCTGAGGTCTCCTTTACGCCATCTTGTTGAGCATGTCGACACGGATCTGGTGGCGACCGGCGGCATAGTCTGCCTTGAGGAACTCGCGGGCGATCTTCTTGGCGACGTCGTTGCCAACAACGCCGGAGCCCAGGCAGATCATGCGGGCGTTGTTGTGCTCGCGGGTCATGTACGCACTGCGCTCATCGGAGATGTTGGCGGCGATCATGCCCTTCACGCGGGTTGCGGCCATATAGCTGCCCACGCCGTACTCGTCGAACACAATGCCCTGGGAACCCTCGTTCTCAAGCAGGTCGTGCGCCACCGCGACGGCGGAATCGACAAAGTCCGCGGCGGGCTCGACGGAAAGGTCGACCACCTCGTGGCCGTCTTCGAGCAGCGTCTCCTTGATGAGCTCCTTGAGCGGCATGCCCGCCGCGTCAGAACCGATGACAACCCTCATGCTGTCCTCCTTTACATGCGCGCACCCGATATGCGCGCTTGGTTACCTTGTCCAGACACCGACGCCGCCCACAAAGAAGCTAGCAGATCACCTTGGTGAATTCCTCGACCTGCTGGCGCTTCTCGTCCGAAATCGAACCTTCGCAGATGAGCGCGTCGATGTTTGAAAGCCTGTAGAACGTGTAGAAGTCCCGCTGGCCGATCTTGCTTGAATCCGCCACCAGATACCGGGTATCCGCCTGGTCGAATGCGAGCTGTTGGAAGCGTCCCTCGTCCATATTGGAGGTGGAGACCGCGTCGAAGCAGATGCCGTTGGCGCCTATAAAGGCGACGTCTATGCCCAGAGTCGAGATGGCGTCCTCCGCCACGGGGCCCACAAACGCGGTGGTGCGCCTGCGGTACATGCCGCCGATGAGGCAGAGCTCGTAGGTCTCGTTGGGCTCCAGCAGGGTGAAGATGGACTGCGAGTTGGTGATGATGCGCAGGTGGCACGAGGGCAGCAGCGGAACCATCTGCTCGATGGTGGTTCCCGTGCCCAGGAAGATGGTCGAATCCTCCTCGACCAGGCCTGCGGCCGTGCGCGCTATATCGACCTTCTCGCTCGCATGGCGGGCGCGCTTCTCGATATGGCTGTACTCGTGGCGGATCATCGAGCGGTGCTGCGAAGACGCGCTACGGGCTCCCCCGTGGACGCGAATCACCTCGCCGGCGCCCGCCAGCTCCTCCAAATCGCGGCGAACAGTCATGTCCGACACACCAAGGGCGTCCACGATCTCCTTGACGGAAACGGTGCCCTGGCTCTCGATAAGGCGCATGAGCCTATCCTGTCGTTCAGCTTTGATCACCACGTCCTCCTTTCACAGTTTCCAACATAATCAAACATCTTTCAACATGCAAGAACTTTTCTAAATTTCGTTAAAATATAAACGATTTACCACGTAGAGACTCGTACAAGACCACTTACAGGCTAATTTATGCCATTCGCGGTGTTACTTTAAGGGTATCTCTTGTTTGATTTTGTTGAAATGATACTGTTTGACTTGCCCGGATATTCCAACATCTTGCACGCTTGCCTATCAAAATGAGCACGTGCCCACACAACGGGAGGAACCATGGCAACAAAAGAAGAAATCTCGATGATCGGCTTTGAGATTGTCGCCTATGCAGGCGATGCCCAAACCGATCTTCTCGCCGCATGCGAAAAGGCAAGCCAAGGCGACATCGATGGGGCGCGCGCCCTTCACGAATCTGCAAAGCAAGCTCTCATCGACGCCCACGACGTCCAGACCAGGCTTCTCTCCCAGGAAGCAGGCGGCGGCGAAATGGATGTCACCTTCATCATGGTTCATGCCCAGGACACCCTCATGACCACCATGCTGCTTGAGAAGCAGACCAAATACACCATCGATGCCTACCAGCGCATCGCCCAACTTGAAGCCAAACTCGCCTAGCGCAAGGCGCCATCAAGCTTCTGGGACAACCCAACTAATGAGGGGGCCGCTTCCGAGCGACCCCCTCTTCATCTAGATGCGATCAGCCACAGTGCCGCGCTCGACCAGCTCGCCCGGCAGACGCACCGTCTCGACCTTTGATTCTCCCGATAGCTGGGCGAAGAAGTAGTCGAACGTCTTGCGGCCGCGCTCGCGCATGTCGAAGCGCACCGTGGTCAGGTCATTGTGGGGCACCATGCCCTGCATGGAATCGTCCACGCCTATAACGCTCACGTCTTCCGGCACGCGCCTGCCATGGGCGCGCAACGCCATGATGGCGCCCATGGCCATTTGATCGTTAGCCGCGTACAGCGCCGTCATCTCAGTGTCTTGGACGAGCTTCTCACCCAGCTCATAGCCGCTATCCGCAGTCCAATCCCCGTGTAGGGGCTCAACAACTTCGAGCCCCGCGTGCTCCAACGAGTCTCGCCAACCGCGCGTCCTGAAATCCGCCGTGATCGAGTCTTTGGGACCGGCCAGGTGCCTGATCTGCGTATGGCCGCGCGAGCGAAGGTGGTCGACCACAAGCTGCGAGCAACCGTATTGATCGGAGTCGATAGTGGTGCAGCGCGGGTGCTCCTTCATGGAGATGATGATGGTGGGCAGGCCGTTGAGCGGCTCGAACTCGTCAAAATCCTCGATGGTCCTGTTTGTGTTGAACACCATGCCGTCCACGGGGAGCTCCGCCAGGCGACGCGCGGTGTCCCGCAGGCGCACGGACTCGCTCTCATCAAACTCAATCAAGGTGACGGCGTAACCGTACTCGCGGGCGGCGGACATAAGCCCCTCCAGCGTAGCGACGTTGCCCGTATGGGTGATGTCGAACATGCACAGGCCGATGCAGCCGTACCTGCCGCCGCGCAGCGACCTGCCGGCAAAACTGGGATAGAAGCCAAGCTGGTCCATGGCGTCCATAACGCGCTTTCGAGTCTCCTCGACCACGCACGCCCGCCCGTTGACCACGCGCGACACCGTTTGCCGGGAGACGCCGGCGAGCTTGGCGACGTCCGCCATGGACACCGCCCTGCCAGGCTTGTGAACCGCGGAATCTGCCGCCATCTTGTTATCCCGTTCCATCCAACGGCTCCCCTCGCATTGCGCATGCTCTCAGATTGATGCTCAAATTGCTGTTTAAAATGCTGCTCTGGTAAATGTAGCATCAACTGCGCGCAAGCTGAAGAGCACGTGCGCATTGGACGAGGATGATCGCCTTCTCCGCGCACCGTTGCCCGCATCTATCCTGCCGCTTGCCGCCAATATTCGACCGCTCGCATCCCTTTGCCCCGAACACCCGTTGCACCGCCATCAACTCATGTTAACGTGCTCATTATAGAAATGAGCACGTGCTCATAACGAGTTACATCCGGGCAAAACATACTCGTAAGCAGCACAAGCTCGCCCTGGCAGCCATCTCTACCAGCACGTTTAGTGGCTGCCAAAGCAAACCCATGCAAACGGAGGGTCCATGGAAAAGCTCATAGCGCTCATCGAGAAAGGCAAGCCTTTCTTCAACGCCATCGCGCGTAACAAGTACCTCAAGGCAATTCGCGACGGCTTCATCTCCGTCATGCCCATCATCATCGTCTCCAGCATCTTCCTTTTGGTCAGCGCCGTCCCCAATGTCTGGGGCTTCTACTGGCCGGCAGAGATCAACGACGTTCTCATGAAGGCATACAACTACTCCATGGGCATTGTCGGCATCTGCGCTGCGGCTACCACGGCCAAGCACTTCTGCGATGCGCAGAACCGCGACCTGCCCAAGAACAACCAGATCAACTTCATCTCGGTCATGATCGCATCGCTCATCGGTTTTCTGCTGCTCTCCAGCGACGCCATCAGCTTCACGGATAACGGGGTCTCAATCTCCGGCCTCGCCAACGGCTACATGGGATCCAAGGGCCTGCTAACCGCCTTTATCTGCGCGTTCGCCACCGGCATCATCTACAAGTTCTTCATCAAGCGCAACATCACCATCAAGATGCCCGAGCAAGTGCCGCCCAATATCTCCCAGACCTTCAAGGACATCATCCCCTTTGGCGTCTGCTTGGTCTTCTTCTGGGGCTTTGACTTTGCATTCCGCAACATCTTTGGCTTCTGCTTCGCCCAAGGCGTTATCCAGGTGTTCCAGCCGCTCTTCTCCGCGGCAGACGGCTATCTGGGCCTTGCCATCATCTACGGCGCCATGTCCCTCTTCTGGTTTGTAGGCGTCCACGGCCCCTCCATCGTCGAGCCCGCCATCTCCGCCGCCCTCATCTCCAACCTCGAGCTCAACATGGCCATGTACCAGGCCGGCGAGCACGCAACCGCCGTCCTCACCAAGCCGCTTCAGGATTTCGTCGTCGCCATGGGCGGCACCGGCGCCACGTTGGTGGTCTGCTTCATGTTCGCCTTCCTCGCCAAGTCCAAAGAGATGCGCGCCGTGGGCCGTGCCTCAGCCGTGCCGGTTTGCTTTGGCGTCAACGAGCCGTTCCTCTTCGGCGCTCCCATGGTCTTGAACCCCATCTTCTTCATCCCCTTCATCTTCGCGCCCATCGCCAATATCTGGATCACCAAGTTCTTCATCGACGTCTTGGGTATGAACGGCTTCATGTTCAGCCTTCCCTGGACCACCCCCGCGCCCTTGGGCATCGCCATGGGTCTGGGACTTCAGCCCCTTGCGTTCCTGCTCATCCCCGTCCTGCTGATTGTCGATTTCCTCATCTATTTCCCCTTCTTCAAGGTATACGACCGCGAGAAGTGCGCCGAAGAGGCAGCCGCGGACCAGGCGGAGGTCGCCCAGCGCGCCGCCCAGAAGCAGGCTGCCATGAACGCCGCATTCCAGGGCAAGGCCGACACCGCAAGCGTCGCTACCGGAGCCGTCGCCCAGGCCGCTGCGAGCATGGCAGCAGAGAAAAAGCGTGCCGCCGGCCAGTCTATGGACGAGAATTCCACGAGCAACGCCACCCCTGCCGTATCCCCCGCTGCATCTGATGACGCAGCCGCCAGCGCCTCGTCTAACACCATCGCCGCGGCGAGCGACCCCTATGCAGCGCTCAACGGCCGTCGTGTCCTTGTCCTGTGCCAGGGAGGCGGAACCTCCGGCCTGCTCGCCAACGCGCTGGCCAAGGCTGCCCGCGAGCACGGCATCGACCTAGAGACCGCAGCGGACGCTTACGGCAGCCATCTGGACATCATGCCGGACTTTGACCTTGTTATCCTGGCACCCCAGGCAGCGTCCTACTTCGACGACCTCAAGGCCGACGGCGAGCGTATGGGCGTCGCCTGCTGCGTCACCCGCGGCAAGCAGTACATCGACCTCACCCGCGACGGCGAGGCATCGCTGGCATTCGTAGCCCAGCAACTGGGCCTCTAGATCCCTGCGCGCGCGACGGCACGCTCGAATAGAACCCCCATTCCCGCGGTCCGGGAGCAGTACGCTCTGCCGCCTTCTCCCGAACCGCCCCTAACCCCTTTCAGCCCTAACAGTCCTTCAAACAAGATTGGATTTTCCATGAGCCCCATCTTTTCCGCCGATACCTCCCAGCGCTTTCCGGACAACTTTGTTTTTGGTGGCGCCACCGCCGCCTACCAGGTAGAAGGCGCTTGCCAGTCCCATGGCAAGGGCAAGGTCGCATGGGACGACTACCTCGCCCAGCAAGGCCGCTTTTCGCCCGAGCCCGCCTGCGACTTCTACAACCGCTACGATAGCGACCTCGAGCTGTGCGAGCGCTTTGGCATGAATGGCATCCGCGTGTCGATCGCCTGGAGCCGCATCTTTCCCGATGGCGGCGTGGGCGAGCCCAACGCTGAAGGCGTCGCCTTCTACCACAACCTTTTCGCCAGCTGCCGCGCCCACGGAGTCGAGCCATACGTGACCCTGCACCACTTCGACTCCCCCGCCGCCCTTTATGCCAACGGCGACTTCCTCAACCGCGACACCATCGACGCCTTTGAGGCGTACGCCCGCTTCTGCTTTGACGAATACCCCGAGGTGACCCGCTGGTTCACGTTCAACGAGATCGCGGCGGCCACGCTCAACCGCTACGTCGAGGGCACCTGGCCGCAGGGCAAGAAGGGATGCCTGCACGAGTGCCTGCAGGCCCAGCACAACATGATGCTCGCCCACGCCCGCGCCGTCTTGGCCTACAAGCAGGGCGGCTATCCCGGAACAATCGGCGTCATCCATGCATTGGAATACAAATACCCCTATGACCCCGCCTGCCCCGGCGACGTCCAGGCGGCTAAAAACGACGACGTTTTGCAAAACCGCCTGCTGCTCGACGCCACGTTCCGCGGCGACTACGCCCCCGATACGCTCCAGATCATCGAGCACCTCTGCCAGGCGAGCAACGGCTCCGTTGAGTTTTTGGACGATGACCTCTCGATCATGCGCCGCGCCGCGCAGCTCAACGACTGCCTGGGCATCAACTATTACCAGAGCCGTTTTCTCAAGGCGTTCGACGGTGAGACCGACCTTCATCACAACGGCACGGGCGACAAGGGCACCGGCCGCTGGCGCGTGGCGGGCGTGGGCGAGCGCGCCGTACGCCCCGGCGTTCCCACCACGGACTGGGATTGGATTATCTATCCCAAGGGCCTGTTCGACCTTATGATGGATATTTCGCTGCGCTATCCCAATTACAAACAGCTGTTTATCACGGAAAACGGCATGGGTCGCAAAGACCAGCTTGTCGATGGCACCGTGGACGATTCCGAGCGCATTGCATACGTCGAAGACCACCTGCGCTGGATCCTCAAGGCCATCGAATGCGGCGTTGACGTTGGCGGCTACTTTATGTGGAGTCTGCAGGACCAGTTCAGCTGGACCAACGGCTATAACAAGCGCTACGGCTTCTTCTACGTTGACTTTGAGACCCAGCAGCGCACGCCCAAGGCCAGCGCGTACTGGTTCAAGCGCGTCGCCCAGACCCGCCGATTGTAGGCAGCGCGGCATCCGTCAGCCTCAGACAGCCATCATTAAGCGCATGCGCCCCCTGCCGGCACCGCTGCCGCAGGGGGCGCATTGGTTTTACCGGTATCCAGCGGCGCAGATCCTCGTCCTTTCTATCAAAAAGGAGGGAAGCCCCGCAGGACTCCCCTCCCCTTGTAGCAAGCTGTCAGCATCTACGGCAAGATGATTAAGGCGAAGCCCCTTGGGGCAGAAGCCTAGAGCTCGGTCACCTCGACGGCGTTGTAGACCTCGTCCCAACGGTCGATTACCAAATGGCCGGTCTGCGGATCCATGGCGTTGAGCTTACCGCAGGTGTTGCCCGTCCTCAAAACCGTAGCGGCGTCGGCGCCCGCGGCGATGGCGTGCGCGAAGCCGGCGATGGTGGAGTCACCAGAGCCTGTTGCGTTGACCGCGGGGATGGGCGGGGTGACGGCGCGGTAGATCTTGCCACCGTTGAAGCCAAAGGAGCCGGCAGCGCCCATGGATACAACAACCCAGGGAATGCCCTGGAAACGCTCGTCCGCCTGCAGGGCGGCGGCTAGGTCGGACACCTGGTCCGGCGTATAGCTGGTGCCCAGAAGCGCGTTGATCTCGGTGAGGTTGGGCTTTACCAAAGTGGGCGTGCTATCGGCCTCAAGCGCGGCGTTGAGGGACGCGCCGGAGGTGTCCAGCAAAACGGGAACGCCAGCCTTGTTGCACTGGTCGACGAGCTTGACGTAGTAGTCCGCGGGGACGCCCTTGGGCAGGCTGCCGGAGATGGTTACGCAGTCAGCCTTCTCGACCAGCTCGGCGAACTTGGCGGTGAACGCAGCCAGCTCCTCCTCGGAAACCTCCGGGCCGCTCTCGAGCAGCTCGGTCTGGTTGCCCTCGTGCAGGATGTTCAGGCAGATGCGCGTCTCGCCTGCGATGGGGGTGAAATCATGCTTGATGCCGTCGGCATCCATGAGCTCGCCCATGTGAGCGCCCATGTGGCCACCCATAAGACCGGTAGCGATCACGTCGTCGCCCAGCTGGCACAGAACGCGGGAGACGTTGAGGCCCTTGCCGCCGGCGGTCTTCTTGGGAACCACGCGGTTGACGTCATCGATGATGAGATGGTCCAGATGGTACGCGGTATCGATCGCGGGGTTCATGGTAACAGTAAGAATCATTTGCTGGTTCCTTTCGGTGGAATCAAGCGGCGCTGTTCTCAGGCCGCGCTGAGCGCTCGACTCGCAGGTCGATATCGCTAACTAGAAGACCTCCACGGTGAAGCCGCGAACCACGGTCTCGCCGGGCTTGGCGACCAGGCAGCCGCGCTTGCTCTCAAATACATCGTCCTCATCAGAGCAGGTGGACAGACCGCCCCAGGGCTCGATAGCAACGAAGTCGCCCTCCGGCTTGCTCCAAACGATCAGATAGGGCATGTCCGGGAAGCTCACGCGAACGCCCTTCTCCTCGTCCTTTTTAACAAGCTCGACAACGCGGCTGTTAAGAACATCGAAGATGGTCTCTGCGAAATCGAACAGCTCGTGCGTCAAAGGCAGCTCGCGTCCAACCATGGGGTTGTCGACTCGATTCTCGACATCGATCAAACCGGTAGAGGGCACGGCGCAGCAAAACTTCTCCGCCTCGTCGGCCTCGAATCGCAGCTTGTAATCGCTGTACTGCTCGCCCTCGTCCAACGGGCAGGCAAACCCGGGATGGCCGCCAATGAAGAACGGCATGTCCTCATCGCCCTTGTTAGCCACTTCGTACGACACGGTGAGCTTCGTCCCGTCGATGGCGTAGCGGGCAACAAGCTCGAAATCAAAGGGATACTGCTCGAACAGCTCCGGCGAGCTCTTGAGCTTAAAGGCGGCAGAGGTATCATCGCCATCGACGAACTCGAACTCCTGCTTGCGGGCAAAACCGTGGCGAGCCAGGTTGATCTCCTTGCCAGACGCGGTCACGGCGTGGTTGTCGCGCAAACCGCCGCAGATGGGGAAGCAGATAGGTGCCTGCCCGCTCCAAACGGCAGGATCGCCCTGCCACAGATACTCCCGACCGTTGGCGGCAATGGAGGTAAAGGAACCGCCCTCGCTGGTAAGGGCAACGCTAATCTGGTCGTTCTTAAGAATGTGCTCCAAAACTCAACACTCCTTAGATGTTGTCTACGCCTTGTAGACGCTCTCGCCGCCCAGGTAGGTCTCGACCAGGGTGAGGTCGGGATTCAGGACCACGAAGTCGGCGTGGCGTCCGGGGCGAATGGAGCCGCAAGCGTCGGCGATGTCGTTGGCCTCGGCAGGAGCCTGAGTAGCCATGTAGATCGCCTCCGCCTTGGTGGCGATGCCCCAATCCACAACGTTCTTGACGGCGTCCTTCATGTTGAGGATGGAACCGGCGAGAGAGCCGCCATCCTTAAGGCGGGCGGTGCCGCCGGCGACCACGACGGGCAGCTCGCCCAGGAAGTAATCGCCATCGGGCATGCCGCCGGCGCACATGCAGTCGGTGATCAGGGCGACGTGCTCGTGACCCTTAGCGTGCATGACGATGCCGGCGGAGATGGGGTTGACGTGATGACCGTCGCAGATGAGCTCGGAGAAAGACTTGTCCTGGCTGGACAGCGCGGCGCCCACCATGCCGGGCTCGCGATGGTGCAGGCCGCTCATACCGTTGTAGGTGTGGACAAAGACCTTGGCACCGGCATCGAGGCAAGCCTGGGCCTGCTCGCAAGTTGCCGCGGAGTGACCGAGGGCGACCACGACGCCGGAGGCGACGGCATCTGCGGTGAACTCGGCGGCGCCCTCATACTCGGGAGCGACGGCGATCTTCTTTACCAGGCCGTGAGCGGCCTCCTGCCAGGCATTCAGCTTCTCCATAGTGGGAGCGGACAGGTAAGCGGGGTTCTGGGCGCCCTTGTACTTCTCAGTAAAGAAGGGACCCTCGAGGAAGATGCCCTGGATGCGGGCGTGCGGCCGGTCGTCGCCGGCCTCGACGTACTCGGCGACGCTGGCGCAGGCGCTCTCAAGCTGCTCGGTGCTCGCGGTGAGCGTTGTGGGCAGATAGCTGGTGACGCCGTTGCGCAGGATGCCGCGAGAAACGGCGGCGACGCTCTCGGCCTTGCAATCCATGATGTCGTGGTTATCGAAGCCGTGGATATGCGTATCGACGAATCCGGGGGCGATCTCGTGCCCGGAGTAGTCCAGAACCTCGCAGTCCGGAGCCTCGGTCACGTGCTCGCCAAAAACGCCGTCCTCAACCATGAGGTAGCCACCGCGGGCTACGCGGGTGGGAAGATAGAAGGCGTCTGCCTTGATTGCATAGGTGCTCATTCTTGTCTCCTAACACACGTAAGATGAGCGTTTATCTGCAGCTATACCCAGTTTGCCTGAAAGGTATGGGCGACAGTGCATTATCCTAAAAAGAGCGCCCGCCCGTCCTGATGACTGGGCGGGCGCGGAATCATTACCGCATCATGCGGTCGCGCACGTAGTGCTCAAAACCTCAAGGTAAGGCTAAGCTTGCGTGGTCGATAGCGCTTAGGCCTCGAAGGGGTGGATGGTGACGCCCTTGACCACGCGGTTAACGGTGCCGGTGGGAGACGGGGTGTCGGGGGTGTTGCCAACGCGGACGGAGTTCAGCAGAGAGATCACCTGGGCGAACATGACAAAGGGAAGCGCCAGGTAACCCTCGGGCAGAGCCTCGCGGCCAGCAAAGGTGAAGGACTCGCCCTCGAAAGCAGGGGTGAGGTCCTGCTGGATGGCGACGGTCTTCTGAGCGATCTCGTCACCGTTGATCTCGTTCAGGATATCGAGGTCGTACTGACGGGTGTACTCATCGTTGTTCATGAAGACGAAGACCAGGGTCTTGTCGTCGACAAAGGACTTGGGTCCGTGGCGATAACCCATGCAGGAATCCCAAGAGGTTGCGACCAGGCCGTGAGCGAGCTCGAGAATCTTGAGCTGGGACTCCTGAGCCAGGCCCACGAAGGAGCCGGAGCCAAGGTAGGTAACGCGGTTGAAATCGCCGGCCAGCATGGAGGCGATCTCCTCCTCGCGAGCAACGACCTCCTCGCCCATCTCGGCAGCCTGCTTAACCCAGGCCTCCTTGGTAGCGAGATCGGCGGAGTCGAAGATCAAGGTGGAGAGCAGCGTCATGCAGCTGTAGGACCCGGTCATGGCGAAGCCCTTGTCATTGGCACGGGGAATCAGCAGGGTCAGGGCATCGGGGTCGTCGGCGGACTGAACGGCGAGCTTGCCCTCGGGAGCGCAGGTGATGTTGAGGAACTTGATGTTCTTCACGAATTTGCGGGCAACCTCGACGGCCGCAAGAGACTCGGGGCTGTTGCCGGAGCGGGCGAAGGAGACCAGCAGGGTGGGATCCTCGGCGCGCAGGAAGTCGCGGGGAGCCGAAACGATATCGGTAGTCGCGATGGGCTTGAAATCATAGAGGTTGGTATCGCCAGCGTGGCGAAGGTAGGGGGCGCAGGTATCACCGACGTAGTCAGAAGTACCGGCACCGGTGAAGATGACGGACAAGCGACCCTCGCCCATGGCGCGAGCGTCGGCAAGCAGGGCGTCGATAGCGTCCTTGTTGTCCTTGTAGATGTTGAGGGTGTCCAGCCACAACTCGGGCTGCTGCTTGATCTCGCCGGTGGTGATATCGGCACCAAGCGCCTTAAGGCTCTCAATATCCTTCTCGAACATTAACAATACCTCTCTTTCCTAGAAGGCTCACTACCTTGTAGTATATGCCTTAAATGGTTTGCTGGTTGTAACCAGTTAACCAAAAGATAAACCTAACGAAACCGCCATATATCTAGTCATTCCTATGATGGAAGACCTTGTATTTGAACTGATCCGCTCGAGCAACGGAAAGCGTGTATTCCACAATCTCGTTGCTGACGTTATACGTGGTGCGAACAAGATCCAACACCGGCGCGCCCTCGGTGATATCCAGCAGACGAGCGTCCGCGGGACGGGCGATGCTTGCGAAGAACTCCTCCTCTGCCACGCGGATCTTCTCGCGAAAATCCTGCTCGATAACATCGTAGAGGGGCTTCTTCTCAAGCATGGGGCGCTTGAGGGAAAGAAACTTCCTAACCGGAAGATAAGAGCGCTCGATCATCATGGGCATGCCGTCTGCCGAGCGAAGACGCTTGAGTTTGAAAAGCTTCTCGCCGATGCGGGTGCCCATATGCTCGGCGAGGTTTTTATCAGCCTCGAACTCGCAGAACTCCAAGATGGTGGTCTCGGGAACGCGCCCGAGTTCGCGCATCTGCTCCGTAAAGCTATAGGACTGCATTAGGTTGGTGGTCTGCGTAGAGCGGTCGGCGACGAACGTGCCGCGCCCATGCTGGCGAATCACCAGGCCAAGGCGCTCAAGCTCTTGAAGAGCCAAGCGCACCGTAGTACGGGAAAGACCGTAGCGCTCAGAAAGCTCGCGCTCGGATGGCATAAGATCGCCGGGACGATACTCGTGGTCAATCTTCTCGGACAAAATGTCAACTAGCTGATCGTACAAAGGCTGCTTGCGCGCGCCGATTGCCATGAGTCTTCGCCTCCTTTTCCAGTAATCGTTCCCGCAGGGAATAAAAAGGCCGTAACCCGATACGTACGAGTTACGGCCTACATACACACACATGTAGTAAGGGGCGGTGCGCCCACATCTCTATGAGCGCACCGGGCCATAGAGCCTTACCAGATGCTGGGCCACAGGCCGAAGGGGCCAGCGCCAAGCAGGCCGATGATGAGCAGCAGGACGATGCCCTTGATCGGCGTGAAGTTGTGCTTAGCGAACAGGAAGTAAAGCATAAGCACGAGAGCCAGCGGAACCAGCTTGGGGAGAACCGTGTCGAGGGTGGAAGCCACGGAGTAGCTAACCTCGGTCTCGGTGACGGTGCCGTAGGTAACGGAGCTCATGCCGTTGCCCAGGTCGACAACGCCGCAATCAACAGCGTTGCCATCGGCGTCAGCAGCCTTCAGGGGGTTGCCGTCGACGTCGGTGAGAGCCATGGTGCCGGGCTCGGCGGTCTCGGTGTCGATGCCCTCGAGGTCGGTGAAGTTCTCAGCATCCTCGTTGGACACGATCACGGTGTTGGCAGCGAGGCCACGGGTGGTGCCGTTGGGGATGGTGAGGTTGATCTGGGTGCCACCCATGGTGACGGTCAGAGCGCCGACGACGAAAACGCCGAGGATGGAAGCAGCGCGGGTGAATGCCTGCATGTTGGCGGTCAGAGCATCGATAGCGCCGGTACCAACCTTATAAGCCCACTTCATGAGGCCGAAGCGGCAAGCAGCCTGGGCCAGGTTGAAGATGAGAAGGAAGATGAACGGAGCCGCGATGTTGCCCTCGATAGCCATGTTCGAGGTGATGCCGGCGGTGATAGGCACGAGCGTCAGCCAGAACAGGGCGTCGCCGATGCCGCCCAGCGGGGAAGCAGCGGAGATGCGGACGGCGCGGATGGTCTGAGTATCCAGCTTGTTCTGCTCGAGGGAGAGAACGATACCCATAACGAAGGTGACCAGGAACGGGTGCGTGTTGATGAAGTCCAGGTTGTGGTACATCGACGCAGCGAGGTCGTTCTTGTTGGTGTGAACCTTCTCGAGGCCGGGGATCATAGCGAACAGCCAGCCACCGGACTGCATGGTCTCATAGTTGAACGAGGACTGCAGCCAGTAGGAACGAAGAGCCATGCGGTTCAGCGTCTTCGAATCAACCTGCGGAGCGGGAGTAAGATCCTCATACTGTGCAGGTACAACAAACTCATTAGATGCCATCGCTCATGTCACCTCCGTCAAAAGCAGCGCCCTTGAGCTCGGTCTGCTGCTGGAAGTCCCAGAAAGCGATGCCGAAGCCGATAAAGGTCAGGATAAGCAGGGCAGGGCCGGCGATAGCCGGGATGTTGACCGCGATGAGCGCGAGACCAAAGCCCATGAAGAAGAAGCCCCACATGTCGCGGTTCATCATAATCTTCAGCAGGATTGCGAAGCCGACGAACTTCATCATGCCGCCACCAGCGGAAAGGCCGGTGTTGACCCACTCGGGGATTGCCTCGACAACAGCGTTGCCGAAGGCCTGGCCACCGATGAAGAACAGGGTGACGATAGCAGCGAAGATGAGGCCGAGGATGCACTCGGAGATGACGGTCAGGCGGGTGATCGCCTTGGTGTCAGCCTTGATGGCGGCAGCGCGGAAGGACTCAAGCATGGGAGCACGAAGCGTGAAGAACAAGGTCACGCCGTACTGACCGAGGAGCGCGAACGGGATAGCAGCAGCAACTGCAACGTTAACGTCCATGTTGAGAGAGCAAGCGAAGACAGCAGCCATGATGCCACCGATGACGGCGTTAGGCGGCTGAGCACCACCAATCGGCATGTTACCGATGGTCATCAGCTGGTAGGTACCACCGACGACAAGACCGGTCTGCACGTCGCCGAGGATTGCGCCAACGATAGCGCCGGTGACGATGGGCTGGTACAGGGACTCGAGGAAGTCGAACTGGTCGATAGCCGCGATAAACGTGACCACGAAGATAAGTGCGACCTGAACAAACGAGACGTCCATCTTATGCTCCTCCTTTCAAAATTCTTTTGCAAAGAAAACTAACGATTGTGCGGAAGACTGTTAAGCCTTACGCGGCGGATACGAACGAGCGGTTACGAGAACAGCTTGCTGATATCCTCGACCGGCGTGCTCGGAACACGCCTGATCTCAAGCTCCACCCCCAGTTCCTGAAGCTCCTTGAAAGCAGCTACATCGGCGTCGTCGACGGCCACAGAGGTGGCTACCTGCCGCTTTCCTTCCGACATGTGCATGTTGCCGATGTTGACCTTACGTATAGGCACTCCACCCTTGACGAGCGTAAGCACGTCCTGCGGAGTTTCGGCCACGATAAAGATCTTCTGCTTGGGCGACGCCTTCGCGATGATGTCGATGGTGTGCTGCAGCGAGAAGAAACGGGTGGCGACGCCGGCCGGGGCCGCCATCTTCATGAGGTTCTGACGCATGGTGTTGCCGGAAACCTCGTCGTTGGCGACGAGGATGAGGTTGGAGCCCAGGGTGGAGTTCCACTGGGTCGCAACCTGACCATGAATCAGGCGGTTATCGATACGGGTGAGAAGAATGTTGGGCTCTGCCATGATGATCCGTTCCTTTCGTGTACGCGATCTGGCTTATTACATCCAAAGGGTTGATGCTTTTCCCTTGAGGTGTCTTACTTGCTGATCTCCTGTATTGCATAACGAGAGACGTCGAGGGTTGCGCCTGAGCGAACCTTGATCTCGACCTTATCGCCGTTGACGCTCTTAACGGTTCCAAAGATGCCACCGGCAAACATTACTTCCTGGCCGGGGGCAAGTTCGGTGTGGATCTGCTCGAAGTACTTGCTCTTCTTCTTGATGTTGGCCTTGGACCAGAAGTAGTAGACCAAGCCCATGACTGCGAGAAGAATGATCAGGGCGACGGAGGAAGCAAGAACGTTCGCTCCAAAGTCGGCCATTAGATGCCGTCCTCGTCGAGCTCATCAGCGTCGTCGCCGCTCATGACGGAGGCGAGGGACTGACGGGTGACAGCGGCCTGACCAACGGTGACGGCCTGCTCGGCAAGAGCGGTCACGTCGGTGACGCCGTTGCGAGCGAACAGGAGCTCGATAATCATCGGCAGGTTGGTACCGGTGATGACCTCGAGCTTGTCGACGTCGTTAGCGATCATCATCGACTGGTTAAACGGGGTGCCGCCAAGAAGGTCGACGAAGACGATAACGCCCTCCTCGCACTCGGCGCGCATGGAGGTGATGGCGGAACGAAGGTCATCTCCATAGGTAGCAGCCTCAGAGCCCTCGAAGGGAACGATCTGGAATGCAGGCTGGTCGCCGGCAACCATATCGAGGGCGCTCTTAAGGCCGCAGGAGAACTCTCCGTGACCCGTCAGGATAAATCCGATCATCCACCGACTCCTTTTCAATGTGTACGCTAAGATGCGCAACTGGTTGTAACCACGTGATAAGTGGTACCTATATTAGCACCAGTCAACCATTCGTCAATTTGCATTGGCTCCGTGAACGGTCTCACACCGTTTGTTGGCGATTTCCTACCGTTTACAGTAATAGCACGCCCGTTTACCTGCTGATTTTTATTGATTGGGATCATCTGTTTTTAATTTCCACCCATCTACAGGGTATTAAAACGGACATATCGCCGCATGATATGCCCTGCATCAATCCCGCTGGTCAGTTGTGGAGAGTGGTTCATTTCTATGAACTGGTATGAACAGGATTGTGAATTTCATTTATTTGCCAACGATTCTGTGAACGGTGTTCATATACCGTTCACCGACGTTCAGCGGTCTTTTTTTCATCCCAATTTGACTTAGAAATTGCTATTCCCTACAGGTCAGATTTCTCAGTTGCCATTACATCTCCTAGAGAGCAGATCGCTTCTGGCCCTCTTCGTCTCTTCCGCGATGCTCCCAGTGGATTCTCTAGATAACAAAACAGGCCGAAGACATCCGCCTTCGACCTGTTGAGTTCAATGGAGCCAGCAACCAGGCTTGAACTGGTGGCCCCCGCTTTACGAGAGCGGTGCTCTACCAACTGAGCTATGCTGGCACGCATATGCGGCGTTAACGCCGACGAATGGATATATTACGTGCAAAACAACCTTCGCGCAAGGTGTGCGGACGTCTTTTTCTTCAATCCACACTTTTGCGCACGGGCTTTACGCCTGGAGACCACCGAGCCTGCGCAAAACGCCCAGCAGTACGCCCGTGGTGTCATCGGCCGCCGCGTTACCAGCAGCGAGTTCCGCCTCATGGCTATTATCCGCTGCACCGGCCTTGTTGGTCACAAGGGTCAGGCCCAGCACCTGCATCTTGAGCGCACGCGCCATGATGGCCTCGCACACCGTGGAGCAGCCAACGTAATCCGCGCCAAGGATACCCAGCGCCTTCACCTCAGCATCCGTCTCAAACGAAGGGCCGAGCATGCCAACATACGTGCCCTCCGAGCATTCAACGCCCACCTCTGCGGCGGCCTCGCGGGCAAACGTGGTCAGATAGTTGGAATACGCCCCGGTCATGGGTACAAACGGCGTGTCGAACAAGGAGTGCGCCGCGCCCTCGGGAGTAGAAAGAGGATTGTGCCCGGTGAGGTTCATCTGGTCTGTAATAAGGCCAAAGGTACCCGGCTTTGCATCGCGCACCGCGCCGGAAGCGCAGGTAAGAATGATGTCGCGGCAACCCAAGCGATGGGCATGACGCACCAGCGACGTTACCTGAAGCGCGTTATACCCCTGGTACAAGTGCACGCGGCCGGGGTACACAACCACCGGGACACCGTCGATGGTGCCCACCAGCACCTCGAAGCGATGGCCCTCGATGGGGAGCGCCTCCTGCGGAAAGCCGTCGATATCCTCATAGGGAATGCGGCGAACAACCTTCACGCGATCGGCCAGCGCGCCCAGACCGCTGCCCAGAACAATGGCGACGGGATGCTCCATGCTGGGAGCGCAGTATTCAACCAGGTCTTCCTTAGACATCGGTTCTACCTCCGATTCATTCATTCGTTATTAGTTACTCGTCGAAAAACTCGTCCGCGATAAGCTTGAAGCAGATCTTCTTTACGGGAGCGGCACCGTCGCCGGGAAACTCCAGCGTGGGCATATGGGGCTCGTTGACTACAAAGATCGCAAAGCGGCCCTCGTCCAAATCGCCGGCGATACCATTCTTTGCGTCCACCAGCTCAAAGTCATCCGCCTCGTTAAAGGGTTCCACCAGCGTTGTCTCACCCTGAGAAACTTTGAAGGACTCGCGGCCCTCGACATCTATCTGCAGATCATGATAGCGGTGATGCGTCTCGTAATGCGCTCCTTCTTCTGGACGAGTAGTGGGCGCCATAACGTTCGCGAACACCTTGTCGCCCAAAATGGCGTGGCTGCCCACATCGAGCGATGCGGGATCATTCTCCGCAAGCCAATCGATCAAAACATCCAGCGAGCGGCAAAAACCGCGATAGCGAGGCAGGTCCTCGAGAGCACCGTAGATCATCTGCTCTCCCCTTTCTTGATTGGCGGCGATAACGCACGGAGATTTTGACCGCTTATGCCGCGAACACGTTTATTCCCGCGCGCAAACAAAAACGCCGCAGCGCGCGGCCACGGCGTTAATGGTACCCGTTTGGCTGGGGTCGATGCCCCATGGATAGGTGGGCGTTAGATATACAGCCCGTAAAGCGACACGTCCGCGCTGGCGTACAGGTTGTTGACGTAAGCCCTCCAGGCGGTACTGGCCTTCTGGCTCTTCTGGGCGTACTGCTGGTAGGCAACGTAATAAGCCGTCTGGGCATCCGCATACGTGGCGCTGTCTTTAGAGAAGGTGGTGGAGCTGCTCAGGGCGCTGTGGTAGTCGCCGTCCTCGGAAGCCCAGGTGCCCTTCTCGGCATCCCATTCATCGCCGGCGAGATTGATGATGTAGTCCGCATAGTCCTTGGATGCGGTCTCGGTGTTACCGTCCTCGGGCTCGGTAGGTGCCTCGGGAACGGAATCGGTGGGCGCATCGGGCACAACCTCTTCTGTCAGCTTCTTAAGGGTGGCGTTCTCCTTAACCACCTGCTTTGCCTGGTCCTCGCTCACGCCATACTGCGATGCGATGGTCGAGTAATCAGACGTGCCCAGCTGGTCCTCGGCAAACGCGCTCATCTCGTCATCATCTACGGTGATACCGCGGGACTCGGCATCGGCCAGCAGAATCTGGTTGCGAATGTAGGCGACAACCACCTCAGCAGTGGGAACCGCGTACTTGCCGTCATCATCCTTGGCGTTGTCAAGCGAATACTGGCTCTCGATCGCCTCGCGAACGGTAAGGTTAGTGGTCTTACCGTTGTAGCTCCAACGGGCGAGCACGGTATCGAGCTGGGACTCCTCGACCGCAGAAGCGCCGGGGCCCTTGCCCGCGAAGCCGCCGTTGCCAATGAAGTAACCGCCAATACCAGCGACGATAATCAACACAACCGCGATGGCGATGCCAATGGCGCCGTGGTTCTTAGGCAGGCGGCGCTTCTTCTTGCCGCCGTTGCCGTTTCCACCGTTACCGCTTCCGCCGCCATTGCGGGCATCCTTCTTGGCAGAAGCATCCTTCTTTCCGTGCCTCTTGGATGCCTTTTCGTCCTTTTCCTTGGACGAGGAAGACGCTGCCGCTGCGGCAACAGCGGTCTCCACGGTATCGCCAAGCAGCTCCGGGTCGGGCGCGAGCTCCGCCTCCGGGTCGGGCTTCTCCTCATTGCGAGCAGCGATGTCCTCGGCAGATTCGCCGGCAATTAGATCGTACTCGGCGCGGGGCAGGTCCTCGGGCGTATCGGAGCGCTCGATGATGTCGAAATCATCCTCAGAGCCAAGCTCCTCCTTCTTCAAGATAAGACCCATTGAAATCGGTCCTTTCAGTCAATACATAATACGAGCCGTCTCAGGATACCCCTTGGCGGCCCGTTTCTACTCTTATGTTTGGCTTAATGAACGCGAACGAGGTGCTCGATCACCGCATCCGCATATTCCTGCGTGCCCACGGCGCCCCCTGCGCTACCGGTCAGTGCGCGGCGAACATCGCCCGTCACCTGCGCACCCTCCGCCAACGTGGCGCGAACCGCATCGCGAATCGCGGCGGCGGCGACGTTCTCGCCCAGATGGTCAAGCATCATGGCCGCGGAAAGAATCTCTGCGGTGGGGTTGGCGATGTTCTTGCCGGCGATATCCGGCGCAGAGCCATGCGTGGCCTCGAAGACGGCGATGTCGCGGCCGATGTTGGCGCCCGGCGCCATGCCCAAGCCGCCCACCAAACCGGCGCACAGGTCGGAAACGATGTCGCCGTACAGGTTGGGCAGCACCATCACATCGAAGTCGGCGGGGTTTTGCACCAGGCCCATGCACGTTGCATCTACAATCTTGTCGTTGAACTCGATGTCCGGATAACGCTCGGCCACCTCGCGGGCGATGCGCAGGTACATGCCGTCAGTCGCTTTCATGATGTTGGCCTTGTGCACGGCGGTCACCTTGCGGCGACCGCAGCGACGGGCGTACTCAAACGCGTACTCGACAATGCGCTGCGAACCGGTGATGGAGATCGGCTTGAGCGAAAGAGCGGAATCGGCGCGGAACGTCTTGCGGCCAGACTCCTCCACGATGCGAGAGATCTCCGCGACGCGGGGATCCCCCTCGTCAAACTCGATGCCCGCGTACAAGTCTTCGGTGTTTTCACGGACGATGACAAGGTCGACGTCCTCGTAGCGCGAGCCGTCGCCCGGCTGCGAAAGGCAGGGTCGGACGCACGAATACAGGTCGAAGTGCTTGCGCAGCGCCACGTTGACGCTGCGAAAGCCCGTTCCAACCGGCGTGGTGATGGGGCCCTTGATCGCCACCTTCGCGTCCTCGACCGCATCGAGCACGTGCTGGGGCAACGGGGTACCATACTCCTCGATTACACCGGCGCCGGCATCCACCGTGTTCCATTCGATCTCGACTCCCGTGGCGTCGACAACGCGACGCATCGCCGCCGTGATCTCCGGGCCAATGCCATCGCCGGGTATAAGTGCGACCTTGTGTGCCATGTAGCCTTACTCCTCGACCTCGTCATCCGCTTTCGCTGCTGCACGCGCGCGCTTTTGGGGCTTTTCAAGCTTAAAACGCTCAAGAAGGGTTCCGTAGATCTCGGACGACCGCGCCTTAAGGTAGGCGCCCTTACCGTTTTCGGCATCGAAGCGAATGCGGCCGGCGAGCTCGGCTGCCACCTGGGCATCGATATCGCCGCGGGCGAACTCGTACAGGCTGCCCAGCATATCGCGATACTCAAGATCGCCGTGATAGCACTGGATGGCCTCGTCGATTACGGGCCACACCTTGGTGGAGCGTGCGGGCGTTACGGCGCCCCAAGCCGCCATATAGCGGAATGCGGACAGGCGCAACGTTGCGGAAAGCTCATCGAACAGGGCGTCCTCGGCACCGTCGTAGGCAGCATCAAAGTCGACATCGCCGGCGGCGGGCATCAGCAGGGTAAGCGCATCGAGAATCTCCCAGCGCGTCTGGGCCTCGGGCCTGTACAGCGCGTCGATCAGCTCCTCGGCAAAGGGAACCAGCTTGGCCGCATCGCGCTCCGCGAGCAGCTTGATCACGCGCGCCGCCGTCTGGCGCTTGCGACGACTATGGCTAGAAAGGTCCTCGACCATCGCGGAAAGCGCATCGCGGCTCTCTTCGACCAATGTAAGCTGCTCCATCTCCTCGGGCGTGAGCTCATACTCCAACGTGTCTGCCATAAAACTACCTCGAATCCTTCTTATCGCCCTCAACCGAAATAAGGTCGGGGGCCTTTTCGCCCGTCTTCTTGCGTGCACGGCGGGCATCACCGGTGCCTCGCTTTGCGGTCTCGCGGTGAGAACGGTTGATATTCAGGGCGCGGTCCAGGAAGCGCCACGGACCCGTAGACTCGCCAAAAGCCATCTTCATGCCCACGATGCAACCGGCCAAAAGACCGATCACCGCAGAGTACAGCAACGGTAAGGGCGAGATTATCACGGAACCCACCACGCCGATGACCACGGCGGCAATGTTCATCTTCCAGTAATCACGAGATGTCACGGCCTGATCGCCCGCCCAGCAGCCAATCTGAAAACCCAGATACACGCTGAACAGGAACAGCAGGACGGAAAGAACAATAAACGAAAAACCCGTCATGCCGCGCTACGCTCCATGGTTGCCGCAGCAGCACTCGTGGTCCTCACCATGGCCGTGGCCGCCGCAGCACTCGTGGTCCTCACCGTGGTCGTGACCGCAGCCGCAGCCGCACTCCTCGTCCTCCTCATGCTGGGAGGTGTACAAAGACCAATCCAGGCCGGCGGCGACGGCATCTGCCTCCTCCTGGTACAGCAAGGTGATAGCCTGCGTGCCCAGCCGAGCGCCGCCGATGGCGTCCAGCATGTCGTACAGGGTAAACGCGGTGTCGCAACCGGGCAGGGCGATTTCCTTCTCCTCGGCAACCTGCAAGGCCAGACCAAGGTCCTTCAGGAAATGCTGGACCATAAAGCCCGGCTTGTAATCGCCGTCGAGAGCCTTGGGCGCCAACTGCTCCATAGCGCCGGACTTGCCCGTGCCGCCGCAGATCATCTGGCGGGTCTGCTCAAGGTCAAGGCCGCTCTGCTGGGCAAACGCCATGGCATCCGCCATGCCCACCATGGAAGAGGCGAGCGCCACCTGGTTAGCAAGCTTGGCAGCCTGACCCTTGCCGGCACCGCCAAAGCAGAAGATGTTGGACGAGAAGCACTCGAGAACCTCGCGGACCGGCTCGATATCCCGCTCAGTAGCGCCCACGATCAAGGTCAGCGTACCGGCAATGGCGCCGGACTCGCCGCCGGTAACCGGGCAATCAAACGCATGGCGGCCGGAAACCTCGGCAGCCTCGGCAATGTCGCGGGCAAGCTCCGGGGAGCTGGTGGTGAGATCGATCAGGTACGCGCCGGGCTTAGAGGTGGCCAGCAGGCCGTCACCCGCCAGATAGATCTCCTCAACCTCCTGCGGGTAGCCCACCATAGTGAAGACAACGTCGGCATCCTCGACCGCGGCCTCGGCGCTCTCCGCCCACGCGGCACCGCGCTCGATAAGGCCCGCGGCCTTGGACTTGGTGCGGGTGAAGACGCGCACGGAATAGCCCGCGTCCAGAATATGGCCGGCAATGGGCCCGCCCATGATGCCGGTTCCAATAAATGCAACAGAAAGGTTCTTATCTGCCATACTGGCTCCTATCTCAATACAACCTATAGATGAAATGCGGCTACGACGCGCGCACGCGCTTGGCGATGCGATCGGACAGGGAGATCTTGTCCGCGCGGTTTATACCCCAAAAGCCAACGCCAACCATACCGGGGCCAACATGCGAACCAATGCTGGGGCCCACGGAGCCGCGGATGACGGTGATATCCGAGCAGCCGTCCTCCTTGCGAATAGCCGCCTCCAGCCAATCCGCGTCCTTCTCGGCATCCGTCGACATGATGACTATAGGCATGATGGGATCTTGGACGTAATTTTCCTTAAAAGACTTAACCAGCGACTTGAGCGCCTTCTTGCGACCGCGGTTGACGCCCAAAAGGGTCAGCGATCCCGACAGGTCAAAGGAGAGCTCCGGCTTGATATCGAGCTTGCTCGACAGCTGGGCGGCAGCGGGAGGGATGCGTCCGCCCGCAGCGAGGGCATCGAGGTTGTCCAGCGTAAAATATCCGTGAACGCACGTCTTCGCCTCATTCGCCCACTGCGCCAACTGCTTTGCGCTAAGGCCCGCGGCGCGCTGGCGAACGGCTTCGATGGCGAGCAGCTCGCCGCATGAGCATGGAAGCGAGTTGTCGACCACGTAGAGCTCGAAATCAGGATGTTCGCGGCGCACCTGCTCGGCGGCGTTGACGGCAGAGTTGTAGCTGGACGAAAGAGCGCTCGTGAAGCACAGGTACACCGTCGGCGTGCCCTCCTCGGCGCACTGGTTAAAGAACTCTAGATAGCGGCCGAGAGACACGGCGGACGTGGTGGCGCGCGCCCCGTCGCGTAGCTTGTCATAGAATTCCTTGGGCGAGATGGACGTCCAGATATCGTCCGTATACTCAACGCCGTCGAGAATATAGGGGAATCCCAAAATATCAACTTCCAGCGCCCCGGCAACCTGGGGGGCGATGTCCGAACAGGTATCGACAACGATTCGGCACCCATGCTCGTGGCCGCTGCTCTGATGCGTAGTGTTCATGCAGTCCTTCCAAGCTAAAAATGGCGGCCACCCCGCACGGGATGACCGCCACCCTATTCATGCACGTAATGGCATTCTACTCGGTAGGAGCCTCATACTTGGGCTTGATGATGCCGTATCCACCATTCTTACGGTGATACACCACATTCGTCAAACCGGTAACGGCGTCCTCGAAGACGTAGAAGTCATGGCCCAACAGGTCGATCTGGACCAACGCCTGCTCCTCGGTCATGGGCGTGAGCTCGATGTACTTCTCGCGAACAAGCTGGCCGTCTTCCTCGTCCTCGGGAATAAGCAGGTCGGCGAGGTCGGTAACGCGCGGAACGGGAGCGACCTCTGCGGCGGACAGACCCTGCTGGCGTTTGTCGACAACCTTGGTCTTGAACTTACGGAGCTGGCGGGTCACCTTATCAGCTGCCAGATCGATAGCGGCATACATATCTGCACCGTGCTCGGCAACGCGAATGACGGAACCGCGAGCGCGAACGGTAGCTTCGACGATGGCGGGATTGGGGTTTGAAGGGTTTTTCTCATAACGAAGAACAACATCGACCGTCATGGGTTCGATGTCAAACACCTTGCAAGCCTCGCCGATCTTCTCATCGACGTGAGCACGCAGAGCATCGGTAACTGTGGTTTTACGCCCAGAAACCTTGATATCCATACGTGACTCCAATCTATCCGGGGATATGACTTCGTACTCTCGTTGTACCCACATTCATGCAAGGCTCAACCAGAAATATTCGCTTGTCCATTTGCGAAACATATCCAGCCAGACGCCGATTGTTCGATTGGAAAGGCGCGCCGTTGGATTAGAGAGCCTCCGCCTCGCTATCGACGGCAGGGTCCTCCAGGGTAGCGGAGTCATTGGAATCCGTATCGCCCGCATCCTGGTCCTCGTCCTGAGCCTCCTCTTGCGCGCGCCGCTGCTCTTCTTGCTGCTCGCGCTCGGCTGAGGTGGTGATACCGTCCAGCAGCATATCGGACAGGTCGACGGGCAGTCCGCCAAACCAGCTTCGATATACCGCGTCGAGTGTGCCGTCCGCCTGAAGCTCGTCGAGCACCTCGGTAATCTTTTCCTGCAGGTCATCATTAGTGGAGCGCAGCGCGATGCCAAAGGAATCGGGCTCGTCGAGCGCACCGGCAAAAGAGATGTCCGGGTACGCGCGCGACAAATATCCGCCAATGGCGGAATCGCACGCCACGTAGTCCACCTCGCCCGCGTCCAAGGCCTCAAACAGCTCGTTGGCGTTGCTAAAGGCCTTTTGCTCCGCGTCGATGCCGCACGCGGTCAAAATGTCCTGCGCGGCAGAGGAGGACTGCACGCCCACGGTCGCCCCGGCAAGGGCGGACGAATCGATGGGGGCGCTCGCCGCGCCCTTGGCAAACAGCGCGGGGGCATCATGCAGCACGCTGCCAACAACCGTAACCTTATCCGCATCGCTATCGCTTGCAGCGCCTATATACAAATCGGCGTCGCTTGAAGATGCCATATCAGACGGGGTCTCGTCCGTAACAAACTCGACGCTCACGCCTAGGCGCTGGCCGAGCGCGTACGCAACGTCTGCCAAATATCCAGTCAGATCGCCCTTGGCATCGTTCATACCAAGCGGGGCGTTGGCATCGTCCAGAGCGACGGCCAGCACGCCTTCGGTCGAGACGGCCGGCGTGGTCACGCGCACGAGCACCTCTTTGGGGGCGACCTCCGCGCGACTTGGGATGAGAAACGTGCAGCCAGACAAGCCGGCGATGCAACCGCATGTCATCGCGACGGCGACGGCGCGCACCATCCCGCGCGACCCCTTGCGGACACCCGTCTTACTCATTCCAACCCAGCCATGCGACATCTCGCCCGCTCCTTTATGTTCTTCTTCGCGCCCGACGAGCCCTTCCGCGCAGCCGCAAGGCAATCGACGGGCAGCAGCGTGGGCGCGGTATGCTTGCAAAGCGTCCTCCCAGCTGACCTGGTCTTTGACCCCACACTTGCGCACCGGAGCGTTCGCTCAACCGCCGCGACGGCATCACTACTAGCCCGCTCGCCCGCGAGGCACCTATTGCCCCATAAGAATAAAACGGACGGTACGGCTTACTTCTAGGACGCGCCATGATCGCTTCCGCGCGCACACGGACGCTTACGTGGATCCCTTTGACCGCGTCTGTCATGGACTAAGACGGCGCCGTTGGCATCCGTCCGCAACCACAGCCTGGGAGGAACAAGGGGCAATTATAACAGGTTTTGTTCAATTATCGCAGGTAGCAGGGGTGTGCAATCTTTTCCACGCCCACCGCACACGCGGGCCTGCGCGCAGGACGGCAGGCGCGGGGGCATCGCATCAAAGCACGCGCGCCGCGGCGAGCCCGTCGACATGTGCCGCCCCCGCCCCTTTGAGCACCCCCGCCGCTGCCGTCATGGTGGCGCCGGTGGTAATGACGTCATCTATCAGCAGGAGCCTCGCGCCGTACACGTTTTTTTGGACGATATCCGGCACCTCGTAGATACTTCGCGCCGTTGCCAAGCGTCCTTCTCTCCCCATCTTTCTCTGGTCAGAGCTGCCGTGCTTGATTATGCAGTCGCACACGGCAACGCCCGACATGGCGCCCAGCGAGCACGCGATGGCCTCCATGTGGTCAAACCCGCGGCGGCGATACGCGCTTTTGGTCGCAGGGACAAACGTGATGAAGTCCGCGCCTGCGAGAATGCCCCCGTAGCGATCGGGCGCCGCAACCTGAGCGTGCAGCGCCGTATCAAGCAAGAGCTCAGCGATCACACGGGCAAGCCGGCGCTCGCCACCATCCTTATACGCGCGAATCACCCGCGGCAGGGCGCCGCTAAAGAGCGCGCAAGCCAAACAGCGGTCGAGCGATGAGGCCGCGCCGCGACATTCCGTGCACAAAACGCGTCCATAGGGGGCGCCGCACAGCGTGCAAGACTCTTCCGGATCTATAAGGACAAGCTTATTTAGGCAATCATCGCACAATAGCGCGCCGGGCCTTTCGCAGCCGGCGCACCGCGTGGGCGACAGCGTCTCCAGCAGCGCTTCGCGCGACGCTCCAGAACGGGCCTTCAACTCCTCGAATGACGAACGCAGCCAGCTGGCATCCATACAAACAGACCTCCCCCGTACACAGGTGCGGGAGAGGTCGTTGCATGTTCATGTACCCCGGCGGCAAAGGGGTTATTCAAAGGTGCTATTCCGCGCTTGCAGAGGCACCGTCCCCGTTCGACGCACCGCCATCTTGCTTTGGCTTGCGCGAACGACGGCGACGGCGGCGCTTCTGCGTCTGCTGGTCGGACGCCGCATCCTGGCGCGAACCGTCCTGAGGAGCAGGAGACTTCTTCTCCGCAGCCGCGCCGCCACCATCACCGGGGCGCCTGCGCGTCACCTTGACTTTGCCAGAAGAAAGCTGCTCGGCAACGGAAGGAACATCGGGCTTCTGAGCGGTATGCTTGCGGCGGCTCTTCGCGGAAGCGCCCTCGCCCTTATCCTCGGATGCCTTGTTTGCGCGCTTGGCCTCATCGCGCATCGCTGCCGCGCGGAACGCGTCGTCTCGCTCCTCGCCGGATAGATGGCGGCGACGGCGGCGCGAGGGCTGCGCCTGCTGATCGGACGCCTGGGAACGCGCCTGATCGCGCGCCGGACCGCGCTGGCCCTGCGTGGATGTACGCTGCTGGCCCTGCTGCGCGGCCTGCTCCGCGGCATCGCCCGCGTTACGGCGACGACGGCGGCGCGGCGCGGCGCCCTCCGGCGCTGACTCGGCGGCCTTTGCCTGCTTTGCCTTGGCGGATTTAGCGGCCTTGGGCTTGTCCGCAGCGGCACCGCCGCCAAATTTGGCAGCTTCCTCCTCGCGCATACGACGGCGGCGAGGCGTGGGACCGCTAGCCACAATGCGGTCGGCGCGATCCAGGCCGTCGCCCACGTCCACGCCGCGCTCGCGGTCAAGCTCCAGCAGCGCCAGGGCAATGTCGGGAGACTCGATCTTCTCGAGCACGTCGCGCGTCACGCAATCCGGACGGCAAGAAGAGCAGCCGGATTCCGCGGACTTCTTCTTGCAGGAGTCCGAGCATGTCATGTCCGCCAGGCTCACGCGGAAGACCTTGCCGCTCTCAAGGCGCAAGATCAGCTCCTCGCGCGGGGTGTTGTATTCCTGCACGCGCGCCTTGCCCAGCGGCGTATCGATGATCGCCTTCTTTTTGGGAGCACGGCTCTTAAAGTCCTTGTACGCCTCAAACTCATAGCGCAGGCAGCACATGAGACGGCCGCACACACCAGAGATTTTGGACGAGTTCAGCGGCAGGTCCTGCTCCTTCGCCATACGGATGGAGACGGGCTCGAACTGGCCGCCAAAACGCGCGCAGCACAATTCCTGGCCGCACGTGGCATACCCGCCAATAAGGCGGGTCTCGTCGCGCACGCCAATCTGGCGCATGTCGACACGGATATGGAAGAAAGCGGACAGGTCGCGGACCAGCTGGCGAAAATCGACGCGGTCCTCAGCGGCAAAGTAGAAAACCGCCTTCTCCCCGCCAAACAGGTATTCAACGCCCACGGGCTTCATATCGAGCTCGTTTTGCTCTACCAAGCGGCGGAAATCATACATGGCGTCCTCGCCCATGCGAGCAAGATCGTCGGCATGGTCAAGGTCCTCGTCCGACGCAACGCGCAAAACGGGTTTTAAGGGAGCCGCGAGCTCGGATGCGGGAACGTCGAAGGGATCGGCGGTAACCAAACCTATCTCGGTTCCGCGCTCAGTTGAACAGATCGCATAATCGCCGGCCAGGACATCGATCCCTTGCGGGTCGAACCATAGGTCGCGCGACGCGAACGCGAACTTAACGGGAACAACTACGGGCATGTGAGAGCCTTCCTGATATCGAAAAGCATGACCTCGATGGCCAGCTGGGGGGTTACGTTGCGGGCGATGCATCTCTCGGCAGAGGCGACGGCGTCCAAGGCAGCGGTCGCGCCGGTTACGGTTGCGGCCGAGCACAAGCGGTCGATGATATCCTCCACGTCTCCGTTCATAGCCGGAGCGGGAACGCCCTGCAACCGCATGAGCACGTCTCGAAGAAGCGAGCGAGCACTCGCCAGCGCTTCCATGATACCCGAACGCTCACGGGCGGACAGCTCGCGCTTGTTGCGGTCCTCAAGCTGCTTCATAGCTCCACGCGAGAGATAATCGGCATTTTGCTCCAAAATCGCCTGCTGGGTCGACTTCACTTCTGCGAGCGGCGCGTTGATGGCAACCATAAGGTCTTTAGCGATCGAGAGAACGTCCGCCTCGTCCGCATGGCGCAGCGAATCTATCGCCCTCACCATCTGACGACGGGCCTCCTGCCTCTCCGCGTTCTTGAGAAACTCGATAGCGCGCGCGGGGCTGCCGGCAACGGACACCGCCATGCGGCAGCGCTCCGGGGACGTGCCCGTGGCGCGCTCGACCGCCTCCGCGGCGCGCACCGGCGAGACCGTGCGAAACGGCACGCACTGGCAACGCGACACGATGGTGGGCAGAATCACCTCTGCGCTTGTTCCCAGCAGAATAAACGTCACGCCCGCCGGCGGCTCCTCAAGCGTTTTGAGCAGCGCGTTGGCCGTGTTGGCGCGCAGCTGTTCGGCACGGTCGATGATGTAGACCTTGCCGCGGGCACGGATGGGCGCCAGGGCAACGTCCTCCAACAGCTCGCGCGTCTGGTTGATCAAGTAGCCGGTCGCGGATTCGGGCGCCAGCAGGTGAACGTCCGGATGCGTATGGCGCGCCACGCGAACGCACGCGTCGCAGCCGCCGCACGCAGCGCCCGCCAATGCGGACGACGCGTCGCCGTCCTCCCCCGCCCGCTCGCACAGCAGGGCCTGGGCAAGGGCCCAAGCGGCATCGAGCTTTCCCGAACCGGGGGCGCCCAAAAAGAGGTAGGCATGGCTCGCCCTGCCCGATGCCACCGCACGGGAGATGAAATCGCGTACGCGGGGCTGGGTGTCGAGGCGCGCGAGCAGCGAGTGATCGGGGACCGCAGTCATGCGCGATCAGCCTCCCCCGCCCTGTCCAAGGCAGCCGAATCCCCAAGGTTACCCAGGGCATAGGCCACGTCTTCCTCGTCCAAATCAATACCCGCGGCACCAAGCTGGGCGCGCACCTGGGCAAATACGCACTTGATATCGCCCGAGGCATCGATGATCTTCACGCGTTGGGGATCCTGCTTGGCGATTTTCCTAAACCCACCTGCCACGCGCTGCTGATAGGCCATGCCCTTGGCCTCCATGCGGTCTGCATCGGTTCGTGCGGACCGGCGCTGCGCGGCAACGGGGTCCAGATCGAAGACGAGCGTCAGCGCGGGATGGCACCCGTTGACGGCCAAACTGTTCGCCTGCTCGACCATAGCCGCATCAAGGCCGGCGGCATGCGCCTGGTAGGCCGTGGTCGAATCATAAAAGCGGTCGCACACCACCAACGTGCCCGCCGCCAAAGCGGGCTCTATCACCTGGTGCACCAGCTGCGCGCGAGCGGCCTCGTACAGCAAAAGCTCGCACACATCGCCCATCTCGCTGTTGGCGGGATCCAGCAACAACGCGCGGATCTTCTCAGAGATCGCCGCGCCGCCCGGCTCTCGCAGATGCAACACGTCGATGCCGGCGTGCTCGAGCGCCAGCACCAAAAGCCGCGCCTGCGTGGACTTGCCCACGCCGTCAACGCCTTCAAGGGTGATAAACGGCGGCAGCTCGCGCTCCCCTGCCGCATCGCGCAGGCGCAAGGGGGCATGCGTGCCGTCTTGTATATGCGAAAGCGAGGACATGGGGCTCCAATCAATCTCGCTTGTTTCCAGTCATGTATCCATGATACGCGATGAGCGGACACGCAACGCAAGCTATGGGCATTCTCATGGGTTACGCCAATTGTGCGCCGCCCGCGCCGCTCTGCAGAGTACCATTGCATGGATTGTGCCTGTTAGGGGAATTAAGCAGGGGGAACTATGGCTGCATTTGACCTCATCGCGTTCGATCTCGATGGAACCGTCTTTGGCATCCCATTCAAGCAAGAGATCACCCAGCGCGTCTACCGCGCATTTCAAGCCGCGCATGATCGCGGCATCACCATCGCCGTCGCCACGGGCCGTCCCGTCACCATGCTGGGAGATCAGCTTAAAAGCGCGCCGTGGCTCGATTGGGGCATCACGGTCAACGGCGCCCAGATTGTCGACATGCAGGGCGACCAGCCCTCCCTTTGCCGGCCAATCGACAAGCAGCTGGCGCTCAAGCTGATGCGCGAACTTGGCGACAAGGTCTCTTGGAGCACGTTTATCGATGACACCCCCTATGTGGAGGAGAAAAAGGTGCTCCATATGGCAGATATGGGATTGGGAGCCTTCTCCGATCCCGACGTGACGTCGGCTGCCGCCGATGCGGGCGATGCGGACGGCGGCGAGGGCAAGAGCGTGATGGAGCGCTTTGGCTTCAACCCCATCGAGGCGTTCGCGTCCCGCTCCGATATGAACATCGTCCCCTCTATCTACAAGCTGGTAGAAGAGCTGCCCAAAACCTCCAAGGTGCAGAAGTTCGGATGCGCCTTCGACTCCGCCGAGGACACCGATGCCGCCTTCTCCGAGCTCACGCGCGTCCATAAGGACTTGGATATCGCCATCCTCAACGCCACGGAACTCGAGATTACCGGCGTCGGCGTCAACAAGGGGTCGGCCCTCGAGCTTCTATGCTGGAAGCTCGGCATAGACCCCGCTCGCGCGGTTGCCTTTGGCGATTCCGGCAACGACATTTCCCTGACGGGCCGTTCCAACCACTTTGTCGCCATGGGCAATGCGGACGGATTCATCAAAGAGCGCGCCGATGAGATCACCGCAACGGTGCAAGAAGACGGCGTCGCGGCGTGGATCGAGAAGAATCTGCTGAACTAGCACTGCGTACGGCGGCCATTCCTCGTCCATACGCACAGCATCGACCCCGCAAGCGCCCCAACAACAAATCCAATAAACACGTTGCATACAAAAGCCCGCCGGATTGCTGCACTCCGGCGGGCTTTGCATTGATGCGCGGGGGCGCACCATGCCATATGAAGCGGCACGGTTGAGAGGAAAGGAGCAAACTCGGTACCGCCAGATATGACGCTTGGATCTTGACGCTAGGGCTCCAGGTTGAGCTCCGTCGCCTTTGAGAACAGGTGCATGGAGTCGCCGTCGAACGTGAACGAGACGCTATCGCCAATGTGCAGGGCGTCGCTGGCATGCAGGACGCTGCGTTCGATGATGATGGTGTCGCCGCTGCTGTTGCTCACGTGCACGTGGACGTCGGCACCCATCATCTCCGTCACGTCGACCTTGCCGGTGATCACCGGACCTTCGGTAGCGATGGAGATGTTCTCGGGGCGCACGCCCAAGATGATGTCCTGGGACTCCACGCCGGCGTTGCGCAGGCGCTCCTGCTTTGCCGCGCTGGGAACAAAGGAAGCACCCTGCACCTCAACCGTATAGGAACCGTCTGCCGCGCGGGTGAGGCGGGCGTCGTAGTAGTTCATCTGCGGCACTCCTATGAATCCCGCGACAAAGAGGTTCGCCGGGTGGTCAAACACCTCTTGCGGGGTACCCACCTGCTGCACTTGGCCGTCTTTCATGATGACGATGCGGTCGCCCAGCGTCATGGCCTCGGTTTGGTCATGCGTGACGTAGATAAACGTGGTGTCGATGCGCTGGCGCAGCTTGATGATCTCTGCGCGCATCTGGTTACGCAGCTTTGCGTCCAGGTTCGAGAGCGGCTCGTCCATAAGCAAAACCTTGGGCTCGCGAACAATGGCGCGACCGATGGCGACGCGCTGGCGCTGGCCGCCCGAGAGCGCCTTGGGCTTACGGTCCAGATACTCGGTTATTCCTAAGATCTCCGCGGCGTTCTCAACGCGCTGAACCATCTCCGCCTTGGGGACCTTGCGAAGCTTGAGCGGAAACTCCATGTTGCCGCGCACGGTCATATGGGGGTACAACGCGTAGTTCTGAAACACCATGGCGATGTCGCGGTCCTTGGGCTCCACGTCGTTGACCAGCTTTCCGTCGATGTAGAGCTCGCCACGCGTGATCTCCTCCAGACCGGCGACCATGCGCAACGTGGTCGACTTACCGCAGCCAGAGGGACCAACCAGCACAATAAACTCACGGTCGGCGATCTCCAGGTTGAAGTCCTCAACGGCCAGCACGCCCTCATCGGTCACCTTAAGGTTGCTCTTCTTTAGCGGCTCGCCCTTCTTACGCTTCTTTTCGGTGTTTGGATAAACCTTCTCGATATGCCTAAGCGAAACAGTTGCCATGATCATCAAGCCTTTCCTCTTCGCTGCACGAGTGCAGCACCAATCCCTATACCCCAGCTTCCCAGTGGGAAACACGGACGCCGGGGATTATCGTTCGACGGTTTTGGTGGACGAGGAGCCCGGTTGCTCCTCTTCGCCATACGCTTCCTCGGCCTGCCTGGGAAGACGCTCGTACAAATGCATCTCATGCGCCATGCGAGTGGCGAGCTGCGGCGTGAACGCACCCGGCAACGCCCTCCAGCACCAGTTGCCTCCCAGCGTGGACGGCGTATTCATGCGGGCCTTTGACCCCAAGCCAAGCAGGTCTTGCGCCTGGACCACAGCAAGGTTCGCCGTGCTTGCCCAGATGGCGCGCATCATGCCCCACACCTGATCCTCGTCCTGCGCCAACTTAAGGTAGTCGCGGGCAAAGGCGACGTCGCGCGGGTCGGCGTTTTCAAACCACCCGGCGGCGGGGTCGTTGTCATGGGTTCCCACGTAGGCGACGCAGTTTGCCGGGTAGTTATGGGGCTGGTACACGCGACCACCCGCCTGGTCACGCCGGTCGAACGCGAACTCGAGCACCTTCATGCCCGGATAGCCCGTATCCGCCAGCATCTTCGCCACTGACGGCGTAAGAAAGCCCAAGTCCTCGGCGATGATGGCCCGCTCACCCAGCTGCTTGCGCATGGCTTCGAAAAAGGCGATGCCCGGTCCCTGGCACCAATGGCCACAGCTAGCATCCGGCGCGTCCACGGGGATGGCAAAGTACGACTCGAACCCGCGAAAATGATCGATACGCAAGATGTCGTACAGCTCGAACTGGAAGCCGATGCGCCGCGCCCACCAGGCATAGCCATCCGCTTCCATGCGGTCCCACGCAAACAGCGGGTTGCCCCAAAGCTGCCCGGTTGCAGAAAAACCGTCTGGCGGGCACCCCGCCCGGGCAACCGGCTGCAGGTTCTCATCAAGCTGGAACTGCTGTGGGTTGGCCCAGATATCCGCCGAATCCTCGGCCACGTAGATGGGAAGGTCGCCCAGGATCTCTATGCCCAAGTCATGCGCCTGGGCACGCAGAGCGCGCCACTGCTCAAAGAAGAGGAACTGGATACCGCGCCACAGCTTGACCCCTGCCTGCAGCCGCTCTTGCGCCCTCGCAAGCGCCCGCGCGTCGCGGCGACGCAGCTCATCTGGCCACTGCGACCATGCAGCGCCATCCGCCTCGCGCTTGAGCGCCATAAAGAGGGCGTAGTCATCCAGCCACCATGCCTGCTCTTGGCAAAACGCGGCTAGATCCGCCGGGCGCACGCGCTCGAGCTCCGCCACGGCGACCTCCAGCACCTTAAAGCGATGCCTGTACATAAGGCCGTAATCAACCTGACTGGGATCATCGCCCCAATCCATCTGCTGGTAGAGCTCGGGGTCCACAAGACCCTGGTCTGCAAGGATATCCAAATCGATAAGATACGGATTGCCCGCAAAGCTTGACGGGGACTGGTACGGAGAGTCCCCGTAGCTTGTGGGACCAACCGGAAGCACCTGCCATACGGACTGCCCCGCAGCATGCAGAAACTGCAGGAACTCCGTTGCACAGGCTCCCATGGTTCCAATACCCCAAGGGGACGATAGCGAGCTAATGGGCATGAGCACACCCGATTTGCGCATGATTACCCCTTTCTAGAAGACGGCGTAAGCCGCCGCACGCTTTCGCGACGATACAGCGTAAACGGCACGTGCTGATGAACCGGAGGCGTCGCGCGGTCCTCGATTGAGGCGAGCAGCGTGTCGACGCCCAGCGCGGCCAGGCGCGCGGTGTCCTGGCGAACGGTGGTGAGTCGCGGGATGCAGAACTGGGACAGTTCGATGCCATCGAACCCCGCCACCGAGATGTTGTCCGGCACGCGGCGCCCCATATCGCAGACGGCACGCAGGGTTCCAAACGCGATGACGTCGGACAGGGCGAACAGCGCCGTGATGTCGCTGGTACGCATCAGCAGGCGAACAGCCGCCTGGTAGCCCTCATCCATGGTGTAGTGGCCGGGTTCATAATCGCGATCGAAATCGAACGAGATGCCATGGTGCGCCAAACGGTCGACCGCCGCCTGGATACGAATCTGCGAAACCTGGCCGATCTCACGGTTGCCGCCGATGATGCCAATGCGGCGGTGCCCCGCCTCGACCAACTCGTCCACAACTCGCGCCGCCGCAGCCGCGTCATCCGTTGAGAAGCTCGACAGGTTTGAGAACCCAAAGCCGGCGGCGGAGTTGGTCAGCAGCACGCTGGGTACCCGAATGCCCGAGAAACCGCGCTTGAAGCAGGCAGGGTCACCACCCAAGAACAAGTAGCCCTTGGGATGCATGGTGCGCGAATAGCTGAGTGCCTCGCGCACCTCGTCCTCGTCCTCACCCAAATACACGGCGTGGCATTCTTCCCCCCGCTCTTCCAGGCGGGCCTGGATACGCTCGAGCAAGTCGGCGAACAGCAGGTTGCTGGCGCCCTTGACCATAACGGCGATAGAAGTCTTGGCCTGGAGCTTAAGGTAGCGCGCGTTGCCGTTTGGCTCATAGCCCTGCTCCGCCACCACCGCCAGCACGCGCTCGCGGGCGCGCTCGCTTACGTTAGGATGCCCGTTGAGCACGCGCGAAACGGTGCCCACACCATACCCGGACAGGCGCGCGATGTCTCGAATGTCCATATCCAAAGCCCCCGTGCACGCTAGCCCTTGACCGCGCCCGCCGCGACGCCCTTGATGATGTGCTTTTGCGCTGCCAGGTAGAAGATGATCACCGGAATGACCGCCATGATGAGCGCAGCCATGATGGCGCCCATATCCACGCGACCGTAGCTGCCCTTCATGAACTGGATTACGATGGAGATAGTCTTGTACTTGTTGGTATCAAGCACCAGGTACGGCAACAAGAAATCGTTCCAGATCCACATGATCTCGAGGATGCCCACGGAGATGTAGGTGGGCTTCATAATCGGAAGCACCACGGAGAAGAACGTACGCAGCGGTGTGCAGCCGTCGATCATGGCGGCCTCTTCGATCTCGATGGGGATTGACTTTACAAAACCGGAGAACATAAAGACCGCAAGGCCCGCGCCAAAACCAAGGTACACAATGATGATGCCCCACGGGGTGCCAAGCCCCAGGCGGTCTGCAGTAAGCGAAAGCGTGAACATGACCATTTGGAACGGCACCACCATGGAGAACACGCACAGCAGGTAGATGGCTTTGGTGATCTTGTTGTTCACGCGGGTGATGAACCACGCGCACATGGACGTGCAGATAAGGATTGCGGCCACAGAGCCCACGGTGATGAAGACAGTCCATCCCACCGCATCCATAAAGCCATAGCGATCGATCGCGGTGATGTAGTTCTCAAACTCCGCAAAGGTCTCTGCCGTGGGCAGCTTAAAGGGCTCTAGGCTGATGAATGCGCGCTTCTTGAACGAATCGTACAGGACGATGATGATGGGCGCGATCCAGGCCAGGCACAGCACCGTAAAGCCAGCGGTTCCCAACCAGCTTGCAAGGCTCTTTTTCTTTCCCATTACTGCTGCACCTCCTTAGAGCGCGTTGCACGCAGCTGAATCAGCCCGATGGTGACAACGAGGATGAAGAAGATCACGGCCTTGGCCTGACCGACGCCCTCCCAGCCCGTTCGTCCGTAGAACGTGTTGTAGATATTCAGCGCGAGCATCTCTGACATCTTGGCCGGCTCGCCGCCCGTGAGCGACAGGTTTTGGTCGAAGAGCTTGAAGCCGTTGGTGATGGACAAAAACGTGCAGATGGTAATCGAGGGCATCATCATGGGAATGGTGACGTGCCACAGGCGGTACCAGCGGCCGGCGCCGTCGATCTGCGCTGCCTCGAGCACATCGCCCGGGATAGCCTGCAAGCCGGCGATGTAGATAATCATCATGTAGCCGATTTGCTGCCAGGCCACCAGGATGACCAAGCCTGCAAAGCCATACCATTCGTTAAGGCTGATGGTCTTGCCATACTCGACCAGAATACCGTTGAAGATGAGCTGCCAGATATAGCCCAGCACGATGCCGCCGATGAGGTTTGGCATGAAAAACACCGTACGGAAGAGGTTGGTGCCGCGCAGCTTTTTGGTCAGCGCGAGTGCCAACGCAAACGCGATGATATTGATTACCAGAAGCGACACCACCGCGAATAGCGCGGTATACCAGAAAGCATGCTGAAACACCGTATCTTGCAGCGCCAGAATATAGTTTTTGATACCGTTGAACTGCGCATCGGTCACCGTGGTGAAATCGGTGAACGATAGTCCCACGCCCATGACAAACGGAACGATAAAGCCGATGATGAATGAGAGGAACGTGGGAAGGACAAAGATTGGCCAATAGCGCTTGATGGCCTTTTCCATTACTCGAACCCCCTTCTACCTGCATTGGAGATGTACGACGCGAGCCTAATAAAAAGGGCGGCGGACAGGACGCGCCCGCCCACCGCCCTCGTCACAAAATCGTGTCGATGCGCCGGAAGCCCTTGTGCACGGTCTCGAACGTATTACTTAGTGGCAGCCGCCTCGGTAGCCCAGCCGTCCACGAACGCGGTCTTGACGGCGTCCCAATTCGCGTCGCTCTGATCGCTTGCAAACGTGGTGAGCGCGGAGCCAACACCGTTCTTCCACTCCTCGGAGGGCATGGTGGAGAAGCACCAGTCAACCGGGGTCTTTCCGTCGGCGACATACTCGTCCGCAATCTGGTTGAGCTTGTTCTCGGACTCGAGGTTGCCCTCGAACGGAATCACGAAGCCCATGCCGTCTGCACCGGAAGGCATGGCGCCCGCGGCGCCGCACATGGCCTTGGTGCCGGCGTCAGAGGTGACGCACCAGTTGATGAAGTCCAAGGTTGCCTTGATATCGTCCTCAGAAGCCTTGTTGTTGACGCACCAGTAGTTCTCGGAACCGGTGCACAGGCCCTGGGCATCCTCGCCCTCGGCGCCGATGTAGATGGGCAGCATGCCAAGGTTATCGTCGCCGATCTCTGCGATGTTGGCATACTCCCAGGTACCGTTCTGATAGAAGCACGCCTTGCCGGTGATGAACTCGGCCGTAGCATCGTCAGCGGTCTTGGTGGAGATAACACCGGGCTCGCAGGTGGAGTTGTTGATGTAGAGCTCCCAAATCTGGCGATACTGCGGCAGGTAGGTGCCCTTGATGGCGTCGGTAGTGGAGATGCCGTCCGCCTTGTACTCGTAGTAGATGGGCAGGTTAGCCAGGTGGGTCTTGAAGCGCCAGTCAGAAGAGCTATCCATGCCGCACGAAGTGAAGGCGGAGAAGCCCAGCTCGTCCTTACGGCTGGTGATATCCTCGACCGCGGCCTTGAGGGAGGCGAAGTCAGTGATGTCCTTCTGCTCGTATCCAGCCTTGGAGAGGAGCTCCTTGTTGTAGATCAGGCCGTAGGTCTCGATAACGTAGGCAACGCTCTTGACCTTGCCGTCATCGCCTTTGAGCGCGAAGGAATCAGAGGTCAGCGTCTTGAGAATGTCGGCGTCATCAAGATCGTAGCAGTAATCTTTCCAGGACGCGAGGCCAACGGGACCGTTGACCTGGAACAGCGTGGGCGCCTTGGACTTGGCCATCTCGGCCTTCAGCGTGGTCTCGTACTCGCCGGATGCAGCGGTCTTCACGGTTACGGGAACGCCCGTCTCCTCCGTATATGCTTCCGCGAGCTCCTGCCACTGGGCGTCCTGCTCGGGCTTGAAGTTGAGGTAATAGACCTTGCCCTTGGCATCGTTGGAAGGACTAGAGCCCGTGGACGTACCGCCACCGCCACCGCAGCCCGCAAGAGCGAGGCTACCCATAATACCGAGGCCAGTTGCAACGAACGCACGACGATCCAACATCTGTACAACCTCCTTTGTCGCCCATCCTCCAACTGGATGGAAACGTTTCCAAATGTTGTTATCTATTATGTCCTGAAAAAATGGAAACCTTTCCAACACCCGTTCGCGGCGTAAAACAGACCATTCGCTAACAACAACGTTAAAAAGGTATTCCGCTCACCGAAGGTGAACGGTTGAGCGGTTGAAATATGCCTCCCAAAGGCAGCGATTTTGGGACTGGCATGCACATGAAACACCGGGCATGCGTCTTTTTTTTGAAAACCTTGTCCGTTACGTAGCAGCCGGGCCCTTAATCGCAGTCGAAGTCGAACGAGATGCCATGGCGCGCCAAATGGTCAACCGCTGCCTGGAAGCGAATCTGCGATACCTAGCCTATCTCGTGGTTGCCACCGATAACGCCGATGCGGCGATGCCCCGCCGTTCCGTCCAGGTACAATTAAAGAGAAATAAGGCACGCCCCGAATTTCAGCTTCGGGAAGCGGCCTCATTTCTCTATCAGCAGCACGGGCCCTGCAGCAGCACGCGCGATCCGTCGCGAGCGCCCGGGGTGCGGGCAGAAATCCTGGAGCGCGGGGGCGGCGTGTCAAAAAACGCCTTAGTGCGGAGGTTTGGTCAAATAGTGCGTTAGTGCGGATTGGGGGCGCTCCGGCGCGATTCCCGTATTCATCGAGCGCCGTCTCGCGAGTCCTCTAGCTCGGGCGATGCATAGGCCTTATTCATAAGGTACCCTTGCTATCTTACGCCCGGACCGCACTAACGCACTATTTGACACGATTTGAACCGCACTAAGCGACTATTTGTCCCAACCTCCGCACTAAGCGATTATTTGGCACACCCCTATTTCCGCAGCAACCCGCTTTCTGGTCCGGCCACCCATCCCCGGGGCTCGCTTTCGCTTCGCGCGCGATTCTTCTTTAGTCAAAACACGATCACAGCTTTGGAACCGCAAACAGTCTGGTGGCTTTTCGTTTCGGCAAGTCTTTGCTGGATATGTCCAGATACCTGTGACCGCAGCAATTGCAGATGATGGTGCCAGATGGATGCGAGATCGCCTTCATGCTCCGCACGTACTCCCTATGTATGTGCCCATGCAAGAAATAAGCCGGGTGCAGCCGGTCGAGCAACATGTTGAAGCACTCAAATCCGCGATGCGCCTTGGTATCGAGGTCGCCGTATCCAGCAGGGGGAACATGCGCCACCACCACATCCACGCCGCCCGTTGCCTGCGCGAGCAAAACCGCTCGCGCAACCCGTCTTTTCATCTGCTGCTCTGTAAAACCGTAGACGCCGTTGCTATACGCCAGCGATCCGCCAAGCCCCAAGATGCGCAAGCCGTGAAAGTCGCGGATCTTCCCATCAAGCGATACGCAACCCAGCACTTCGTCCTCCGCAAAAGACCCATCATGGTTTCCCGGCACATAGGCAACCACCCTGTTCGCCGCATCCGCGATGCCTGTAAGGTACCCTGCGCGCAAGTCGCCGCATGAGAGCACAAGGGACACGTCGTCCAAAGAACCATCGCGGCACCGTGTATCGAGCCACGGCTCCTCCACGTCTGAGATCGCCAGGATCCTCATCTCCCGGCACCGCCCTGTAGGCGCGCATCGATGGACGCCATGCCGCCATGGTTGCCGTTATGGTTGTCAAAAGCGGTGCCGGAAGCGTTGCTGCAATCGATGTTGCTGTTCACCCATTGCATCCCCACGATATCTGCGGCTGAAAGCCTACCGCTCCCCTGCGGCTGCACCATCCCCGTCAGGGACACAAGCTCTCCGGCAAACGGCTCAAGCTGATGCCCCTTTAGCGCCTGGCGCGCCATCGCGATAAGCCCCTGCACGCCCGTGGGAACATCTTCATCAAGCCCTACATCGATAACGCCGGATGACATACCCCACCATAGCGCCGGCTCAATACCCCTCGCCTCGGTATGATCGCCGTGCAAGACGTCTTCTCGAACCGCGCGGAACAGCAGGGCGTAATATCTATCCCAATGCCATTCCGGCCATGCCACCTGCGAAAACCTGCCCGCAGCGTCAACTCTAACCAGACCCCAGCCGACGCGGGGATTAAACGGATCGGCGAAATTAGACAGGCACGCCATGTCGAGCGCGCGGTCCCTTGCAAACGCCGCCAGCTGATCCGCACTCGAACAGGCGCATATGCGCGCATGGGCATCGACAGCCGCCGCACCTAAGGCGAACGCGTTCATCTCGGATATCGCACCCTCGCCGCGATCAAACACATAGCCAATCTCATGGCTTGCCGTCATTGCGCCGGCAACCATGCCAAGCAGGTACTTTGCCTCATACCCGCGCGTCCCAAACCCTCGCACGGTTGCCGCGCCCGTTAACGAGGCGATATAAAAAGCGACATCCGGATACTCCACCGCGGCGCGTCGGGCATATTCAAGTTGCGAAGCGCCAAGCGAAACAACCACGTGCGCGCCCCAGCAGGCCGCCTCGTCCACCGCCCTTGCATAAGACACCGCGCTGTCGCACTCATACCAACAACGCGTCTGCAGCTGGTCCGTCATTTGGCGTTGCGCACCGGCGCGCCCTTCCTCATGGCTTGCATCCCAGCTCGATACCTGCGGGTCATCGTCAAACAAAAACGCCACGTTAAGAGGCTCGCGAACGGATACGGGAGCAGAGAAAGCGCGTGAGATGGAGCCGCGCACCTCGGGCGGCTCTTCAAGATGAGCGGGCACCTCACCTGTAGCGTTCAGTTCAAACTCAGGCTTAAGGCGCAGTACCGCTGCTTCGGTTTGGTCCATAGTCAGCGCGCAGGCACGGTCTCGCCCCAATACCCGCACATAAAAGGCGAGAGCATCGCCCTCGCCCAGCGAGTCTCCTGCAATCTTAGATTTATTCCATGCCGCATGGAAGCGTGCCAACAGCGCTTTTAGCGCCAATACATCGCGGTCTTCCCAACGCTCTCCAAGAACATAGCCAAATGCACGGGCAATACCCGCAAACGACTCTGGATCGTTCGCGACAATGCCATATACCGCGCAGCCCTGCCAAAACTTTTCAAAGGCGCGGTACAGGCAAAACGCGTCCTCGTCGCTCGCCATGGGAATCACGCGTTCTACCCTGGCGGCGATGCTCTTCGCCCCGTAAAACAACGCCACGCTTACGCGCTTGTTCCCCTCCTGCACGTAGAAACGCTGCAGGTACTCGTACACCACAACGGGCTCGCGGAACCCCTGCTCCGCGTAAGCGCAGGCAAGCGCGCTCCATTTGGTCGCAAATTCGCTTCCCTGTTCTAGAAGCGGCATAAAGTTGGACGCAAGCGCGCTTTGCCGTCCACGCGTCCTGGTTCCGGCAACGCAATCCAGCGGAATCTCCATCACGCCAAGCGAGCGCGTTCCCTGCGATCCCGTCCCTTCGAGCATGTCATCAAGCGCCGGCGGGTACGGATAACGGCCTGCAGCCACATCGGCCCGATAAGCCCGTAAGCCCAACCGGCGCGCATGCGAGTAATCGTTCGCCATAGCAGCCCCCTTACTCGTGCCGCTCTTCACCACGCATATGCAAGCACACCGACCGCGGCCCCTAATGGGGTACGGCCGGGGCGCCAGTGCTACTTGGAGATATTACTCGGAATCCGCGAGCTTTGCGGACGAGGACTTCTTGGACGTCGTCTTTTTAGCGGCGGGCTTTTTCGCCGTTGTCTTTTTGGACGAGGAGGCCTTCTTTGCCGGGGCCTTCTTGGCTGTAGACCCCTTGGCTGCAGCGCCCTTGGCACCGCGGGCGGGCTTTTCCTTCTTCTCCTTGCCCGGGCAGTCCATATTGACGCAGATACGCCACGGACCGCGGGCGGTCTCTACCACAACCACGGGCGCGCCGCAGTGCTCGCAGACCTCGCCGGTCGCCTCGAGTTTGCCGCGGGCGGGCAGCGGATAGGAAACGCCGCACTCCTCGTAGTTGGAACAGCGGATAAAGCGCTTGCCGCTCTTTTCGCTCTTATGCGCGATCAAGTCGCCATGACGGCCAGCCTCGGCGCACACGGAGCACTCGCCAACCTTGAGGTCGGGTTCGTAGTTGGTAGGGCACTTTGGGTTCACGCACTGCTCGTAGGCCTTTTGGCGGAACGGCTGGCACTTGATGCGCGGGGCGCCGCACTCCGGGCACACCGCCGCATCGCCCTCAAGCGGGCTCACCTTGACGCCGCTGGGCACGGGGTAGGTGACGTCGCAATCCGGCCAGCCCATGCAACCGATAAAGCTGCCGCGGGTCTTGGCGCTCTGCTTCATCACCAGATCCTTGCCGCACTTGGGACATGTACCCACGCGGGCGTCTGCCGTAACGGCATCGCTGATGGCCTCGCCCAGATCGTCCTTATGCTCGATGAGGTTGTCGAGCATGCCCGCCAGCAGCGCGCGGGAGTGGTCGACCACATGGGTCTGCGTGTCTTGGCCCTCTGCCACATGCGTCATGTCCTCGTCCAGCTCCGCCGTCATTTCCGGCGTGGTGATACGGGGCGCGAACTGCGAGAGCGCGTCGACGATGGCCATACCCAGCTGGCTGGGCTCGATGGGATCGTTCTTGAGGTAGCGAACCTGGTACAGGCGCTCGATGATGCTCGCGCGCGTGGACTTGGTGCCCAGGCCGCGCTTCTCCATCTCCTGGACCAGCTTGCCCTGGCTGTAGCGTGCGGGCGGCTCGGTCTGCTTGGCCTCCAGGTTGACGTCGTGCACGTCCACCACATCGCCGGCGTCCAACGCGGGCAGCTGTTCGTCGCGCTTGAGGCCATACGGGTAGGCTTCGCGGAAGCCGGCATCCACCAGCACGTCGCCGGAGGCGGCGAAGGGCTCGCCGGCAACATCGATGGACACCTTGGTGTTCTCGATGGTCGCGGGACCCATGAGCGTAGCCAGGAAGCGGCGGGCGATGAGGTTGTAGAGCTTGAGCTGGCCGCCATCGAGCGTGGTGGGGTCGCCCTGGCCCGTAGGGTGAATGGGCGGGTGATCGGTGGTCTCCGTCTTGCCGCGCGTGGGCTTCATGGGGCCGGCCAAGACCTTCTTGCACACGGGCGCCAGAGCCGGCGAATTCGCCGCCAGCCCCTTCACGATGCCCTCGAGGTCGAGCGAGCGCGGGTAGACGGTGTTGTCGACGCGCGGGTAGGAGATAAGACCGCTCATATAGAGGCTCTCGGCGATTCGCATGGTGCGAGCGGGGCTGATTCCCTCTGCGGCCGCCGCCGCCTGCAAGGAGGTGGTGTTGAACGGCACCGGGGGCTGCTGCTTGCGCGAGCGCTTGGCGACATCGGTAACGGTTCCGGCTGCGACGCCGTCCACATGGCCAAAAGCGGTCTGAGCGGCGTCTTTGTCCGTAAAGCGCGCCGTTGCGTGGCTGATCTTGAAGTCCGCACCCTTGGCTGCCGCCATGCCGCGGATCTGCCAGTAATCCTCTGGCACAAACGCCATGCGCTCGCGCTCGCGCTCTACCACCAGGGCAAGCGTGGGCGTCTGCACGCGGCCGGCGGAACGGACGTTGCCAAAACCACCGAACTTGGCGAGCGTAAGGTAGCGGGTCAGCACCGCACCCCAGATAAGGTCGATGTATTGACGGCTCTCGCCCGCATCCGCCAGGTTCTGATCGAGCTCAACCAAATTGTTGAACGCCTCGGTCACCTCGCCCTTAATAAGCGCGGAGTAACGGGCGCGGCTCACGGGCACGTCCGGCGCCACCTCGCGCACGCAAGACAAGGCGTCCGAGCCAATGAGCTCACCCTCGCGGTCGAAGTCCGTCGCGATTACCACGGAGTCGGCTTTCTTCGCCAGGTTCTTGAGAACGCGGATGATCTCTTTCTCCGCGGGATTCTTGATGATGGGCGCCCACGTAAGGTAGGGCAGGCTCTCGACCTTCCAACCCTTGATGTTGATGCCGTTGACAAGGAACGGCTTGCGCTTGGTGTCGTACGGCGGGCGGGCAAGACCGTCCGGTACCTGGGCGCTCAGTACCTCGCCGTCTTCGGTCAGCGAGTACCACCCCTCCTTCTTATCGAAGAGGATCTCATCCGGAAAGTCCGGCGCCAGAATATGGCCGGCAAGGCCCATGGACACCCACTCCTCGCCCTCCACGTCGAAACGATAGACGGGCGTGTTGTAAACCTTGTCGTTTTTAGGCTTGCCGGTAGCAAGAAGCTGCGCAATTTTCTGCGCGGCGATGTTTTTCTCTGCAATGACGAGCTTCAACGGGGCTCCTTCGCTATACGTTCATGTATGGTCAGCAGTATAGCGACTAAACGCGAGTTCGCGAAACACGCATGAAGTTATGAAGCAAGCGGCCGCCCGCGGCAAGCCCGCGAGGCGCCCGCACGCTGCCCACGAGGCGTTCGATCGCTGACCATGGAGCCTCGCAGACCAGTTGCCAGGACGTTTCCAAGCCTTGATGCAGACCGTCTCCGCTCGGGATGGCAGCTAGACAAGAACCTGGATGCATATGGAGGCATAGCATGTCGCCACCGCAACGCATATTCCCTTTACTCTGGCGCCGCAAATCTCATCATGCGCTCTCATTAAGGAACGCTTAATATGCTGGCGCCGCAAGACGCGCCTTCAATGCCAGAACTATCATTTGCGTGCACCCTCTTCACCGCGCAGCCAAAGAATATGGACCACCTTATGTACCATGTAGTAACTCGACGGACTCTGCTTTCATCCCTTTGCCTTGCAGCCTCCTCCAGCATTTGCCTCCAGCTCAGTGGTTGCGCACAGCTCGATTCCAACCTTACCCCTTCGCAATACCTCGATCAGAACAGCACAAACATCGAACTTGATCAAGCAATCCCCTGGCATGCCTTTACCAACGTCGATGAGACCAAGGTTTTTCTTGCAGGCGAGTACCATGGGCTCGTCGCATCTGTTGAAGCGAGAAAGGCGATGATTAACTGCCTTGCAAGCAACACCGATGTTCGAGGCATTCTATTTGAGTACGGTTTTGGCGCCGGCATCCTTATCGACCAGTACCTGCAAACTGGCGATGAGGACTTGCTAGAGATGTTTATGAATCAAGCCTCGGGAACATTTATGGGGCGCGTAGAAGAGCGCGATTTTCTGCAGTGGCTCCGTGCATACACTGCCGACCTTCCGTCTGATAAGCGCCTTCGCGCGTTCGGCGTCGACGTTGACCACCAAACCTATCTTGCCCTGTATGCACTCAATCAACTAGTCGAGCAGCATGGCGCCGTGCCAGACGCGATTGCCAGTGCCATCTCGTCGATTTCGACTGAGCTGAAAGGCCATACCAGCACCGAGTCCCCAAAAGACTTGCTCAACTCAGCCGCCTTTAGCAATCTACGGTCCGCTCTGGATGAGCAACCTCAAGCTTGTAGCAAGTTTTTTGGAGACGACCTTTCGACAGTTGAAATGCTCTGCACCAGCCACGAGCGCGCGGTCGAATACCATGCAATGTCGGATTCTAGTCAACTAGAAACTGGGTTGAGAGATCAATGGATGGCCAAGGCATTCGCCTTCGTCCGCGAGGCCAATCCTACAATGAATTTCTTTGGCCAGCTTGGCTACGCCCATACCATGCAAAGCCCAACCAAGACCCAAGCAAACACGCAAGTTGGTGATCTAGATAGCTGCATGCCCTTCGCAACGTTGCTTAATGAGGACTCTTCTCTCTCGGGAAAAATCTGCACTATCCAATACGCCTACGCTTCTGGCGACCAGCTTGCAGATTGCACCAGCGACCTTGATCTTTCCGACTTTGAGCCCTGGTGCGGCCAGGACACCTTCTTCAATCTGGACTCTACGGGCAGCCCGTTTATGGGCGAGCACTGCATTGTCCTCGATCAAGCCAGCTCTACTTCGTCCACAACGGACTACCTCCAAAAGCTACTCCTGCTCTCCAACGTGCAGGAAACAACACCCATATCTTCTTAAGGAGATCGCCTAGGGCGTCGCGACGCTTCACCCGCAGGTATGAAGTCGCGCGCGGACCATGCACATACCGTTACGGGTCGCACGTTGATTCCTCAGGTATTAAAAGAGACCATTTTTAACATCTCAAATGGTTCAAAGTAATACCGATTCTGAATTTTGTATTACTTTGAGCCACTTTTTTCCAAAATAATGGTTCCTTTTAATACCAACTTTTTGATCGGTATTAAAAGGAACCGTTTGAAGCGATTCATTGTGGTTAGAAGTGATACACGAAGACGGTCAGCGTCCTACGGCCGCCTGCTCCCGCGGCCAGCACCATGCGACCGGGGCTCAGCAGCCAGGGCTCCGCGGCCAGCGACCTCGCCCTACCTGAAAACCGCAGTCTACTTCGCAGCCTCGATCTGCTCGGCCAGCCAGGCGCACCACTCGTCCATACCCTGTCCGCGTACCGCGCTCACGCTAAAACGCGGCGCCTGCGGATTGAGGTTGTCGAGCGTGTGGTTGTACTCATCCATATCGAAATCGAACGCGGGGGCGACGTCGACCTTGTTGAGCAGCAGCGCGCCCGCGTGCTGGAAGATGCCGGGATACTTCAACGGCTTATCGTCGCCCTCCGGCACGGAGAGAATCATGATGGACAGGTTCTCCCCCAAATCAAAGTCCACGGGGCACACCAGGTTGCCCACGTTCTCGATAAAGATGACGTCGATGTTGTCCAGGCCAACGCCTGCCTCGAATGCATCGACGGCCTGGTTGATCATGTTGCCCTCAAGATGGCACAGGCCGCCCGTGTTGATCTGGATGGCGGGCATACCCGCTTCCTTCATGGTGACGGCGTCGACGTCGGAGGCGATGTCGCCCTCGATCACGGCGCAGCGATAGCGGTCGCGCAGGCGCTCGTTGGTCGCCAGGATGGTCGAGGTCTTGCCGGAGCCGGGACTGGAAAGCACGTTCACCACAAAGATCTGATGCTTGGCAAAGCGCTCGCGCAGCTGGGACGCCAGGCGCTCGTTGCGCGACAGGATGGGGCTCTCGATACCTATGGTCTTCTCGGACATGGGTCCTTCTTTCTTACAGATTGGCTTGTGGACAAGAATCAGCGGAATCGCTTGGCGCGGCGTCGCACGCGGAATCGACGTCGCCCGCAGCCGCATCGCCCGCGGGCGGTTCATCCTCGTCCGGAGTCTCTATCTCAAGCGACACAATATCCAACTCGCGGCCGCGCAGCAACATAGTCTGCCCGCTGCCGCACTTGGGACACCGGCAATGAAACCGGTCGTGATCGAATTCCTCGCCGCATTGCACGCAGGCGCTGCGAGGGTGCACCCGCTCCACGATCATCTCGCTCTCAAGGGTAAGGGGGTCCTCCTCGCGCAGGGCCTCCCAAGCAAAATCCATGGCCTCCGGAACGGTCTCGCACATGTCGCCGATTCGCACGGTAACGGAAACGACGCGCGAAGCTCCCGCCTCACGCGCCGTCTTGCAAGCCACATCTAGAATTCCGGAAACAATTCCGAGTTCATGCATGCGCCTTTATTACTCCTCTTCGTCCTCGTCATCATCAAACAGGCTCAAGCGGCCCTCTTTGAGGCCGGCTTTGCCTTCGCGCTTAACAATGACGATACGGGTCACGGCAAGCGCGATCTCGTACAGCGCCAGCATTGCCGCGTACATATACGCCATGGTGACAGGCGAAGCGTCGGGCGTGACGCAACCGGCAACAACCAGCAGCACAACGTAGACGTAACGCCATGCCTCGCGGAACTTGACGTAGGGAACGATGTGGAACACCGAGAGGTAGAAGACGATAAGCGGCAACTCGAACGCAACGCCAAAGCCGATCATGAGGAGAAGCTCGATATTGATGTAGTCCTCCAGCATGGGCATGGCCGTGCCGATCGTCTCGGATTCACCGATAAGGAAACCAAAGGCGGGGTTGATGATCACGAAGTAGCAGAAGATGACGCCCAGAAAGAACAGCGCGGTGGCGCTCACGATGGTGGGAACCACCCAGTGGCGCTCGTTGGGCTTGAGCGCGGGCAAAAAGAACGCGAGGATCTGCCAGATGATCATGGGCGTGCACATCACCAACGCAAGCTTGAACGCGATGGAGAATCGCAGGCTGAAGCCGCCCAGCGCCGTCATGACGTAGAACTCGTCCGCGAACTCGCGGATGGGATCCTGCAGGATATCGATCACGGTAGGCGTGGCGAAATACAGGACAAGGGAGGCGGAAAGAACGGAGACAACCACGATGGTCAGGCGGCGGCGCAGCTCACCCAAGTGGTCAAACAGCGGCATTCGCGCGGGTCCGATGGGCATTACTGCTCACCCCCTTCTGCAGAGGCGTCGGCGGACGAGGAATCGGCGACGTCATCGGTCGCGGGCGCGTCGGCAGCGGCCTTGCGCTTGCGGGGACGGCGGGCGTAGAGATCCTCGGTGGTACGGACCGCGGGCTCCTCCTCAGCGGGCTCAGGCTGGTCGGCAGTATCGGAGGGCTGATCGGTGGTCGCAGTCGGGGCGGTAACGATAGCATCGTCAGCATCGCCTGCTGCAGAAGCGGTATCGATCGAGGCGGAGCCGTTTGCGTCCCCGGACTCGGTAGCCTCCGCCTGGGCGGCAGCAGCCTCCTTCTCCGCCTTCTCGGCGGCGAGGCGGGCGCGGCGCTCGGCGAACGTTTCCTTGCGGCGCGGCGTGGGCTCGCCCACGGAATCAAGGTCGCTATCGTCTTCGGCCGTGGAAGAGGTGGACGAGGATCCGCTCTTCTTGGGCTTGACCGGAGCCGCTGCAGCCGCGGTCATGGGATCGATGACCTCGGACTGAACCACAGAGGTCATCTTCTCCTGCGTCTCGCGGAACTGGCGAAGGGCACGGCCAAGCGTGCGGCCAATCTGCGGGAGCTTGTCGGGTCCAAACAGCAGGAAACCAAAGATCACAATGATCATCAGCTCCGTGGAACTGATTCCAAACACGGCGCCTCCAAGAATTCTCGGTACACCAAGACCCGTCGCAAGGGCGCCGGGCCTCGAAAATAGACAACTTTATTAGTATAACCAACGCTTACGCTTCCGAGCGTGGACTTACGCAAGCTTTACGCTGCGCGGAGGCGAACCTTACGCAGCGGTGATGCCGATCTCCTTGTCCAAGCCGAGCAGCTGCGCCACGCGCAAGACGCCGGGCTGGGCGTTGACGGCGACAAAGCGCTTGCCGTGTTCCTCCGCGTGATGAGCCGCGCCAACCAGCACGCCGATGCCGGTGGAATCGATGTAGGAAACCTCGGCAAAGTCCAGCTTGACCTCCTCGGTGGGCTGCTCAAGGGCAAAGTCGATGGCGTCGCGCAGCTTGGACGCGTTGGAAATGTCGACCTCGCCGGTCACGGAGATGAGATAGCACTCAGGGGTGGGATTTGTGGTAATTACCAGCTCCATGTTGATGCTCCTTGCACTCGAAGTGTTAGTAAGATACCGGGCGCCAAAGCCGCGCTACGAAGCGTCGCTTTGGGTGGATTCAAGGTTAGCCAAACGCTGCTGGGCATACGTCTTGACCTGGTAGGTGTCCTCGGGATCAGCCTCGATCGCCTTGTTGTAGGCGTCCTTGGCGTCATCGATGCGGCCCTCGTTCTCGTAGAACATACCAAGGTTTGCCCAGGCGGGTCCAAACGAGGAATCGGCGGCCACAAACTCCTCAAGCGCCGCGATGGCCGCGGTATGGTCGCCCGAGTAGAAGACGCAGATCGCGCGGTCGACCTCGGCGGACTTAGAGCCGGGGTTGTGCTCGATGTAGGTGTCGTAGTAGCTGATCGCCTGCTTAAAGAGGTCGATGGCGTGCTGTTGGTCCTCGTCCCCTTGAGCATGGCTCATGGCGGCGGTGCCCCAATCAAAGTAGCCGTTGGCCAGGTTCAGCAGGGTCGACGGGTCGGCGGGGTTGGCCTCGTACTTGGCCTTAAGCTGCTTGGCCGAGGTGCCGTACGTGGCGTCGACATCGTCCATGGTATGGGCATCATCAGATGCAGCCTGGCTGCTAGAAGACGCGTTGCCGTCCATCTGCTCGCTTTGCTGCGATGCCTGTCGGCCCTGGGACCCCGCAGGAGTCAGGGCGCCGGACAGCACCACAACGGCAAGGGCGATAACCGCCACCAGCAGCAAGATCACTATAACGGCGCGGGCGCGCTTGGTCTGCTCTGCGTTGAATGCCATGGCGCTCTACTCCTGGCTCGCGTTTGCGGACGAGGAATCTGCGGAAGCGTCGTCTGCGGACGAGGAACCGGAGTCCACCACGGTCGCATTGCCATCCTGGTCGACGGACAGCTGCGGGTGGCCCTCGGGCAGCTTGGTGGAATCAAGGACTTCATCGGACTGATCTTGCTGCTGGACCATCTGCTCGCTGGAGTTGCCAAGCTCTGCCAAAGTTGCGGAGGTGCCGATCATGTAGCCAATCACCACGCCCAGGATAAGCGCGATAGCGGCAATCGCCAGCACCATCCAGAAGGGTGGCGCGTCATTGCGGCGGGCGGCATTGCCAGAAGCGGGCTTTTGGTCCGCCGCATCATCGGAATCGCTTGCATTAGATGCGGCCACAGCCTCCTGCTCGACCATATCCGTATCAGACGAAGCCGCAGCGGCGTCGGCCTCCATCAACTCTTGCTCGTCATCGAAGAAATCATCGGTCATGTTTTGAATCCAGTCAGATATATCGGGTACATACCTGGATTATTGTAGCCGCCCCGTGGCATAAGCCCTATGACGGCGTGCGATTTGCAGCAGTTCTGCACGGCCTGGCAAAAAGGCCCAACCCCCCAGCGATACTTCGCCGCTACTTCACTGCGGTGTAGACCGCGACGATGCCGCCGGTGCAGTTCTCATATTCCACCTGCGAGAATCCCGCCTCGCGAAGCTCTTGGGCAATGGCGTCTTGCGGTGGAAACGCCTTGATGGAGTCGCGCAGGTAGTCGAAACCCGACCGGTCGCCCGTCACCATCCCGCCGATAAACGGGATCATATGGGTGAGGTAGAAGCGATACAACGCGCGCCACACCGCGTTAGGCGGCGTACCAAACTCCAGCACCACGTAGCGCCCGCCGGGTGCCAGCACGCGAGCGGCCTCGCGCATCGCGCGACGGCGATTGGAAAAATTGCGCAGGCCATAGGCGCACGTGACCACCGTGAACTCCTCGTCCCCATACGGGAGATTGTGGGCATCGACCACGTTGAGGCCACATGGTGTGCCAAGGTTGGCGCCAGCCGTTATGCGCTCGGCTGCGACCTCGAGCATCTCGGGCGTGAAATCCGTAAGCTCGATGGAAGCCGGCGGGCACGCTTCGCACAAGGCGAAGGCGACGTCGCCCGTGCCGCCCGCCACATCTAAAACGCGATCGGCGTCCGTGCAGGCGGCAGTACGAGCGACACGGCGAAGCCAGCTTCGGTAGATACCAAAGCTGGACAACGCGTTAAACAGATCATATCGACGGGCGATCTCGGAAAAGATGCCCTTTACTCGCTCCGCGTGGGCATCAGCCATCTACGCGCGCTCCTCCGCTGCGAGCTCGGCCGCGACCAGCTTGACGGCGAGCACCAGCACGTCGAGAGCCGCCTCGAGCTCCTCTACGCTGGGGTAGCTTGGGGCGATGCGAATGTTGGTATCGCGCGGATCCTCGCCGGGCCACGTAGCGCCAGCCGGGGTGAGCTTGACGCCCATCTGGGCACACAGGGCGGCGACGCGCTTGGCAGAGCCATCGGGACCATCGAAGGAGACAAAGTAGCCGCCGCGCGGATGGGTCCACGTGGCGCAGCCGGTGCCGCCAAGGCCCTCGGCAAGCTTGCGCTCAACAGCCTCGAAGCGCGGGCGCATGAACTCCGCATGCTTCTTCATGTGGGCGCGAACCGCGTCCAGGTTGGGCAGGAAGCGCACATGGCGCAACTGGTTCATCTTATCAGCGCTGATAAGGCCCATCTTGAGGAATGCGGAGACCTCGGCGATGACCGCAGGCGACGCACCGACGAAAGCGACGCCGGAACCAGGGAAGGTGATCTTGGAGGTGGAGGCAAAGGCGACCACACGGTCCTCGTTCTCGGTACCGCGGGTATAGTCGAAAATATTAGCGAGATCATCGGTCTCGTCATAGAGGTCGTGCACGCAATAGGCGTTATCCCAGAAGATGCGGAAATCCGGGGCAGCCGTCTTCATGGTCGCCAGACGGCGGACGGTCTTCTCGGAGTAGGTCTCGCCCGTGGGGTTGGAATACTTGGGAACGCACCACATACCCTTGATGCTGGCGTCGCTTGCAACCATGGCCTCGACCACGTCCATATCCGGGCCCTCGCCGGTCATGGGAACGGGAACGTTTTCGATGCCAAGGTCGGCCGTGATGCCAAAGTGGCGGTCGTAGCCGGGAGCGGGGCACAGGAACTTGACGGTCTCGCCGTCGTGCTTGGCCGAATAATCCGCCCAGGGCTCGCTGCCCAGGCTGCCGCAGCGCCAGAACTGGCCGCAGATATCATGCTCAAGCAGCAAGCTGGAAGAGCCCAGCACCAGGGTCTGCTCGGCAGGCACGCCCAGCATCTCGCTGGCGAGCGCGCGGGCAGAGGGGATTCCCTCGAAGAAGCCGTAGTTGGAGCAGTCCACGTTGCCATCGTGCAGGTCCGCGTCCGAACTCAAGATGTCGAGCATGGGACGAGAAATGTCCACCTGCTGGGGCGACGGCTTACCGCGCGCCATATCCAGGGCGAGGCCGCGGGCCTTGACCTCTTCGACCTGGGCACGCAGGGCCTCGATGGCCTGAGCCAGGGCGTCCGCATCCATCTGCTGATACATCGTCTGCATGATGAGCCTTTCGACAGAGCGCGGGGGCGGGCATGCGCACTGCACCCGCCCCGGCGCCAATACATAACATCTTGTCGCAGTATACCCGCCTCGCGCGTCGGCGTCATCGCACACGCGCACGCGTAACGTCTTCAACATGAACACGGGACGCCAACGCGAGGGGCCGCAGAAGCGTCCGCGACCAAAACCCTACGCCAACCGCAGCAGCCGCTCGCGCACGGAGCGCACCTGCACGATCGCGTTTTCGATCTCGCCTTTGAGGTCGTTGATGCGCGCATGGACCATAAGGTCGCTAAAGGGGTCATCGAAGAAGAAATCCGCGAACGTAAGGAAGTCGCCCAACTCGACGCGAAGCGCGGAGCCCTGATCCACGTCCTGAACCTCTTGGACAAACACGCGCAGTGCATCCCGTGCGGCATCAAGCTCGGTATTGACCTTGTCGAGCTTGCCGTGCTTGACCAAGGCCGCGAACAGGTCTCCACCCAAAATGTCGAACAGACTCCATCTGCCGGCGGACCTCAGCGTGTCATAGGCGCTTTCAAGATGGCCCAGCGCTGCGTCCGCGGCGGCGACGGCCTCGTCGCGTTGCCGTTGAGGTGTTTTCATGGCACTCTCCTACTCGACCGTTCCGTACATACCGCCCCAACCATGGGCCGCGAGCGCCGAATTGAGCTGGTCGCACAGGCGCTGGCGCTCGTATACCCCGGGGGGAAGCAAGTTGATAATCTCCATAAGGTCAGAGGACAGATCCAATATCTCGCCCTGCACCACCATATCCAGACGGTCGACCGTCTGGCGTCCCGCGTACAGGCCATCTACCAAACGCTGCAGCTCACCGAACTCCTCGGCCTGAAACGACCCGATATCCATACGCGCTTCCTCCTTTATCGACAGCCGCCATCATCCACAGACATACCCGTCTGAATGCGTGACCACGCCCGACACCTCCCTGCGGAATGCCGCGATCGCGTTCGCAGCATAATCTACCATGCAGACGCGATCAGCCCCGCCGCGGCATCGTCCACCAAGAAAACGGCTGTTCCTCGTCCAAATAAAAACGGTCCGGCAACCGTCGAGGCAACCGAACCGTTTGCATATATCGCTATGCCCATGAGCCGATCAACGAAAGCCCGCTCGTTTTGGCCGCGCGATCGAAGCCTATTCCGCAGCCTCGACATGCACCTGCTGGGGCTTGGGAGCATCCTTGGAGGTAGGCTGCGGCGCGCGGAGCTTTGGACGAGTAACCCTGCTCATCACGAGCATTCCCAGTACGGCGGCGGTCACCGACCCGCACAGGATAGCGGCCTTGGCAGCCAGCAACTCGAAGGGCTCCACGGGAAACGCCAGGCCGGAGATGAGGATGGACATGGTGAAGCCGATGCCGCCCAGCACGCCCACGCCGGCGATGTGGCCCCAGGTAACGCGGCGCGGCAACTCGGCGATGCCGCTCTTCACCAGGATGAACGTTACGCCCACAATACCGATGGGCTTGCCCAGCAGCATGCCAAAGTAGGTTCCCAGCGCAACGGGATCGGTCGCCAGAGCGACCAGGTCAACGCCCACCAAGCGCACCTGCGCGTTCACAAAAGCGAAGAAGGGCAGAATCAAGAAATTCACCGGCGTAGAAATGGCGCGTTCCAAGCGAACCAGCGGAGGCGACACGCGGTGCATGATGCGCTCGACGCCCACGGCCGCGCGGGTAAAATCATGCTGGCCCAACACGTGCGCGTCATCATCATACTTATCCGCCAGATCCGGCAGGCTCTCCTGCAGCCAGTTGGACAGGTTGCTCAGTTGCACGCCCGAGCGCGCCGGAACGGCGAACGCCACGATAACGCCTGCAAGGGTTGCATGGATGCCGGACTTAAACAGGCAGAACCACAGCACAAGGCCAAGCACCATATAGGGGGCAAGGCGAAAGTACTGGCGTATATTCAGCAGGGCCAAAAGCACCGTCACCAGCACGGCCATGGCAAGCCAGAAAAGATCCGGCGTGTGCCCGTAGAAAATAGCGATCGCCAGGATAGAGATCAGGTCATCTGCAATGGCAAGCGTGGTGAAGAACACGCGCACGCCGGCGGGAACCCGGTTGCCCAGCAGCGAGAGCACGCCCAGCGCAAACGCGATGTCGGTCGCCATGGGAATCGCCCAGCCCTGGGTCATACCGCCCTTGTTGAGAAACGAGTAGATGCACGCGGGCACCACCACGCCGCCCACGGCCGCGAGCATTGGCAGCAGGGCTTGACGGGGCTTCTTGAGCTCGCCCACCGTCATTTCATATTTGAGCTCGATGCCAACCAAGAGGAAGAAGATCGCCATGAGAAAGTCGTTCACGAACAACTCAACGGACATGGAAGCCGAGAAATGACCGATGCCTATACCTATGGGCTCGGACAAAAACCGATGGATGGGCTCATAGGCATCCGTGTTGGCGCAGATCACCGCCGCGATCGCAGCGATAACCATGACGGCGGCTGAAACGGTGCCGTTTTCCGTGATGACCTCGTATGCGTAGCGCCGCTTGATACGCTTGCGCTGAGTCTCGTTGAACAGGTACTGGCTTGTTGCCATGGCGGCTCCCATCTTGTTGGACGCAACCCCACGTCGCCCCATGCGCCGAGGGATAAAAAACAAAAAGCCCCGCATCGCGCGAGGCATCGGCGTCAATCGCTTGACCAATCTATGGTACCCATCCCACCCATAGGCGACCCGCGCCCTCAAAAGCGACTACAGAGCGATTACAAAATTCGCTCCACAGATAACGCGTTATTGATGATTATCTATGAAAAGACGGGCTGCAAGGGGCGCATGCGCCATAAGGTTTCCGCCCCAGGCACAAAGCCCCGGATACCCAATGGGACCACGCGGCGGTCTCAAAGGTATCCAGGGCCTAACCGTTTAATAGCGAGCAGAGGTTACTCGGCGGCAGCCAGGATGGGAGCGGCGACCTGCTTCTTGCGGGAAAGCACGCCGGGCATCCACACACCGTCGGACTCGTCCGCAATACCAAGGCCCTTCTGGGCAGCAGCGGTATCGCCCTCCAGCAGCACCTGGGAGCCCTCCTCCATGATGTCGGTGAGGCAGAGCACGATGCCGTCGGCGCCCTTCTCGGCCTGATAGGCGCGCATGGCCTCGCGGATCTCCGGGATCATGCCGAGGGCGCGGGTCTTGTCGACGGTCTCGTACTGGCCGATAAGCAGGCTCTTGCCGGCGACCTCGAACATCTTGATGTCGTTGCCGACCATCTGCTCGGCGGTGAAGGAGCCGGACGGACGGGTGAGGAAGACCTCCATACCGAACTTGACCGGGTCGACGCCGATCTGGTCGCCCAGCTTCTTAGCGATGGCGGCGTCGATGGCGGTGGCGGTGGGGCTCTTGAGCATGAGGGTGTCGGTCATCATAGCGGAGAGCAGCAGCTTGGCCTGAACGTCCGTGGGCTCGACGCCCAGAACCTCGAACAGCTTGGCGACGATGGAGCAAGAGGAACCCCAGGGCAGCGCGACGATGTGCAGCGGGGCGGCAGTGGTGAAGTTGCCGAAGCGATGGTGGTCGACAACACCGGCGATCACGGCGTTCTCAAGGCCGGTGACGGACTGGCCGGGCTCGTTGTGGTCGCACAGAACCACCAGCTGGGCCTCTTCGCCCTCGACGGCGGGCTCGATAGCGTCGATCAGCATGGGGGCGGCGACACCGTTGTCCTCAAGCAGCTTGGCGGACTCGGCGGGCAGCGGCCCCAGGCAGCAAGCCTGGTAGGTGTTGCCATCGAACTCAACCTGGTTCAGCAGCTGGGACAGCACGACGGATGACATGATGGCGTCGTTATCGGGGTTCTGGTGACCAAAGACTAGAACGTTGCTCATTGGTTCCCTCCGTTAAACAGATGGTACTCGGATGCTCACTATCCTAGCACGTTACAACAGGGTTACCCGCTGCTTCGCCCCATCTTAATGTCGGGAACCTTTTGCTTTTTAATCCTTCTCGTCCGCACCCTATTCATGCAATCGGTATCCTTCTCCATGCTGCATTGTTATGAGGGGGATCATATGCTTGCCGACTACCATGTCCATACCGAGTTTTCTAACGATTCCGTCTATCCACTCGACGCGGTCTGCCGCGACGCCATATCGTTCCGCTATGGTCTACCGGACCTGCAGCCCTGCACCCAGGCCCTCAAGCTCTATCGCGAGCCGGGCGGACGCGTGATCACTTTTGGCAGCGACTCGCACAAACCAGAGCATCTGGGCGCTCATATTCCAGAGGTACGGGAACGCCTGCACAATCTTGGCTTTACCGAGTTTTGCACGTACCGCCACATGCAACCCGTGTTTCACGCCCTTTAGGCGGCTGCGGCGCCCTCGCACGCCAGACGACAACCGGTGGACGCGCTCCCATCAGACAAATCGCCGCTATTCCTTAGATTTTGAACAGGTATTCTATGGCCTCTCTTCTCATTCCCATCATCTACCTCACCTTTATCTCGCTTGGCCTGCCCGATTCTTTGTTGGGCACCGCCTGGCCGGTCATGCATCTCGACCTGGGCGCACCCGTCGCGGCCCAAAGCGCGATCTCGATCATCATCTCGTGCTGCACCATCGCGTCCTCGCTCATGACCGCACGGCTGGTGCGCAAGCTGGGCACGGGCAGGCTGTGCGCCCTCTCCGTTGGCCTTACCGCCGCCGCCATCCTCGCCTTTGCGTTTACGGGCTCCTTTTGGCAGCTCTGCATGATCTCGATCCCCTACGGCCTGGGCGCAGGCGCTATTGACTCCGCGCTCAACAACTACGTCGCGCTTAACTACGGAGCCAAGCACATGAGCTGGCTGCACTGCTGCTGGGGCGTTGGCGCCAGCGCGGGCCCCATTGTAATGGGCTGGGCCCTTGCGGGACCGCTAAGCTGGCACGGCGGCTATCTCGCCATAGGCGCGATTCAGGCCCTTATCACCCTTGTCCTGTTCTTTTCCCTGCCTTTGTGGAAGCGCGGCGTGGACGAGGACGCATCCGCCGCAAGCGACGGCAAGCTGCCAGATTCCAGCGAAGCTTCCGCTAAACAGGAGCAACCCCTTACCAATCGTCAGCTTCTCGCGCTCCCGGGCGCGGCCGCTTCCATAGGCTCGTTTGGGTTCTATTGCGCGCTTGAAGGCGCGACCGGCCTTTGGAGCGCAACCTACCTGGTCATGGCGCGCGGCGTCGATACGGCAACCGCGGCGTCCATGGTCTCGCTGTTCTACATCGGCATTACCGCCGGTCGCCTGCTCTCTGGATTCGCTGCGCAATGGATGAGCAGCGAACAGCAGATCCGCCTGGGCCAGCTTCTTATTGGCGGCGGCCTTGTCACCCTCATCCTCTTTGACGTCGTCCCCGTACTCTGGGCAAGCCTTGCCGTCATTGGCCTTGGCTGCGCGCCCATCTACCCCAGCATTGTCGCGCTTACGCCGGGGCGCTTTGGCGAGCGCGCATCGCAAGGCCTGGTCAGCCTGCAGATGGCGTGCGCATATACGGGCGCTATGGTTGTACCGCCCCTTTTTGGCATGGTTGCGGGATCAAACCACCCAGAGCTTATCCCGTTCATGATCGCCGGCCTGCTTGTTGCCGACGTTGTATTGGCAGAGGTCGCCGTTCGCCGATGCGCGGAATCTGGCCGCCAGACCACCGACAAGCGCGAAAACCAGTCATAGGGTTTGCCGGCGCGTGCACCTGTCGGCGTGCGCGCCGGACTTTTGGGAACCCTTAGCGGGCCAGATAACCTTCCACCACGTTGGCGACCGTCGCCGCATCGTTAATGTCGGCAACCGGCAGATTGATGTGGATATGGTTTGCCAGGGTGTCGTTGCAGGCAATCGCCAGCGTCGCATCGTCCACTAAATCCAGCGAACTCGAGCCGCGCAGGCGATCGACGCCGGAACGAGCCACCACCACGTTTGGCAGCCCCGCGGTCTTGTACCCCTCCACAATGACCACGTCCACATCGGTGTAACGCGCCAGCAAGCCATCAAGCGGAAACTCCTGGTCCGTATCCGCGTACTCCGCGTATCGATTGGCGCAGATGAGGCCCACATGGCGGCTGCCCGCCTCCGCGTGACGCCAGGAATCCTTGCCCGGCACGTCGATGTCGAAGCGGTGGTGCCCGTGGTGCTTGATGGACCCCACGCGCAGCCCTCGCGCCGTCAGCTCGGCAATAACCTTCTCTACCAGCGTGGTCTTTCCAGAATTCTGGTAACCGATAAATGCAACTGCAGGGGCGGGAGCGGCGGGGGCATCTTCACTGGAGTCAGAAGCGGCAGCGTCCGCGCCGTCCTTGCCCTCAACCGCCGCGGCGCTGGCGCCCTCGCGCTTCCACACGCCGGAGCGTCCCCCCTCTTTTAGCAGCAGGCGCACGTCGACGATCTCCATACCGCGATCGACCGCCTTGCACATATCATAGATGGTGAGGCAGGCCGTGCTCGCCGCGGTCAGCGCTTCCATCTCGATACCGGTCACGCCCGTGACGCCGCAGGTTGCCAGCACGTGAAAGCCCACGCGACCGTCTTTGCGCGCGCCCTCGCCCATAGCGGGGATGGACTCGATTTCCACCTTGCTTTTAGTGATGTTGAGCGGATGGCACATGGGTATGAGGTCGCTGGTCCGTTTGGACGCCATGATTCCGGCCACGCGCGCGCAGGCGAGCACATCGCCCTTCTTTGCGCGGTCCTCGAGCACCATGGCCTGGGTCTCCGGATGCATGAGGATGCTGCCCTCCGCCACGGCGATGCGGCGGGTTACGGCCTTATCCCCCACATCGACCATGCGGACGTCACCGGACTCGTCAACGTGCGTCAGCTCGTCACGATATGCATCGCGAGGATTGTTCTGAGTCATGTGCGTTCTCCCTAGAACCCGGGCGGGCGCCCGTCTTGATGTGCATCTATTCTACCCAGCATGCCACTGCGCAACTGCCGCGCAAGACGCGTCTTCTCAACCGCCGATCTGCGACATGAAACGCTCCGTGCCTTCGATCACCTCATGCTCTTGCGGCTTATGCGCGACGGCGTCGCGGAAAATCTCGACAACGCGCGCGTCATCGCCCGAGCGCAAAGCCTCTCGTACGCGATACTCCGCATCGGAAAACAAACATGGGCGAATAGCGCCGTCCGCGGTAAGCCTCATGCGGTTGCAACTACTGCAGAAATGGTTCGACATGGCAGAGATGAAACCCACCGTGCCCGCAGCGCCCGGAAAACGCCAATAGCGAGCCGGCCCCACCCCGTCGGGCAAAAGCGCGTTATCCACCAGCTCAAGCCCACCTACCCCCGCAGCGCCGGCAGCGGCGTCGATAATCTGGCGTAGCTCGCTGGAGGGCACGGTATCGCTGGCGTCCCATTGCTCGGGACGAAGCTCGCCATCCGGGTTTTCCCCAGCATCCGCTGCGCAAAACCCGCGATTTTCATCGCTGCCAATGGGCATGTACTCGATAAAGCGCACGTGCACGGGGCGATCGACCGAGAGATTTGCCATGCCAAGCACATCTTGATTGAGTCTACGAACCACCACGCAGTTCACCTTCACGGGATCAAACCCGTACTCCAGCGCCGCATCTATGCCCGCAAGGGTCTGCTCCAGGCGCCCCAAGCGGGTGATTTTGAAAAACTGGACGGGATCTAACGTATCCAGCGAGATGTTGACGCGATCAAGCCCCGCCTCTTTCAGCTTTGGCGCCAGACGTGGCAGGAGCACGCCATTAGTTGTGAGCGATATGTCTTCGATCTGAGGTATCGCGCGGATCTCTTCAATCAACGGAATGATGCGATGGCTTACCAGCGGTTCGCCACCGGTTAAGCGCACGCGCGTGATGCCCTCGCCCGCGACCAGACGCACAAAGCGGGCTATTTCCTCGGCACTCAACAACTCGCCATGCGCGCGCGGAGGCACGCCGTCGGCGGGCATGCAGTACACGCAGCGAAAGTTGCATTTATCTGTGACGGCAATGCGCAGGTAGCTTATCTTTCTATCAAAGCCATCTTGAAGCGCATGTTTTACCACGTGAGCCCCCGTTCGCCGCAACCCAGGTCATTATTCTCCGTCTGGAATCATAACCCATGTTTGAGTTGCGACGTTAACCAGAAGATGGGCCGACGGCGCTGCGATCGCGTTGCGCCCATCTGAAACGTACTGGTGGAAACTCACTCCGTATAGAACTCGTCCAGATACTCACGTAAAAGGGGGATATCGAAATCCAAGCGCCCGCCGGGACGCTCACCAACAACGCCTTTCTTGAGCAGGCGTCGCTTGTAGGTTGACGCGTAGCCGTTTGTCACATCCATACGAGCAGCTATGTCAACAAGCCGGCTGCCGTCGGAATCATCCAACATCGCCAATGCAAATGCCAGGTCTTTTTCCGACATCCGCGCCTCTTCCCACATGAAGTAGCCGACAAGCTGCAACATATACGCAAAGCCACCAATAGAAGCTGCGGCAAGTTCAAGGGCCTCGGGCTCAATCGTTTTGCCGGCCGCTTCGACAGAGCGACGCAGCGCGAGTTTCACCTCGCCATCTTCGATACGCCCTATATACTGCCGGCGTGCGCGGCGTAAAAACGTTACGCGCTCGTCAGCAATAAGATCCGTAACATCAGAAGGCAGTCCCGCCATAACCAAAGCGACGCTATGCCCCTCTCGAATGGGTCGAGTACGACCAGCCATAACGGGCGGAACCATGCCAAAGGACGGCGGGCTTAATGACCGCTGGAGGAAGCACAATCACTCGAATTAGACCCTTCCCCACCCGCCTCGTGGCACTCAGCTGCCACACCAACTGGCGGCGATTTGCTCCCCGCGATTTCCCCTGGATACCATTTTGAGAAATCGCGGGTCGCTAATACACCATCTTGTATACCGATTCTTCAATAGCCGAATCGGAGAGCCCTCTTGCTACGCTCCGTAAGCATTCTTCTCCGCAGCGCGGCCGGCACGCATGCCATGCAGTACCGCAGCCCGCAGCTCGGGAATACGGGCCTTGTCCATCTGCGGGACGCCTTCGAGCTTGTAGGGGATGCCGAGCTTCTCGTATTTCACAATACCCATGGTGTGATACGGCAGCAGCTCAAGGCCCACCACGTTGCGCCAGGGAGCGATAAGGCGCCCCAGAGCCTCGCATTCTTCAACCGTATCGGTGATGCCCGGCACGATCACATGGCGAATCACGGTCTTGATGCCGCGACGGGCGATCTCATCCCCAAACGCTATGATGCGCGCGGGGTCACAACCCGTCAGCTCGCGATGACCCTCGGGGTCGGCATGCTTAATATCCAACAACACCATATCAGTCTCGCGCAACACCGCGTCAAAGCGCTCCGGATGCTCGGGCGAATAAGCATAGCCGCAGCTATCAAGGCACGTATGCACACGGCCGCGGGGATTCTCATGCATGGCGCGGAACAGATCGGCCAGGAAATCCGGCTGCAACAAGGGCTCGCCGCCCGTGACGGTGATGCCGCCGGACTTGTAGAACTGCCGATTGCTTTCAAATTCTTGAACAAGTTTCTCAACCGAAACCATGCTACCCGCGTTCACTGCCCAAGTATCAGGGTTGTGGCAGTACGCGCAGCGCATGGGACATCCTTGGGTAAAGACCACAAAGCGAATACCGGGGCCGTCCACCGTGCCCATGCTCTCGATCGAATGAATGCGTCCAAGGGTGTACTGAGAAGACGCGGCGTCTGCATCCGCGTCGAATATCTTCTGAGCCATGCGTGCTCCTATCTTGAATGGTTCCCATCCATTCTAGAGCACGCACGGCCCCGTCAATGTGCTTGTTTTACCGCCGTTATTCGCCTGCGGCGTCAAGCGACGCAAAAGCCTGGTCGAGATCCCAAATAATATCGTCCGCCGCCTCGGTGCCAATGGACAGGCGAATGGTCGCCTGCGTAATGCCCTGGTCGGCAAGCTCGGCGTCGGTCAGCTGCGAATGCGTGGTAGTCGCGGGATGGATCACCAGGCTCTTTACATCTGCCACGTTTGCCAGCAGGCTAAACACCTGCAGATGGTCGATGAACTTCCACGCAGCCTCTTTACCGCCCTTGATCTCAAAGGTGAAGATGGAAGCGCCGCCGCGCGGGAAATACTCGACGTAGAGCGCGTGATCGGGGTGATCGGGCAGACTTGGATGGTTCACGCGCGCGACATGCGGGTTGGATGCAAGATACTCCACTACGCGGCGGGTGTTCTCGATGTGGCGGTCAAGACGCAAAGAAAGGGTCTCGGTGCCCTGCAGCAAAATCCAAGCGTTGAAGGGCGAGATGCACGGGCCCTCATCGCGCAGCAAGATTGCACGCACGTAGGTTGCAAACGCCGCGGGTCCGGCCGCATCGACAAAAGATATGCCATGGTAACTAGGGTTCGCGGCTGCAATAGGAGCATATTTGCCGCTTGCCGCCCAATCGAAGGTGCCGCCGTCCACGATAATGCCGCCGAGGCTTGTTCCGTGACCGCCAATGAACTTGGTGGCGGAGTGCACCACTATATCCGCCCCGTGCTCAAGAGGACGGAACAGATACGGCGTGCCGAACGTGTTATCGACCACCACGGGCAGCCCGTTGTCATGGGCGATCTTAGCGATAGCGTCGACGTTTGGAATATCGGAATTGGGATTGCCGAGCGTCTCCAGGTAGACCAGCGCGGTGTTGGGACGAATCGCCTTAGAAACCTCGTCCAGATCATGAGCGTCCACAAAGGTGGTCTCGATGCCAAATGCCGCCAGCGTGTGCTCAAGCAGGTTGTAAGTTCCGCCGTAGATGGTTTTCTGAGCCACCACGTGAGCTCCGGCCTGGGCCAGGGCCTGAATAGTCAGCGTAATCGCCGCGGCACCGGACGCCACCGCCAGTGCGGCCACGCCGCCCTCCAGCGCCGCGATGCGCTCCTCGAGAACGGACTGCGTGGTGTTGGTGAGGCGTCCGTAGATATTGCCTGCGTCCGCCAGGCCGAATCGATCCGCCGCATGCTGCGAGTTCTTAAACACATAGCTTGTGGTTTGATAGATTGGGACCGCACGCGAATCCGTTGCCGGATCAGGCTGCTCCTGGCCCACGTGCAGCTGCAGGGTGTCGAAATGGAATGTGTGGTTTGGATTGTCCGTGTACCGGCCCATGGTTTGCCTCCTTGGCTCTTTGCTCCCCCAGTAATTACCTACTTATTCTGTAGTTAATTGGGGTTGCATAGTACGCCTCCAATTGCCAATGGTCAAACCCACGGTATTGGTTGGTTTCCATGTTGTTACGCGCCCGCCGCCGCTTTCCGCCGGTGCCCCCTGCGCTTATCCGCGCGCATAAAGCAATAACGCGTTCGCACAAAGCCTCTACCTTGACGTATTATCGATAAGCTGCACATCTACCGGGGGAACAACCATGTCGACCAATCTTAGTTCGCGCATTCGCGACTTCATCAAAGCCGAAGCCGTTTTAGTTATCGCCGCCGTCGCGGCGGTTGCATCTATGGCCGCCTTCCCCCTCACCCCCGCCACGCTTTCTACCTATATTGGCTATATCGACATGCGCACCATAGGCCTGTTATTCTGCCTGATGACGGTAGTCGCCGGTCTGGGGAGGGCAGGGCTTCTCAACGCTATTCGCAATTGGCTCATGACCCGCGTTGGATCAGCCCGCACGCTCGCCTTTATTCTTATCAACGTTGTCTTTATCGCCGCCATGCTGGTCACCAACGACGTTGCGCTCATCACGTTTGTGCCGCTTGCCCTCGCCCTGTTTATGCAAGCGAGCCCGCGCGCGACCATCGCCACCGTTGTCGCCATCACCGTCGCGGCAAACCTGGGATCCATGTGCACCCCCATCGGCAATCCGCAAAACATCTTTTTAGTTTCCGCGTTCAGCATGGACTTAGGTGCGTTCTTTGCGACGGTTCTCCCGGTGGGGGCGCTCAGCTACCTATGCTGCATCGCTCTCACCCTGTTGGTTCCAACCGAGCATCTTGAAGACGTGAATCGCGGAGAAGCATCTCCCGTGCACCCACGGCTTCTCGCGCTCTACCTTGCGCTCTTTGCACTTTGCATCGCATGCGTTGGCCACGCTATCTCATGGCAGCTCTGTTGCGCCGCCGTCGCCGCCGCGTGCCTCGTCCTTGATCGGCGCGTCTTTATGGGCCTAGATGTGAACTTGCTCGTCACGTTCATTTGCTTCTTTATCTTTGTTGGCAACCTCAAGCAGATCGGTTCGGTCTCATCCTTCATAAGCGGCATTATGGAGGGGCGCGAAGTGCTGGTATCGGCCCTTGCCAGCCAAATAATAAGTAACGTTCCCACCGCTATTATGCTTTCCGGCTTTACCGACAATGTGCAGGCGCTGCTGCTTGGCACCAACATTGGAGGACTCGGCACGCCCATCGCGTCGCTCGCGAGCCTTATCTCGCTGCGCATCTACGCCCGTATGCCCCACGCCCAAACCGGTCGCTACCTACTCTGGTTCTGCGTAGTCAATATCTGCCTGCTTGCGCTGCTGCTTTTTATCGCGTTCATCCTCTTCTAGTTTTGGCGCCTTTGAGGCGCTGGCGGCGGTAGCATAGCGCAGTCATGGCGGATAATTGCATCGATTTGCCCGTATCCCCCGCATCCATCACTCAAACCCAAACCCATGCAACTTGAAAAAGCCGCCAAGCGGAAGCGAATCCACTTGGCGGCTTTACAAGCAAGCAACTATGCAAGAAAACTAGAGCTGTAATTACATGCCCTCGTGGAAGGTACGAGAGATGACCTCGTCCTGCTGCTCCTTGGTGAGGTTGTGGAAGTTGACAGCGTAGCCGGAAACGCGAATGGTCAGCTGCGGATACTTCTCAGGGTGAGCCTGGGCGTCAAGCAGGGTATCGCGATTGAACACGTTGACGTTCAGGTGATGGCCGCCCTTCTCAGCGTAAGCGTCGATCATGCCAACCAGGTTGTCTGCCTGAGCCTGGGGGACGTCAGAAACCTTCATGTGAGCCTCCTTCTATGCCCGCGATGCGGGACCGGTACCAAAGTCGCTATCGAGATTATATCTCGATATGGAGTCATTGCCACCAAGACAATGACATTTTTGCAATCGTACGCAACGTCCATACGCTGCGGAAATGTGCAAGTCGCAACACAGATTGCATGGCAGGCGGGCAAAAGGCCAACGGCCTTCCACCCGCCAGTCAAAGCGATTTACTGGCAGTCGCAAGCACCCTCGGGAGCCGAGGAGTCGGTGCAGTCGCAGCAGGGAACAGCGTTCTCGATCTCGATGTCACCAGAGAGGTCCAGATCGCCAAAGAACACCTGGTCCTCCTTGCCCAGCGCGCCGGGGATGATGGAGAAGGTGTTGGAGATGCCGTCCTGAGCGTCGCGGAACGGAAGCTTGGAGACGGAGGACAGCGAAGCGATGGCGCCGTGGGTGTCGCGCTGGTGCATGGGGTTGGCACCGGGGGCGAAGGGCACGCCGGCCTTACGGCCGTCGGGCGTAGCGCCGGTCTTCTTGCCGTAGACCACGTTGGAGGTGATGGTCAGAACCGAGGTGGTGGGAACGGAGTTGCGATACGTGTCGTTCATGCGGATGTACTCCATGAACTGGTGCACGATATCGTGGGCGAGGACGTCGACGCGGTCGTCGTCGTTGCCGTACTTGGGGAAGTCACCCTCGATCTCGAAGTCGACGATGATGCCCTGCTCGTCGCGAACGGGATGGACCTTCGCGTACTTGATGGCGGACAGGGAGTCGGCGACAACGGAGAGGCCTGCGATACCGGTAGCGAACCAGCGGTGAACGTGCTTGTCGTGCAGGGCCATCTGGATGCGCTCATAGCAGTACTTGTCATGCATGTAGTGGATGATGTTCAGCGAGTTGACGTACACGCCGGCCAGCCACTGCATCATGTCCTTGTACTTCTCCATGACGTCGTCGAAGTCCAGGGTATCGCCCTCGACGGCACGGAACTTGGGGCCAACCTGCTTCTTGGAGACCTCGTCCACGCCGCCGTTGAGCGCGTAGAGCAGGCACTTGGCCAGGTTGGCGCGAGCGCCGAAGAACTGCATCTCCTTGCCGACGCGCATGGAGGACACGCAGCAGGCGATCGCGTAGTCGTCGCCGTGGTAAACGCGCATGACGTCATCGTTCTCGTACTGGATGGACGAGGAGGCGATGGAGACCTTGGCGCAGAACTCCTTGAACGCGTGGGGCAGCTTGGTGGACCACAGAACGGTCAGGTTGGGCTCGGGGCTGGTGCCCATGTTCTCCAGGGTGTGGAGGTAGCGGAAGCTCATCTTGGTGACCAGGGTGCGGCCGTCGACGCCCATGCCGCCGATGGACTCGGTGACCCACTGGGGATCGCCGGAGAACAGGTTCTGGTACTCGGGGGTACGGGCGAACTTGACCATACGCAGCTTCATAATGAAGTGGTCGACGAACTCCTGGATCTGCTCCTCGGTAAAAGTACCGTTCTTGAGGTCGCGCTCAGCGTAGATGTCGATGAAGGTGGAGGTACGGCCGATGGACATAGCGGCGCCGTTCTGCTCCTTGACGGCAGCCAGGTAGGCGAAGTACATCCACTGGATGGCCTCCTGGGTGTTCTTGGCCGGCTTGGAGATGTCGAAGCCGTAGAAGTCGGCCATCATCTTGAGCTCGCCCAGGGCGCGAATCTGCTCCTGCAGCTCCTCGCGATCGCGGATGTTCTCCTCGGTCATGACCTTGGGGGTGGAAGCCTTCTGGGCCTCCTTGTCCTTGATCAGGTAATCGATACCGTACAGGGCGACGCGACGGTAGTCGCCGATGATGCGGCCGCGGCCATAGCCATCGGGCAGGCCGGTGATGATGTGAGCGGAACGGCAAGCGCGCATCTCGGGGGTGTACACGTCAAAGACGCCGGCGTTGTGGGTCTTGCGGTTGAAGGTGTAGTTCTCGACAACCTCGGGGTCGATCTCATAGCCGTGCTGGGCAGCAGCCTGCATGGAGATGCGAATACCGCCGTTGACGTGCAGGGCGCGCTTGAGCGGCTTATCGGTCTGAAGACCAACGATGGTCTCGCGCTCGGGGTGAGCGGCGTCGATGTAGCCAGCGGGGTGGCTCACGATACCGGTAACGGTCTTGGTATCCATGTCGAGCACGCCGCCCTGCTCGCGCTCCTTGAGGAGCAGAGCCATGACGTCGTCCCACAGCTTGGCGGTGCGCTCGGTGGGACCGGCGAGGAACGACTCGTCGCCCTCGTAGGGGGTGTAGTTCTTCTGGATAAAGTCGCGGACGTCAACCTCGTTCAGCCAATTGCCGCCTTCGAAGCCTTCCCATGCCTCCTGCATTTTTGTGACCACTCTCCTAGAGTCAACGTTGCGCGCGTTGGGGGCTCGCGCGCGAATATATTGGACCTCGATGTATGGGGAAACCAACAGCCCAACGCATACTTAATTAAACCCATCAGGCAATAAGCCGTTTAACCATGCATAAGGCACCGTTCAGGGCATAAGATGCGCGCTCGGGCGTCAATTAAGACCATTCACCGAGAAATCACCCATGTTCGTAAGAATATCATAGGCGGGCATGGGCGAACGCCCCCAACTCCTACAATTTTGGAGCAATTTAGATGTGGCTAACTCCATCGTCTACATAGGTTTTATCCTACGCTTTCATACAATAAAGTGCCTATCTTATTCATACTTTTGAACCCTACCATCCAATATGTTCCACCTGACCGATGTGCACGCACTTAAAAACCGCTCGTCATGCGATACCAGCAGCAGCGCTCCCGGGTATCCTGCAAGAGCCCGCTCTAGCGCCTCGACCGAATGAAGGTCCAAATGATTGGTCGGCTCGTCCATCACTATGAGGGCAGGCGACGACAGAACCCCTAGCGCCAACAGCAGCTTTCGCATCTCCCCCGGACTGGTTGCGCATCCCTCCAGTATGCGAGCCGGATCAGAATTGAGTTGGGCCACCACGCTGAGCACCCGACCGCGCTCTCCGGAAGATAAAGCCCTCACGCGCTCGACCACGCCGTGCGCGAGCTCCTCGTCCAACTCCTGCGGAATATCCAGCCAAGCGATGCCATCCGGAATATGCGGACGAAGATGCTCTAAAAGCGTCGACTTTCCCGCCCCGTTGGGGCCCGTGATGGCGATGTGGTCCGTATTGCCCACATAGAGGTCGGGGAGGTGCAGCGCACCGGGTCCGCACGGAATATCGCGCGCGGCGGAACGTATCAGCACGCGTCGCGGCGCCGGGGCCACGTCGAGCCACAAGTCGCCGTCGTAGCGCTTTTCGACCCGGGCGTGCGCCAGCCGTTCGCGTGCGGCATCAAGGCGCCCCTCCAACTGAGAGGAGAGCCGACCCCGTTTTCCGTCTTGCCCGGTGAAGCGCGCGAGGTCGATTTTCGCCTTGGCGCTCCTGTCCTTTGGATCGATATGCCGCTTTGACATGCGCGCGTCCGCCCGAGCGGCTTCATGGGCGCGCTTGTCCTTCTCGACCATAAGGCGATCCAGCTGCTCCTTGGCGCGGCGCCTCTCGCGCATCGACGCCGATCTCTCAAGGTCGCGCTGGCCGCTCGCCCGCGTGAAGCCGCCGGGCCGCACCCGCACGGTACCCGCCTCGAATGACGCGCACCGGTCTACCAGGCCATCCAATAACTCACGGTCATGACTCACCACTATGCCTACGCCGTCAAAGCGGCGCAGCGCCGTCATAAGGCAAGATCGCGCGGCGGCGTCGATGTGGTTGGTGGGCTCATCCAGCACCAGCACGTCCGGCTTCGCCCACAGCGCGCAGGCGATCTGGAGCTTTTTCTGCTCCCCGCATGAAAGCTCATCGTAACGCCAGGGCATATCGTCCTCTAAGGCGAGTTCGCGGCGCAGGTCACGCGCTTCTCGATCGTATGCCGCAGCAAAATCATAGAGGTTTTCAGGCGCAAAAGCCGTCTCCTGGGAGCACAGCAAGGCAACGGAGGGACCCGTCACCATGCCTTCTTGAGGCGCCAGCTGCCCACATGCGATCTTTGCAAGAGTGGTCTTTCCGCAGCCGTTATCGCCCAAAAGACCGGTCCAGCCCTGGGGAAAGACCACGCTCACGTTATGCAAAATGGGTTCTACGGACGATGAATAGGTATACGTAATGGATTGAAGTGAAAGCTGCATGCATATCTCCTTGTGACATTTCGAGCCGAGCCCTGCCAAACAGCGGGCACCTTTGCGCGCGGGGCGCGGCGATGCGGACTCCAAACCGGCAACGCCGGCGGTGTTGAAATGTCTTAGAAGCGCATGACGACCAATCTATGAGAAGGAACGCCCTCGCATGGGGCTCGGTTTCACTACGAGCGGACGCTTGGACGAGCATAACAGGGACGATAACACGCGGTCAAGGGAGCACATTCTGGCCAGCGGCGACGCGAAGCGCTATTGCCGCCCGCGGATAAAAACCAGGTAAGAACCACGTTCTAATACCCACAACGTACACACTCAAGATGCAACAAGGTGCTATTATATATGCAACATCTGGCGTCCGCTCTCTAGTTCGGCAGCGCCCAGGTGATTTGGATTAGGGGCTTAGGCGCGGCAACGCCAAAGCCCCGCTTTTATGCCCAGACGTTATCGCCTTGGCATTTTAACCCTCACTCCTTTCGCGCGCCGCTTCTCAATCGTTTTTCGCCGCTGTAGCAATTCAAAGAAAGCTGTCAGGGCGTTTAGAGCCGCACATGCAAGCTCTAGTAATTCGATCACGATATCGACCATAGGACATCGTCCCTTTCGAATTAAGAGCGCTGCCCTTGCGGACGCCAAATGCTGCTACCAACTTTATGGCATCTAGCCAGCGACAAGCAAACCCATACTCCATCCCCATAAAGTATTCAATACCGAACACCTTACGATTTCTTGAGGAATTGCTCTCTTGACTTGGTTTCAATGTGATATCACAATGAGACCAGCGAAGCGCACGGAATGCTTCGAGCTGGGGGTCGTCCTCCCCCACGGAACAATAGGACGGCGCCCGGGCCGTCACGCAAACGCGGGCGAATGAGTCGAGGAGGAACTTCGATGAGCGTGGAAAAGAAAATCAAGGCCAAAAGCGGATACGGCATGCTCGCTATACTCGCCGTGCTGCTTGTAGTAATTGTCGGCCTCTTCATCTGGAGCGTCGCGGGCATGGCGAGCACGCCCGACGGTATGGACGCTCCCGCGGTCTACGGTTGGGGCCTGGGAGCAAGCCTCTTTGCGGTTTGCCTGTGGTCCATCCCGTTGAGCGGTTTCTTCTCGCTGCAGCCCGGCCAGGCGCGCGTATGCATCCTCTTTGGCAAATACGTGGGCACCGTTCGCGATGAGGGGTTCTTCTGGGCAAACCCCTTCTACAGCAAGAGAATGGGGAGCAGCGCGGGCATCGGCGAGATGCTCGAACTCGAGATGAGCGACTCAAAGGCAGCCAAGGCCGCGGCGCAAAAAGCCGCCAAGGGCAACCCCACCACCATCTCCACCCGCGTGCGCACCCTGAACGGCGAGCGTCTCAAGGTCAACGATAAGATGGGCAACCCCATCGAGATCGCCAACGTGGTGGTGTGGCATGTGGCCGATACCGCCAAGGCGCTTTTTGACGTGGACGATTACCAGAGCTATGTCGCCATGCAGGCGGAAACCGCGCTGCGCCATGTGGCGAGCATCTACGCCTACGACCACGCCGAGGATAATTCCGACTCCATGGACGCCATCACCCTGCGCGCCAACGTGGAAGAGGTCTCCACCGCGCTGAAGCACGAGCTGTCCCAGCGCCTGGCGCCCGCCGGCGTGACCGTGGACGACGCGCGCCTGACCCACCTTGCCTACTCGCCCGAGATCGCCCAGGCGATGCTGCGCCGCCAGCAGGCGGAAGCCGTCATCGCCGCGCGCAAGAAGATTGTTGAGGGCGCCGTCTCCATGGTCGACATGGCCGTCAAGGAGATGGCAGCCGGCGGCACCATCGAGCTGGACGAGGAGCGCAAGGCGCAGATGGCCAGCAACCTCATGGTGGTCCTGTGCGGCGAATCCGAGGCGCACCCCGTTCTCAACGCGGGATCGCTCTATTAATCAAGACCGTATGTGATGCCGGAGTCCCCCAACGGGAACGCCGGCATCTCTGGCAAGGTCAAGTAAGGCACAACACGAATTCACGAGGCAGCTTACATGGCACGCAAGCAATATCCCCTTCGCATAGACCCCGCCATCTGGGAGGCGGTGCAGCGCTGGGCGGACGATGAGATGCGCAGCGCCAACGGCCAGGTGGAGTGGATCTTGCGCGACGCTCTCAAACGCGCAGGGCGGCTGCCCAAAAAAGAAGGCGGGGCAAAGGACGACAAGGCGTAGAGCAACCCGTCTTCGCGATAAGAAACGATGCTGCGAAGGCAGCCGGCGGCAAAAGCAACCATCTTCACATCATCTGATTTGATAGTATGATACTTATTATTTAGATATTTTTCTAATTGTCTAATATTGAAGGGAGACCCCTGTGAGCATCCTGTCCGTTCGCAATTTCCAGAAGCGCTATGGCGACAAAATCGCCGTGCGCGACCTCTCGCTCACCGTGGAAGCGGGAGACATCTACGGCTTCATTGGCCATAACGGTGCCGGCAAAACAACGCTCATCCGCTCCATCGTGGGAGCGCAGAGCTTTGAAGGCGGCGCGATCGAGGTCTGCGGGCACGACGTGATGCGCGATGCCATCGCAGCGAAGCGCGCGCTCGCCTACGTGCCCGACAACCCCGACATCTACGAGTTCATGACCGGTATGCAATACCTTGCCTACCTTGCGGACATCTTCGAGGTGCCCGCCGACCAGCGCGCGCGGCGTATAGAGGAGCTCTCCCATCGCCTTGACCTGGCCGACGCCCTCGCCGACCCCATCGCCTCATACTCCCACGGCATGCGACAAAAGCTCGTCATCATCGGGGCGCTCGTCCACAGCCCGCGCCTGCTCGTACTCGATGAGCCGTTTGTGGGACTCGACCCCGTCGCCTCGCACGAGCTCAAACTCATCTTGCACGAGCACGCAAGGGCTGGGGCGGCGGTATTCTTCTCATCCCACGTGCTTGAGGTCGTCGAAAAGCTCTGCAACAAGCTGACGATCATCCGCGCCGGCGAGGTGCTCGCGCAGGGAACTACCGAACAGGTACGCGGCGACAATGCGCTCGAAGACGTGTTCCTCGAGCTTGTGGAACAGGAGGCTTAAGACGTTATGCGCACCTTTCTCTTGCTTACGCGTGTGCAGGCACGCGGCATGCTCAACTCGTTCGTGCCCGTTCGAAGCGGCGTGGCGCAGGGCAAGCGCCGTGGGCGCATCGCTCTTACCGTATGCGGGTTCTTACTGCTCGCCGCCCTCATGATGGGATATATCGCCATCATCGCGTGGGGATTCGCGAAGATGGGCCTCGCCCGGGTGCTCCCCGTCCTCGCCGTCGCCATGGGCTCGCTCGCAGGCGTGGCGTTCACGTTTCTCAAGGCCAACGGCACGCTTTTTGGCTATAGGGACTATGACCTCGTCATGTCGTTGCCCGTATCGCGCCGCGCGCTGGTGGCCTCCCGCATGGCAACCCTTATAGGAAGCTCGGCCGCCTTGGCGCTCTGCGCTATGCTTCCCGCCTGCATCGTCTACTTCCTCACCGTGCCGCCGCAGGCGCCCTCCATCTTCGCGGCAATCGCGTCGCTGGCGCTCGCACCGCTTGCCCCCACCGCCCTGGCCACGCTCGCCGCGTACGCTGTGACATGGATCGCCTCTCGCTTTCACCATGCCAACCTAGCATTTATAGCCTTAGGGTTCGCCGCCCTCCTGGTGTTCATCGGGGGTTCGTTCGCGCTTTCGACGAATGCGAACGGCAGTAGCCCTACCGAGGTTTTGCAGGAACTCGGCCAAGTGGGGACCGTGCTTGAAAGCTCGATCAGCCACCTCTACCCACCCGCAGCGTGGGCGGCAGCAGCCATCACGGAGGGCTCTTTGGCCAGCCTCGCCGCCTTCGCCTCGTTCTCGCTGGTCGTGTCGAGCGCATGCCTCGAAATCATGCAGCGTCGCTATATCGCGCTCAACGCCTCTCTCGCCGCACGCAAGCGCAAGGCGCTTCCCGGCTACACATGCGCCGCCAAAGCAAGCGCCGCTCACGGATCGTCGCGGGCTCGCACGCCGTTTTGGGCCATCGTCCACAAAGAGCTTCGCACGCTCATAGGAATTCCCGCGTATGCGTTCAACTGCCTGTTTGGCTACATCTTCACCATCGGCGCCGTGCTGTTTTTAGGTGTCACCGGCCTGCAGAACTTTATCGCCTCCGGCTCCATCAACGGAATCGACGTGACCGCCAGCCAGGCCGCCGAGATGATTGGCACCATCCGGCTTCTCCTGCCATGGGCATTCTCATTTTGCGGCATCATGTGCACGAGCTCCGTCATCTCCCTCTCGATTGAGGGGCGCGCGGCGTGGCTTATGGCAACCGCGCCCGTGAGTACGCGGACGATGCTGGGCGCCAAGCTCGCAAGCAGTGCGATCCCTTTTGGCGCCTCGCTTGCCATCGCCACGACGATTCTAGTCGCAAGCGAAGAGGCCACACCGCTGATAGCGCTCGAATGCCTTCTGGTAGGATTGGGCGCATTCGCGCTCTGGGTATGTCTGGGAATGTCAATCGATGTGAGGAGTCCCAACCTAAGCTGGATGAATCCGCAGGATGTTGTCAAACGCGGCGCACCCGTAAACGTGTGCATCCTCGGCGGGCTCGTCTACACGTTCGCCGCGGGCGCAAGCGTGTTCGGGCTGTCGTTCTCGATCGGCTTGGGTGCCGGCCACATCGCGAACATCGCCCTCGGCGCAGTCACACTTGGATTGGGAGTCCTCATCTTCCGCCGCACCGTTGCAAAGACACCTGCGCTTTACGCGTAGAACGCCCGTCCGCAAGGAGGAGGCAATACCCTGTCACCCTCAATCGAAGAGAATGACTTAGCAGGTAGATAGATGTATAAAGCCTTTTGACAGGACGATTTGGCCCCTTGGACGCTAACAATAAAGACCTTTGATGGTACGATTCGTCCGTCAATGCCATGGTGACTCTCGACAGGGGTCACCCCAACGCATAGGGGGCAAATTGCATGGAGCTGGGATCGCACATCAAGGAGCATCGAAAGGAGCTCGGGCTCTCCCAGGACGATCTGGCGGAGCGCATCTACGTATCGCGCCAGACCATCAGCAACTGGGAATGCGGCCGTACGTATCCCGACGTCCAAAGCCTGCTTTTGCTTTCCAACGTGTTTGGAGTGACCGTGGACTCCCTCATCAAAGGAGATGTGGAAACCATGGCACAGGTAATGAAGGAAGCAGTCAAGAAGTACAACGTCCTCTCCACGGTCACCGTCGCGAGCGCGGCAATTTTCTTGGTACTGAGCGCGTGGGCAGCGTTCCAATTCGAATGGGGCTGGGGCATGCACATCGTCCCCACCGCAACGTTTGCAGCCGTGGCACTTGTCGTGATGCTTGTTGCGTTCGTATATATGGAGCGCATGAAGAAGCAACACGACCTCGTCACGTACCGCGAGGTGCTGGCGTTCAGCCGCGGTGAGCGGGTCGAGCGCGACACGCTCGAGGGGCACCGCGAGCGCGAGATGAATCCCTGGGTCAAGGGCGTGCGCAACAGCGTGCGAATCATCCTCGGTGCCCTCGCGGGCGGTCTTATAGGCGTCGGCATCGGCATGCTGGCCAAGATGCTGAGCTAAAGATCACTCGAACGTAATCACGAGATTCTTGCCCAGCGCATCGGCAATTCTCTCAAGCGTCTTGAGCGTGGGGTTGGCGCCGCCGCGCTCAAGAACACTCACCGCCGTCTGGGTCATTCCACTTTGCCCGGCAAGATCGACCTGCGTCTTCCCTGCCGCAAGGCGCTCCTTTTCGACTAAACGCCCAAGGCACCGAGCGCTTTTGGTGGATGCCCCAATCTCACGCAAGTAAAACCCGTCCTGCGAGCTTCTCCCTGCACTGCTTGCAAGCAGGGCAGCGGAATCATATTCCATCAACCCGTGAGACCTGAGGACCTCACCGATATTCTGACGGCCTGGAGGAGCGATCCGCTCATCGACCCAAGCCTGAACCCATTTGCTCGGTATGTCCCGTTCCCCTCGGGCGACAAACGCCGCGAAGATCGCCGGCACGTCCCCCGGCTCCGCCCAATCCTCAACACGAGCGCCATACGCGCCGGTCGCTTCGTCATATGAAATAATCGCACTGGGGCGCAGCTCCCGCCCCTCACCGTCAATCAACTCAAAGCGCCGCATAGTAAGACCATCTCTCTCGAACGATCTCCCACATTTTTTCGAGTAGGTAATCCGGGGCAGCATGTTCCAACCCGGCGAACAGCGCGGCACGATCTTCTAACTTAAGCTCATGCGTAAGCTCTACCGGAGCGATATCGCGCAGATTGTCCTCCAAGAAACGCGAACCGATGTAGTTCGTCGTGGCAACGCGACGGAGTGGATCGAATGCCTCGATAGCATCCCGCTGCCCCGCGAAGGGGGCGACGAAAGACAGGCCGTTGTCGAAAATGGGCGCAAGCCTGGCCGACCCGTCGGGAGACAAAATGACCTCGATGTTCGAGCCGTGCCGGTCGCGGTTGGCAATAAGGTAGTCAACGAGCATCATCTGCTTGATTTGCCCTTCCCAACCGTGCGCACGACACACTTCATAAGGCGTTGCGCCCTGCTCGCCGTAGAGGCTCACATATGCGGAGAGGGACAGCTTGCGCTCTCTTGGCTTGCGGAAATTCTTGGAGCTGTTGAGCCAGACCCCCCGCTCTCGGCCATCAACCACAACGCGCGCGTGGATGAGGCGATATTCCAAGTGATCGATTTCCAGGAGCCGCATCAAACGTGCCGCAACGAGTTCGTTTATGCACTCGTGTCCATCAAACTCGATTCCGTTGTACCGAGGCAGCTTGTAGTAGATGGCACGCGCGCCCTGCCCCGTACGTGCCTTGAGGTACGTCCCCGCCGTTCCCGACGAATTGACGCGCTCGCCCCACTCAAGCATCGTGAGGTCTTGCTCCTTTTGGACGATGTCATATGAACGCACCGTGCTCCTCTCCTCACTATACTGCAGGTATATATCTTATATTATATAACCATACACCATGAAGAAAGATCGAGTTACGTACACGAAGCCTCTCAGTGGAATTACTAGGTCAGATTCCACCGAGTGCATACGCGCGCAACATGGTTCGCTCGATCAAAAGGTGCCCCATCCCTCGTGCGATCAGTCCTCGCTCCGCCTCAACCAGCGTTAATTTCCGCAGGTAGCGATAGCGCAAAACAGATTTTGCAGCGCCTAGCGGACCTCGCCGCGTAAGATGTACAACAGATTCGATAACGCATGCGGTATATCCGCGGGATGCTCCTTCACGACCGGGAGGCGACGATGGACATCAGCAACCAGATCAAGACGCGACGCGAGGCGATGGGCCTTTCGCAAGAGCAGCTCGCCGAGAAGCTCTATGTATCGCGCCAGACCATCTCGAACTGGGAGCGGGACAAGACGTATCCGGACGTCCAGAGCCTGCTCATGCTGAGTATCCTGTTCGACACCTCCATAGACACGCTCGTGAAGGGAGACGTGACCGTTATGGAAGAGGCTGTCGAGAGGGACCGCAAGCTCGCGGGAAAGCGCATGGTACGGCTCGCCCTGCTCATGGTCGCACTACTTGTCTTGGCATTTGCCCTGCTGCTGTCGCCCGCCTTTACTTGGCTGGAAAGGGCTTGGGGCACGGGCCCTGCAGCGGGGATGGTGTTTGCCCCGGCGATTGGCGCGCTTCTCGTCGCGACGGTCCTGGAACGCATCAAGCGCGAGAACGACCTAGTGACCTACCGCGAGATCCTCGCGTTCATGAAGGGTGAGGCCGACATCGAGCGCGACCCGCGGGCACTCCCCCGCCGCGCATGGCCGACGAAGCACCGGCTGGCGTATGACCTGCTGGCCTTCCTCGCCGCAGCGATCATCGGCGGCGTGATCGGCTTTGCCACATGGGGGCTGCTGAACTAGACGGACGCGCCCCGCGGCGGCCGAATGCTCGATGTCGCGGGACGCAGCGAAAAGCCATGCATTTAAAGAGCTTTACGGTGGGCTTCAACATGGAAAACCGGATGCGATGCGAATCAGCGCAGAACCGACCACGCCCGCAACAAAGCGTTGCTCGACCATCAAGGTGCATCGCGGGATAATCGCAGGCAAGCGGCGGGATCAAACCCCGCCGCCCACGCCCCGATCAAAGGAGATCCGCCATGATCTTGCTCAAAGACGCCCTTGCCCAAATGCGCCGCGAACGCGGTCTCACCCAAGAGGAACTCGCCTCGCGGCTCTACATCACACGTCAAGCGGTAAGTCGCTGGGAAACTGGAGCGACGGAGCCGAGCATCGACATGATCAAGCTCATCGCTCGCGAGCTCGAGGTGCCCGTGATGCAACTGCTCGACATGCCGGAGCACTACTGTCAAAGCTGCGGCATGATGTTCACCGGGCCCGATCAGCATGGGCACGAAGCAGACGGCACCGTGACCGAAGACTTCTGCCGCTGGTGCTACGACCAGGGCGCGTATACCTATGAGACCACCATGGAAGAGATGATCGAGGACTGCGCGCCGCGCATGGCGGAGCACATGGGCTGGTCAGTGGACGAATGCGCATCGCTTTTAGGGGCGATCTTGCCCAATCTGCGCAGATGGAGCGAATAGAATTCTTGCAAAAAGAGCAACGCCGAAATTCAACCAATAATGCCGCACCTAGGCGCTGGTGCAAGCATCACCTTAGAATCATTTAGGACGAGATTCTTCTTGCAATAGGCAGCGACACAGCAATGCCCACCACCGCAGACACAAGCACAGCGCAAAACGTCCACGCGGTACCGACAGGGGATGCGGCCGGGGCAAGCATTCCGCACACAGCGGTGGATACGGTTCCGCCAAATCCCCTAAAGAACATCGCCGTGGATGTTGCCCTGCCAGCGTCGCGGGCATCTGCCCCCGTCTGCGCCGATAGATTGGAAACCGGCATTCCCACGCCAACGCCCAGGCCGAGCGCCGTGGCGAGCAATGTAACAGAGGGCGCGGTCAGGCTTTGCGCCCGAACAACGAATGCCGCGGCAGCGGCGAAGATAGTAAACGAAGATGTCAGCGCGATCGCCCGAAGTCTACCGCTCTTCCTGAACAGGGCGCCCGACACGTTACTTCCAAGCATGAGGGCGAGCGTCATGGGAATGAGCGCCGCACCAGATGAAGCGGCGGCAATACCCATCGATTCCTGCAAAAGCCGCGGCAGATACGTCACGCCCGCCATGAGCACAAACTGCACGCAGAAGCCCGAGATGAATCCTGCGACAACCCGAGAGCGGCCGAACAGCCCCATGGGAATCACGGGAGCGCTCGCAGCAGCCTCAACCCTGTACAGGGCAAACGCGAGGATAACAAATAGCACTATAAGAGCGGCTGCCCGGGGAGATACCAAGGGGAACGCGCCGCCCGCCAAACTGAACAGGGCGACGAGGCTTAATACGCTCAACGATGCTAGCGTGCTTCCCGCCACATCGAATTGCGTCGAGCGGCGCCCATCACCCCCTACCCGGCAGGCTCCTCGACGATAGTGCAAACGCGACAATCGCAATCGGAATGTTCACAACGAATATGACATGCCAGGACAGCCCTTGGGCAACGGCCCCTCCAATCACGGGTCCTATTACGCTCGCCACACCGTACATGGCGGACGCCGCCCCAAGATAGGGACCCCTGTCGCGCGGTGGCAGCATCACGGCGGCGGCTATAAAGACGCCGGCTTCCAGCAAGCCGCCGCCAATACCCTGGAGCAAGCGAAGCGCGGCAAGCGTCTCAATGGTGGGAGCCGCGGCACAGAGCGAAGACGCTATGGCAAAGAGAGTCAGGCCGAACGCATACGTTCGCTTTAAACCGAAATGAAACGCAAGGCCACCGCATAGGAGCGTGGACACAGTGCTTGAAGCAAGATATGCAGTCAGAGGCCATGCATAATGCTCCGCCCCACCCAAGGCGGCCGAAATCGTTGGCAGCGCCGTTGCCACCACGGTGGAATCAAGCGCAGCGATAAACAACGCGAGCATGAGTCCAGCCGTCATCAACCCGCTAACAGGTTGACAAGCTCCACCGGTACGGGTTTCTTTCATTGTTGTACTCCTCCTTCTCCTCGTCCTCACGGACGAACCACGCGGTCAACCCGCAACGAACAGAAGGAAGGATGGCTATGCGCCGGGCCGCTTCGAGATGGGCATCCATATCTCGCTGCGATATGACGTGGACGAGAAATCGCCTTGCGGATACACCTCGATACTTACGTCACCCGACAGCCTGTAGCCTGACGAAGGCAGCCACTCGGAGTAGACCCTGCGATAGTGCCCTGCCGTCGCCGTGCTGCAAGGGCCCGTGCAGTCGAATACGACCCAAAGCCCGGACGGAACATGGATCTCGTCCGCCCACGCCGGCGCCTCACGAGACGATGCAACGGCTATCTGATAGCTTTGGCCATCGTCCTTGCACACGTTGACGCCGAGGATTCCTTGAGGCCCCGACCCATCTGCCAGCGCGATCAGCTGCTCGATAACCCCATCTTGCGAAGCGCTCTCCCAGAGATTGCTCAAGCCCTCTCTGCCTGAAGAGGACATTTGAACTAGCGGATTACCCTGAGCGCCACCGCAGAATGCCGCTATTCCCACGAGGCGCATTCCCGGCTGGGGCACAACCCTCCACGACAAGGGAGCCGCACCCGTAACGGTAAGGGCGAACGTGCACCGCGGGAAAACGAGAAGAGGGGCGCCGGGACGCCTTGCCTCGCTGGGAGACACGCCAAAGGCCTCTTGGAATGCTCGATTGAACGCCGTTGGCGAAGAGTAGCCATACCGCACCGCCACATCGAGCACGCGCTCGCCCCTAGACAAATCGAGCGCGGCGCACGACAAACGACGTTTGCGCACGTACTCTGCCAGCCCCATCTCCGCAAGATAGGAAAACATCCTCCGGAACTGCCCTTCGGTGCAAGACGCAAAAGACGCCGCACGCGCGATATCGACATCGCCGTCAAGATGTTCCTCTATGTAGTCCACAGAGGCATTCAACCCTTCTATCCAGCCCATAGGGTCACCATCCTTCCGAAAACAAGCATGGGGTAATGCGTTTTTTCAATCCTCGCATTAACGGAGCAGATTATGCGAGCATACTCGAAAGTCAATGGTGCAACTCATCGTGTTGCGACCGGCTGTTGCCGTGCTCATCTCGTCGATTGCGCCGATTCACCTTACCGCTTTCTAACGATGATGAGATACGGCTTGCGCGATTCCAGCAATGCCCATCGAGACACATTGGTACCCACGGCGCCCTCTTTGAAGAGATGCAAGCCCGCGCCACAAGCTCTTGTTAGCGCTTCTGAGAAACTCGGAGACACCAGCGGACAACCTCCCATGCTGCTCGATGAGCCGTCTTAATGGATGAGAGCGACGCCTTCGCCGCCCGTATGCACCGAGTTCCCCCACCAGAAAATATGCGAATCGCCCGACTATTCACAAACATCTCCCTCTAGATTCAGGCCAATGTGACATTGCATGGGTAGACTGCACGATGACAGAACGGAGGAATACGCGATGGAAAACACAACCCAAGCGCACCAGAACGCCGCCGCAACGAGACCGATCGAAACTGCACTCGAACCTCATCTCAAGCCCATGCTCACCGTCGAACAGCAGATAGCCCACATGAAATCCAAGGGCATCGCCTTCAAGCTCGTCTCCGAGGAGGAGGCCGCCGCCCACCTGCGCGAGAAATGCCAGTTCTTCCGCATCTACGCCTACCGAAAGCTCTTCCCCAAGCGCATTGGCGGCCCGCGTGAAGGTGAGTACGTGAAGCTCGACTTTGGGCATCTCAAGGCACTATCGAACCTCGACCGCCAGCTTCGCGACGTCCTACTCGCCATGACGCTCGATATCGAGCACTTCTCGAAGGTTCGCCTACTCGCAGCCGCCGAGATTCAAGGGGAAGACGGCTACGCCATTATGCGCGCCTACCGTGAAAGCGCCTCCGAAAACCAGCGCTCCTATATCGACTCCGAACTCGACCGGCGCGAACACGACCCCTATGTCGGAGCAATCATTCGCAAATATCGGCACGACATGCCCATGTGGGTCTTCTGCGAGTCGATGCCCCTCGGGGCGTTTTCCAGTCTCGTCAAATTCTGTGCCGAAAGATGGACTGATGAGGAACTCGATGACATCCATTACCTGCTGAAATACGTTCGTTCCACTCGCAACGCCACGGCCCACGGGGCCTGCTGGGTCAACGGCATCACCGATATCGACCCCCGCATGAGGCCCCCGGCAACGCTCGTCAACGCGCTCTCATCGACCGAAATCCCGCGAAGGCTGCGAAACAAGTGGCTGCGCGGTGCGAGAATGATCCAGATTTGTGTAACTCTGCACCTATACGGCAGAATCGTCCCGCCCGGAAGCTGTCGCTCCGATCGCGTACGACAACTCACCTGCCTGTTCGATATCGTTCACTCGAGCCACTTGTCTGCAGAGAACCCTGCAGTCGCGGCGCTCCTGTTTGTCGAGCGCTTGACGAAGGCGACAGGGCTGCTATTATAATGGCGTTTAGCAAAGCCTTCAGGCTTATCGGGGCGGGACTGCGAGAGCGGTTCTGCCCCGTTTTCGTCTTTGCCGATGAGGCATGAAACCCATCACCGCGCACCATCTTTCGAGGACAATTGGCATCCACTTGTCCCCATCCCGTTGTCCGCTCTTCAAGGTAGATCAGCCAAGTCTTATTAACAAAGATAAAAGCCGTTCACTTCCCGCGGCGCTTGCGACGCCTTTTCTCGCGGCGCTTTTCCCATCGCGCGAGCGTCTCTTCCCTGCCGCGCGCCGTACGCTCTAATCGAGACTCGTCCTTCAAGCGCTCCCGCTCGCGAGCGAGCGCGCGTTGCGATGCGGTTGAGGCGCCTCGCACATGCAAGGCCTTCGCCGCTTCACGCGCGCGGCGCTTGGGATTGCCGGGCAGCCGGTTTTGACGAGATTCAGCTGGCTCCGTCGGCGTGCTCAGATGCAAGCTCGCCCAACGCTCAAGCACCCATGTATAGACTTCTTCATTCGATGGCTCCGCGCCAAATACCACGCGCGCAACGCTCAGCATGCCACTCTCGACATGCTCGACCACGCCCACCCAAAACTGACCGTCATGGTAGACCGTCAGGGTTGATGAGACTTCTCTCTTCCGCATAGCCGCGACCTCCTTCTATGTAGGTCTACGCGAAGAAGGGACAACCAAGGAGGCAGGTTACTGGCAGGCAAGCACCTGCGGCCCGACTACCCGACGGGCGCTGTATTTTTATCTTCGATAGGCATCAGTATAAAGCATGAAACTCGCCATATAAGGGAACAGCCGCCCTGTGCCGGAGCGGCTGTTCGTGCGGGTTTTGTCCCACTTTCATCCAAACCAGGAGGGCGTACGCCTCCCAAATCGCGACTAGTATACCCGCTTTTTCGACGTCCCTCACGCCTCTCGCGGGTTTCTAGGCGGCACCGGGCCTCGCGAGCTCGGTGCCGTTTTCTGCTCATCGAGCCTCGATATAGCAACAGAATGCCTGGATCTTCCAGAAGCACGCAAAGCAATCCCGTCGTCCTTCTAACGCTTAAGCCCTACGAACCGGATGCCTGATCACTGTCTTGAGCTTCTCGGGAGCGGTGCGACGGGCGTCGTTGAGGTAGATCTCATGGTGCATGCGCTCGTCAGAAAAATCCTCAACGTAACCGCTCTCCTCGGCGAAAGCTCGCATCGCCTCTACGGTCGCAGTCTCGTCATCATAGGGGCCCACGTGCAAGCACTGAACGCACAGCCCCTCCTCAATGGTGAGCAGCTCCACCTGGGAAAAGTCGCGCTTCTTCTTGGCAGTCGCCTCTTCAACGGCCCACTCGAACTCACCGCGCGCCACAAAATCCGGCACGCGAATAGCCGAGACCCAGTTGAAGTCCTCCTTGCGCGCGTAGTCCACGCCAAACACGCCGTCTTGCCACCAAAATCCTTCTAGCGGAGGCACTACAAAGTCAAAGTAACCCTCAATGCGATGATCGCCCTTCTTGGACATCTTGATGGTGTACGCCACGCTGTAGAGCATCTCGAGTGCATCCTTGTACTCCCCGCCCTCTTCATTGGGGTCGCCATGCCCTCTCACCGCAAGAAACGTCATCTCGGGCACATCGACAATCCCCGGCTTCTTGGGCGGAAGATAGTACTCCTTATATTCCTTCTTGTAGTCAAACGCCACGGTGACCTCCGCTCAATAGATAAACCCGCCGCATGTTACCCGCTGTTCAAGCGCGGCAATATAATGATCAAAAGATACCACCGTTTGGCCTTACGTCCGCAGGAGATGCCCATGCGTAAGAAGACCGCCCTCATCGCAGCAATAGGCGCCCTCATCATCTTTGGAACCATCGCAGCCGCGCTCTTTTCATCTGGTGGGGATACAAAATCGGTCCAACGCATCGCGGCGCCCACAAGCCTCTACGGAGAAGCCGACATCTCTTCCGCTTTCGACGCCATTGAGGCAACGTTCGCCTCAGACTTTACGGGATGCACCCTTAAAGAGCTTCGCTACAACGGCGAGATTGAAAAAACGTTTTTGGACGATGAACTCGATCGCAATCAAACGGGAGCTGAAGACCGCATCATCGTCCTATCAACGTTCACAACCAACTGGAGATCCACAAACGAAGGCTTCTCGCCAAATGAGACGTACGAAGACTGGCAGTGGATACTCACCAGGCCTACGCAAAACGCCGCATGGAGCGTGGAAGGCTGGGGATATTGCTAGCGCCATCCGCACCAAACCAAAACGAACGAGCAGCGTCTCGCATACGCAAAGCCAATGGAAAACGACAATCAAGGCCACAGCGTACAGGACGATGGAATCTTGAAGAAGCTGCCGCGCGAGCCATATGAGGACAAGAATCGGAGACATGAGAAGGGCAAAGGCTAGTAAGACAACTGCTAAGCTGCCGGGTCCGTCCAACGGAGCCCATTCGAACTCTTCTCCACAGGTACACCGCCTCGGCATGACGCCGCACTTGACTGGCACTCTTCACCCGCAACGCGCACAGGCAATCTGCCTCATTATCTACCACTCCTCCGAACCGAGCTGCCGCTGAGATCCGCACGCACGGCTCCTATTAGACGAGAAATCGTCTCCCCGTCCTCCAAATCGACAAACCGCATCGGCTTTGCACCCTCATAGGGAGCCGCGGTTGACCTCAGCGCTGCTAAAGAAGCAGGGATACTTGATAAGGAGGCAATCATCGTAAATTCCATCGAACAATATCCCATCCGAATAGAGGAGGTACTCCCCCATCATCTTTCTCGTACTCAGTCCGTCGACTCCAGAAAGTCTCTCGAGCAGGTGCCCTTAATCACCGGGGCAACAGGACCCATAAGTTCAAGGTCCTTTGCATCGGGAAGGCCAATGTCGCCGAACGCGCAGGACTCGGCAAGAGACAGGGGCGCATGGGACGCTCAAGCAGCCTACCGTGAAATCGGCTTGCAATTTCATTGGCAGGCAATTTGGACGAGGACCCTGTTACCTATAAAGAGAGCTTTCTTGAAGACCACCTCAGATGGCATCTCTATTCCCTACATGTTCGATCAGATACTCGCGCATGTAGGGAATCGCAAAGCTGACCACACCGTATGCCGGCGCCTCGATGAGCGCCGCATCTACGAGGCGGCGACGATAGGTGCTCACGGACGTGGGGGCGACCCCCATCTCGCGCGCGATATCGCCAGACGCCACGGGGCCAGACCCACATCGCGCCATGGCCGCAAGGTACTCGAACTGCTTGCCCGAGACGCGCCTGAGCGCCGGTTCAATCACCATGTTATCGAAGCTCTTGCGCGCCGTCGCGATGCCCTTTTGCGCATCGCGCAGCTCAACCGCATCAGAACCGCGGCGCGAAGCTGACTGCCAGGTGTAATATCCGACAAGCTGAACCATGAAGGGATAGCCGGCAGCGGCGGCCGTGAGCACATCGGACACCCCAGTCGCAACAGATTTGCCCGCGCGCACCATCGTGTCCTCAAACGAATCTCCGACTTCGAAGTCCATAAGGCGCTTGAGCTCAACATGCTTGGCCCGCTGAAGAAACGTCAGGGTCTCGTCCACCACGACACCGTCGACCGAAGCGGGAAGACCCGCGAATGCAAAGGCGACGTTCGCACCCTGGCGCACCAGCAGCTGAATCTCGTTACCCAACTCGCGCATCTCATCGAGCGGCGCATCTTGAATTTCATCGAGCGTGATCAAGAGGCCACCGTTGCGCGAAGCCTCGTACATCGCCTCCCCCAGCTGCGTCGCCGACTTGGATATCTCGACGGAACCCAAGCTCACGCCCAATATAGAAGGGGATATCGACAGCGAGGACACTTCGCGATTCCGCGAGAGGGCACCGAGAATGCGATCGCAAAAGCCCGCGTTCGCGGCGACGTCAACCACATGGAACCCATGCTCGCGCGCGATGTCTCCAAATGCGTTGAGAAGCACGGTCTTACCCACGCCACGGACCCCGGAAACGCGAAGTAATCTGTCAGGAGCTCCGGGGCCGTTTTCAAGCGCTTCGGTAAAGTCATCGAGAATCTCGTCTCGACCGATAAGTTCAGGTGGATTCATTCCAGCCGTCGGCTTGAACGGATTAACGCGCACCACCGCACATCACCCTCTGCGGTCAAAGAAGTTTAACAAGCTGAACAGAGTTTAACAAGTTGAACAAGGTTTAACAAGTTGAACAAAACTCATACCGAGGGCTCGATAGAAGAAACGCCCGCTCAATCAGCTCACTCGCAAATTCTGTCACTCATTGAGAAACCGCACCGATGCGGTCCTGATCACGCGAAGCGCCGGCATCAGCCCTGCTACGACCAGCACGACGAAACCTGCGACGGCGATGAGGACGGCAGGGGCAAAACGCACGGACAGCATCGCGCTCCCAGCACCCAAGCCCAACGCATGGGCCGCGATCATGTTGGAAAGCACAACCGCAAGTAATGCAGCTGAGCCTGCTGTCACCACATGCATATACGCCTCGAGAACCGAGACGACACAGACTTGGAGTGGGGTGGCGCCCAGCACCTCCAGCAACGATGCGTCACGCTCCCGCACACGCAAGGCGAGAACCACGTTTGCGCACGACCCCACAGCCGCCAAGATAACCGGCCCCGCGAACATTACGCACGCGAGGCGCGGGTCGAGACCGAATCCGCTCCCAATCGGCAAGTCGTATGCCGTGGCATACTGCTCCATCAGGCTCATCATCGAATAGAAACCCGCAACGACACCCATGGCAACCACGAGGGATGTCTCAATCGACAAGCTCTGTGTCAAGCCGTGCTGAGCGCTCCTGCGCGCGAGAAGCCACGCCGTCCAGCGCGACAACGGACACGTCGCCGCTCGCAGGATCCTCGGCAAAAGTACAGGGGCGAGAGCCGTAATTAGCGCCGGGATTGCAATAGGCAAAAAGACGAGCCAGGTGCTCTGACCGAAATCGACAGGGGCTAAGACGGGATCGACCGTGGACACACACCATGCGGCAGCGGCGCATGCGGCAAGGGCGGCAAGCCAGCGCAGCGGCATCATGCGCTCGGATGCGCCCTCGACCGACCACTCGTCACGCAAAGCCATCACGGGCGGCGTACACGCCGCCGCCCTTGCAGCTCGCGTCCCGCCGAGTACCGACACGAATAGCGACACACCCAGAACCGCAGGGCAGAGGGAAAACCCCGGCAGAATCCGCACCCCTTCGAACAAGTCAACACCCATGAACAGAGCGCTAAACACGGTGGATGAGCTTACCCAGCACAAGGCCAAGCCCAGGCACGAACCAACGACCCCCACGAGAGCAATTTGAACGATGACAGCAAAGCCCACCACAACCGGAGGGATATTGATCACCTGCCACAGGGCGTAGGTTCGCCGCAACGAGACGACGCTTCCCCGAGCCGTTGAGGAGAGAACGACGCATCCGGAAATCGCCGAGAACATGAGAATCGCCTGGGCGGCGCTTCTAAAGAAGAAAGAAGTCGAGACCATCGGGTCCGCGGCCGCCGTTGCGGAAAACGATGCGAACCAACCTCCCATATAGCCAAATGCGGTAGCAACGGCGAGCACACCGAACCACACATACCAATGCTCCCGAACATCACCCACAAGCAGACGGATCATCGTGAAATCACCCCTTCTGCGGCATCGCGCGCCCCTACCATCTCCATCGCGGTGAGGATTTCCCGCGACGCAGGACGAGTCATCATGTGGACGATCTTCCCGTCACGCATTACAAACACCCGATCGGCACGAGCGGCCGCCTCAAGATTGTGCGTCACCATGACGACGGCCCGACTCTCCCCATCCGCCATGGCTCGCAGTATGTCGAGGACCACGTTCCCGTTCACCGTGTCGAGGGCGCCAGTTGGCTCATCGGCGAACACGATATCCGGACAGGAAGCGATCGCCCGGGCGAGCGCCACTCGCTGCGCCTCGCCGCCGGACAACTCGGCTGGACGGGCATGCTCCTTCCCTCCCATACCGACCCGCTCCAAGAGATCACACACATCCTTCCCACTCACCCTGCGACCGGCAAAGCGCGCGGACAGTGAGACGTTCTCACCCACGGAGAGCGAGGGCATGAGATTGTACTGCTGGAACACGAACCCGACATGCCGAGCCCTGACCTTCGCGCGCTCGCCGCGCCTTGCTCGCACAACATCCACGCCCATAAGATGAATCTCGCCCGCATCGGGGACCTCAAGCCCCGCCAGACAGTGCAGCAGCGTCGACTTGCCCGAACCGGATGGTCCCACGATGGATACCATCTCACCTGCCAACACATTCATATCAACGTGGCGAAGAACCTCGGTGTTCAGATTTCCATGCTTATAACTTTTGCATACGCCACACGCCTCAACGAGGATGCCCATAATTCTTTCGCTCCTTTTGCCAACCCGCCCGTGAGCATGCAAGGCCAAGGCGCACGAGCCCTGCACCCTGCAAGAAAGGGCGTATCGGACAAGCGCCAAGTTACCTTGCACGCGTCTCATCAGTTGATAGTGAATACGAGGCCTCGGCCAGCGGCTACTTCCAGCCGGGGATGTCGGCACCCGAGGTGAGTATCGTAGACAGGATGGTCAGGATAACGACAATCAGCAGGAACACAACCGCAGTGCCCGCGATGACCATGAGGGCACTGAGGGCGAAGCGGTACTCGCGCGACAGCTCGCGCGGGGCGGACGCCGAGGGCGTCTCGCACACCGACGGGACACTCGCCGAGCCCGTGAGGATGAAGTCCGTGCTCACACGATAGATCTGCGCGAGCTTGACCACGTTGTCGACTTCGGGGCGGCCCTGGGCGCCCTCCCACTTCGAGATGGCCTGACGGGAAACACCAAGCAGGTCCGCCAACTGCTCCTGCGAGTAACCGGCCTTGCGGCGAAGATCGAGCAGACGATCGGCTAGCTGCGTCGTCGCGTCATCCATAATGAAAGCCTCCTTGTAGCGCTGATATTCCGGGGCCCGACGGCAGCCGTCATGGGATGCCTTCGCCCCCTTTGGCCATCGGGCCTCAGCGCAAGACTATCCTCGCAACCGCCGTTGCGCTCCACCATCTAGCAGCGACAATTGTAGCAACACATCGCGACAATTCCGCCACCGCCCGTTGCGGTGAGGATGCAGGACCCCCGTGTGATGCTTCGCTGTAGACGGCAATGTGGCAGCTGGGGACGGCGCAAGTCGGCGGCGCGATTGAAGCCGCGCCCGAAGATGCCGATCTGAATTTCCCATGCGAACAGCTAGACGAGCGCCCAGACAGCCCTTGGTGCGGTCATGGAAAACAGGTACAAGCAATTTGTAAGCCCAAGACCGCGATCGGAAGCTGCCCACAGCCCTGGATAACCACGTCAAAACGAGGTCTTCATATTGGGATCAAGCCAGCAGCTCTTGGTACAGCTCGAGGTCGCGGTCGGCGAACACGTCGAACACCACGCGCTCGAGCGGGGCATCCGGGTGCCCGTCCAGCCAGCCAACAACCGTGTCGACGGCGATGGCGGCGGCCTCATCCTGCGGAAAACCGAACACGCCGGTCGAGATGCAGCAGAATGCGATGGTCTTGCAGCCGGCATTGCCCGCCGCTTCCAGACACGAGCGGTAACACGCCGCCAGAGCCGCGCGATCGGCGTCGGAAAGCGCACCGGATGCGATCGGTCCCACCGTGTGGATGATGCGCTCGCTCGTCAGATTGAACGCCTCCGTCACCTTCGCCGTGCTCGTGGGCTCGAAACACCCCTGCCCCCGCATGAGACGATCGCAAGCCAGGCGCAGCTGCACGCCGGCGAACGTGTGGATGGCGTTGTCGACGCAGCGATGCCCCGGCACGAAGCAGCCGAGCATCTGCGCGTTCGCGGCATTCACAATGGCGTCGGCGCGCAGCGTGGTTATATCGCCGCGCCACAGGGCGAGGCGGTCGTCCCGCGCCGAGGCGGGAATCTCGCGCGCATCCGTGATGCCTCGCCACGCGATGATGTCTCGCAGCAGCTCGTCTTGCAGCGCGAGGAACTCGGCGGCCGCCGAAGCGGGCGGGCGCGTGTTCACGAGTGCGCGGAACATATCCCATTGCGCCCGCGGCTCCGCCGGCACACGCACCTCGAGCCCGCGCTCAACGCACAAAAGCTCGATGAGACGCGGCAGGTACCCCACCGATGCCGGTGCGGGGCGCCCAGAAGAACCCTGAAACATCCTCATGCGATCCTCGCCTCCCCAAGGTCCCCCAAGTCCTCCAGAACCCGCGCGATATCCGCATCCACCAGTATCGAACGGTCGCGAATCTCCTTAGGCGCCCAGGCCTCTCCCCTGTTCACGCAGACGTAAACGGAACGCTCGTTTCGCGCGCACAGCTCCCAGAACGGATACTTGATGATGACGGGCGTATTGTTCCCCACGCCGAGTTCCAAATACAGGATGCGCCGGCCGTCCGAGCGGCTGCGTACGAACTCGCGATACCGCCGAGCGGCCGCGTGCCACCCCTCGTCCTGAACGAACGTCCCGTCGATACGCAGGTTCGTCGTTGCCGGGCGGCCGCAATGCGGGCAGCGGGGAACAAGGTGGTCGGGCACCGACATCGCCGGCGCCGCGCCGGAGGGCACGAGCAGCTCTCCGTCCTCCGCAATGCAAAACCCCTGCACCTCCACCATCGCCCGAATCGCGCCCTCGTTGTCCCATGTCTTCTGGCAACACGGCCCCGAGCATTGAAGCAAGCCGTAATCGCCCTGGGTATAGAACAAGCGGTCCCGAGAAAAACCCGACCGCTGGAAGCAGTGGTCCACGTTCGTCGTGATGACGAAGGCGTCCTTGTCCGGCAGGAGCCTTCTCAAATCACCATAGACGCTACCGGGGACGGGGGCGTATCGGTTGATCCAGATAAACCTGCTCCAATACGCCCAGAAGGCACCGAGGGTCGCGAAGGGGTAGAACCCTCCGCTGTACATGTCGGCAAACCCGCATGTGAGGGCGAAGTCGCCAAAATACTTCTCGAAGCGCCCTCCCGCATACGCATAGCCCGCGGCGGCGGAAAGGCCGGCGCCCGCTCCCACCACAACCGCATCAGCGGCAAACAGCGCGTTCGCCAACGCCGCCGCTTGCTCTTTCACCCGCTCACGTGCCATGCCCATGCGCCATCCCTTCCCCATATCGTGTCCCCGCACGCCTAGGCGCCGAAGAAGAATCCGCAGGTCATATCCAGGTAGTTCTCGCCGGCGTACTCGGGGTCGCGCTCTTGCACCGCCGCCTTAAACGCGGCGGCGTCAGCGGACTGCGCGGCGATGCGCTTCAGGTCCTCCAGGTAGTCGATCTTCGCCTGCACGTCCTTCAGGTCCTCCGGGGTGTAATGGCTCGTCAGCACCAGGTCGATGCCCTTTGCCTGATAGCCCCTGAGCTGGGCGATGATGGCGTCGGCATGGCCCGCGCCCTCCCGTTTGACATCTCCCATGCTAGAATCCATCATTCTTTTTTTAAGTAAGCACTTGATTGTGCTATAAGTACCTTTTAGTAACTATTGGCTTTAAACAGGTGGTTTACGATGCACTCTGACGAGGTATCCACGGAATACAAGAACGATGCGCCATGCAAGCGGGCAGATCTACCCGCCTGTCCCGTAGAGACCTGCGTTCAGCTCATCGGGTCTAAATGGCGGCTCCTCATCATGCGCGACCTGCTCATGAACGAGACCATGCGGTTTGGCGCACTGCAACGCAGCGTTGGCAAGGTGTCGCAAAAGGTCCTCACCACGAACCTGCGCGCAATGGAGGACGCGGGACTCGTTGTGCGGCGCGTATACCCGGAGGTGCCACCGCGCGTGGAATACTCGCTCACCGAGACCGGCAGGAGCCTGAAGCCCATCATCGACGCGATGTGGACTTGGGGCGAGGACTACCAGACAAAGGCGAGGTAACGGCGCGCCGCAGCCCCAATTGAGAAACGGACGCACCTCGGCATCAACGAGAGGCAACTCATGAAACTCCAGCAGCTTAGATATATCGTCGAGGTCGCCGCATGCGGCAGCGTCACGGAGGCAGCACGCAGGCTCTTCGTATCGCAGCCAAGCGTGACCGCCGCCGTACGCGACCTGGAGCGCGAAATGGGAATCACGGTGTTTGAGCGGACGAGCAAGGGCATGGTGACCACCACTGAGGGGCAGACCTTCCTCGGCTATGCCCGGCAAGTGCTGGAGCAGGCGGACCTGCTTGAAGAGCGCTTCAAGCGCGACACCCAGCCCGTGCCCCGCTTCGCCGTCTCCTGCCAGCACTACTCGTTTGCCGTCAACGCTTTTGTGGACGTGATCCGCACCTTTAACGCCAGCCGCTACGAGTTCACCTTGCGCGAGGAGCAGACGCACGAGATCATCGAGGACGTCGCCCATATGAAAAGCGAGCTGGGCGTGCTCTACCTCTCGGACGCAAACCGCGAGGTCATAACCCGCATGCTGCGCGCGGAGGAGCTTGAGTTCGAGCCGCTTTTCTCGACCGCATCGCACGTCTTCCTCTCCTCGACGCACCCACTGGCGACGCGCCCCTCGGTCACGCTCAAAGACCTCGCCGGCTACCCCTACCTCTCCTACGAGCAAGGCGACTTCAACTCGTTCTACTTCTCAGAGGAACCGCTCTCCACGCTGGGCCGCGACAAGAACATCCGCGTGCGCGACCGCGCCACCCTGTTCAACCTGCTCATAGGCCTCGATGGCTACACCGTGTGCTCGGGCGTGATCTCGCACGAGCTCAACGGCGAAGACATCATCGCGATTCCCCTTGAAGTTGAAGAGCGCATGGAGGTGGGTATTGTCACGCGCCGCAACACGCATCTCTCGCGATACGGTGAGGCGTTTATCGCCGCGATTCGCAAGCATATCCCAAGTTCATCCGCTCTATAGGTTTTTCCTATCGCATTAGCATTGATTTCAGTATTTCCCAATCGAAGCGCGTCCGCGCATACTCCTTTCATCAGATAACGCACCCAGTGAAAGGAACCAACCATGACTGCCATCGCACCCACCCGCTTCGATATCGTCGGCAGCTTTCTTCGTCCCGATCGCCTCAAAGCCGCGCGTGCCGCACATGCCGCCGGCGAGCTGGACGATGCCGGGCTCAAGCAGGTTGAGGACGAGTGCATCACCGAGCTCGTCCAAAAGCAGAAGGATGCCGGCCTGCCCCTTATCACCGACGGCGAGTTTCGCCGCTCCTACTGGCACCTCGACTTTATGTGGGGATTTGCCGGCATCGAGCACGTGGAGCTAGACCATGGCTATTTCTTTGTGGGCGAGGAGACCACGCATGGCTCCGCCGTCCTCACCGGCAAGATCTCCGGAGAGAACCATCCCTTTATCGACCACTTCGCCTTTGTGCAGGCGCTCGAGGAACCCGGCCACGTCGCCAAGCAGACCATCCCCGCGCCCGCTCAGCTGGTGTTGGAGCTTTATCGCGACGCCGCCGCCACCGAGCGCACGCGCGACATCTATCCCAATGAGGATGAGCTGCTTGAGGACATCGGTGCCGCGTACCGCACCGTCATCCGCGACCTCTACGCCGCCGGCTGCCGCAACCTGCAGCTTGATGACTGCACCTGGGGAGCGCTGGTGGACGAGGGCTTCCAGGCGGCCATTCGCGCCGCCGGCTCCACGCCCGAAGCGGAGGCGGAGAAGTACCTGCGCGTGAACAACCTGGCGCTGGTCGACCGGCCGGCCGATATGGCCATCACCACCCACGTGTGCCGCGGCAACTACCACTCAACCCATGCTTCGAGCGGTCCATATGACCTGGTCGCGCCCATCCTGTTTGCCCGCGAGAACGTCGATGCCTTCTACCTTGAGTTTGACGACGAGCGCTCCGGTGGCTTTGGGCCCCTCGCCCACGTGGCGCCGGGAAAGAAGGTTGTCCTAGGCCTGGTGACCACCAAGCGCCCCGAACTTGAGGACAAGCAGGCCGTCATCAAGCGCATCCATGAAGCCGCGCGCTACGTGCCGCTCGACGACCTCTGCCTCTCTCCCCAGTGCGGCTTTGCCAGCTGCGAGATAGGCAACAAGCTCACTGAAGACGAGCAGTGGGCAAAGATCGCCCTGGTGCGCGAGATCGCTCAAGAGGTTTGGGAAGCCTAAGCGCCCTTGCGGTCATCGCAGCCGCGCATCCAAGCGCAGCCACCCATCCACGCGCAGCCGCCCATCAAAGCGCCCCCATGCATATTCGCCATACGAAAGCGGCGACCCCGGAGCGTCTCCAGGGTCGCCGCTTTCTTTTGGACGATGCGCCCGCCTGCAAGCTCGGCTATTCAGCGAACTGCGAGTTATACAGGTCGGCGTAGAAACCGCCCTGCGCGAGCAGCTCATCGTGCGTGCCGCTCTCGATGATGTCGCCTTCCCTCATCACCAAGATGAGGTCGGCGTTCTTGATGGTCGAGAGGCGGTGCGCGATCACAAAGCTGGTACGGCCTCTCATGAGCTCGTCCATGGCCTGCTGGATCTTAAGCTCCGTGCGCGTGTCCACGTTCGAGGTCGCCTCGTCCAAGATGAGCATGGGCTTGTCGGCGATCATGGCGCGCGCTATGGTCATCTGCTGCTTTTGCCCCTGCGAAAGGTTGATCTGGTCGGTTAGCACCGTGTCATACCCATGCGGCTGCGAACGGATGAAGTGGTCCAAACCCACGGCCCGGCACGCCTGGCGCACCTTTTCATCGTCCACGCCCTCATCGCAGTAGACCAGGTTCTCGCGAATGGTGCCTTCGAACAGCCAGGTATCTTGCAGCACCATGCAGAACAGGCTGTGCACGTCCTCGCGACGCATGTCGCGCGTGGGCACCCCGTCGATGCGGATCTCGCCGCCGTCGATCTCGAAGAAGCGCATAAGCAAGTTGACCATGGTGGTCTTGCCGGCGCCCGTGGGACCCACGATTGCGACCTTTTGACCGGGCAGGGCATGGGCCGAGAAATCCTTGATGACGGGCTTATCCGCTCCGTCATAGGTGAAGCGCACGTGGTCGAACTCGACCTCGCCGCGCACCGTGCGCCCGCCCAGAGCGGGCTTAGCTGATTCGTCAGCCATCTCGTCCGCATCGAGGAACTCGAACACGCGCGTGCCCGCGGCCCCGGCAGACTGCAACGCCTGCACGCCCTGGGCCATCTGCGAAAGCGGCTGCGTGAAGTAGCGCACGTAGAGCATGAAGGCAACGATCACGCCAAAGCCTATCTGGCCGTCAAGCGCGAGAGCGCCGCCCGCCACGCACACCGCCACGTACCCGAAATTGCCTATGAACGTCATGATGGGCATCATGAGGCCGGACAGGCACTGGGCGCGGAAGCCCGCCGACACAAGCTCGGCGTTCATGCGATCGAACTCGGCACCCACCAGGTCCTCGGCGTTATAGGCCGTGATGACCGTGTGGCCGGTATAGGACTCCTCGATATGGCCAGAAAGCGCGCCCAGGGCGTTCTGCTGGCGCATAAAGTACTTCTGGCTGCGGCCCATGATGATCATCATCAACGCAAAGCCCAACAGGCTGGCGCCTACGGCGGCAAGCGTCATCCACCCGTTGGTGCGGATCATCATGAACAGGCTGCCAAAGAACAGCACCACGGCGGAGAGCAAGGTGCTGACGCTTTGGTTAAGCGACTGGGCCAGCGTATCGATATCGTTGGTGATGCGGGAGAGGATGTCTCCGGTGGGCACGCGGTTGAAGTACGACATGGGCAGGCGGTTGATCTTGGCTGAGATCTCCGCGCGCAGCCCGCGCGAGACGCGCTGCGTCACCGTTGTCATGATGAGGCCCTGAAGCACCGAGAGCACATAGCTTGCCACGTAGAATCCAATGAGCACCGTCGCCGTGCCCAGCACAAGCTCCATGTCGATACCCGGCTCAACCAGGCTCTTGACGGATTTGGGAAGGTTATCCAAGGCAGACATGGTCGCCTCGGTATCGCTCATATCAAGGTTTGCAAAGATATCGAGCAGCTCCTGCTGATCCTTGGCGGTAACGGTAACGCCGTCGACCTCGACATCGGTCATCAGCGCGGCGCGCGTCTCCTCGGGCATCTGGAGCAAGGCCTCCATTCCCTGGTCGGCGTCCCCTGAGGCGGCAGAGGCGTCGTCGGCGCCCCCGGCGTTTGCCGTGCCCTGCATGGAGCCCATCGCGACGGCGTCGCCGGCAACGCCCGCAGCGGCCGGGTCCATGCCCGCGGCGGCTGCGGCGGCTGCCTGCTGTTCCGCCAACTTCTGGGCGTTATGCTGCATGTTGTCAGAAACGGTGGTCACAATGAGCTCGAGCTTATCCGTATCGGGCGCGATGCCGTTTTGGATGGCGTCGGTGATGTCGGAGAGCATGTTGGGGCCCAACAGCGTCAAGACGGTGCCCACCGCGGCGCACACAAGCGCCACGGCAACCGCGGGAACATAGCGGCGACAAAACGCCAGCAGCTTTCCCCACGTGCTGTGATCTATTTTCTGGCCAGCGCCGCCGCGTCCACCCATAGGGCCGTGGCCTCCCATGGGGCCGCGCGCCGGCATAGCATGATTGGTTGCCATTTACGCCAACTCCTCTTCGCTTAGCTGGGACAGGGCAATCTGCTGGTAGGTCTCGCAATCGCGCATAAGCTCCTCATGCGTGCCCTGGCCCACAACGCGGCCGTCTTCCAGCACCACGATGCGGTCCGCATCGCGGATGGTGCCTATGCGCTGCGCCACGATGATGCGGGTGGTGTCCGCGCACTCGCGGTCGAGCGCATCGCGCAGTACGCGGTCGGTCTTGTAGTCCAGCGCGGAGAAGCTGTCGTCAAAGATCAAGATCTCAGGCTTGCGGGCGATAGCGCGGGCGATGGACAAGCGCTGGCGCTGGCCACCGGAAAGGTTGGTGCCGCCCTGGGCGATCTGCGCTTGGTATGCACCTTCCATCTTCTCCACAAACTCAGCCGCCTGCGCGGTGCCCACAGCCGCCTCGACATCGGAATCGGTCACGGGGCCGCGGCCGTTATCGCCGTAGGCGATGTTGCTCGAGACCGTGCCGCCAAAGAGCGTGGCGCGCTGCGACACGTAACCGATCTTGTTGCGCAGCGCGCGCGTGGTGTATTCGCGCACGTTTACGCCATCGACCAGCACCTCGCCCCACGTCGCATCGTAAAAGCGCGGGATAAGGTTGATCACCGTCGACTTGCCCGAGCCCGTCGAGCCAATAAGCGCCACCGTCTCGCCGCGATGCGCCGAGAAGGAGACGTGCCGCAGCATGCTGCCCTCCGCATCCGGGTAGCGGAAAGTCACATCGCGAAACTCGATCTCGCCCGCCTGCCCGGGCTTGCCCTGCTCAAGCGCGCCGTCCTCGATAGAAGCCTCGGTATCCAGCACCTCGTTGATACGCGACGCCGCCACCTGGGCGCGGGGTAAGATCATGAAGATCATTACCAGCATCATGAACGCCATGACCACCATAATGGCGTACTGGGAGAAGACCATCATGTCGGAAAACAGCGAGATCTTATCCGCCATGAGAGCGCTGTTGATAACCGCCGCGCCGATCCAATAGATGGCGAGCGACAGGCCGCTCATGGTTGCCTGGATAGTGGGCATGAGGAACACCATGGTTCGATAGGCCACCAGCTGGTTGTTGGTGAGCGTGTCGTTAACGACATCAAAACGATGCTGCTGGTATTCCTCGGCGTTGTAGGCGCGCACCACGGAAAGGCCCGACAAGTTCTCACGCGACACGCGGTTCAAGTCATCCGTCAAACGCTGCATGCGACGGAATCGCGGCGTAGCGATAAGCAGGCAGATTCCCACAACGGCAAGCAAAACCAAAATCGCCACACCCGTGGCGGCCGTCCATTCCCAGCGCTTGCCGGCAATCTTGGTGATAGCCCAAGCGGCGGTGATAGGCGCCTTGATCAGCATCTGCAGACCCAGCACGATCAGCATCTGAACCTGCATGACGTCATTGGTCGACCTGGTAATGAGGCTTGGGGTGGAAAAGCGGCCGATCTCTTCCATAGAGAACGACTGCACCTTGTGAAACATCTTGGCGCGCATGGTGCCGCCAAAACCCGCCGCGATAAACGACGAGCATACAGCCGTTGCCACAGCCGCCAGCAAACTGCCAAGCGAGCAGGCGAGCATCTTGCCGCCCGCGGTTAAGATCTCGGGCATAGTTGAACCCTCAACCTGCACCAGGCGGGTAATCTCGGCCATATACTCAGGCGATTTAAGGTCGAGCCACACCTGAACGACGATAAACGCCAACGCTAGCACCGCCACCGCCCATTCGCGCGAGCGGAGATACCGTAGTAGTTTTGTCACACGTTGCTCCTTCTTCTCAAGCCCGCGTATGAAAGGTCTCCAAGCGCGCGCAGCTTTTACCTAACCCTATGAGATATTTACATGCAGCCACAAACCGCAGGAATCGTTTTGTCCATCAGGCGTATTAGGACGAGAACGGGCAGTGGGGCGCAGCTGGCGCTCTCCCGCCATCCTCCTCGTCCAAAGAAACCGGGGCGGGGCGAGCAACGGCGCAGATATCCCGGGCGGTCTCGAAAAACGCCCGGAGCCTCTCGATACCCACCGAATCAATGATGGCGGCGGCGTGATTGCGAACGTTTCGATACGCCGCATCTGCCAGCGCGCGGCCGTGGGGCGTCAAGGTAACCACCGTAACGCGAGCATCGGACGCCGCGCGCTCGCGCGAGACAAGACCCTTGGCCTCCATGTTCTTGAGAAGCGCCGCGACCCGGGCAGTGCTAACGTGCAGCTCCTCGGCAATCGCGCCGGCCGTGACGGGATCATCGCCCACCTTGGCGCAGCACAGCATGCGCATGATACCGCCTGCCCCCACGGTAGCCTCATCGATATGGTGAAAGAGCTGCACCGGACGCGTCTCATCGATCAGCGCAATGAATTCATCAACTTGCTCATCGGTAGCCATGGTCATCCCCCCCCCTCTCCAAATATCTAATGCCGTTAGATTATTCCACGAACATCGCCCGCTTAGTACCCGCCTTGGACGAACACACCACGGACACACTAACGGCGACGCCAAGCGACGGCGCCGCCGAGAAACGATATCTGCATGGATCTTACTTTTTACGCCAGGAATCGGGCAGATGTACATCGACGCGGCCGCCCGAAAGGAAAAATACCGCGGCAAGTATCACAAAGACCACGGGCAGAACGCGCAGCGCGCCCACCACAATGACGCCCAGCAGCGATAAAACCAACGACACCACCGCGGCTATAATGAGCAGGCCGGCAAGTGCATACAGAATAGACATGGCATCCCCCTTACATGTTGTTCGCATTTGTTCCCCATTGTAGCCGCCCGCAATCCAGTAAAGGACGCGCCCATGCAAACCGTGCCAACAACCGCAGCCGCGCCCACGCCCACGCTGTTTATCGACGCCGACGCCTGCCCCGTCACGCGCGAAGCGCTCGATATTGCCAGACGCCGAGGAATCCACACCGTAATCGCGGGCAATAGCACCCAAAACCTTCAGCGCCGCATTCGCCGCGACGACCCGCGCGACGCCGCGTCCGCACGCCGCGGCTTTTGGGTAGAGACCCTTGACGTCAGCGTTGGGGCAGACGCTGCGGACTTCGCCATCGTCGAGCGCCTGCAACCCGGCGATGTGGTGGTAACCCAAGACATTGGCCTTGCCAGCATGGTGTTGGGACGAGGAGCATCCGCCATAGGCGTGCGTGGCCACCTATACCGCAAAGAGACCATAGATATGCAGCTCTTCATTCGCCATGAGGAGAAAAAGGTGCGCCGAGCGGGCGGCAAGACGGGTGGCTTCAGCGCTTTTGATGATGACGACCGCGAGCGATTTGTCCGCAATCTCTCGTCCCTTATCCACGACGCCCTGAAAAGCGCCGCGCAAGCCGCTATCAGACAAAGCGATACCGCTGATGACAGCGAAACAAAGCAACTGTGAACTGAATCTGTATTCAGCCTTTCTTAAGGACCGGGCCTGATTAATAAAACGGGGCGGTGGTACATATACAGCGGTGCGCCAAACGACCGTTGGGCAACCTAGCCCGGCAACGCTGAATTGGAGTTGATCGTATGCGCCACAAAGACACGATTGCAAAGCCTGATGATGTCCCGCTTCCCCCGCAGGACTTGGCGATTGCAGCAAGCGGCAAAACTGCCAAGATGATTGGGCCCAAACCGGCACACAAATCCGCGCCCGTTAAAAAAGTAACGCTCAAGCGCAACCACTCTGCCGACCAGCGAGCCAATCTAAAACGCGCATACCAGGCGTTTGTCCGCGCATCCAAGAAGGCAGGCAACGCCGCCGCCCAGGTTCTTTCTCCTTCCGAGTCCTGGCCCATGCGACCCTACGCCGCCTCAATCTAGCCAGTGCGGGGAGATACGAGTTTCCCTTCCTCCTCCCCCATCCCCGCACTTGGCCCTCAATGCGCCCCGGCTGCCTTGTACCACAGCTGGGGCGCATTTTTTCTGCAACCACAACGCGAAAGCGCCCCAATGCCAAACGAGGCACTGGAGCGCTTTCTTATATCCTCGGTTTTAACCTGCCGGAGCAAGCCTAGCCGCGGGGTCCACGGCGGTACATGTCAACAACCAGCCAGACGACAGCTAATCCGGCCGTCCATCCCATAACGGGAAGCAACACATCGTTAAGACCGCAGACCATGGCTTCTATAACGGGACGAGGCACCATGGGGTTTGCCTCCAATCACGCAGGCGAAAACAAAGCTGGACACGAGTACGCGAAAAACGGGCTCGCTAGTGCGCATGGCGCACACGGATGGCGTCCGACACGATCCCCTTGCTCATGAGGTAGGTGACCAGGAAATAGCCGCCGTAGCAGAGCAGGAAGATCGAACAGGTCATCCCCACCGTGCCACCGATCGACATACCGCCAAAAAGCGCCACGATCTCGATAACAACCTGGAGCGCGACCAGCGAGTGCGCCACGCCCATAACCAACGGGAACACAAAGAAGATCGCTTGCTGCACCAGTACGGAGCGCATGATCTCGTGACGCGACGTACCCAGCTCGGAGAGGATGCGGCAGTTCTTGCTGGCGTCCGCCACGCCGGAGAGCTGCTGGATGGTGAGAATCGCCGCGCACGCAACCACCAGGACGAAACCGATATAGATCGCCAGGTAGCTGATGAGGCCGTTCATGGAGTTGGTGGACTCGTAGCTCTGCAGGCGCGTTGCCTCCATACCCCACAGGGCGCTCTCGGTGCCGTCCGGGTTGAGGATGTCGCCCCAGCTGCGGTGCTGGCGCACGTAACCTTCCGTCTCGTCGTAGGACAGGCCAGGTTTGTAGTCGGCAATCAGATAGCTCTGGTACAGAGGGCAGCCCTGAGCATCGACCAGTTCATCCGGCACAACGATGGTGCCGGCGTTTGAACCCATGGACGAGTTGAAGAACGAACTCGCTTCCTCGTTGACGTGATCTGACGCAGGATGCGGCGTACGTCCGCCGAACTCGATCTCAACATCTTTGTCCATGACGGCGTTGTAGATCTTATTGACCGACTCGCCCATATCGCTGGTGATAAGGTAGCCGTCCTCGCCCAGATCCACGCGATCCATACCGCGGAAGTCCAGGTAGGTGTTGTACATGCTCTCTTTCATCACCGCAAGGCCCATCATGCTCGAATTGCTCGAGTTGGTACCCTTGGGCATGGCCATGTCGACGGCGCCAGCCAGGTCATTCAGGCTCACAACGGGCTGCTCGGCCCCCACAGGGCGGGAATCATAGATATCGATCTGCACGCGCTTATCGATGATGCTTGCGAGGTCAAAGGGGCGAGCGCTCTTCCCTTCCGGGTCGACGGTGTTAGACGCGCTCTCCGCAAGAATATCGACGGGTTCCTCCGCGAGCTTTGCCACGGGATACCCCTCCTGAGCGCGCTCCGCCGCCCACTCGGGATCGTTACACAGCTCTGGCCCGTAATACATAATCGCGCGCGAATAGTCCGCTATGGTGCAGCGCTCCACGCTGGTGTTCATAACGTTGGCGATGGACATACCGCCCGTCACGCTGGTAATGGCGAGGAACAAGATCATCGAGATGATCGCCATGGAGAAACTCACCGTGTTCACCTTGGCGGAAAGCTGGCGCATGGTGAACATGTTGAGGCCGCGCCAGTACAACCCGCGCGCACTCTGGAGCACCTTGAGCAAAAAGCCCGAGAAACCGAAGAAGAACAGGATGGTGCCCACCACCACGATGCCCGTGGTGGTCATGAACTGGGTAAGCGCGTTGCCGTACTCGCTGGGCGCCGCATCAACGGGCAGGCCATCGCGCAGCAGGCGATAGTACGCGATGCCGATCATAATGGCGCCGAGAATGAAGATCACCGCGGAAAGGATGGGATTGCGCGTCTTAATCGCTTCATTCTTGCGATTGGCGCTCATGAGGTCGATAACCTTGGCGCGGCGTACCACGCCCAGGTTGAACAGCAACGTGACCAAGAAGATGGCGACCAGGCAGCCCATTGTGATCAAGAGCGCCGAGATCGAGAAGAAGAAGTGAAAGTCGCGAATCTGCGTCTTGAACAGCGACGCCGTGAAGAACGTCATGAGCTGCGAGAACGCCACGCCCAACACAATGCCCAGCACCAGGGCGGCACCGGAGACAATCGCCGTCTCAAGCGCCATGACGCGCGACACTTGGCCACGGCTCATGCCCAGCACCTGGTACAGGCCAAACTCCTTTTTGCGTCGCTTCATGATGAAGTTGTTGGCGTAGACCATCAAGAAGCCCATGACCACGGCAAGGAAGATGGTGAGGCCGGACATGATGCTGCTGAGGAGTTCGGGCAGACCCTCTTCCTCCAGCACCAGGGCCGCCTGGACGGAGATGGTGTTGAACGCGTAGAACACCGTTACGGCAAGCGTGAGCGTGAGCAAGTAGACCAGGTAATCTTTGCCCGCTCGGCGCACGTTGCCCCATGCGAGCTTAAAGAGCATCGGATCCCTCCCCACCCATCATGGCGACGACTTCCATAATGCGGTCGAAGAACTCGCGGCGGGGGCTGTCGCCACGGCGCAGCTCGGTGAAGATCTTGCCGTCGCGGATGAATAGCACGCGGCCGGTATAGCTGGCGGCGAAGCTATCATGGGTGACCATGAGAACCGTCGCGCCGTAGTTCCGGTTCATATTCTCGAAGCTCTCGAGCAGCAGGCGGGCGTTCTTGGAGTCGAGCGCGCCGGTAGGCTCGTCCGCCATAATCACAGCGGGCTTGGTCACCAGGGCGCGCGCCGCCGCCACGCGCTGCTGCTGGCCGCCGGACAGCTGGTAAGGATACTTGTCGAGCGTCTGGGCGATGCCGAGTCGCAGGGCCACCTCTTCAACGCGGGCAAGCACCTCTTTAGCCGGAACGCGGGCGATGGTAAGTGGCAGCGCGATGTTCTCCCGCGCGGTCAGGGTATCCAGCAGGTTGGAATCCTGGAAGATGAAGCCCAGCTGTTCGCGACGGAACTTGGTGAGCCTAGCCGATTTCAGCTTGGTGACGTCCTCCCCGCCAATGATCACCGATCCGCTGGTCACCTGATCGATGGTGGAGACGCAGTTCAGAAGCGTCGACTTGCCCGATCCGGACGGACCCATGATGGCGACGAACTCACCCTTGGTGACCTTGAACGAGACATCGTCCAAAGCACGCGTCACGTTATTACGAGAACCGTACACCTTCTCGATATGTTGCGCATCGAGCACCACCGGAGCCGTAGAGGTCCGAGATACCGCAGGCGCCGCATGGCGCCCAACCATACTGGGAGTAGGTACGTTCATATTCATATAATGACTCCACTTCTCATCTACGCCAAACGGCGCCCTGTCGCCTTACGTCTGTACGCGCGAGCTATAACGCGCTGTGCATGGATGCGTTTGCCATGAGCCACAGCATGCCCAGAGAAAGTGCGGCCATAACAATGAGCACAAGAGCCATCTGGCCCATCGACATACCGTACGCGATTCCATCCATTGTGTTGTCTGTTGCCTTCATGACGAACACCTCCTTGACCATATACTCTCAAGTTGACGTTGCGGCAGCCATCGATTTGCCTTACGAGATGCTTTCGCTTTTGTAAGGTTCACTTCTGCGTCGCCGGAGCGCTACTATAGGTCGATCGGGACAATCGCTTGCACCAAGCGTTCAATCGTCCCCTTGCCCAAGCGTTTAGAAGGGATTGCCCAGACCGTGAAAACCGTCCATGTTGCCGCCGGCGTCATCTGCAACCATGAAACCGATGAAGTCCTCGCCGTCCAGCGTGGCTACGGCGACATGGCGGGATTATGGGAGTTTCCCGGGGGCAAGGTCGAACGAGGAGAGCAATCTATAGATGCCTGCGTGCGCGAGCTCGCAGAAGAGCTGCACGTAACAGTTTCTAACCTGAGAAACTTCTACACCGTTGAGTTTGACTACGATGACTTCCATCTCTCGATGGACTGCTTCTTGTGCCAGATAGATTCCGGCGAAATCGAGCAAACCGAGCAGATGGATATCAGCTGGGTCAAACGCGAAGCGCTCGCCACGCTGCAATGGATGCCTGCCGACGTTGAGGTGGTGCAAGTCCTCACCGAGGCAAAGGACGCCGAGGGAGACGAGCGCCAAGTAAAACGCCGTCATGACAGCAGGAAGTCGATGCAGGGCAACAAGAGAGCGAACACCAAGCCAGAGCTTCTGGTGAGGCAGCGATTGCGCGAAGCGGGCCTTACGGGATACCGACTGCAGTGGAAGAAGGCACCCGGCCGCCCCGACATCGCGTTTCCCGGTCGCAAGATAGCCATCTTTGTCAACGGTTGCTTTTGGCACCGCTGCCCCCATTGCAATCCATCCATGCCCAAACGCAACACTGACTTTTGGATCGCCAAGTTTAAGCGCAACGTGGAGCGAGATCAAGCGGCCATCGCCGAGCTTGAAAACCTGGGATGGACTGCTATCACCATTTGGGAATGCGAGCTCAAAAAGAAGAACATCGACCAAACCATGGAGCGCGTTATCGCCCAGATACGCGAGGCCACCAAGGCGTAGCCCCCTTGTAAGGTGATGGCCGTGGTTGGGTTTTGCATAGAACAAATCTAATTCGCAGCAATTTGTAACAATTTATCACGTTATGAATTATATTTCTCATTTACCTGTGATTCTTTTATTCATTATGCAAAGTGACCGTGAGAATGATTTCATTTGATAGCGCGCCGAACCGTCTCCATTGACCCCCTACCGTTTCATCACGAGGCGCACACGGTAGACGGTATATTTTCATGGTTAAACGGTAGGTAATTCCTAATACAACCATTTTTACCTGCGATTTTATACATACCACGTTTGAGTGTAAGAGATTCTAGGTCTTTTCTAATCGCAAAAACAAGAGATAATGGACTAAGCGCGTTACGAGAGCAGCGACTGTAATGCGCATGGTACAGGTGGACGGGCGAGGAGGTCGACGCATGCATTCTCCCAAAGATGCAGCTGGTACCTTTTCGGTGCAGTCATCCCGACGTGCGAACCATTTCTCCTTCCCCCCGACACAGAGAACTGGCCTCCTCGACTCCACCAAACGCCGCTCCTCTAACCAACGGGTTAACTTGGAGCGCTCCTTCCACAGCTTGCTTGACGCGCTGAGCATTTCCCCCGTATAGACGCGTCACCGCAAAGCTGTCTTCGCCCCATGGCGGCTCAAAGGGTCCGGATTCGTCCGGGCCCTTTTGCGTTAGGCTCGAGCTTTTCTGGTCGCGCGCGAAACCGTGGCGCGAATCGGAGGGGGCATCTCAGCCAAGCGATCGGGCCCGCACGTCACTCACTCCCGACCGTGTAGCGCTACCGCTATTTTTGGCCTCCAGTTGGACTTGCTCGCTGCTGAAATCGACCTTCATGTACGGTGATTTGCTATTTTTGGGGTCCAGTTGGACTTGAACATGCTGAAAACGACCTCCAGTTGGACTTCGGTTAGAGCGGTATGATGCCTGCATTTAAGAAAATGCAGGTAGATGAGACGAGGCACCGGAAGCCTCGCGAAGCCAAATCCAACTGGAGGACGATTTCAGCAATTGGGACGAAATGAAGGCCGATTTCAGCAGCGACCAAGTCCAACTGGAAGCCGTTTTTAGCAGATAGTCCAACTAGAGGCCGTTTTTAGCAGCGACCAAGTCCAACTGGAGCGCGATTTCAGCAGCGACCCCAACACCGGACGGCACGCCCGTGATCGTCGCAAACCATCCGAATTCGGACGTGCGCTACATCAGTTTGGTCTCCTCGAGCTTCTCGATAATCCAGTTGTTGGCGCGAATCACCGGGCGACGGAACACCAGGCCCAGGGCCAAAGACGGGATAAGGTAGCTGGCAAGCGTGCCCATCTCAACCCAGTACTCCATTCCATACGAACCCGCCATGGCGGCGTGCATCGCATTGATGCCATGCGTAAACGGCAGGAACGGATAGACCATCTGGAAGAAGTCCGCTGTCATCTCGATAGGGAACGTTCCGCCCGAGCCCGCCACCTGCATGACCAGCAACACAACCGCAAGCGCCTTGCCGATATCGCCAAACGAGACGGTGAGCGTGTAGATGATGTTGCAGAACACAAAGCCCGCAAGCCAGCCCGTCGCCAAGAAGAGCAGCGGGCTTTCGCACTGAATCTCAAAGAACAGGATGTCGCCAGCGCACACCAGAGTGCTCTGCAGAAGCGACAGCATGGCGAACAGCATGAAACGACCCAGGTACAGCTCGTGCAGACGCACCGGGACCAGCTGCATCTTTACGGAATCATCCACGCCGACCTTCATCATGGCGGCCAGCACGATGCCACCCACCCACAGGCTCAAGATGGTGTAGAACGGAGCCATCGCCGACCCATAGTTCTTGATGTGGTAGACCGCATGGCGATCAAGGCCAACGGGCGCAGCAAGCGCCTCCGACAGCGCCTCGGGGTCATTACCGATCAACTCGCGAATCTTCTGGAGATCACCGTTTTGGACCGCCACGTCGAGCTCCGCTTTCATCTGCTGCAAATCATCTGCGGACGCATTCAGCGTGGACGAGGTATTTGTCAGGACCCTTTGCACGTTGCCCAGGTCTGCCGCCAGGGAACCCGATGCGCTCTTGAGACTGTCCACCGTCGCGTCGACGTTGTCAGAAATACCGGATGCGGAAGACGCAATGTTCTCAACAGAGGACTGCAGCTCCTCAGCCTGGCCCTTCAACGTCTCATCGTAGTCGCCCTTAACCTGGGACAGGGTCTGCTTCGCTTCGTCGATCAGGGCGATAACGTCGGCGCGTGCCTGTTGGGCGTTCGCAAGACCACTTGCCAAATCGCTCGCCGCCTGGCGCAAGCGGCTCTCAAGCTGGCGCTGCTTGGTCGAGACGCTCGTCAAACTGGTGATGATATCGTTCAGGCGCGCCTCAAGCAGGGGCTTCAAGGCGTTATCCGGCAGCTTCTGCTTGAGCGCCTCGACGTCCGCCGTGATCGCCTCGATCTTGGACGCCTGCGCGCCCACCTTGTCAGCCAAGGCATTCATTTGATCCTGGGTATCCTGCGATTGGGTTCCCGCCGCGTCGAACACATCGTCCACAGCGCTCGAAACGTCATCAAAGCTGCCGGACACAGAGGCTAGGGCGTCATTGATGGAGTCGGCCGAGTCGCCAAGCGCGCCCTGAACGCTCGCCAGGCCGGCCTTGGCGTCGGTCAAAAGCTCTTGCGAGCGGTCGGACGTCTCGCCAGACGTGCCCAACAGGCCGCCGGCAGAAGACACCAAACTAGAGGTCGACCCCATGAGCCCGCCAAACGAACCAGCGGCGGACGCCGCGTCGCGCAGGCTGCTGATGCCGCCATCCAGCGTGGAGCTAAGGTTTGACACGTAGTTCTTGATCTCATCGCTATCCATGAACTCAAGCAAGCTCGAACTGGTAGCTAGACCAATGTCGCCAATGGTCTGGGTAAAGGTCTCGTCGATCTGCTGGCGCACCGTGCTCGCGCCCTTATCGGTCACGCGCGGGGCGATGGCGTTTGCCTTCTGGTTCTCGTAATAGATGATCTCGGAGTGCTTCACCTCGGTTGAAAACAAAGTCATCATATCTGCCGAGAACTCCTGCGGGATCACCACTGCCGCGTAGTACTCGCCAGACTTCACGCCCTCGATCGCCGCGTCCTCATCCACAAACACCCAATCCAGCGCATCGTTAGCGCGCAGGGCAGAGGTCACGTTGTCGCCCATATTGATCTTGATGGGAATCAAATCGCTTGTATAGCCCTTGTCGCTGTTGGCAACCGCCACCTTGATGTTGCCCGTATTGCCATACGGGTCCCAGCTGCCCGCGATGTTAAACCAGGCATAGAGCACGGGGACAATGACCAGGCCCACCATAACAATAAGGCCGATGACGCTCTTGCGAATGTTGGAAAGATCGTGCTTGAACAGGTTGATGATGTTTTTCATTACTGGTCGCCTCCCTTCATGTGCTCGGCGCGCGGTGCACTGTGGCCCCCCGCCACGTCCTTATCCTCATCCGCGCCGTCATGGGCCACCTTGACCGCTAGCGACCCGGGCAGCACGGTTGTGTGCGAGCGAATCTCATTCACCAAGGCATCATCCGGAAGCTCGGCGATGCGAAGCTGGAACTGCATGCTTTCGCGTATGTACTCGACCACAATCATGTACGTATCCGCGAGGATGACCGAAGCGATCCAAAGGACCAGCATGATAATCTTGCCCTCGATCTCCAAATCAAGCGTGGCGGTAAGGATGAACAGCACCACGGGAAGGCCAAACACCAGCATAAAGCCAGCTTTAATGAGCTTGGGGTAGCGCTCCTCAAATCGAGCCGCCCGCAGAATAAGGTCCTCTCGATAGCCCGCGGTGTCGAGCATGGCGCGTAGGGCCCAGCGCAAAGAGAAGCGCTCGCGGGGACGGTCGTCTTTTTCGCAGATCATAACGCCCGTGCGCTCCAGCTCTTTATCAAACAGCAGGTTGAGGTTGAGCATGAGGGTACGCAGCTTCACGCCAATAAAGAGCGCGACTGCCAAAAAGACCGCAAGGACACCCAGATTGATTGCGTAATCCATACCGTACATGCCGCCAATGGTCTCGCGCATGGCAGAGATGCCATAGGTAAAGGGCAGCAGAGGGTGCAGGTACTGGAAGAAGTCCGGCATCATCTCGATGGGGTACATGCCCGATGAACCCGGGATTTGGACGATGACCAAGATTACAACCAACGCCTTGCCGATATGCTTGAATGCGCTCGCAAGCGCATAGATGATGTTGACGTAAACGAATGAGGTAAAAATACCCGCCAACACAAACAGCTCGGGGCGCAGGCACTGCATGCCTAGAACCAAATCGCCGCAGCACACGATAAAAGCCTGCGCAAAGCCAAGCACCACCAGCAGCAACCAGCGTCCAAAATAGCCCTCGGTAGCAGTGTAAGCGCCAATGCCCTCGCCATCGACCTCTAGCTTAATGATGGCGATGAGGACGCAACCACCCACCCACAGCGCCAGGTTGGTGTAGAACGGGGCCACGCCGGAGCCATAGTTGCTCACGGGATACACTGCCTTGGTGGTAAGGGTCACGGGACTGGACATGAGGTCCGCCAGGTCGGCAGAACTGGCACCAAGAATCTCGTCCAGCTTATCAAGCGACTCGGATGCGCGAAGCGCGGCAACATCATTTGCAGCCGTGCTCAACGTGCCCTGCAACTTCTCTAGCGAGGAGTCAGCCTGCGACATGGTCGAAGAAGCCTGATCCAAGGTTGTGGTGAGCTGGGCGAGCACGCCGCGCGCCTGCGCGATGGTGGGCTCAAGGCTTGTCACCACGCCGGTAAGATCGCCGGATACCTCGGAGAATGAATCCATGCCCTGGCTTAACTGCGGAAGCACCGTGCTGGCCATATCCTGTTGCACGCCCTCCATGGCGCTGATCCCCTGCTGAGTTGCCGAGTCAAGAGATGACACCGCACCCGCAATCGCGCCGGCGGAGTTCTGAATATCAGTGCTCTGGTCCTGCAGGGCGTCCTTCAACGTCTGGAGCTCGGCCAGCTGCTCTTCGAGCGCGGAGAGAATAAGACCGCTGTCGATACCCGTGATTTCGCGAATATCGGTGATAATCCCGTTAACATCGTTGATGACCATTTGGACATCCGCCAGGGCCCCATCAACCTTGCCGCCGGCCGCGCTAATGGCACCGGAAAGCTTGCCCACAGCGACGTTGGCATTGGAGGACACCTTGCCCATTTGGGTCAAGCCGTGACTGAGAGTTGTGTTGAGCGAGCTCGCAAAGTTGCGCGAGCTGGTGCGCGCGGACGCCAGCAGCGCATCGCCCTTATCGAGCGCGTTGACCAATGAGGGGATTTGGCCGGAGAGCGCCGCCAAGGTCTCGTCAGCCTTGGCCCCCGCCTCTTTGGAGGTCGCGATGGTTTTCTGCATGCCAGCCAGGGCATCGCGCACGTCCTGCAGGGCCCGGTTGGAACGCTGGACGTTCTCCAAGATGCCACCTTGGGTCTCGGCGCCCTGAGCATCCAGATCGCCCGCCGCATTCTGTATTTTCTCGACCAGCGTTTCACTCACCGTGGCGACAAAGGTCTCGTTAATCTGTTCCTCGACCGTCTGCGCGCCCGTATCGGTCACCTTGGGCGCAATGGCATTCTTCTTCTCGTTGCAATAATACTCAAGCTGAGGCTGGGTAAACGTGCCCGTCAACATGCTGGTAAGGTTGGCGCTGAAGTCATCCGGGATGACGATCGCAGCGTAATACTCGCCGGACTTCACACCCTCAACGGCAGCATCCGCGTCTGTAAAGACCCAACCAAGCTGGTCGTTTTCTTTAAGTTTGGAGACGGTCTCATCGCCCGCGTTAAGTTCGCCAACGTATTCGTTGGACGTGCCCTGGTCGTTGTTGGCAACGGCAACCTTGATATTTGCCGTGTTTCCATACGGGTCCCAGTTGGCAACTATGTTGTACCAAGCGTAGAGCGACGGAATAACGCATATGCCGATAGTGATAACCAAAGCAACGGGATTTTTAAGCAAGCGCAAGATATCGCGCTTGAAAATCTGAAATGCCTTTTTCACTAGAACCATCCAAACCTAGTCGACGCTGTCCCCCACATGCACTCCCCGTCCAAGACGGAGGTCGTTGACAGAAAAGGATTCCTATACGATTGCTCCAGCACTATACAACAATTGTGTATAAACGCACATGTGGGTAGTAATTTAGGTTGACAGATGAAATAAACCAACACATTCGAAGCCTACGCAACAGTTGTCGTAGCATATATATGCTGTTGTAAGCACTCTGTTTTTCCGCACGCTCCCCGCGATAGACCGCGCACCGAGACTTTACAAAAGGCCGTGCACGCACCGCCTATACTGGATACACTGTCGGCGCGCACCCTATAGTCGCACCGGGACGGGGGATGATCATGTCGTTTGTCTTTGATACCGCTTCCGCAGACGATTGCGAACGCGTTTGGGACCTCATTTGCCAGCTAGAGAAGTGTCGGCTGCCCTTTGAGCCCTTTCGCGAAATGTTTGCCAAACAAGTGAAGAGCACGCATTATTGCTACCTTGTCGCCCGCGAGGAAGCGGATGCCCCCGCATGCGCCATATTGAACCTGCGCTTTGAAAACCAGCTGCACCACGCAGCGCGCGTCGCCGAGATCCTTGAATTCATTGTGGACGAGCCCCACCGCGGCGAGGGAATTGGGGCCGCGCTCCTTGAAGAAGCCCAGCGCGTCGCAAAAGAAATGGGATGCGTGCAACTTGAAGTCACCAGCAACCGCACGCGTACGGAGGCGCATGGTTTTTACGAATCCCAAGGTATGGTGAACTCGCACGTAAAGCTTACGCTACCGTTTGGCGAGATTGATCTAGAGGACATCTCCTAGCATGCGCCTAGCGGCACGCCCAAACGCTGCCCTCGGTCACTATAAAATCAACCGGAACATCAAATGCCTCGACGGGAAGCGGGTTTGAGCTAATCTGCATGGTTCTGGCCAGAGCGATCTTGTCGCCCGGATAATGCCACAGAAAGCGATCGTAGCAACCGCCGCCATATCCTATTCGGTGACCCTGGGCGTCGAAAACCAGGCCGGGGACCAAACATACCGAGCCAAAGAAATCGTCCATAGAAAGCAGGCGGCACTCATCTGGATCGGGTTCGAGAATGCCCTTGAAACCAGGAGAGACCTGATCGAGGGATTCAATCTCGTAAAACGCCATCTCTCGGGTCGCCGAATCGACCAAGGGCACGCCCACGCAGCGCCCCGATTGGAGAACGCCCTGGATAATGCCGTGCGTATCGACTTCATTCCCATAAGATATATAGGACAAAACAAGCGGTGCCTCTGCAAATAGCGAAAAATCAAGTAGCGTTTCGTCGATCGATCGATCCATACGGGCCTTGAAGGGGGCGGGAATCTGCTGGCGTGCGGCAAGATAGCCCGCTCGCAAAGCGCTTTTGTCAGCATCGGTGCCGTACGAACTCGCCATGCACGCCTCCCATAATTCCCCGTAGTACTTGAAGTTTTATTTTAGCAGCCAAACCGGCAGCTCCACATAATTATAGAAGGCAAAAACGCCTCCCTTCAGAAAGCCTTAATCCACCAAAAAGGGCTCCGCAACTCGTATATGAGCTGCGGAGCCCTCTGCTCGCTCGGTACTACATCGCCAAAAAGCGAGACTCTACATCAAGCTGCAGATATTCTGAGCAAAGGCAACGGGATCGGCAGGCAGGATACCCTCCACCAGCAGCGCCTGGTCATAGAGCAGCCCCGCGTACAGGGAGAGCTTCTCGGCGTCATCCGCCTCCTTGGCCGCCACCAGCTTCTCGAACACCGGGTGCTTAGCGTTGAGCTCCAGCACGCGGACGGTCTTGGGCATGCCCTCGGTACCGGCCTCGGGGCCGCGAGCCAATACCTTTTCCATCTCGAGCGACAGCGGTCCCTCGGTGGTGATGCAGGCCGGGGCATCGGTCAGACGGGCAGAAACCGCAACCTTCTCCACCTTATCGCCAAGGGCTTCCTTCATGGCATCGAACAGGTCGCCATGCTCGCGCGTAGCCTCCTCGGCATCCTTCTTCTCGTCCTCGGTTGCCAGATCAAGATCGCCGGTCGCAACGTTCTTGAACTCGATATCGCGATCCTCAACCTCGGGTTCGGCACCGTCAGCGACCGCCTTGGCAGCAGCCTCGCGCGCAGCCTCGTCCTCATAGATCTTGGGCAGACCGCACGCATGATAGGTGCGCATGGCCTGGAAGGTGAACTCGTCCACATCCATGGTGCACAGCAGCACGTCGTAGCCACGATCGAGCACGCCCTTTACCACGGGCATCTTGGACAGGCGCTCGCGGTCGTCACCGGCGGCGTAATAGATCGCCTTCTGCCCCTCGGGCATGGCCGCGGCGTATTCCGCCAGCGTCACCATCTTGTTCTCGCGCGCGCTCCAGAACAGCAGCAAATCTGCCAGCTCGGACGCCTTCATACCGTAGCTGGAGTAGATGCCGAACTTGAGGCCGCGGCCAAAGTTCTCGAAGAAGGCCTCGTACGTCTCGCGATCATCGTCGCGCATAGCCTTGAGCTCGCTGGTGATCTTCTTTTCCACACGCGAAGCGATGGCGCGCAGCTGACGGTCCTGCTGCAAGGTCTCACGAGAGATGTTGAGCGAGATGTCGGCGGAATCCACCACACCGCGCACGAAGTTGTAGTAGTCCGGCAGCAGGTCGGCGCACTTCTCCATAATCATGACGTTGGAGCTGTAGAGGGAGAGGCCCTTTTGATAATCCTTGCTGTACAGGTCGAACGGCGCGCGGCCGGGGATGAACAGCAGCGCATCGTACTCAAGCGAGCCCTCGGCATGGAAGCTGATGGTGCGCGCGGGATTGTCCCAATCATGGAAAGTCGACTTGTAGAACTCGTTATAATCGGACTGCTCAACATCCGAGCTGCGCTTTTTCCAAATGGGAGTCATGGAGTTGATGGTCTCGAGCTCCTGGTAGTCCTCATACTGGGGCTGATAGTCGTCGCCGGCATCCTCGGGACGAGGAAGCTCGCGGCTCTTGCTTACCATCATCTGGATGGGATAGCGCACGTAGTTGCTGTAGCGTGTGATGAGGTCGCGCAGGCCCCACTCGGTAAGGTAGGTATCGTAGTTCTCGCCCGCCTCGCCGTTCTCGCCCTTGGTGTTCTCGCGAATGGTCAAGATAACATCGGTGCCGTGCTCGGCGCGCTCGCCGTCTTCGATGGTGTAGCCCTCAAGGCCGTCGCTCTCCCACACATGCGCAGCCTGTTCGCCAAAGGCGCGGCTCACCACGCGAACCTTGGATGCGACCATGAACGCGGAATAGAAGCCCACGCCAAACTGGCCGATGATATCGACATCGCCGCCCTGGCTCTCGGCGTTCTCCTGCTTGAATTCCTCGCTACCGGAATGGGCGATGGTGCCCAGGTTGCGCTCCAGATCCTCCGCGGTCATGCCGATACCGTTATCGGAAACGGTCAACGTGCGCGCGTCCTTGTCGAACGAAATTCTAATAGCCAGGTCGCTGGAGTCGAGCTTGATATCGGAGTTGGTCAGGCTCTTGAAGTTGAGCTTGTCCACGGCATCCGACGCATTGGAGATCAGCTCGCGAAGGAAGATCTCCTTGTTGGTATAGATCGAGTTGATCATGAGGTCGAGCAGCTTTTTGCTCTCCGTCTTAAACTGGCGCATACGTGAATCCCTCCATAAAGCGGGCGCCCACAAACCTTGCTGAGGCGCCCTATTCATTAACGGAGTCTATACTACCCACATTCGCGCTCATAAAACCTAAGCGACAAAGACTTAGATAATCTCTAAAGCCGCTTTGCCATCCAAAGATGGGGCTGGCCCTCGTCCTCATAATCCACGTCGGAGATCTGGGCGTATCCCATCTTCGCGTACAAGTCGCGCACGTACTCCTGCGCATGCAGCTTGACCAGACGAGCGCCGGCGGCGCGCGCCGCATTATCGCTCGCACGCACTATCTCGCTCGCAAGGCCGCGGCGCCGATACTCGCCCAAAACCGCAACGCGCCCCAACAAGTATGTTTGAGATGCCTCAACGCCCTCATCAAGCTCGCACGCCGGAGACTTGGGCGCCTCGGGCGCTGCCGTGCGCTCCAGCTCCTCGGGAAACACGCGGGAGCAGCCGGCAACTTCGCCATCAACGTAGAGCGTCACATGAATGCACCGGGGATCGTCATCGATCTGATCGAACTCGTTTTCATAGCCCTGCTCGTCCATAAACACGCGCTTGCGCACATCAAATGCCGCATCTCGCGCATCAAAGCGTGGGGTGACTTCCATGCTACACAACTCATCTCAATGCTTCGCATTAGGAAATAGCATCTTACTTAAAATGCTTTCCCCTCAAACTATATTTGCCAACCGCCTCTTTGTAATAGGCATAATGCGATTCTTTATGAGCATCGCTACCGATATAGGTATACATCAGCTCGTCAAACATGCGCTTAGCAGGCTTGCGCTCCTTCCCAAACCTGCCCCCAGCTATGAAATCCGAAGATGCCTGAAGCTTGCACCCCATTTTCATCAGCTTACGAGCAAGATCTATGTCTTCTTGTATAGCTCGATATCTCTCGGGATGCGCGATAATTACCTGATAGCCCCTCCCGTGTAGCTCATAAATGGTGCGCTCATACTCTATAAAATCAAGCTTGTCGGCATGTACTGATAGTTCCAAGAGAAACTCATTCGACCCGTCAAAGCATAACCGATCTGCCCATTCCAACCCCAAGTCCATGAGCTTAGAATGATTCACCTCAAAACCCATCTGCAACGGAAATCCATTCGCATGATCTTTAAGTAATTCAAATGCATCCCACATGGCATCGTAGTCGAAATACGGATCTCGACAATGGGGCGTACAGACGATACTGGTTATGCCCGCACGCTTTGCCGCTTCCAGCATTGACAGGCTTTCATTCAAATCCTTTGCACCGTCATCAACATTGGGCAAAATGTGGCAGTGAACATCTCGCATAGCTCATCCCTTTAGATTCTTTAATTACGGGTGAATCTGCTACCGGTTAGCTGCTTAGCTGCTTGAGCATTCTTGTGGGAATTCGATGCACTGGAGCGCCGCTTAACGGGAACGGGGGCAACGGCGCTCTCGTAATTGTGCGAATTGTACACTCCGTCGCCATCAGAAGTTCGAACTTTCTTACCGCTTTCATTGTAATAAGCGTAATAATACTCGTTTGCCTCAACCTCACAGCAATTCATAACAGATCCGATGATATTAACTTCCGCTTTTCGCAGCTGATCAAAAGCGGCAAGGACCTCATTACGTTTAGTGAAGTTCTCTCGAACCACAAAGATAACACCATCTGTAAGTCTGCCAACTTCAGCAGCGTCTACGAACGTGCCGACTGGAGGAGTATCAAAAATGACATATCGATACTTTGATTCTAGAGTCGAAACGAGTTTTGAAAAGCGATGGGAGGCAATGATGTCAGCTGGATTTGGAATGTTAGGTTCCGAATCCAGGAAATATAAATTTTGGCTAACTTCAACAACTGCCTCATCTACTGTCATTTGTCCGGACAGAACAGAATATACTCCACCCAGAGAGTGCACCCCGATCATTTCCGCCTGACTTCGACGTCTCATGTCACACTCTACCAACAAAACGGTCGCACCGCTCGTGGCAATAGCCTTCGCCAAATTAAGCGCGACCGTAGATTTACCCTCATTCGGCGTCGAAGAAGTTACGGTAAGCGTTCGAATAGGTTTATCAACACTTGCAAATCGAATATTGGCCAGCAGAGTTTTAGCAGCATTTCTTACTGCCAGCTTGCCTGCACCTTTTCTTTTCATTTTAGGCATAAACTATATTTCACCCTTCACTGCAGGAATTCGCCCTATAACGGGAACGCCGAGCAATTCTTCCGCATCTTCAACGCCACGAACGCGAGTATTAAGCATATCCATACATACTATGATAGCAACGGCGGCAAATAGCCCCCCCATGAATGCCACTGCGGTATAAATGAGTCGATTCGGTCCACTGGGCTCTTCCGGGACTTCCGCCCGGTCAATCACATTGATGCTCTCAGCCATCTGAACTTCTTGGGCTACTGACGAGACCTCCTGCGCCATGGCATTGGCAACTCGAGCAACACCATCAGGATCAGCTCCGGTCACAGATAGGGTAATAACACGAGAAGTTGATTCGTTAGCAACGCTCACCTCGTAGTCAGATAGGCTATCAAGAGAGAGGTTACGAGCCGCATTCCTTTTCACTATATCGCTATCAAGAAGGGCAGCCACATCATTGGCAATCATTTGGGACGCAGACAAATCGGTTGAATTAGCAGTCTCGCCACCAGATGAGCGAGTAAGAATGTACATGCTTGTCTGCGCTGTGTACGTATTCTTCATAAAAAGAAAGCTATATCCTCCCATTGCAAGCGCGCATACAATTGGAAGAATCACTACCATCTTTCGATGTTTCTTAATTAATTGTAATAGTTCTAGCAGGGTCATCTCTATTGCCTTTCACCTATATAAGAGAGCAACTCGACTCAATTAGCAACTTCCGCAACATCATCTGTTGTCATGGCGTTTTCCGCAAGAGTTTTATAATCCCGTGGAGCCGCCGAATTGGTGGCCATGCCGAGCCTTTCGTCATTGAGTTGCTTCTCGGGAATCTCCGCGGTCTCGTCTGCCGGATCCAACCCTGCATCAACGCGCTGCATCATAGCGCGCCACTCATCGAACATTGTGCCAACATAACTCACCCCATCGATATTAAGCGTATAACTTGGGCAGGCAGCAGAATAAATAGTAACGTCTTTACCGATATAATTGAGTGCCATTTTAGCTATCTGCGATACAGAGAAATCGGTGGTAACCGCCGCTGCAAGCTGATTGATCAACCCTGGTATCTCTGCTGGAGAAGAAGCTAGCACCTGCTTGATAATCGCTTCTACTATCAGCCGCTGGGCCTGTGCTCGTCCGAAGTCTCCGCCCTGAACGTTGTACCGCTCTCGTGCAAAGGCAAGGGCTTGCTCCCCGTTTAGCTTTTGCTCTCCCGCTTTAAAATCAAGGCCACCATTACCGGCGCTGAAGGATTCCGGGACGTTAACCCATATTCCTCCTAGAGTATCAACTATGTTTTTAAGTTCATCAAAATGAACCTCAGCATAATGGCTGACGTCTACACCGGCAAATTGCGAAACCACTCGAACCGCACCGGCGGCGCCGCCAGAAGCATAAGCAGCATTGATTTTCTGAGTAGACCCATCTATGTTCACCATCGTATCTCGCGGTATTGAAATGAGATCGATAGTATACTGGCGAGGATCAATTCGAACCAGCATCGTTACATCGCTACGGCTTGTCAGCCCCTCATCCCGAGCATCTGATCCGAGAACAAGCATATAGAATGCTTTGCTCTCGTCAGAATCACCAACAACCAAAGCATCTTTAAGCTTCTCAACATCCGCCTCGTTTAGAGAAATTGATTGATCGAGTGAATGAACCCATAATGCAATGGCGGCATAACCTATAGCGCCAATTGATAACATAGCCACAAGCGCAATTATCAGCCCGCGAGAAACACGGCGGCGCTTATGCTTCACACGTCGCAAGCCACCAGCTCCGCCGCCATTGGCATTGGCATTGGCATTGGCATTCTCATGGACCAACTCTTGAAGAGCGCCGTCAACATGCTCAATAGGTAAATTATTATTTGAATTAAAATGCGCAGGCTTGTAAGCTTTATCATTTTTAAAGTCAGCCGCATTGCTTTCTTTATTATTCAAAAGATACCTCCTCAACTGTATATTCAGAGAGTACCAATATACTGAATGCGGTAGCCTGCTGTTAAAAATAGTCACAGTAAAAATAATAGTTATTGCAACCAAATAACCAATTGAAAACCCATTCTACGCCCTATCAATATGAAACACTTCGGGGAACGTAACGGTAATGCACGTGCCCTCACCCAACTCGCTCTCCACATTCAGCTCGGCGTTATGGAACACGGCAGCGTGCTTCACGATAGCAAGCCCCAGACCAGTTCCTCCGCGCGCTTTCGAACGACTCTTATCCACGCGGTAGAAACGCTCGAAAATCTTCTCGCGCTCCTCCTCCGCGATGCCGATGCCCGTATCCGATACGCGAATATAGGGTCGTTCATCGCTATTGAGCCCGCAGGCCAAGAGAACGGAGCCGTCGGCCTTGTTGTAGCGAATCGCGTTGCTCGCCAAGTTGTAGACCAGCTCGTCCAACAGGCGCGGCACGCCCTCGACCACCGCGGGGCAGGAGGAAACGGTCAGCAGTATCCCCTGCTTGGCGGCAACGCCCTCAAGTCTCTGATATACGGAGTCAAGCATGCGGGGCAGGTCCACCGGCTCTCGAGTGCCCAGCACGCTCGCAGCGGCGGCATCGGCACTATGCTCGGCCTCGTCCAAATTAGACAGGGTGAGGATATCGTTAACCAGCGAGGTGAGACGCCCCGCCTCCTTATAGATACGCATGGCGAAATCACGCTGGTCATCCTCACTTGCCACCATGCCGCTGCCAATAAGCTCCGCGTAGCCAGAGATTGCGGTAAGCGGGGTCTTGAGTTCGTGCGTAATATTGGCAGTAAACTCGCGACGCATGCGATCGTTGTCAGCGAGCACGCGCATCTGGCGCTTGAGCTCCTGGCGCTGGTTCTCGATGCGCTCAAGCATGGGCACCATTTCCTGATAGGCATTTTCCATATTGCGCTTGGGATGATCGAGGTCGACCAGCTCCAGCGGGGCGATGATCGCCTTGGCCTCGCGGCTGGCGGCCGCCCATGCAAGCAGCGCCGCAACGGCGCCCAGGCACAAAAGCGGAATGAGGAGGGTGAAAAAGATGGAGATATAACCCTCTTGTCGCTTAGAGAGGCGTATCACGCTGCCGTCATCCAGGCGCACCGCGTTGTACAGCATGGTCTCGCCCATAGTAGAGCTGGAGCGCTCTGATATACCGTCGCCGTCCGCCAACGCCTCGGCGATCTCGGGGCGATCAGCGTGGTTCGCCATGTCGGAGGGGCTCTCGTCGCTATCGTACAACACGGTGCCGTCATCGGCGACCAGCGTGACGCGCGTATCGCCCAGCTCGATTTGGTCGAGGAGAACATGGTCGTCGTTTGCCTGGTTGAGCGCCGCCGCCACCACGTCGGTCTCTTCGCGCAGCTCCTCGTGAGTGGAGTCGGCAAGATTCCCCTGCAGATACAACGTGCCAGCGACGGTGAACACCACGATGACCGCGACGGCCATTATGAACAAGGTTGCGAAAACGCGTTGAGAAAGCGAATGGCGAGTGGTCACAGTCAGCGCCCCGAGCTACTCTGCGCTGTCAGCTAGGCGATAGCCGACGCCGCGCACCGTCTCGATGCAACCGGCGCGCTCGCCCAGCTTCTGACGGAGCGTCTGCACGTGGACATCAACGGTACGCGAACCGCCATCGAAGTCCCATCCCCACACGCTTTGCAGCAGGGCTTCACGGGAAAACACGACGCCCGGCTTGCGCATAAGGTATTCAAGAAGATCGAATTCGCGCAGGGTCAACTTGACCTCCTGCCCGTCGACCACAACCTGACGATGGCTGGGAGATAGCGAGATGCCACCCAGAGTCAGGATGTCGGAGGTCTTCTTGGTCATGCCCCCGCGACGGAGCAACGCACGGCAACGGCTCGTAAGCTCCATCAGCGAGAAGGGCTTGGTGAGGTAATCATCAGCACCGCCGTCCAAAGCCACAACCTTATCGAGCTCCGTGTCCTTTGCGGTCAGCATCATGATGGGAACCGTTGCGGTCTCCGAAGACGAGCGCAAGCGGCGAAGGATCTCGAGGCCGTCAGTGTCCGGCAGCATGATGTCGAGCAGCACGGCATCCGGCACGCGTTTTGCCACCGCCGCCTTGAACTCGCTGTCGCACGAGAACCCTTCCGCCTCGATACCCTGCTGGTGCAGGGCATATAGCGTCAAACCCCTGATGTTGTCATCGTCCTCAACGTAATAGATCATGCCGCTCGCCTCCCGCGGATATCGTGCGGCGCCGCAGACTCATCAAGGCCTCGGCACCCGTCAACTGCCCACACCTGTTATGCGACCAATCATACACCGTGCCGGACGCGCCGATAACAAGGCAGCGTGCATGTCATCAGAAGCGACTCCGCAATCGGTGCGAACTCGGTCGATTAGCCAAAGCGGCCGGTAAGGTAATCCTGAGTCCTGGTATCTCGCGGATTGCGGAACAGCTCACCGGTCTCAGCATGCTCAACCAACTCGCCCAACAGGAAAAACGCCACGGAGTCGGAAATACGAGACGCCTGCTGCATGTTGTGCGTGACAACAACCAGGGTGTAATGCTCTTTAAGCTCCATTGCCAGCTGCTCGATCATAACTGTAGAGATGGGATCGAGAGCAGAGGTGGGCTCGTCCATAAGCAGGACCTCGGGCTTGACGGCGAGAGCGCGGGCGATGCACAGGCGCTGCTGCTGGCCGCCGGAAAGACCGAGTCCGGAGCTCTTGAGCTTATCCTTTACCTCGTCCCACAGCGCCGCGCGGCGCAGAGACTCCTCGACCAAGCCATCGAGCTCATCGCGATCCTTGATGCCAAGACCGCGAGGACCGTAGGCAACGTTATCGTAGATGCTCATGGGGAACGGATTGGGGCGCTGGAAAACCATACCCACGCGCTGACGCAGGCGGGTTACGTTGTAGTCCGCGTAGACGTCCGCACCGTCCAGCGTGATGGAGCCCTCGATACGGCAATCCTTAACGCTATCGTTCATTCGGTTGAAGCAGCGCAGCAGCGTGGACTTGCCGCAGCCGGACGGACCGATAAACGACGTTATCTCACGATCGCGAATGGCTATATTGACGTCTTTAAGCGCATGGTGGTCGCCGTAGAACAGGTCCAGATGCTCCACGCCCAGGCGTACATCATGCTGAGGTTCGGGCGCCTTATCCGCATATACCGGAGACGCCACGGACTCCCCCATCTCAAACGCACGCGCCGACGCGACCGCGTCCGTCCACTCCCGCTCGTTGTTTCCCACTCGCTACCTCCTCATGAGCCTATTAGCTCATCAGATGGTACGTGGCGCACTTCATGCAGGTGAAAGGCAATTGTTAGGGCATTGTAATGTCAACGAGAAAAGGGCCCGAAGGCCCCTTGCGTCTCGGGCAGAGGTGAACAAGAAGGCTGCGCGATGCCTGAAACCCACCCGACTCGCAAGCCGTGTCAGCCAAGCTTGCGGGCGCGCACGCCCGCGACAGGTTCTCCTCGTCCACATCCACCTACGGCCACCTTGGAACTATTAGTCGGAATAGCCCGGTTAGCCTCGCGTGTATTGTCTCATTCCGGGAGCGTAATAGTAAAGACCGTATGCTCGGGAGTCGATATGCACTCAATAGCTCCACCATGGGCGTTTACGATTTCCTTCGCAATAGCCAAACCAAGGCCGGCACCGCCGCGATTTGTCGCACGCGCGGCATCCAAGCGGTAGAACTTCTCAAAAATCACCTTGAGCTTGGGCGCGGGAATGGGGTCTCCCTGATTCTCAAAGCGTATGCGCACGCAGGCGGCGCCCGTCGCCGAATCTTGCTCCCGGTCCGCGCTCACCCGGATGGTCGAGCCCTCATAGCTATAAGCTATGGCGTTCTTCATGATGTTATTGAATACACGCGCCATCTTGTCGCCATCGACCAACACGGTAAGCCCGGGCTCGACCTCAATAGAGGCGTCTTTTCGCTGGTCGGACAAGATGGGGTAGAACTCGTCCGCCACCTGGGCAAGCATGAGGCCCAGATCGACGTAGCCGCGCGTAAGAACAATATCGTGGAAATCGAAACGGGTGATGTCGAAGAACTCCTCGATAAGGGCATCCAAGCGATGCGCCTTGTCCAGCGCAACCCCCGTAAAACGCACGCGCTGCTCCACGGGCAGATCGGGCGCCTCCTGCAGCAGCGACAAATAGCCCACCACACTTGCCAACGGAGTCTTGAGGTCATGGGCCAGATAGGTAACCAGGTCGTCCTTGCGACGCGCTTCATCGGTCAGCGCCTGGGCGCTTTGGCGCTCGCGCTCGCGGACCCGGTTGATAGCGCCCTCGACCTCCAGATAGTCGCCATCCAAGTTATCCCAACTGTCACGGTGGTCCACCAGGCGATCGACCATGTGCCGAGCGATGGCGCGGTCCGCATCCTCGCGACCGCGGTCGCGCCCAAAGTTAAACATGGCCCGTCCGGCAAAAAAGCTGCCGCAGATGGCAAGAGCCAAAAAGAAGCCGCAGAACATGAAGAAGTACTCGATATTGAGGAACAGCGGACCGGCCGCCCGCGTCACAAAGGAACCTATGAACAGCATGGACAGCCAGGCGATGCCGCCCATGGTAACGGTGCGGCGGACGTTGACAAAGCGCTCGATGAGCATGTACCCCACCACAAACGCCACCATCGCGATAAGGATGTTCTCAAGGCCGAGCAACTCGATAAGCAGCAGGCCAAGCACCACGCAAGAGACGATGCGGCTCTCGAACACGCGGCGTACTTTCTGGATGGCATCGTCCACCCGCTGGTCAACGCCGTCCCCCGCCCACGCGAAGTCCTGGGGCGGAGCCGCCGGCACCTGAGACTGCGCGGAGCCCGCGGCAAAAGATGGATTGGAGGCAGGTGTAGATGCCGTGGTTGCGTCGGCGCCAGCTTGACCGGGCGTGTTGGGACCGGGCGCATCCGGATCATTCGGACGACCCGTTATGGGATTGATGGGCGCGCAGTCCCCGTGCTTTTTAGCCATGGGATACCCCTATAGACATGGGAGCGCCGATGTGACGGGCACTCGGGCGTTTAATCTTGGTATCGAGTATATTGAGCGCTCGCGTCCATGTGTACAAAAGACTTGCTTAAGCTCGCGGTGCGCACATAGCTAATCTAGCAACCACTTCCACGCGGGAACAATGTGAACGACTCCGCCCTCAAACGCGACCTCGTCCTCCTCGTCCATAGTAACGATCCAACCCTCGGGTACACCTAGCGAGCGCATGCCCGCCTGCAGGCCCAAGATTTCGCGCGCACGGGTCTTTTCATTTGACATGTCCCATGTCACCTGGACAAGCTGATACGCCTCGCCCATAAGAGGGTCGCCGACCACAAAGTCGATTTCATGGCGTATCGCGCCGGACTCAGTTACCAGCAGCCGCGAAAGGGAGCCATGCCTGGGGCTCACGTTAACCCTTTTCATCTTATTAAAGACGGCGGTCTCCAATCGCTGCGCCTCATCCCTGCTTGCTGAAGGCGAAAACGCCATAAGCATTCCCGGGTCGATGGCGTACACCTTTGAGGCCGATCGCGTATTGTCCGCAAGCGAACGCGAAAACTCGTTGAGCTCGAACACCAGATAAGCTTCCTGATAATACGAGAGTAAATTAGAGAGCGTCGCCCTAGACGTCGACACGCCGGCGCTCTTAAACTGCGCCGCAAGTTTATTGATCGACAGCTCTCTGCCAGATGAGGCAAGGCACCGAGTTAGAAACCGAGAGGCCACCACCTGGTTTCGAACTCCATAACGTTCTACAACGTCCATGTTGACCGTGCGGTAGGCATATTCTTGCAACAGAGAAATTCTATCTGCCGGAGAAAGTTTTTGCGCGGCAATGAACCCTCCTCGCTCAAGGTACTCGGGCAAGAGGTTTCGCAACTGGGCGGACAACGTGCTGCCAAACACAATGGACGCGCCGGCGCCCGTGCCTTTTGCCCGTACGCCGCGAAAACGCGCATATTCCCCAAAGCTCATGGGGTACAGCTCGCGAGTTAGCGAACGTCCTCGAAACTCGCTTGCCAAGCCCGTTGACAACATTTTGGACGAGGAACCGGTAACGTACATTGTCGCTTTTTGCGTATCGATAACGCGGCGCAAGAAAGCTCCCCATTCGGGCACTTCTTGGATCTCATCAAAGAATAGGAACGCGCCCTCTGTTTTCGCTTGCGGACGCATGGCATAAAACGTGTCGAGAACCTTCGACAGGAGCTGCGAATCATATGGCCTGAGGCGTTCGTCCTCAAAGTTGAAGTAGAGGATATTGTCGAAACTGTATCCCGCCTGAACAATGCGATGCATTTCCTGATAGAGACGATATGTCTTTCCGCAACGGCGAACGCCCGCGACCACAATCGCAAGATTGCCACGTGCAGGAGGCTGCACGGCACCCAGGTCAAGGTCCCGCTCAAACACCTCGGGAATGCCTGTGTCGAAGAAATCCTGGATCTTCTCAGCAATTATCGAGTTCATGAGACGTCCAATCTTGCCACGCTACGTTGCAAGATAATGGTAAATCTTGCCACGCTACGTTGCAAGATTTGTATACATCTTGCAATCCTACGTTGCAAGGTTTGGTGCAATCCATGATGCAATACTACGCGCGATTGCTTGCTATATAGTCTTTTACCTGCAGTTTTTCTATCCCTCGATGGTATAGCCAACGCCCCAGATATTCTTAATGAAACGCGGGTTCTGCGCGTCGTCGCCGATCTTCTCGCGCAGATGGCGGATATGCACCATCACCGTGTTGTTGGACGAGGACATGAATTCCTCGCCCCACACCGCTTGGAACAAGTCCGCGACCGGCACCACGCGCCCGCGGTTCTCGGCCAAATACAGCAAGATGGAATACTCGAGCGGCGTTAGGCGCACCGGTTTCTCGTCCACCATCACGCTACGCGAATCACGGTTGATGACAAGTCCGTTAAAGCCGATCTCAGAGGCCTCTTCCTCTGCCTGGCCGCGGGCTCCGTACTTGGTGTAGCGACGAAGCTGCGCCTTGACGCGGGCGACCAGCTCAAGCGGGCGGAAGGGCTTGACCACGTAATCGTCCGCACCCAGCGAGAGGCCCTCGATCTTGTCAGTCTGCGAGTCTCGCGCGGTCAGCATGATGACGGGATACGTATGGTTGTTGCGGATGGTGCGCAGCAGCTCGAAGCCGTCGACGTCCGGCAGCATGATATCCAGCACCGCCAGGTCGAACTCGTTTGTCAGGATCTCTCGCGCCGCATCCGCTCCCGTGTAGGCAAGCGTTACCTGGTAGCCCTCGTTCTTTAAATAGATTCCAACCAGGTCGGTAATGGTCTTCTCGTCATCGACAACAAGGATATGCGCGTCCATGCGACCTCCCCTTTGGGCTATCCGTCTGGCGCCAACGCGACCCCCGATTAATCGCATGGCAGCAGGTATACTCATCTTTAGCCAGTCTACACTCATTTGCGCGCGGCGTCGCAACCGCACCGCCGGGTCACATTCTTTTAAGGTGGAAACCATGCTCAAACACAGACAACCGCCGCATCGCCCCCGTAAGTTCCGCATTCGCGCCCTTGCCTCCGCTGCAACCCTTGCGCTTGTGGGAGCACTGACGGCGCCGTCTGCCTATGCGGACGTCCGCGACACGGATATCATCTGCGGCGCATCCTATGCGGAGCAAGCGCGCGCAGCGGAAGATCAGCCCGATATTGTTGCCGCCGCCGCGATTGTTGTTGGCCAGGACGGAACAGCCTATTTTGAGCGCGATGCCGACGCGGAGGTAAAGATCGCCTCGCTCACCAAGGTCATGACGGCCATCATCGCGCTTGAAAATGCCCAACCTGATGACACCATAACGGTAGACCAACGTGCGGCCACCGTTGGCCAGTCGACCGCCGACCTTAAAGAGGGCGACAAGCTCCCCCTCTCCGAGGCGCTCAAGGGCCTTATGATGCCATCTGGCAATGACGCCGCCATGGCGATCGCAGCGTCCGTGGGAGCGCTCATCGACCCGCAAAGCGATAACCCCTACCAGACCTTTATCGACGCCATGAACACCAAGGCGGCGGAGCTTGGCATGGACCACACGGTCTTCGCAAACCCCCATGGCCTGGACTTCGATGGCTGGGAGGGCGATTTCCACTCGACCGCGCGCGATGTGGCAACCATGTTTGCCCACGCGATGAAAAACGAGGCGTTCCGCTCGATTGTAGCGGACACCGACAACCACATCACCGTCACCAGCGCGGACGGAAGCGAGCGCGCTATAGAGCTTAAGCAGCGCAACGAGATATTGGGGCAGGATGGCAACATTGGCGGCAAGACCGGCGGCACCTACATCGCCCTTTCCAATTTTGTCGGCGCGTTCAACCGAGAGGCGGGCGGCGAGATCTACACCGTTGTGCTGGGCAGCGAGACCAGCGACACCCGCTGGAACGACACCCGCACCCTGGCAAACTGGTACTACGACCACGTGGTTAACTACCCCGTTGCCAGCAGCCGCACGCAAGCCGTAACCGCCGAGGGCACGCCGCTGGTGGGCCGTGCCGCCCATGACGACTGGACGGACAAGACCGTCGACGTCACGCTTGCAGACCCCGAGCAGGCGGTCTCGCTGTTCAGCTTGGCAGGCGATGTGGAAGCAGCGCTCGACATCGACCGGGTACAGGGCGACGTAAAGCGCGGCGACACCGTGGGCGAGCTGGTGCTGAGCCAGCAGGGCCGCGAGGTTGCGCGCGCCGAGCTTGTCGCCGCCGAGAACCAATCTGCACCCCAAGGCATCGACTGGCTTATGGTCCAGCTCGACCGTTTGACACGAACCGTTTTGGGCGAGGACGCCACGGCTCAAAACCAGAAGCTTATAGAACCCGTCGACCCGCAGGATCTTGACGCCGCTGGCGCAACGTCGTCTAGGTAAGCAGGACCTCCCCCGCCCTCAAGCACCGACGCCGCGCCGCCAACATGCAGGTTTTCAACATTGGACCGCATCTTATTCTCCCTTCAAGCATCCTTTCGCACACGGGGCGAAAGGGCGCGCGCTCGAACAGCAGAATCGACAATAACAATAGGTAGGAGAAGGGCCCGGACAGAGCCGCGCACGGCATGTCTGTCCATGCCCTGACTTCTATTACGGGTATTTGATTTTCCGCCCGATCAGGTGGCACGTTTCCTGACAAAGGCGATACGGGCTCCCAACCATACGGCTTCGCATCCTAACGCGCCCAAGACAATTATGGGCGAGATGTGGACAAGGAGCCTATAGCAGCTCCGCGATCGAATCAACCAGCACATCGCACTCGGTTTGAGCGTAACCAAAACGGTCATCGCGCTTGCCCACCACGTAGATGCCCGCTCGATGCGCGGCGGTCATGCCCGCATCCGAGTCCTCGATAGCAAAGCAGTCACGGGCATCGACGCCGAGTTCCTCCAGCACATGGAGGTAGATTTCCGGATTGGGCTTGCTCTCCTCGAACTCCTCTCCCGATACCACGCACTCGAACGCGTCCTCGAGTCGGCATGCCCTAAGAACGTTGCGGATATCCGCAAGCGAAGAGGACGATGCCAAGGCGCATGGCACCCCGCGCGACTTCAGGGAATCCAGCAGCTCCCGCACGCCCTGGTTGATGATCGACGCATAGTCGATGCGATTTCTCGCGTAGAACTCGTCCAAAAGCGCATCGATCTCTTGGTCCGTCGCCTGCTTGCCCGTTCCGTCTCGCCACCATTGCCTCAACAGGCGCTGATAGGTATCGCTCGCCGCTCCGGCAAGCACGTTCACCTCATCCATGCCAATGTCAACGCCCTGCTCCCTAAAAAACATCAGGACGTGCTCGCGATAAACGGGCTCGGTATCCACCACGACGCCGTCCATATCGAAAACCGCCGCTTTGAAACGCGAGATATCGACCATGTTCATCCTCCTTTTTAGCGATTCGCCCCCCCCAATGAAGCCCGAGCCGCCCGTAGGGCACCATATGAAAAAATGAGGCGACGAGCCCGTTGCGGACCGTCGCCTCACGTCTGGGGGGCTATATACAGCGAATTGGGCAATAGCTCGAAGAGCGATTGCGGGCGACTGTCTTAGGCCAAGAAGCCAAAGTAGGCGCCGACGACTCCCAAGACCATGGTGCCCACGATGAGGATCGAGGGGTTGACCTTCTTGGAGAGCAGCCAATAGTACAGGCCGAACGCGCCGAGGCCGAGAATACCGGGCATGATGCCGTCGAGAATGCTCTGCAGGGTCGCGGCGTCCTCGCCGCCGCCCAGCGGAATGGGCATGGTGGCCCAGAACATGCTGACCGTCATGGAGCCGATGACCATCGCGCCGATGATGCCGATTCCCTTCATGACCTTCTCCATGAGGCCGGACTTAGTGGCCTGCTCGAGGAAGTTCACGCCCAGGTTATAACCCTTCTGAATGCCCCAAATGCGCAGCCAGAAGCCCGGGATGTTGTAGATGGCCAAAAACGCGATGGGACCGAGCCAGCTGCCCGCCTGGCACAAGGAGATGCCGATGCCGGCAGCGAGCACGCGCAGGGTGGACAGGAAGATGGCGTCGCCGATGCCGGAGAGCGGGCCCATAAGGGCAGCCTTAACCTCGTTGACGGACTCGGGATCCGCCTCGCCGCGGGCGATGCGCTCTTCCATGGACAACGCGATGCCGCCCACGAACGGAGCAAACTGCACCGTGATGTTGAAGAAGGCGAGATGGCGAACGAGCGCCTGGCGATAGCCTTCCGGGTTATCGTGGTAGATCTTCTTGAGCATCTTGGCCAGCATCAAGCAGAACGCGATGTTCATCTGCTTGTAGTAGGTCCAGGAGAACTCCATGCCCAACGAACCGATGTTCAAGGAGGTCTTGATAAGGTCGGACTTGGTGATCTTGTACTGATCGTCCGTTGCGGGAGCGGCCTTGACCGCGGTCTCATTAGAAGTCATCGTCGTCATCCCCTTCTGCGGCAAGCGCGGGCTCAGCGGCTCCACCCATCTTCAGCAGGTCGAACTTCTCGATGGCGATGATAATCGCCAGGATAGCCACGCCAAGGACGGGAATACCGGCGTAGGAGGTAATCAAGAAGCCCAAGAAGAAGTAGGGCATAACCTGCTTGGTGAGCACCAAACGGCCGAGCATCGCGAAACCCATGGCGGGAAGGATGTTGGCAGCGATGCCGAATCCGTCGATGGCAAACTGCGGGATCATGTCCAGCAGGCCCTTCACGGCGTCAACACCCAGGTAAAACGCAGTAGAGCACAGGATGAAGTACAGGACGCAGCCGAGCGCGTTGCCAAGCAGGAAGTGGATGGCGTAGATACCCTTGACGTTGCCCTGGGCGGCGAACTTATCCGCCATGTCGACGAAGAACGGGTCGATGACGCGCATGATGTTCTTGAGCGACAGGGTGAGAACCGCGATGGGCATCGCCAGGGCGATGGCGGCCTCGGTACTCTCACCGAGAGAAATCGCGAAGGCGCAGGCAAGCACGCCGCCGACGGTCTCGTTGGGCGGTACATAGGCGCCGATCGAGATGGAGCCCATGAAGAGCAGCTCGAGGCTCGCGCCGATGGCAAGACCGGTCTGAAGATCGCCCAGAACCAGGCCCACCAACGGGCAGAGAACGATGGGTCGGAATGCATAGAGCGTACCCAGCTGCCAGTCGAATGCGCCAAAAGCGGCGATTAGACCGATGAGGATGGATTGCACGAGCATGTCTCCTCCAATCTACGGTGATGATGAGGACTGTGTGTTAGATGAAAAGATGCGATATCTACAGGAACGTCTTGGCATCGATCTTGGTGTCGTCCGCGAGGGGACGGACCTCGACCTCGATGCCCTTGTCGACAAGCTCGCGCAGCATCTCGAACTCCTCGGGCTCCAGGAATACCTGGCGCGCGACCTCCTTGGTGGTGGGGCTCGCCTTGGTGTTGCCCAGGTTGATGCTCTTGATCTGCGGGCATCCCTCGACCAGCTGCTTCGCCTCGGCAATGGTCTGGACGCTGATAATCATGCGGTATTTGTCGGTAACGCCGCTGTTGATCGCCTCGATCGCATGCTCCATGTCCTTGATGACCAGCTTGCATCCCGCAGGCTTGCCCAGCTTGAGCGTGGTCTTCCAAACCGGGTCGTTCGCGATCTTATCGCCAACGCAGAACACGCAATCGGAGTGCAGGCCCTGCACCCAGGAAACGGCAACCTGACCGTGGAGCAGTCGATGGTCGACACGAAGTAGCAGAATCATTTTTCCCCCAAACGTTTCGTTTGTTTGTCGCTTGTTCTAACCGGATCGATTAGAACTCCTCCTCGTCGTCTTCGTCGCTAAGGAGGTCGTTGCAGAAGGTGACCCGCGTCTCGTCAGCGGTAACGATGCCCCTGATGAGCTGGGCGGTATCGCCGCCTTCCGGCATGAACAGGAGCTGAAGGAGCAGGGGCAGGTTGGTGTTGGTGATAAGGAACACGCCGCAGGTCCGCTGGATGAGCTTCAGGCACTCGTTGTTCACGCTTCCGCCCAAGATGTCCGTGCAGATGATGAGCTCGTCGCCCTCCGGCAGGGCTTCTACGCGAGATGCCAGCAAGGCCTCTGCATCGTCGTTGCCGTCGACGTACAGGCACAGCACCTCAACGTTCTCGTGTTCGCCCGAAAGCAGCTCGATGCACTCGCTGATGCCCTGGGCAAAATGGGTGTGGGTCGCAATAAGAAAGCGTCTCATGGTTTCACCTCCTTGGACGAAGGTCGAGGGTTCAAACTCGCACCGCACGCGGGTCGCGAGCGCTTACGCGACACGCGACCGGTGCGTTCTCGTCGACCTACTAGTAATCGAACTGGTGATAGTAGCGACGATACTTGAGGTTGTGCTTGGTGACCATCTCGTAGTGACGGGACAGGCGGTCGGTAATGCACACGGTGAGGATCCAAGGCGATACGATGACGCGGAAATCGGGGTCGAGACCGGGGATGGCGAACTCGGCGGTGTCGAAGATCACGTAGTCCTCGTCGCCGGTCACGCCGGAGCGCAGGAACGCCTCGACGCGGTTATCGAGCTCGCGGCACTCGTCCTCGCCCTTGAACAGGAACACGGGGACGCCGGGCTCGAGAAGCTCCAGGGTGCCGTGGAAGAAGTCGTGGCTGGTGATGTAGCGCGTGCGCTTCCACTGCATCTCCTCGAGGATGCACATGGAGTACAGGATGGTCTCGCCCCACAGCGCACCGGAACCGATGAACATGGTGTAGGGGGCCAGGGCGTACTTCTTGGCGAGCTCCTCGGCGCGGGGCTCGAAGCGCTTGCGGATATCGAGCATGTCCGCCCAGATGTTCTTGGTCTGCTCCAGGAACAGCTCCCACTTGGGGAAGCAGCCACGCAGGTTGAGCAGGCGCAGGCCGAAGCAGTCGGCGAGGTAGTAGCCCTTCTCGCAACCGCCGGCGCCGTGATCGGAAGCCATCTTGACGCAGCTCTCGGCGCCGACGACCTTGCCGATGGGGCCCTCCGGATCGGTCATGGCGAAGACGCGGATGCCCGTCTCCTTCATCTTCTTGCAGGCCTCGAGCACCTCGGGGGTGGTGCCGGACTCGGAGGCGGTGAGGACCACGGACCTCTCGGTCATGCGCTTGTGGCCCATGACGTTCCACTCGGCGGCGTGGATGAGGTAGACCTCGAGGTCCTTGTCGCCGAACTTGTTCATGAGGTACTCGAGCTGCATCATCTCGTCCCAGGTGCCGCCGACGCCCATGAGGAACACGGCGTCGTAGCCCTCCTCGTGCACCTTGTCGGCGAGCGCCGCCATCTTCTGGCCGGTCTCGTACAGGGCGGCGCCATCCTCCAGATAGCCCTCCTGGTCGAAGTTCATGATTTCAATCTTCTCAGTTACTGCCATGGCCGTTCCTCTCTCCCTTGAAGGATATAGCTATGAGATGCGGGCAAGCCGCTTGTCTCCCTTGTCATGTGTCCCATATAGCGCTGCGCGGCATCGTCGCCGCGCCGCTTGCTTGCTGGCGCTATTGCCCGTACTGGTCCTTGGCGCGCTCCTCCAGCGCATGGATCGAATCCTCGTAACCATCCGCCTTGGTTCCAATGGTGTCGCGCAGGGCGCGCACATAGGGGTGCATCTCCCAGCGCTCGAGCTCTTCCGTTTTCTGAGCAGCCAGATATTGGAATGCGACCAAATTGGGAATCGCGCACATCAGTGGGTTGGTCGGTGCGGGAATCGCCAACTCCCCTTCAATGCCCCGCGGATGAGCCGTGATGAAGAAGGCGCCCTTGGTAACCGTGCGGAACTGGGCGTGGAGGTTCGCCAAGCGCTCCGACCCCCTGGGGTCATCCAACATGAACAGCAAGCTGTCAGGCGTCAGCTGCATCTGGGGACCATGGACGAATTCCTCGCCCTCAGAGTGCATGGCCGCTATCTTGATGCACTCGTTTAACTTGAGAGCGCCTTCTTCCGCAACACCATAGTTGGGGCCGTTACCCACAACGCATGCGGGAACTCGGCGGGAAAGGGTCAGTTTCTCCTCATCCATCCATTCCTCGCACGCGCGGAGCGCGGCGGCGTGGGCGTCGAACGCGGACTCGAAGCACCTTAGCTCGCGATCCACGCGTTCGCCGCTTATACGGCCGATGGCATGGGAGGCATACAGGGCGAACAACATGAGAAACTCGACCAGCGTCTGGACGCCCATGGTCACGAAATCAACCGACTCAACCCCGACTCCGTAATCGACCACCACGTCGGCATGGTCCCTGATGGGAGCCGAGGGGTTTCCGGTGATCGCGATGGACTGGACGCCTTCGCCGCACCCTCCCCCTCGAATGAAGTCGAGGGCCGCGATGCTGTTGGTAGAGAACCCGCTCTGGGAGATCACCATAGTGAAGGCGTCTCGCGGAAACACGTGCTCGCGATCGATAAACGCCTCAGGGGTCACCACTGCGACCTGCATGCCCAGGATATCCTGCATGTAATCGCGAGCGCAATCAGCGGAGTGGCGAGACGAGCCCGATGCGACGATGCGGACGGCGGCGGAAGCCGACGCCGTAAACGCCTTGACCAACGGGTCGGTGAGCTCGACGGCACGAGCCAGGTTCTCGCGCAGACGGCTGTTGGCCATTACGACGTAGTCAAGCATCTTCATGTTTTCCGCTCCCCGCTTCCCATCCAACTGGTCATCCGATCGATTTAATAGCTATATAGGCTGTAAGTAATTAAAACCACTTACAGCTATACAAGATAGCTATTTATTGATACCAGTTGACGAGAACGCAGATATTCAAGGTGAACGGTCGAAGTTTAACGGTAAGCGTAAATGTGCCTGTTACCTCTAGAATCTATAGGTAAACCCGCTGCGGGCGCCGCAGCTGACAGATCTTGCATACTCTATGACCAATCCATCTTGATCAACCGTAAGGCACTCCAGCACCAGAGCGGGAGTATCGACCTCGACATGGAGCAGGCGGGCATCATGTGCGTCCAGTTGAGCCAGGCCAAGCTTCTGATGGGCCTCCCTGACGGGATGGCCCAGCATACGATATGTCTCATACAAGCTGAACGCGGTGATATCGACAGTGTCTATAGATGGAAACAGCGGCATGGGGATGAGCGCCGTCTCGATCGTCGTGGGAACGCCGTCGACGCTATTAAGCCTTCGGACGGAATAGAGCAGGTCTTCCGGCTCTATGTCGAAGATCGTCGCGTAGTACTCCCCTGCCACCCGTTTCGATTTTGCCAGGATGCGAACGGATGGCTCGAAGCCCCTGAGCCTCATGGATTCGCGAAATCCCGACGCAAGGCCGCCTTGGCCAGCCATATCGCCCAGCCCTCCGGAAACGTACGCGCCTTTGCCCTGGATACGACGAACAAGCCCGCGTTCAACCATGTCATCAAGAGCCGCGCGAACGGTAAGGCGCGTGGTCCCGTACTGTCGAGCGAGCTCGTTTTCCGATGGCAAGGCAGTTCCCACGGGAAACTCGCCAGACCCTATTCTCGATGCGATATCCTTGCGCACGCGAAGATATAGCGGCGTGCTTTTTTGGAACGCCGCGCCCGCAGCTACGACCTCAGCCATTTTTGCACCTTCTCGTTCGCAACGCCGTTGCCGGTATCGTCATTTGCATACTGGAAATGATTCGCAAGGGTGACAGATCGGCAATACTCTATCGTCCTGTGATTCTCGTCCTGGTTAAAACACTGTTCAAAAAACGCCGGTGTCCCACGATCGACCTCCAAGAGCCTCGCTTCGCGCTCGTCCACCCTGGTAATTGAAATGCGCTGCATTCCCCCCGTTATACGGATGCCGTACGCGCCCTTCATCACATGCAAAAGGCTCTCGGTATCAAAGTCATGGTCGGCGATCCCGGGGCAATGCCTCATATCGATATAGGAGGTTTGGATAGCTATGGGCACCCCGTCCGCCAAGCGAACGCGTTCAATGACGTAAATGGGGGAATCCGGCGCAATGCCCATCTTCTCCGCAATGAGATCGTCGGCACGCGACTCCCGCGCATGAAGGGTTCGCGATCCGGCAACACGTCCCGTCGCCTCAACAATATCGGTGAAGCTGCCAGACTCTTGGAAGACCTGTGTTGGTTTAGACCTGCGGAGATACGTTCCAGACCCATGCCTGCTCTCAAGGATCCCCTGCGAAATAAGCTGCTTTATGGCGCTTCTCAGCGCAGTGCGAGACACCCCAAGGCGCTCGCACAGGGCACGCTCTCCGGGAAGCTTGTCGCCAGCCTCAAACGAGCCCGCAAACGCGAGGCCCAAAATACCTTCAAGTGCCTTCTCTTTTGGCGGGATGGGATGGTTCTGCGCCACAGACGGCTCCGCGCCGCTCATGATCGAGCCGCCCGCATGCCCGCTTCATCCCTCATAGCAAGAAACGCATCGCGCATATCCCTGCCATACTGAAGCAGATGCTTATACGTTGCCGATGTTTTTCGAACGGGACGAGTGATGACGGGAATTACCAGCTGCGCCTCGCCTTGCTCTGCAGCCGCGGACCGAGCCCGTATCACCAAAGACACACCCGCGCACATGCCCTCGTTCGCACCGGCGCTCGCGCGGGAAACGCGAGCGGGGTTGGCAAGGATCTGCTCAAAGAGCTCCTTCTTGTTCTGCTCCGCTTTAACGTCGATGGACCCATCTTCCACAAGAAGACAGTCGATAACATCAGCGTAGTCAAATAAAGCGGGCTCGGCGCCACGGTACACCACCGCCCATCGCCTATTTTGGGAATCTTGGAAGATGCTTGGCAGCAGCGACAGCGCCGGTCCCTCAAAAATGGTATTGGTAACGGTGAAATCCGTAGAGCCAAAAAGGTCCTGCGGGTCCTTGCGCTTGAACATAGCGAACACTCCCATCGAATACAGCAGCCAGATGGCACTATATAAGCGTTTAGAATATAGTACCACTTTGACACGCTTCCAATCACTCGGCGGACGATCGCCCATCCTTTGGAATGAAAAAGACGTACCCGATGCTACTTGCGGCGGCGCTTGCGCTTCTTTGCCGCCTTGGCTTGCGCCTTCTCCTGCTTTGCCTGGGCAATCTCACGAGCCACGGCGTACTTCTCTTCATTACGCTGGGCTGTAATCTTTTTTGCCTGGCTGCGCGAGACAAACCACACAACCACCGCCGCCACAAAGAGCAGCGAGCACGCCCAGCGTCCACCGTAGAACAACATCTGGTTGCCCAGTTTGGATCCCATGCTCGACGCAAGGTAGGACAACACGGCGCCGACAAGCAAAACGGGAAACACCTTGGTCAGCGGCAGGGAGAAATGAATGTCGTTATCAACCGCCTTGCCGCCAATCGCCGCGTTGCGACGTTCGCGAAGAACCTCGGCGGAGGTGGGCTCGCGCTCTTCGTCCCGCGTTTCATCGACTTGAGCGTTGGTATCGTTCATTTAATTCTGCCTTCCAAAGAGCTTGAGGGAATTGCGCCAGACAGCATACGCGATTTGCGCCGGATCCTCACCCGTCACGCTTGAACGGTAACCCGTCAGCGCCTCGACGGTCCAGGGAATCATAGCGGGTTCGCATTCAAGTCCGCGAATGGGCTCGGGAGCCATATACGGGCAGTCGGTCTCAAACAACAGCAGATCAAGCGGACATGCCGCGAAAGCCTCTCGAACCTCATCGTTGCGCTTAAAAGTGGCGGCGCCGCCAAAAGCGATATGGCACCCAAGGTCGCAGAAGCGCTCCATAGTTGCACGGTCCTCGCCAAAGCAATGCAGTACGCAACCGGCAGCCGGCACGCCAACCCGCTTGAGCACGCTATAGGCGTCTAGATGAGACGAGCGCTCAACATCGTCCGCTTCATGCCTTAGATGCAGCTCGACGGGCAGGTTGCGCTCGACGGCAAGGCTAAGCTGACGGGCCATAACATCCATTTGCATCTGATGCGGCGCCGCCTCGATATTGTCCTCCGCGTCAAAATGATAATCCAAGCCGATCTCGCCCACGCCGGAGCATAAGGGGCTATCGAGCGCTTCGAGCACCTGGGCATGGACATCGTCTGTATACTCGGGCGCGCCATAAGGATGCACGCCCGCAAGGAAAGAAATGCGCGATAGCAGCGCCCGCGGATTGGAATCCCATGCATCCGCACAGGGTCCAATCAGCTCGCCAGCGGGCTCCAACGGAGCCACACCGGCGGCAAGGGCCTGGTCAAGCAGGTCTTTCGCCTGATCGATCCAGCCAACCAGCTGCTCGTGATACGTAGCGGCATCGCGATGGTCCGCCAGCGGATCCCAGATGGTAGTCATCTGCCGCACGCCAGCAAGCGCGGCCCGGGCGATAGCCTCGGCCGGATCTTTATCCCAAAAACTCATAAGGTGCGCATGAGTATCCGCGATGGGAGCCAGCGGCGCCGGAACCGCGAATTCCTTTTTCTTTTTTGCAAACACTAGCGAAAAACGAGGGTCGGTCTGCATGGCGGCTCACCCCTAACCCTGCTGCGCCAGCGCGGCGGCCAGGCGAATAAAGTCGCTTGTGCTCAGGGCCTCCGCACGCGTGGTGGGCGCAATGTCGCAGGCTCCAAAAGCCTTGTCCAGCTTCTGCTTCTCAAAGCCCGAGGAAGACATGGAGTTGCGGATGGTCTTGCGGCGCTGGGCAAACGCCGCCTCCGTCACGCGTGCAACATCGTCGCGCGTACAGCCCTCGCCCTCGGCCCATGCCATGAGGTCGAACACCTCGTCCCCACTAGTCCGCCTGTCGATGCGCACCACGGCAGAGTCAACGTGCGGAGCGGGCATAAAGCAACGCGGCGGCACCTCGAAGCGACCCGTAACGCGTCCATAGAGGCCCAGTTTTGCCGTGTAAGCGCCAAACGCCTTGGTGCCCGGCTGCGCGGCGATACGGTCGGCAACCTCTTTTTGCACCATGACAACCGCGGCGTTAAGGCCGGGCATGGTCTGGAAGAACGAAAGGATGATGGTTGCAGCCACGTTGTATGGTAGGTTAGCAACCAAAATGCTGGGCTCACCGCCGGATGCCTCGGCAATCCGCTCCGGCGCAACCTTGAGCGCGTCGCCCATGATGAACGAGAAGTTAGGATTGAGGGCGGCGTGCGCGCTCAGCACGGGCTCGAGCTCGGGATCCATCTCGATAGACGTGACATGGCCGGCATCTTGCAGCAGGGCGAGCGTCAACGTGCCAATGCCCGGGCCAACCTCTAGCACCAGCTGGTCGCTCGATAGGCTTGCAAGGGCGCAGATGCGCTCGATCACATGGTTGTCGATAAGGAAGTTCTGGCCCAGACGGTGCTTGGTGGCAAGTCCGTAGGTCTCCAGCAGCGCACGGGTTGCGGAAGGATTCGCCAGCGGCGACGTGGTCATTGCTCCTCCTATGGTCTCCTCGGTTCTTAACACGGAGGACCTGCCATGCGGATGCGCCGCCTGACAGGTCCGAACATCAAATAGCATATATGCGCCCCGGGCGCATGGGAGCCCTAGTCAACCAGACGCGGGAACAGCGGGTCGCCCTTCTCCACGGGCTCGCCGCCGGCAAGGCCGCCCCACTGGCAAGCCTCGGCCAAATTGCTGGTCGCCTCCTGCGGAAGGGACAGACGGCGACGCACCTCTGCAGACACGCTAGGCATAAAGGGTGCGTAGAGCTCGGAAGCGATGCGGATGACCTCCAGCAGGTTCCAGATCACAAGAGCAAGCTCGTCGGCGCGCTCGGGATCTTTCGCCAGCGCCCAAGGAGCCATGTCCTCGATGTAATGGTTGGCGGCGGACACCACGGCGAGCACTTCCTGTGCGGCGCCGGAGTAATCGAAGGCCTCCATGCATGCGGCATAGCGTTCGTAGATGCCCTCGCACGCCTCTTTCAGCGGAGTAGCCTGCTCAAAATTGGCAGGACGGACCGGAGCGCAGCCGTCGAAGTACTTGCCGGCCATGTTGAGCGAACGGGACACCAAGTTGCCCCAGCTATTGGCAAGATCAGCATTGTAAACCTGGCGCATGCGGCCCCAGCTAATGGGAGCGTCGGTGCCGTGGGCAACGTCGCACATGAAGTAGTAACGGTACGCGTCCACGCCCAAAAGCTCGATGACCTCTTCCGGAGCGATCGCGTTGCCGCGGCTCTTGCTCATCTTCTCCGCCGCGCCGGTCTCCTCGTTGCGCACGGTCAGGAAACCGTGGACAAACACGCGCTCGGGCAGGGGGAGGTCGGCCGCCATCAGCAGCGCGGGCCAGATGACGCAGTGGAAGCGGATGATGTCCTTACCCACCACGTGCACCTGCGCGGGCCAGCGGAAGGCGACCTCATCGGCTGCCTCCTGGCCCTCGGCGCCATAGCCTACGGCAGACAGGTAGTTAATCAGGGCGTCCACCCACACATAGGCCACGTGCTTGGGATCGAAGGGGAACTGGATGCCCCAATCGAACGTGGAGCGAGAGATGGAAAGATCCTTCAAGCCGCCCTTCACAAAAGAGAGCACCTCGTTGCGGCGGGTCTCGGGCTGGATAAAGTCAGGGTGCGACTCGTAGAAATCGAGCAGGGGCTGCTCGAAAGCGGAAAGCTTGAAGAACCAGCTCTCCTCCTGGATGCGCTCGAGAGGACGGTCGCAATCCGGGCACAGCGGGTGCTCGGGGTCGGCGGCGTCCATGCCCTTGGCGCGGCGCTCCTCCTCATGATGGCGCACCTGCGTCTCGGTAAAGTAGGTCTCATCCGGACGGCAGTACCAACCGTCGTAGCTATCCTTGTAGATGTAACCGCGGTTAAGCAGGACCTGCAAAAACTTCTGCACGCCGGCGGTATGACGATCCTGGGTGGTGCGGATAAAGTCATCGTTGGAGATGTTCAGCGTCTCCCACAGATCGCGAAACCTGGGCTCCATGGAATCGCACCATGCCTGGGGGGAATCAAAACCGTTCTTCTCCGCAGCTTCGGCAACCTTCTCGCCATGCTCGTCCATGCCCGTGAGGAACTTGACGTCGTGGGCGTTTGCACGCTGAAAGCGAGCCTGGACATCCGCCATGACGGTGGAGTATGCGGTACCAAGGTGCGGTTTGGCGTTCACGTAGTAGATCGGCGTGGTGATGTAGTACGAGGGCTTAGAATGCTCCATGGCATATTCCCTTCCGACAAACTCTATACGGCGCAGCGTTCTTTATCTGCGCAGGTTATTCCAACCTGCCATTTTACCGCATATTTGGACGAAGATGGGACAACGTACCGCCAGCCTCCACCGACTCCACCAGCAACTCTTCCGGCCTGTCTAAACCGACGCCATCAATCTTTTTGACCCTGAGCAGCAAGCACTCGTTCGTACACGGCGCGCTTTTTGAGCGAATAGCGCTGGCTCAACCGCTTGGCTATGGCAGATGCCGGCTCACCTTGTGCCAGCGCATCTTGAATGTCTTTCCGCAGCGCCTCGTCCACATCGACCGCACCCGCAGCCCCTGCGGCCGCGCCCGGCATCATAGAGGTGAACGCCGCCAGCTCCTCTTCAGATGGAGGGGCGACCACCAACACCATCTCGCCCTTAAGCTCGCCGCGCTCGCGCACCTGTTCAAGCAGGTAAGGAGCCTGCGCGCGCAAAACCTCCTCATGCAGCTTGGTGAGCTCGCGGCACAGGGCGACCTGGCGGGCGGGAAAGACCTCGGCGACCGCCTCGAGCGATGCCGCGACACGGTGGGGCGATTCGTAGAACAGCAGCGCACCAGGAATTGCCGCCAACTGCGACAACCTGCGCACGCGCTCCCCGTGCTTGCGTGGCAAAAAGCCCTCGAAATAGAAGTGCTCGCAGGGAATGCCGCTTGCAACCAGCGCGGTCACGCAGGCGGAAGGGCCGGGGATCACCTCCACGTCAACGCCCGCCTCGCGCGCCGCGTCTACCAGAACCTGCCCGGGATCGGAGACGCTGGGCATGCCCGCATCGGAAGCAAACGCGATCACGTCGCCCGCCAGCATGCGGCCGATCAGCTCGGGCGAGCGCGACGCGATCACGTTCTCGTCGCACCGCACCAACGGACGAGAGATTCCCAAGTGGGCCAGCAGCTTTGACGTTACGCGCGTATCCTCGCAGCAGATAGCATCCGCCGCCTCGAAGGCCTGCGCCACGCGCGGCGTAAGGTCGCCAAGGTTTCCAATGGGCGTGCCAACGATTATGAGGCGCCCGGAAGTGCTGCTACATGCTGCCATAGTAAGTAACCGTCCAAATCGCAAGGTCGGGGCGAGAACACAAGGGATGAAAGCTAATCGAGCATCGCGCGCTCAAGGGTTCCCAGCGCAAGGCGCGCATCCCAGGCGGCGATGCGCTTCTCCGTCTTCCACGTCTGGAAGAACCAACCCTCCGCTTGGGAGAAAGAAGCAAGCTGGTTGGCCACGAAAACGCGCTCGTACGCGGAGCGTCCTTCAGGCGTAACGGAAGCGCTGGACATGACGGCGGCCGCAGACCACTCGCCGATGATGACGGGAAAACCCGTTCCCACCGCCTCGCGAATCTGGGCCTTGTTGCGTGCGATCGCAGCGGAAAGGCCGCGCGGGGAGGTGATGTCCTGGGCGTTCTCGTCATGGTAGTGGTACAAATGGACGTCCATCATGACGTTTTTATATTGCGAGCTGCGCATAAAGTGCTTCCACAAACCCGGATAACCCGAAGCGGAAAAGACCACGGCCTTGTCGTTTGTCATATGCTTGCGCAGCAGGTCATAGGCATCGCGATAGAAGTTGCGCAAATAGTGGCCGGGAATGCCGTCCGTCATGGTGAACATGTTCTTGCGAACGCTCATGACGGGAGAGTCCAATAACTCGATACCGTACAGGGCGTCTGCCACGGCGTAGCGAGCAGCTAGGCGCTCTAGCACCTCAAGCGCCACATGGCGTCCGTTTGTGGACGAGTGCCAGTCAGCGATATAGCGCGATGTGGTCTGGGGCTCGTTGGAGTCGCCCTGGCCACCGGGAACGGTGGCGAGGTCCAGCAATACGCTGACGTTGTATTTGGAGCCCCACTCCATCGCACGGTCGATGTAATCGATTGCGGAGATGTAGGTTGCCGCATCGTTTTGCAAGCCAAAAACGTGCCAGGGAACGGGAATCCTCACCGCATTGAGGCCGATGGACGACATGCGCCTAAAGTCCTCTTCGGTAATGAAGGTCTCGTAATGCTGGCGGATTCGCTCGTTGTACTCAACGGTACCCAGATTCTCCTGCAGCTCGGCATCCGTGCTGGCGCCGGTGGCGGCGAACAAGGACGGCGTGACCCAGGGCTCGGGGATAAACCATCCCGAAAGATTGACTCCTCGAATTCTATCGTCCATGCCATGCCCCTTTACGTGCGAATGCGGTGTGTGAGACGGCTTGCATTCGGTCTGCGTCTACAGTGTCTTCGCAAGAGTATACTCGCCCGCGCAGACACATATCGCACCACACGCCGCGAGTGTCGGATATGTAAGGAACTACAAAGATCGATGCCGATCTTCACTCACCTGCGGCGAGCATTCCGCAGCCATCAGGAAAACGCCCACCGACGCACGATCGATGGGTATGAAAAAACCTCCCAAGGAGGGAGGCTGGAAGTTAAAGGGTGGCCAGAGGGGGAGTCGAACCCTCGACACGCGGATTTTCAGTCCGCTGCTCTACCAACTGAGCTATCTGGCCGTTTATGTCATGCTGACTTGCAGCTCGATTACTATATCAAATCTCAAGCGGGAGTCAAACAAGATTTTTAAAAAAGTTTGAGCGAGCGCATCTATACGCACCCCGCACGCGCCCGCGCCCCTTATCAACCGCTATAACGGGCCGCAAATCAAAGCGGCAAATTGAACTTAGATGCAGACACTAGTTGCCTCTCGGGCAAGGCGAAGAACAAGTGCAGCATTGTTGTGGATAAATGCACTCAGGCGCTCAAGGTCCCTATCACCAAAGCCCTCGATATGACTCCATTCAAAAGAAGGCAGCAGGCACCTGGCGCCATCAAAGTCAAGATCGACGGGACGCTCTATAGACACCGCCAACCACTAGGGATAAAGCGGGAAGCTCACCCAACCGAGCACTCATAGAGAAACATCTCGTCCATATCCCCTTTCGCGGGCTCCCTATCAAAAGAGTGATACGTCGTCACGCTCGCAAAACCCGCCCGCTCCAGCCGCTGCTCCAACTCCCCAAAACGATAAAGGCGAATCTGGAAATCCATCCATTCGCTCTCGGCCGGCTCGCCGTCACGGTATAGCTCGTAGCGACCGGGCGAGTGCTGCGTCTGGGTCTTCGCATCATAGCGGTCCATGGAGCTAAACCGCAGTTCGCCGCCATCGTCCAAAGGTATCGCGGACACCAGGCGATATGACCCGCCCCCGTCATGCGCCCCGGCCATGGACTCGGCCGCAATCACCGTTTTTCCTCCCGGCGCCAGAAGCGACCGCAGCTTCACGAGCACCCTATCCGCGGCCCCCTCGTCGGTAAACAGCGAGAACGAGCCCGAAGAAATGAAGATGTAGTCGCAGGGCGCATCCGAGTCGAATTTCAGGATATCCCCTTTGAATGCATGCGCCCACGGCGCCTTTCGATACAGCGCCGAGAGCATCTCCTCTGAGAGATCGATGCCCGCGATATCGAATCCGCGCTCCATAAAGGGGATGAGGAACCCGCCGCTACCGCACATGGGCTCGAGAATCTTGTCTCCAGCATGTGCGTAAGAAAGGTAGAACGCCAGCTCGTCTTCTGGAGCCTCCGCGTGAAGCACCTCATAAGTCTCCGCGCACCACTTGCCGTAATAGTTCTTCATGGCGGTCCCTCCCCAAGGCGCTATGCGCACCACAACACTCTTCCCATCCTACCCCGAGCCCGGCTTTCTAGAGAACCGCTCGAGCACAAAAGACGCCCCGCGACACCAAACGATTCGACATGGGGGAACCTCCTCCAAAGACAGCAGCACCCTACCTTCCTTGTCGGCAAATACAATATCCAGAGCATGAGTCATAAAGAACGTGTGAACGGACGAGCACTTGGGAAACAGGAACACATCATCCGCGCACTCATCGGACTTCCCGCCAATAAGCCCGCGCAGCCTTTTGAAAAACGTTCTCACCACAATCACCCTGCGCGCGCACCAACCGGCATGCGCCATGGCGATACGGCATGGCGCCGCAACATGCCCGACGTCGGCCCGCCCGCTCATACCAGCACCCCCGGTCGCCAAGGGTCCACCGTCACCTCGCGCACATGCTCCAAGGTTGCGGGAGCGCCCATAGACACGCCCGCTATGCTCAGCCCCGACGGCCAAGGCCTGTACATCATGGTGCAGCTATACGTTCTCAGCGCCCCGGCGAGAGATAAAACGGCCGTGCCGGCCCCCTCGCCCTCGGCATCTGCATATGAGACATCAATCTCGACGTCATGCCCCTCCATCGCACGCTCCAGCTCGGACTGGATAGAGCCCATGCCGCCATCGTCCAATCCCGCACCTTCGGCGCCCGACGTCGAAACACCATGTGCGATCACGATGTCGGGGGCAACCCTGTCGAACCGAGCCGTCGCCGCCGCGAACCGCATGAGGTTGAAAACGATGAGCGCAAGCACTAGCAGGACCGGCACCACAACAACCATCTCGACCGTTGCCTGGGCAGACTCTTCCAACAGGTCAATGCGCACCGGCGTCACCGCCCTGAGCATGCCTTTGCGCATCGCTCTTTTTCTCATCGTCACCACCCCTTGAACAAGTCTCCCAGCCGAATGGTGAGAGGAATACTGCCGCCACCCGGCAACGGGATGCTCGCGAGCGTAAACTCCGTAGCGTATATGCGCTCCCCCACCGCGTATCCAGCCGCCTGGAGAATCGCCCCTGGATCGGTGGACCCCAGCGGGATTGACCGCAGCGCACTTTGAAGGTCACCCAACCCGGCGACATCCGACTGGGCTATAACGTTTGAGCTGTCCGTAAGCACGGGCTTCTTACACGAAAGGTCGACCGGTTCGAATCCAAGGCCGCGCACCACCCCGCTGATCCTGCCGGACAACCAAGACGCCAGCGGCCCCGCGCCCAGCGCATCCAATCCCCCCAGCAGCCCATCCATCACATCCCCAAGGCCTTCGCCCAAATCGCCATAGGAGATAAGAAGGTCGCCCCAAAGGCCCATGACATCATCGATAAGCCCCACGGCGCCGCGATCGCCCACTCGCTCCTGCACCGTCGAGAAGAAGTTCGATAGCACGTTGTTCTCACGAGTCGCTGGATCGGGCGCGAGCACGGCGGCAGAGATGGCTCCCCTCCGCTGTAGCTCCGGCGTAGGCGCAAAGGGATTGGAAAGGACATTGTCCGCAGAAATCTCCCCACTCGCCACCATCGCGACGCACCCCGCGCGGCCGGGCGGCGCTATCCTGGGCCTCTTGCCGGCAAGAACCGATATCGCGTCTTCAAATGCATCGCTTACGCCTTGCGCCTTGGACTTCGCACGCCTCTCCTGCTCCAACTGCTCGTTACGGGCGTCGACATATTCTTGCAACGCTCGAGTAAACTCGCGCAGATGGTACTCGTATCCGTTGTCGATCGACGTCGATGCGGCAGGGGCCTTTCCCACGTCCGTCACGCTGAATTTGCATACCTCGCATTCATGCGCGGCAGACGCATCGATGGATTGCAGCGAAAGCGAGGGGCCGACAGCACCCGTCGCTCCGGGACATGATGAACCGAAGTGCAGGGTAAGGCCCTGAGATTCGTAAGACGATGGCCAGCAAGCATCCGTATACAGCCGGGTTCCCTTCACTTCTTCCGTATTCCTTGGAAGCATCGGCACGCTTGCCGCCATACGCCCGTCAACCTCCTCGACGCGCGCATCCGCGAATTCCTCGCATGCATAGGTGTAGAACGCATGGCGCGCCGCCGCGTCGGCACGCGCCTCTACACCGGAACCCACGGGTTCATCATAGTCGCGCCGCCAACGGTAATACGCACGCGTGCGGTCAAGCGCCACCATCGGCTCCCACGTAAGGCTCGATGCGTAATCCGGGTTCTCCGCCGCACTTAAGCCCGAGAGCGAGGCGGCGCGCTCCTGCATGTTCGCGCCCTCTCGTCCGCAATCCACAAGCCATGCCGCCTCTTTCTTCTGGGCAGCCTTCTCGTTCGCACGGGCAAGGTCGGTCGCCGCCTGGTCAAGCTCGTCCGCGCCCGCCTCTATTTCTTCCGTCTCTATTTCCGACCCCTCGAGCGCGGGGAACTCGGAGGCTGACTCGCGGGGAACCGCCATAGCGGATCCGCTGAACTCCACCGATTCGGATGATTGAGCGGAGCAGGCCCTCGCTCCGTTAGCGGCGACAAGCCAGGGAAGGGCATCTTCCAGCGTCTTTAGGCCACGAGACGTCGATGATGCGAACTCGTTTCTCATCTTGATGATGCGAACGCCCGCATCGACCATCTGCCCCGCCGCCGCCTGAGCGCCGGGCACCAGGGTCGCGGCTAGACCAACGCCGGTCACCACAAACCCCGTAAGCCCCAAGCTCAAGATGCTCGCGTCCACAACGGTCGCCGCCGTATGGTACGAGGAGACCACGTTTGCGCCCGCCATGGCCGTCGCGTCCGCCGCAGCCTGCGTATCGCCCGCCCGCGACATGCTCCATACCGCCGATGTAGACGAGAACAAAAGGGCCATAACCAGCAGGATCGACACCGCGGCGGCAAGCGTGGTGTAGGCACCGTCCTCTATAAAGGCATCCACGCCAAGCCGCCGAGCCCGTACGGGTCCGTGGCGCCGCCTAGCCCCATGTAGAAATCCAATCGCCATAGCTGCCCTCCAACCAGCTCGGCCTACCGTCATAAGACACCTCGACGCGCAAACGCACATCGCCCATCGCGTTCGTCTCCCCAAACGCGCTCGCAAACGCGCCAAGCACCGGCAGGGGCTTCACCGCCCCCTCTATAGAAACGCCCACGGCGCCCGCACCGCCCGATCCCCGTTCAAGCTCCACCTGCCAGGAAAGCGGGCCTCCTTCGTGAAAGATCGAGACGTCCGGAACGGCGGCGAGCCTGCGCATAACAAACGCCTGGACCGACTCGTCATCGACGTCATCGCCCGTAATCAACAAGCGCGCCGCATGCGATGCCGCGGACTCCATGATTGACGTGGTGTAAAGCAGACAGATCGGCTGCAAGGCAAGGAGCAAGACGATGAGGAAGCTCGGAAGAAGCACGGCGGCCTCAACCGTCGCCTGGGCACGCTCCTCCCCCGCCGTCGCTTCCCAAAGCCCGGAATCCGCCGCCGGTCTTCCCCTGCTAAAACAGCGCCGCATCGATTGCGCCGGCGACATCGAGCCCATGAGACGCCGCCTCCTCCACCAACTTGGCAAGCACGCCGCGCTCGGCAGCTCGCCATATCACCGCGACTCCAATGATCATCCCCAAGAGCGCGACCGTGCACAAAGCCATCTCAAGCGTTGCCTGGGCGCTTTCAGATGCACGCGGCTCATGCAGGCGCTCCAACGAACTACCCTTCATAACGCCTCCCACAACATCGCACCGCCGCGGCGGCACCCCCTCACTCCGCCTTGATGCGCGCCACGCGAACGGAAGCAGGGCCCCCGTGCGAGCCGACAACCGAAACGACGTCGACCCACTCACCTCCCTGCAAGACAGCCGCCCATGCGGTTCCATGCAGATCAAGAAAACCGTGCATCTGCAGAGAGGCTCCCGCCCGCTCATAGGCTCCCAACACCCCACGGCCCGCATGCTCCAGCCCCACGGCGTCCGTCCATCCAACTGTCTCCACCGGCTCGCCCGCACCAGACAAGTCATCTAGAAACGCGTCCGAGCTCGACGGGGACGCCTCGGCATTCAAGACCTCGCGAACAACCTCATCGTCCTGGGCAAACTGCCCCGCCAGCTCCCCGATAGCCAATCTCTCCCCATCCCCCTCATCGCCTTCTTCCGCAGCGCCCCCTGCAGATGCCGGCATATTGGCACTCGAGTCATTTGGCAACGCCCCGTCATCATCCCCGGACCCGTTTCTCACAAACGCAAATGACAGGGCGATTGCCAAGACGCACAGCACTACGGGGGCCGCCGAGGCGAGAAGACGTCGAGGCGTACTCGCGTGCAAGCCCACGGGCACCATCCCCTACAAGCTGTTGATACCAGAGGAAATCGCTTCCCACAACTCGCTTACCTTGTCGCGAAACGCGATGATAGCGACGATGGCGATAACCACGAGCACGCCCACCAAGATGGCGTACTCGGTAGTTCCCTGAGCAAGCTCCTCTCGAAGGCGCGGCGCCCCTCTGCCCGCCATACGCAGGCGCAACACCGCAGCCCGAGGTCCACCGTCCCTTAAACGCGGCGAGGTGCGACCGGCACCGCCCCCTGCCCTTTTGCTTCCGTCGCCCCGTGCTCGGTCGCTTTCCTCCGCAGGCGCGACCTTGAGGCGCGCTGCCAATCCCCGCAATCGCTCGGTCATCCAGTTGCGCTCCATTTCTACCTCCTATACCATCCCGCCGGCGGCAAGCAGCGGGCCTATAATCGATAACAGCAACGCGGGCAGAATCAACGTGCCCGTGGGAATGAGGATTTTTACCGGCGCCCGCTCGATATTTCGCTCGACCTCCGCGCGATGCGCGGCACGGCACTCGGCGCTTTGAGCCGAAAGCGTGGACGCAAGCGGGGCGCCCAACGTAAGCGCCTGGGTCACCGCCGTGGCAAACGATTCCAAAGCCCTCAACTCCAAATCGGCAGCCGCATCCATAAGCGCCTCCTCCCTTGTCTGCATGCCAATCTGCCAGCTCATGCATGCCTGCTCCATGCGACGGGCGAGCTTTGTATCGCGCTCGCTACAATACAGGGAAAGCGATGCATCGAATGACAACCCCGCAGACAGCCCCAGGCAAATCAAATCGATCATTTCAGATGCCTCGCCCAACGAAACCACCCCGTCGACACCGGAAGGCCCCGTCCAAGCCTCAATACGGTTGCGTACGATATCGATGGCGCCCTTCATTGCCCGCACCGCCTGCGCGACAAGCCCCGACACGTTGGACGCCGCGCGTGCCGAAGCGCGCTCGCTCGCTTCGCTCGCAAGCCATATGGCGCTCCCGAAGAACAGGGCGATGCAGAATACAAGCCATTCGCCACCCATCACAACTCCACCTTCATAATCTTTCGAATAACCAGCCAGGCAACCGCATTGAGACCTAGCGCCACCAGCACGCAAAACGCTCCCGATACAGTCGCCACGCCCTTTCTGAAATCGCTGGAGAGCAAGGTGAGAAACACGATCATCGCAACCGGCATACCCGCTACCAGGCGGGCAGACATACGCGCCTGCGATGTCTTCACGTCGAGCGTCCGCTGTAGCTCGATACGGTCCCCCACCAGCCGTGCCGCTTCTTCCAGCAGATCCTTAAGCGACGCGCCCGTCCTCTGGGACACCTTCAGCGCCAGGGCGACCATATCCAGGCCGGGAGCGCTCAACCTTGTGATAAGGCCGTCAAGCGCCTCGGTAGCAGAAAACCCGCAATCGATAGCAAAACCAACGCGCATGAACTCAGAGCGAACGGGTTCCCTTGAATGAACGCCTACGTACCGCATCGCCTGCGCCAACGAATGCCCGGACCCCAGCGCGATCGATAATGCCCCAAAGGCTTCGGGCATCGCGCGCTCCACGTCACGCGCCGTCGCCTTCTTCGCGCGACCGCCCGCCACGGCAAGGGCAATCACGGGGGCGCCGGCACCTATCAACGCCCCGGGGACAGAGAGCGACGCCACTCCGCCCACGACCGATCCGACGCCCATGAGCAGAACAACCATCGCGGCTGCGCGCCTCTTATCAAGCACCGCCCCTCCGCTTTCGCCAGAAGAACCAAAGAGCAGCCGTTTTGCAGCCCCCATATCGCAAAATGGCTCGGCAAGGCTCGCTAAAACATCGACGGCACCGGGGGCTCGATCAAAGATGCGCCCCGTAAGCAGGAGAATCTGGTCGACACCGCCGGCGGCAAACCCGCAAGGCCGCGATGCAACGGCGTCGTCGGGCAAAAGACCCGCCACGCAAAACGCCACAAGCCCCGCTATGCCGCAGAACACGACCGCCTCCATTCGTCCACCTCCCCCTGATCTAGGGCGCCTTCCAGAAGAGAGCGCTCGATAAACTCCGGCTCTCGAACCAACTCCCATGTCGCCGACGCGGCATCGAAGGCAACGTATTCTTTCAGCTCGACCCCGCCGGACGCCCCTCTCTCCACACCGCAATACGACCCCACAAACCTCTTTCCATCAGGCCTGCGCAACGACATCACCACCCCATCGAGAGCCATGGCTATCTGCTCCTCGATAAGGTCGCTAGGCAGGTCGATTCCAAAACGAGCCAGAAGCGTCATGCGAACTATGGTCTCTTGCGGCGTGCCGGCGTGCAGCGTGGTCAGCGATCCGTCGTGCCCCGTATTCATGGCCTGCAGCATGTCGATGCACTCGGCGCCGCGCACCTCGCCAACCACAATGCGATCGGGGCGCATGCGCAGGGCATTTGTCACAAGGTCGCGAATGGTCACCGCGCCCTGCCCCTCGATCGACGCCTCTCGCGCTTCGAGCCTTACCACGTGGGGATGACGCGCAAATTTCAGCTCGGCCGAATCTTCAATCGTCACAATCCGCTCTTTCTTTGGAATCTCGCAGGACAACGCGTTGAGCAGCGTCGTCTTGCCCGAACCCGTTCCCCCCGCCACCGCCAAATCCTGTCGCAATTTGACCGCGCAAGACAGCAAACCCGCATACCAACTTGGTAGCGATCCCAGCCTTACAAGCTCGTCCAAAGAGCTAATCCGGTCCGAGAACTTTCGAATGGTCACGCAGGTTCCATCGATAGCTGCGGGAGGAATCACCACGTTGACGCGATATCCGCTAGGAAGTCGGGCGTTGACCAGCGGGCTCCGCTCATCCACACGCCTGCCCAAAGGAGAGATGATGCGATCGACCACGATGCGAATCTGCTCTTCGCTATCAAACAGGGGGCCAAGGGGGTAAAGCTCGCCGGCGCGCTCGAAGAAAACGGAATCCATGCCGTTGACCATGATTTCCGTCACGCTATCGTCCTCGAGCAACGGCTGGAGCGGGCCAAGCCCCACCACATCATCCAACACCTCGCCCACTATGAGCTCTCGATCGCACTCTGGCAGATTTCCATGTCCGTCCGCATTCAGCACCGCCTCCACGGCGGGCCGCAATTCTTCTCGAGCGGCGGCCGCATTCAATCCCGCGGCAATCCGCGCCACCTCGGCAAAACCGACGCGCTCCATCAAGGCCCTCTTGGCTTCGGCCTTAATCGCACGGCTTTTCGCCGAGTCCTTTTCCGCGGCATTCGCGGAGCCAAGACGTCCTTCGGCCTCCTTCACCCTCCCCATCACTGTCATGCCGCATCACCAACCCTCTTTTTCCATGGCAACCGTATGCGGGGGCGCATCCCCGCCGCCGTTTTCATCCCAAGATCATCCGCCTCGATTGGACATCCCAATTCGCGCAGTAACTCTCGCGCAAAAGAGCGGACGCTGGTCGCAAAGGCTCCAGGACCCAGAAGCAAGCTGTCCAAATGGCCAAACGCCGCCATGCCACGCACCTCATCGCCTCCATCCGCAATCCTCGCGCGCGAATGCAGCGCAACGCCCATCTCATAGCGCATGGCCTGCTCCTCCCCCGCCCCCTCTCCGCCAAAGCGGTTGAATACGCCGGTCATCTTGGTGCCGGGAACTCCCACGCGCGACGCCAGGCCCATTGCTTTTATTGACGAAGAGACGGCGCAGGCACCCGGCGCGCCCACAACCAGGCACCGGTCGCATGACGCCACCAGGGAGGCAACGCAATCGCCCCAAAATGTCGATGTATCCACAAAGAGCACGTCTGCCGCCCCGCGGAGCACGCGCACCAATTCATCGACGGGCGCAGCCATAACCTCCGCCATTTCCGGCGCTTCAAGCGGGCCCCACAACGTAAGGCCTGGTGCTATTTTCATGGCGGTCGCCTCGGCGGCGGCCTCGGGTGAGACCGACACCCCCTTATCAAGAAGCAAACCGAGATCAAGCGGTGCATCGACGCCTAAAAGCTCGTGCTGGTTTCCAAACATCAGATCGGCGTCTATGACTGCCGCCCGCAGCCCCATATGAGCGCTGCAATATGCAAGGGACGCCACCAGCGTCGACTTCCCCACGCCTCCCCTACCGGATATGGCCGCCACCAGCGGAGCGCCCGCCTGTTGGCCGGCATCGCCTTGCGAGCGCAGGGCGCGCCGTCCCATCCCTAGAGAGGAGATGGACGAGGAGGTACCTCGCGACGCTTCCCTCGGCTCCGACCCTGCGGCCTTTTCGGCGGGCGGCCATCCTGCAGGCATCTCCATCGCGGGCACCGCTGCTGACGCCAGGGCGGCAGTCGGCTCTTCGTTATTGCAAGCGGGCCGCGCAACGGCCGCGGCATCATTTGGCCCTCTCACCGCACATGCCTCATTCGATTCAATCGACGACGCCGCCAGCGGGCCCGCCGCAATAACCTCGGTAGCCCCGGCATAGAACAGCCGGGCGAACCATGCCGGATCCCGTGAATCGGCAAGGACGAGAATTTGCCCTGCTCGCCCGTCGCGCGATATCGACTCAACGGCAGCAAGAGCATCCTCATCCCCCGCTTCCACCACAAGGGCAGCGTTCACGTCTTGATTGGGAAACCCGTCGATCATGTGCGAGAGGTCTCCCATTCCACCGAATCTCAGCACGTTGGCCTGAGCATCCCTCGCCCGCACCTCGGTAAAAAGCCGCGCGTACGCTTCGCGCGAACAGCATGTCAACCACACGGAGCCCATCATGCGGCGCCCCCTTGCTCGTCTTGTTCAAGATCGCCCGGAACCACAAGCGTCAACGCGCCCTGCGTTGTAGCAGCCAGCAGCTCCTTTACCGATGCGGGATCCACCGCCAGGGTCACCCATGAGATATCCCCGCCACCGTTGGCAAGCGAGCTCGTATCCAGCACGCGGGCGCGCACCAAGCGGTCGGCAATCGAGTCCCGCGATACATAGACATCGACAACCGCGTTTCGCACCAAAGCCCCTCCGACTGCGTGCTCGGGATCGCTTGAAACGGACACGGCGACCTTGCCCGAAGGAACCTCGACGGCGTTCTCGTCCTTCTTGAAATAGGCGGCACTCAAGGGGGCGCGATTCGGAATGCGCGAGGTCGCGGTTTTCCCCAGCACGTCGTCCATCGACGTCACCGCGCTCGAGGGAAGCAGGCTCGCAAGCCATTCCTCCATTGCGATGCAGCTCTCGTCTACCACGTCTCCAGGTTCGATATCACGCGTTGCCACGCATACCGAAACAACCTCTCCTCCGTAGCGGGCAAGGGCATCTTGCTGCGCTTTCTGGGCCTCCGCCTGAACAGACGATGCATAAAGCAACGCAGCTATAGCCGCCGCGACGCCCGAAATCACGCTTAAAGCTATTCTCGTCCTGCGTTTCACACCATACTCCCCTCGTTCACCAGCGCCCGATCAAGGTGACCTCAGCCACCAACCGTCGGTGCGTGGATTCCATTGTGAAAGGGAGGCCGCATGCCACAGAGAGCCATTTAAGAAAGTGAAACGCGGTCTTACAAATGTATGCCCCCAATCTTCCACCGCCTGAAAGATTGAGGGCATATCGAGCGAACAAATTGCACTAACGCAGCGCGCACCACCATGCAAGCAGGCGTCTAATTGCACCCGTTTTCACGCAACGGTGCCGCAAAACGTCATTATTCGCCAACAAGGCGTCTCTACAAATGAATATCCGGATCCAGGGACTGGGCACTTACGCGCATCTCACCAGCCAAAGCCAAAAACGCGTCAACGCGGGCGCGGTTAATCTCCTCGGCCTCGACCGCTTCGAGAACCGCGCAGCCCGGCTCATGGGTGTGCGTGCAGTCATTGAAGCGGCAAGCGCGGGCGGCATCGACTACCTCGGGAAACGTTCGAGCAAGACCGCGTTCATGACCAACCAGGGGCAGGCTGCGCAAGCCCGGGGCATCCGCTATAACGCCGCACGGATCCGGAAGCGCCACCATAACGCGTGCAACGGTTGTATGGCGGCCCATGTCATCGCGCTCGCGCACGCCGCTTGTCGCCAGGGCCTCGTGCCCCAGCAACGCGTTGAGCATGGTCGATTTCCCCGCTCCCGATTCACCCAAGATCATGCCGCAGGTACCCTTGGGAATACAGGCGCGGACCTCATCCAGACCTCGCCCGTCAGCAGAAGAGGTCACAAGAACGCGAATCCGCTCGCCCACCAGATTCTCTATATGACGCACCGCATCCGCAAGCTCGTCCGCATCGCAACGGTCCGCCTTGGTAAGGACCACCACGGGAGTCGCCCCGCAATCATTGACCAAAACCAGCGACCGTGAAATGCGATCGCACATAAGCTTGACGCTGTCGCGCGCCGCGCCCAAGGGCTGGACGATGAAGATGATATCGACGTTTGCCGCAAGCACCTGGCGCTCGCCGCGGTTCTTGCCGCGCCAGCGCTCAAACGTGGTACGGCGGGGCAAGACGCGCTCGATCACACCCATGTCGTGACCGGGATCGCACCTCACGGCCACCACGTCTCCCACGGCGGGCAGCATATCCGCCCCCTTCGCAAACGCAACGGCGTGCTCGGCGCGCAACGTCAGTCCTTCCGTCGCCACCAAAGGAAAGCCGCGATCAAGCCTGACCACAACGCCCATGCGCATAGCGCTTGCCATAGCATCCTCGCCCGCCGCGCAAAGCTCGTCCACAAACGCTTGGAAGGCAGCCGCCTGGGACTGGTCCACGCGCATATCGCCAAAGGAAGGAACGTCTTGCAGCGCATCGATTTTAGGCAGGGCCTCTATCAGCGATTCGTTCATCGATGAATCGGAGCCGGCAGACCGCAACGCCTGCACCTCCGCTCGGCGGGCGCGCGAACGGCCCTTTGCCGCCTTAGTCTTCTTTGCCTTTTGCCTTGCCACAAGAGCTCCCATCGCACGCGGCATCCATACGTCAAATAAGCCGCTCATACTAGCTGATTCTACGTCTGTGAGTATAGCCAACGCGCTCGGCGCGCACCAATGTCCATCCATAAAAAACGGTCGTCCCGCGTTCCGAGCACGGGGCGACCTGCACATGTGGAGCCGCTGGAGGTGGAGTTAGTATCCTTGGCTCTAAGGCTATTGTTCTCTAAAGTTGCGCGTTTGCATCACTTATTCGCACATGCCATACGAATCACATTGAATCGCACAAAAGCTCACAGCAACGGCTCAGCTGCGCGCACGCATAACCAAATACCGAATCAGAATCAAACGCCGCTCAAGATCCAGAAGATAAATCCGTCGCAACTCAATAAGAAGCGCTCATAAAAAGGGGCACGGCTTTGAAGCCGCACCCCCTAATGGGTCGCTATGTACAAGCGAGCAAAGACGGGTTTACGCGTCCTTCTCGACCTTGCGCATGATGGCCTTGTAGACCTCCATGATCGGGATGATCAGGAATGCCAGGCCAAGAGCGGTCAGCAGCGCGTGGACGGGCAGCGGCATGAAGCCGAAAACCTCGGCCAGGAAGTCGACCTCGACGGGAACGACGGTCAGCACCAGCGCGAGGGCGGCGGCGCCCCACAGCCACTTGTTCTGCTTCTTCATAGAGAAGATGGAGGCGCGGCGGCTGCGCATGTTGAAGGAGTGGAAGATCTCGACCATGGACAGGGTGATGAAGGCCATGGTGACGCCCTCGGCGTCGGCATTGCCGGCGATCATGTCGGCGATGTCGATGTAGCCCATGTCGAAGTAGACGCCCGCGAAGAAGGAGGCGAGCACCAGCAGGGTGATGATGACACCCTGGAAGGCGATATCGAGACCCATACCGCCGGCGAAGACGCCGTCGGAGGCGTTACGCGGCTTGCGCTTCATAACGTCGCCCTCGGCCTCCTCCATGCCAAGCGCGAGCGCGGGCAGGGAGTCAGTGATGAGGTTGATCCACAGCAGCTGAACCGGCTGGAAGATAGTGAAGCCGATCAGGGTCGCGACAAAGACGGAGAGAACCTCGGCGATGTTGGCGGACAGCAGGAACTGGATAACCTTGCGGATGTTGTCGTAGATACGACGGCCTTCCTCCACCGCGTTGATGATGGTGGCGAAATTGTCGTCGGCGAGAACCATGTCCGCGACGTTCTTGGTAACGTCGGTACCGGTGATGCCCATGCCGACGCCGATGTCGGCACGCTTGATGGACGGGGCGTCGTTAACGCCGTCGCCGGTCATGGCGACGATGTTGCCACGGCTCTTCCAAGCATCGACGATGCGGGCCTTGTGCTCGGGCTGGACGCGAGCGTAGACGGAGAACTCGGTGACCCTCTCCTTGAAGTCCTCATCGGAGATCTTGTCGAGCTGGGCGCCGGTGATGGCCTGAGAGGCGTCCGTGATGATGCCCAAGTCCTTAGCGATAGCGACTGCGGTGTCGATGTGGTCGCCGGTGATCATGACAGCACGGATACCGGCCTCCTTGGCCTCCGCGATAGCAGCGGTGACCTCGGGACGGACCGGGTCGATCATGCCGGACAGGCCGCAGAACACCAGATCATGCTCAAGGGCTGCAGGGCTGCAGTCGGAAGGCTTCTCGGTATAGGTGCGGCTGGACAGGGCCAGAACGCGCAGGGCCTGGTCCGCCATGGCCTTGTTGGCCGCAAGGATCTCCTCGCGACGGGCATCGGTCATGGGGACGACCTCGCCGTTCTCGTACACATGGGTGCAGCGGGACAGAACAACGTCCGGGCCGCCCTTGGTGTACTGCTCAAAGGTGCCGTCGGCCTCCTCGACCACAACGGACATCATCTTGCGGCCGGAGTCGAACGGTGCCTCGCCCACACGCGGGTGCTCGACGTCGAGCCCCTGCATGCCGGCCTTGGCGGCGTCGTTAACAAGGGCGCACTCGGTGGGCTCGCCGACGGCCTCGCCCTTCTCCTCGTCCCACTTGGCGTCGCAGCACAGCGCCATACCGGCGAGGAACTTCTCCTCGGAGCAGGCGAGCTCGTGCTTGACGACGGTCATCTTGTTCTGGGTAAGGGTACCGGTCTTATCGGAGCAGATGATCTGGGTGCAACCAAGGGTCTCGACAGCGGTCATCTTGCGAATGATCGCCTGGCGCTTGGACATCTTGGTGACGCCCATGGACAGCACGATGGTGACGACAGCAACCAGGCCCTCGGGAATAGCGGCAACGGCCAGGGACACGGCGACCATGAAGGTGTCGAGCAGCATGGCGGGGTTGGAACCGAGATCGCCGAAGTGGCGGAAGATGTCAACGGCGAAGATGATCACGCAGATAGCGAGAACGAGCTTGGTAAGGATGCCGGAAAGCTCGTTGAGCTTCATCTGAAGCGGGGTGAGCTCCTTCTTAGCCTGGGTGAGGGCGGTGGCGATCTTGCCCATCTCGGTCTTCATGCCGGTGCCAACAACAACGGCGCGGCCGCGGCCGTACACCACGGTGGAACCCATGTAGCACATGTTCTTGCGGTCGCCCAGCGGCACGTCATCGGTATCGGCGGCAAGGGCGATCTGATCGGCGTGCTTCTCTACCGGGACGGACTCGCCGGTAAGGGCGGCCTCCTCGATCTTCATGGAAGCGCTCTCGAGAACGCGGCAGTCTGCCGGCACGGAGTCGCCCGCCTCAAGCAGGACGATATCGCCGGGAACCAGCTCGGAGCTGGGCATGTGGACGAGCTTGCCGTCGCGCATAACCTTGGACTGGGCGGCGCTCATCTCCTGCAGGGCCTCAAGGGCCTGCTCGGACTTAGCCTCCTGGACCACGCCCAGAACCGAGTTCAAGATAACGACGGACAGAATGATCACAGCGTCCGCCCACTCGGGCTCGCCCTGGATGAAGCCGGTGATCACCGAGATGGCAGCAGCAACGAGCAGCATGATGACCATGGGGTCTGCCATCTGCTCGAAGAAGCGCTTCCACATGGGTGTCTTCTCTTCTTCGTCCAGCTTGTTAGGGCCAACGCTCGCAAGACGCGAGGCGGCCTCAGCCGCGGACAAGCCTGTCTCGGCGTTAGAGGACTGTGCAGCGAGCACATCCTCGGCCGAAGCCAGGTACTCCTTCTCCATAAAATCCCTCCTGGAACTTTCTCTTGGGATGCGGTGCGTCCGCACCCCACTCCAACAGTCTGACACCCGATTATAATTCCCCCAGGAGGGGCAAGGGCTTGTCATAGGTCGATATGGTACCCAACCCTTACCGTCCTAGTATAGAAACCAACAGAGGTTCCAGATTTGGTACCAGCTCGCCACAACTGATGGTAATTTATTCTTATTACGCGGCGCAAGGCCATTCCGCGCGCTCGTCTTGAGACAGGCTCTCCCTCTCAGCTGCCACACGGAACCCCCTTGCCCTTTTCGACGCAGCAGCGAGGCTTCGTCCCGATACTGATCGCCCACAACCTAAAAGGTATTCTTGATGGAATCAGACCAGAGGCGGCGGGCATTTTGGGCGTATCGCGCACCACGCTCTACAAACTTCTCGAACAGTCCCAAACATAAGACGCGCGAAAGCAAACATAATTGTGGAGCTACGTAGAAATTTACCGCTGCTGAGAAATCTTTTGTCCAAACACGCGCATTATGAAATCGGTTACGCCCAACGGGTTTAACCACCCGTTCGCATAGTAAAGGGTTGACATGGATGCGGTAAAAGTAATATCCGAGCCGCTTTCATTCCCCTATAATGCTTATCGGTTGTATTAGCGCTAAAAGCCACGTCAGATGGAGGTCTGAATGTTCAAGCGCACCAAGATTGTATGCACGATGGGTCCCGCCTGCGATAACGATGATATCCTGCGCGAGATGATCAAGGCGGGCATGAACGTCGCTCGCTTCAACTTCTCCCATGGCTCCTATGAGGAGCACCACGGCCGCATCGAGCGCGTCCGTCGCATCGCCGCCGAGCTTGGCCAGCCCATTGGCATCCTGCTCGACACCAAGGGTCCCGAGGTCCGCACCGGCCTGCTCGAGGGCCACAAGAAGGTCTCCGTCACCGCCGGCGATTCCATCATCGTCACCGCTGAGCCCACTACCGAGGAGAACCTTGGCAACTCCAGCCACATCTCCCTTGACTACCTCAACCTCCCCAACGAGGTTAAGCCCGGCTCCCACATCCTGATCGACGACGGCCTGATCGACCTCAAGGTCGACCACGTCGAGGGCGCCGACATGCACTGCATCGTCATGAACAACGGCGAGATTGGCGAGCGCAAGGGCGTCAACATCCCCAACGTCGACCTGAGCCTGCCCGCCATCACCGAGCGCGACCGTCAGGACATCCTGTTTGGCATCTCCGAGAACGTCAACTACGTCGCCGCCTCCTTCATCCGCAATGGCAAGGCCGTCCGCGAGATCCGCGAGCTGCTCGACAGCAACGGCGGCGAGCACATCTCCATCTTCCCCAAGATCGAGAGCTCCCTGGGCGTCGACAACTTCGATGAGATCCTCGAAGAGTCCGACGGCATCATGGTCGCTCGTGGCGACCTGGGCATCGAAATCGCCCCGCAGCTGGTCCCCTTCATCCAGAAGGAGATCATCGCCAAGTGCAACGCCGCTTACAAGCCGGTCATCACCGCTACCCAGATGCTCGACTCCATGCAGCGTAACCCCCGCCCCACCCGCGCAGAGGTTGCCGACGTCGCCAACGCCATCTATGACGGCACCGACGCCGTCATGCTCTCCGGCGAGTCCGCTGCCGGCCAGTACCCGGTTGAGGCCGTTAAGATGCAGGCCAGCATCGCCATGGAGACTGAGCGCCACCTGCCCGCTCACCGCGAGCTCAAGGTTCCCGAGGGCGCCAAGGGTACCCGCGTGATCAACAACGTTGTGGGCCTCTCCGCCGTGAACATGGCCACCACCGTCAAGGCCAAGTGCATCACCGTTCCCACCACCACCGGCCGCTCCGCTCGCCTGGTGTCCCATTTCCGCCCCAACATGCCCATTATCGCCTTCACCCGCAACGACTGGGCTGTTGCCAAGATGCTCATGTACTGGGGCGTTGTTCCCTTCCATGTTGAAACCGAGGGCGAGGATGTCAGCCTGACCGCTGCTCACGCCATCGACGCCGCACGTGATCGCGGCTTCCTCAAGAAGGGCGACATCACCGTTGTCACCGCCGGCGATCCCGCTACCTCCGTTACTCTGGAGGACAAGATTACCTCGACCAACATCTGCTGCGTGGCCCAGGTCCACTAAGGTTTAGCACCAACCGTGCAAACAAAGTCCCCGCTGGATTGCAAGGATCCAGCGGGGACTTCTTTTTTAACGCTGCTTGATAGGAGCCTTGTATAAAACCCCGCGAGCTTGTTTAAGCGCGCTCCTCAAACAAGCTTATGGTCTGCTCGACCACCTCTGCAAACGTCTGTGCAAAGAACTCGTCCGTAAGAAGCTGGTAAGGCGGGTGTTGATCTGTCCCCTCGTTCACTCGTACCGTCTCATGAGCTACGCCGGCCGTGGCGATAACCAGGTCCCTTTCAATGGGGTATTGGGCAAATCGCGCCGCCGCCTCGATAAGACGCGCAGAGGCAACGGGGATGAGGTGCAAGGGACGAGAACGGCCAAACCAATCGAAATCACTCTGCTTTTTGATGCGGAAGGAATCGCTGGGGCGCCCGCCATGCGCTTCAAGATACTCGTTCACGCGGGTGTTCCAAATGTTGTCCGCCAACAAATGGGCCCACGTGCCAAGCGTCAAATCTACGCACGATGCCTCTACGTCAGCCGCTGCGGTGGAATTCGCCGCAGCCACCTGCCGGGGATCCTCCTTTAGCGCAGGCTCGTTCTCGTAACGAGCCGGGTAGTGAATACGGTTGATTCGATCTCGCTCCGCTTCGATACTAAGGGCGACAACGCGCGAACCATCCAAGCCGTGCAGGACGGGCACAACGTAGGTACGCCAAAACTCATCCTCACACGGCTTAGGGATGGGCTCCGGCTTGGCAAAATGCGTGATGCGATAAGGAATGGGATCGGCTATCCCCGGCACCATGTAGCCAACACGAATATCCGGCACAAGATTGCCAAACAAAAAGGCATTTTGGTCGCGAACCGCGCGCGTGAGCGAGCAATCGCGCGCCAGCACCTCTTGAGTCTGGGCAATATGGATGTTCCAACTTGGCATGAACGCACCCCTTAGATCCGCATTCATATCAGCGCGGCGCCCGGCACGGGCATCCTCTTACAAAAGGCTCCGGCACGCCGCTACGCGCACCGGAGCATTATACGACTACCGCATCAACGGCATGTATGTGGACGATTAGCTGCGGACCTCGCCGCCAACGGCCTTGCACACCTTGGTGACCAGCTTCTGATGGGTCTTCTCGACCTCTTCAGACGTCAACGTGTGGTCGTCGGAGCGATAGGTCAGCGCGAACGCCATGGACTTCTTGCCCTCGCCCACGCGCTTCTTGTCGCGGTAGACGTCGAACAAACGCACGCCAACCAACAGCTTGCCGCCGGCGCTGCGCAGACGACGCTCGAGGTCCTCGCAGGTGACGCTGTCGTCCACAACGATGGCCAGGTCATGCTCGACGCTGGGGAACTGCGAGAACTCGTGGTAGGCCTCCTGGGAGCCGGCAACGCTCAGCAGCGCGTCCAGATTGAGCTCGAAGGCGACCACGGGAATATCGATACCGTAGACGTCGCGCGCATCCGGATGAATCTCTCCAACCCAGCCAAGCACTACGCCACCGGACAGGACCTCGGCGCAGCGGCCGGGCTGCAGGAAGGCATAGCCCTCGCCCTCGGCGGGACGGAAGCGCACCTTGGGCACGCGCATCTGGTCGAGCAGCTCCTCGACCACGCCTTTGCCATCGAAGAAGCGAAGCGGCATGGGCTTTTTAATCCAGGAGATGTCGCCCATAGCACCGGACATGACGCCGGCGACGTTCTCGCGCTCCTTGGGGGCGCTGGCGTTTTCGCGACCAATGAAGACGGTGCCGGTCTCGTAGAGCTGCACGTTGGCGGTGCTGTGGGAGATGTTGTACTCCACGGCCTGCAGAAGCGCCGGAATAAGCGAGCGGCGCATCTCGGTCTGCTCAGCCACCAGCGGGTTCATAAGGACCACGGGGCAGCCAAGCCCCTCCTCGCCCATGCCGATGCGCTCAAGGTCGCCCGGAGCGGCGAATGAGAAGTTCATGGTCTCGTTGAGGCCGCAGGAGCGCAGCACACGGCCGACCTTGCGAATCTGGTGCTGGCGATGGGTGAGGCCGCCGATGTGGTTCTTGGCAGCGGGGATGGTCGCCTCGACGCGGCCCATGCCCCACAGGCGCAGGACCTCCTCGATAAGGTCGATCTCACGCGGCAGGTCGGGACGGAAGGTGGGCGGCGTCACGGTGAAGACGGTCTCGCGGCCCTCGCCCGCGGTCTCGACGCTGCAGCCAAGACGGGTCAGGGAGCGCTGGATAAAGTCGATCTCGATGGGGGCGCCGCACAGGTCGAGCACGCGCGCGTAGCGCAGCTCGATGGACTCGATGGTCTTGGGCGCGGGGTAAACGTCCACGTAACCCGGAGCGACCTCGCCGCCGGCAAGCTCCTCGATAAGGGCGCAGGCAACGTTGGCGACATCCACGCAGCCGGTCTCGTCCACCTGACGCTCGAAGCGAATGGAGGCGTCGGAGATAAGCGAAAGGTCGCGGCTGGTGTGCGAGGTACGGCCGGCGTTGAAGCAGGCGCTCTCCACCAGCACGTCGACGGTATCGTCCTCGATCTCGGAATCCATGCCGCCCATGACGCCGGCGAGAGCGACGGGGCGCTCACCGTCAGTGATCAGCGCCATGCCCTCGGCCAGGGTACGCTCCACATCGTCCAGGGTGCGGAAGGTCTCGCCCTCGTGCGCGGCGCGAACCACTACGGAACGCTTGCCGTCGCGCTCGGCGAAGGTGGACAGATCAAATGCGTGTAGCGGCTGGCCGGTAAGCATCATCACATAGTTGGTGATGTCGACGATGTTGTTGTGGGGACGGATGCCGCAGGCGTTCAGGCGCTCCACCAGCCACTCGGGCGAAGGGCCAACCTTCACGTTGCGAACGATGCGGGCAACATAGCGGCTGCAGAGGTTCTCGTCCGCAAGCTCAACCGTGACCTCATCGGCGGTGGCGCGGCCGACCTCGGCCTTGATAGCGGGCAGCTCCACATGGAAATCGCGGTCGTAGATGGCGCCGACCTCGCGGGCGATGCCGATCATGGAAAGGCAGTCGGCGCGGTTGGGCGTGATCTCGCAGTCGAGCACGGTATCAGACGTGCCGTGGTACTGGGAGAACGGCATGCCAACGGGAGCGTCCTGGGGCAGGATCATAATGCCCGCATGGTCGCTGGAAAGCCCCAGCTCGCGAGCGGAGCAGTTCATGCCCATGGAGACCACGCCGCGCAGCTTGCTCTTCTTGATCTTGATGTCGCCCGGCAGCTCGGCGCCGATCATGGCGGTCACAATGTGGTCGCCCTCGTTGAAGTTCTGGGCGCCACAGACAATCTGCAGGGGCTCGGGATTGCCGTCGGCATCCACGTTGCAGGCGCCCACGTCAACCTTGGTGACCCACATATGGTCGGAGTCCGGGTGCGGCTCCTTGGAAAGCACCTTGGCAGTCACAATGTGGTCAAAGGACTCGCCCACGGTCTCGATAGCCTCGACCTCGGTACCGGTGCGAATGAATTCGGTCGCGAGCTCGGAAGGATCCTCCGGAACCTCGACCATGCTGGAAAGCCAGTCGTATGAAACCTTCATCTATGTACTCCTTTGGAATGAAATCAGCGTTTGGATTGGGCGTGTTTAGAACTGCTCGAGGAAGCGCATGTCGCCCGTAACCAGGGCGCGCAGGTCGGGCAGGTCGTAGCGAAGCGCGGCGATGCGCTCCACGCCGGCGCCAAAGGCGAAACCGGAGTACACGTCGGGGTCGATGCCGCAGTTGATAAGGACGTTGGGGTCGACCATGCCGCAGCCCAGGATCTCGATCCAGCCGGAGTGCTTGCAGAAGGGGCAGCCCTTACCGCCGCACACGCCGCAGGAGACGTCGACCTCGCAAGAGGGTTCGGTGAACGGGAAGAAGTGCGGACGATAGCGCGTGGCGCGGTCCTCGCCAAACATGCACTTAACAAAGTAGTCGAGCGTGCCCTTGAGGTCGCCAAAGGTGATTCCCTTGTCAACAACCAGGCCCTCTACCTGATGGAACTGCGGCAGATGGCAGGCGTCCGCCGTATCGGGACGGTACACGCGGCCGGGGGCGATCATGTAGATAGGAGGCTTCTGGGACTCCATGGTGTGGATCTGAACACCAGAGGTCTGGGTGCGCAGCAGCACGTCGGACTCGCCATGGGCATGCTGCTCGGGATGGGCGGCGGTGCCGGGAGCGTTGTCCTTCACGTAGAAGGTGTCGCGGGCGGAACGGCTGGGGTGGTCCAGCGGGGCGTTCAGCGCGGTGAAGTTATACCAGCTGCTCTCGACCTGCGGGCCGGTCTCCACGGTGTAGCCGATGCCGCAGAAGACGTCCTCGATCTCCTCGATGATCTGGTTGATGAGGTGCTGGTGGCCAATCTTAGGACGAGCGCCCGGCAGGGTGATGTCCACGGCCTCGGTTGCCATGAGCTCGCTAATGGCGGCGCGCTTGAGCTGCTGGGTACGGTTGTCCAGCAGCGTCTCGGCCATGCGGCGCATCTCGTTGGCTCGCTTGCCCAAAACGGGGCGCTCCTCGGGAGAAATCTTGCCCATCATGCGCATCAGGCCGGTGATCTCGCCCTTGCGACCAAGAAGCGCCACGCGCGCGGCCTCGAGCTTATCGCTCGTCTCCGCACCCTCGATCAGCTCCTTCGCTCGCTGCTCGAGCTCCTCAAGTTCATCGATCAAACTCATCTGTTCCCTCTCTTTCCAAGCGGCGCCGCATCACGGCACCAACCTGTTCCATAGAAAAATCCGCCCTTGGAATCATGTGATCGCTCACACTCCCAAGGACGGATCAGATTTCCGCGGTACCACCTTGATTGGCCGCCGGTTGTCCTCCCGGCGAACCCTCTTTTGCCCGATGTCGCTCAGGCGGGCGGCTTCCCTACTCAGTACGAACACGCGGAAACGAGCGCAAATATCGTCTTACACGCCCGTATCGCGGAACCACCGTTCAAGTCGCAGCTCGGGAGTGAACTCGGGCTTCTATCGTTGCAGGCGGGCTTGCAGCCGGCGACCCTCCCTCTCTTGGCAACGATGCGGCGAGGCCCAACCTCTCCGTCAACGCAATTGGCAGAAGGATAACACAACGCAATCAGACAAAAAGAGTGCATCACCCTTTAAGCTGACAGAACTTGCAAACAAGTCGCAAAAAGCCTCGTCCCTCTCCATCTATAGCTCAACCCCATACCTCGCAAGCAAGCTCCTGCGATTTTGAACAAGCCACTCGCGCATAAACGGAATCGAAAATGTCACATACCCACGCGCCGTGGGCTCGATAATCTGGCGCGACACCAGAAGCTTACGCGTGGACGTAAGCGAAGACGCCCCGACTCTCAACCGCGCAGCGATTTCGCCCGTCGACGAAGCGCCATAGTCTTCCGTCATTGCAAGCAGGTACTCCATGGCGGTCTTTGGAAGATGCCCGATAGCCGCCTCGAGCACACAGCGATCAAAATCGTCCCGAGCCATGCGAATCCCGCGCTGCACGTCCTCCGCCAAGATGCTGCCCTCATCGCCTTCCCGGCGAATCTGCGCGCAACGCCATATGTTGTAGCCGACTAGTTGGATAAGGTAAGCGTAGCCAGCAGTTGCGTCCGCTGCCGCAGCCAGGGCCGCGTCATCGATGACCATACCGTTTTTTTCGATGGTGCTCCGCAATGCAGCCGCCACCTCATCCGTTGGGATGGTGCCCAGCTCCTCGGGATAAGCCCTGCGCAGAAACGTCGGTCCGTCCTCGCCCAAAAGATCCATGACGCCCGAGGTCAGCCCGGCAAAAATAAACGCGATATTCTGCTTTTCCCTAATGAGGTGCTGAATTGCAACGGCAATCTCACGAACCTCTCCAATACTCGCGTCTTGGATTTCATCGATAGTGACAAGGAGGCCCTTTCCATGCTTGGTCAGCGCGCGGGCAACTCGCCCCAGCGCTTCGTAAACGTCGTCAGCGGACTCGCCCTTATCGCCCAATCGCGCAGACGCCTTAACAACCATGAGATCGACCTCAAGCTCATATTCAGCATCGGAAGATCTCTCTAGCCTGCGGCAAATCAGCTCGGGCAACCGCTCCGCCGCCGTTACGTCCAGCACGCGCCATCCACGTCGACGGGCGATATCGCCAAGCTCTGTCAGCAGGACCGTCTTGCCCGAACCCCTTGGCCCCGTGATGCGCATGAGCCTGCCGGGGGCTCCCACCCCTTCCTCGAGGCCCATCTCAAAATCGTACAAAATGCCATCGCGACCAGCCAAAACAGGCGGCTCGGCGCCGGCGGTAGGCTTGAACGGATTCATCCTCATCATCAGCACCTCGTTTTCCCACAAGCACGTCCTGTGATCATATTCGTTATTATAGCAATTATAGTTTTTATCGTTTTTATAGTGAGAATAGTTTTAATCGCAAGATAAGATATCCAAACCGCCTTTCGCCCATACGAAGCAACCTTGTTATCTCTTGATGGGACAGCCCTACCAAGAAGGGCTTCATCGCCAAACGCAACGATGCGCGTTACGAAGCGCCCACACAAGGTGACCAAGTCACCGACAATTGCGCAGCATCTCGAATACACTTTCTACAATGCGCAAAGACCGTGAACGCCGATCTAATTGCCACAGCAAAAACCGCCCTACCTCGCGAACAGGACGGCCTGTGACCTACCTTGTATCCTTCCTCGAAGGCATCATCACCTTCATCTCGTCCCCTATGCTCGGCATAGTCTTCTCGCTGGGTGGACCCCGTGCGTGGGGGCGTTTTTGAGGTCGGCCCTCATACTCGCCGGTCAGCAGGGCCACACCCTAGAGGACATGCTCATGCTGCTCGCGTACTCCGCCGGCCTGGGGATCCCCTTCCTCATCAGCGCACCTCTCATCGACCAGCTTGCGATTTCGCCCCCGAGTTCGCCCGCCTCAACGACGACATCCTCTTTGGCGAGGTGTGGAACCGGGAGGCCCTGCTCCCACTCAAGCTGCGCTCGATCGCCACCGTCAGCGCGCTGATCGGCAAGGGCATCGTAGACGGCTCGCTCGCCTACCACCTCCAGAGCGCGCGCAACAACGGCGTCGCCAAGTCAGAGATGGCCGAGATCCTCACCCACATCGCCTTCTACGCCGGCTGGCCAAACGCATGGGCGGCCTTCAAGATGGCCAAGGAGGCCTAGGGTCGCCCGCGGCTGCCGGCTCCCTTGTCTCCGAATTCAGACGGGTGGCGCGCCCCACTTGCTCCTTCCCGGAGTCAGAGCCCCTTTGCCGCGACCCGTATCTAAGCTCGCGCGGCTACCGCTCGTTTCAGGCGAAGGGCCATATCGCACTCTACCTGTACTCCGATGGCATCGTTTACGTGGACCGCGTCTTTCATCGGTCACAGGACTACACAGCCTTCGTCGTGGAGAATGCCGAGTGATTTGTGGCTCCTTGCGAATTCTGCAATGGCCGTTGCAGAATTCAGAACCAACCCCACGGATGAATATCGCCATATAACACAAGCTGCACCCACCCGTTCCCTAGAGGCGGGGCAGGGATGCGGGGTGCGTTGGCTCGGCGTGGATTGTGGAGCCCCTTCCTGCTCGCCCTACCTGAAATAAACGTCGAGCTCTAGCTCGTGGATCCTCGCGCATTCGTTATAGGCATCCATCGTGCGATGGCGGGCGCTCGCCACCTCGGCCCAGACGTCGCGACCCTCGTTGATGCGCTCGACTATGAGCGAGACGGCGGACTCCTCCTCGGGAGTAGCGCGCCAAGGGATGTCCGCCAGCTCGACGCCGTCCTTGACGATCGCCAGGAAGGGCACGTCCCTGGGCAGGCTGGGCTCTTGCTCGAACCTAAGGACGTCGCCGGCGGCAAGCGACTCGCGCAGCTTCTCCGCCGCGTCCATAGGTCCGACGGACTCCTCCCCCAGCTCCATGGGCCAGAGATGGCCGTACCCGATGGTGCTGAGGCTCACCACATAACCGCCCAGCGGCGGGGCGGCCACGGCGAGGTTGGGCTTCAGGAAGAATGCGGTCGCGGCGGACACCGCCAGCACCACGAAGCCCCTGCGCGTGAGCTCGGCCTCTATGGCTCCCTCATCTCTCATCGGGCCTCCCCCTATCAGTCGCCACAATAATGACCCCTTAAGCATAGCGGAAGTCTGGGGCAGGCACCTGTTCTATAACTGAGATCCACCACTGCACGTTTTACGATCAGGCCAATGCGATGATGAGATCGCCGCAAAGGAATGGCGGCGCGAGACTATGGAGACACGCGAGGTCGCCGTCGCTCAAAGGCGCAGCACCTACAAACGGCCAGCGTAGATAATGGAGGCGGTTTAGCATGATATCAGCGGGATCGCTCGCAAGGGACAAGCAAAGCGGCCAACTCATCTACGTGTGCAATGACGAGGGTGCCCCCAGCAAAGGACGTGATGACCCATCCCGGATCCTTGGCATCGAGACAATCGACCCGAAAATGCCTTGCAAAGAGCCGCAGCTCTCGGAGTGCTTCGAGGCCGATCTTGCCGAAGTCACCGAGGCACACGGCACCGAAAGGCAGACGGTGTGCGCTCATTACGGCTGTATGGTAATTGAAAACCACTGGACGGAAGACACACCGATGGAACGGTATTACCGCATCTGGACACTCAGGGAGAGCGACCGCGCCTCCATATGGCTGCAGCGGGGCTATTTCAGCAGATTCGAATTGCTGCAAGGGCTTTCGGCAACAAACACCGTCGTGCTCGCCCATGCGATCCAGGAATCACGCCTGTTCGAGTGGGGCCAAAAGTACGGAAACAAGAACGACCAAGGATGGACGATCGGTGGAAACGCATGGAGCATAACGCTCATAGCGGGCAATTTGAAAGTCAGCACCGAGGGATTGGACGCGTTCCCTCCCATGCTGGCAGGTCTTTGCAGGAACCTGAGAAAACTAGGTGTACCAGTGAGGTTCCGGGAAAACAGGGGTCTTGAGTATGCACCGATACGAAAGCAACGATGAAGTCGCTGCCGCGCTCGCGGACTCCGAGGGCCGCGGCGGCCTCGTCGTATGTGAGGGGGATCATGCAGGCGCACATGGCGCGGGCCCATCCTCGCTCGTCGGCGTCGTCGGTTTCCGGCACCCAGTACCGAATTGAAATGCCATCGGCGGCGTCGCGGTCGTCGAACACCGCTTGGAACCCGTCGCCGACCTACAGCTTGATGGCCATGCGGTCCGAATCTTCTATGCGCCTGAACCCGAAACGGGCATAGAACGCCGCCGCCGAATCGTCCACGGGATCGACCACGAGCGCCCGTGCACCGGCGATCGCCGCGACCTTGGCGGCGTTGATGATCGCATCGCGCAGCAGGGCGGCGCCAAGCCCCATCCCTTTAAAATCGTCGTCCACGCCCAACATCCCCAGAAGCACGGCGGGGACCTGGGAGGGGGCGTTGCGGGAGAGCCATCCCCCGCCGATGTCGGACCGCACAATGGAATGCGTGCTCAGCGTATAGAAGCCCGCCACGCGCCCGGCGCAACGCGACACGTAGACCACGGCCGTTCCCCGCACGCGAGCGGTTGCGGCATGGCGCGCGGCCCACGAATCAATGATTTCGACGCCGCAATGGAAGCCCTCTATGCCCTCCCCCGCCGCAAGCTGGACGGGCCGGGAGAACCCAGCCGTCATACCCAGATCTCCTCACGGGCAAGAAGCTCGCGGGTCGACTCCGGCAGCGGGGCGTCGAGCATCGAGCAGAACTCCTCGAACGCGGGCCCCGTGAGCCGCGTAAGGCGCGCCGCCTCTATATCTGCTGCCGCCGCCTCATCGAGCTTGGAGGTCGACCACTGCGTGAGCGTCTGGCCCCTGAGCGCCGCTGCCTCCTCGTAGCTGGCTCGCTGGGAGCTGGTGAGTCTCAGGTCCATCCTGCAGGGCTTTTCCAAAGCAGGCGTTGCCATGTCGTCCTCCTCTTTAAGCGCGACATCTGTACGGAATTACTACGTACGATTGTAGCGCTGAGGAACCAGCGCGTCTATATAGCGTTGCAGCGAGCACCATATACGGCATGGAGCCGAGCATTCTGGATCGAACGCCTACCCGCTGGAATTCGATACCTTCGTCGCCGACATTGCAAGCATCCTCAGACTGCGGGATTTGTAGCGAGCGCACGGGAGCAAGGTGCGCTCCATTGGGTCGGCGCCCTTTCTCGGACCATTGCCATGAAGCATCAGTTCGCTTACGCAACAAGCGCTAAACACGGCGTACGCTGGCTAGCCAAGCGAGATAGAAAAGCGCTTCTCAAGATCCGCGATGTCCCACTCATTGGACAGCACCCATGTGCTGCCGACGATGACCACCTCAAGCTCGTCCCACTCGCGCGCGAGGCAGATACCATCGGGTAGATCAGCGGCGATGAGGTCCCCAATAGACGGAAACGAAACCCGGGCATGCTCGCCATTCCCATAGGCCTGGAATATGGCACAATCCTCATCCTTGATAACCATGTAGTCATGAGGCCGCTCGCCAAAAAACTGAAGCTCGATCTCGTCGCTGCCGGGGAGCGCGTCATAAAGCGCTATGAATGCATCTATGGGGATCATGAGCCGCCTCCATACTCTGAACGCGCGCCGATAAATTGCACCCTGTCCATTTTAAATTGGCCTTAATGATAGACGCTAAAATAGATAACTGACATTGCAGGAGTCTTGCGACTGCAAGCGCACTGGCGCTACTTCGCGTAGCAACCTTTCTCGGGAAACACCCTGTCCGCCTGGATATGGTACGCGATCTTCGATTGAGGCTGAACGGCTAGATGTCGATGCCGTTAGGATCGCGATGCGTCGCGTTCGAGCAGTTGCGTTCTCGACCATCTGCTGCTCGATCTCATGCTCCTGGCGACCCTGCCTAGTAGTAATGAAGTCGAACACGTACGGGTCTTTGAGCGCCTGCCGAGCGAGTTCGCTCTCCGGCGCAGGCAGGGTGCGAGAGAAGTTGGTCACCTTGCCAGCGAGCTGTTGGCGCTCGTAGATCTGCAGGCCAATCTGGTGGTCAAGCATAATCTGTGACCACCCGTTTTCAATGATCGCCTGCCGATACCACTCGCGCCTCTCGCCCGGATTCGTCTTATCGAGAAGCTTGGCCACATGGCCCCACGGAATTGTGCAATAGCTATTGCACAATTCAGAATCCACCTCACGAGCGAACTTTGCCATGTACTTGAGACTACGGACCGAGAATCCCCTGATGCCGGGGAATGCAGCCCTAATGTTCTTCGACATAGTTTCGATGTATTTGTTGCCCCACTCCGAACGCGCCACAAGCTCGTTACCTATGAGCCAGTACATGCGAATCATCTCTGCAGAAGCCTTCTGCGTCGCATTCGGCCGCGCGGAAGAGATGGCCTTGACCACACGACCGAGAGACTCTTTGTATTCACCCGTGTTCAGCAACACGGCAACTCCTCCAGTTTATAAGGGTATGAAAACGGAGCAGAACCGCTCTCGCGGTCCCGCCCCGATAAGCCCGACGGCCTTACTAGATGCGGTTATTGCGGCGAACCCGTCGCCTTCATGAAGCGCCCCGCGGCGGCATGGGCCTTGGCCGCGTTCGGACAGCCTGCGGGTCGCAGAGCCCCGACGCGCGGCGCCTCCCGGTCGTCCACGACCGGGGGATCCGTAGCCCGAACACAAAGCAACAGCCCGTGCCGGCGGCAAAGATGAAACTCCTATGAACAGCAAAAAGCTCTTCGTTATCGGAACGCTCGCCCTCATCGTCCTTATCGCCGGGGCAGCTGCGCTCTACAGCTCCTTCAGCGGGATGGGCCACTCCCCCGTCCCCGCCTCGGCAAACGCATCGAGCGGCCAGTCGCAGGGATCCACGGGCGACGGTCTGCAGCCCGCGCCCGACTTCGCCGTACTCGACCGCGACGGCAACCAAGTCAAACTCTCGGACCTGCGCGGCAAGCAGGTTGTCCTTAGTTTTTGGGCAAGCTGGTGCGGCATCTGCAAAACCGGCATGCCGGACTTTGAAGAGGTGTACGCAGACGCGGGCGAGGAGGTTCACTTCATGATGATCAACCTCACCACCGGCAGCGAAACCGAGGAAGTTGCCACCAGCTATATCGATGAGAACGGCTATACGTTCCCCATCTACCTGGACACGGAGATGGAAGCCGCCAGCGCCTTTGGCGTAACCGGAGTACCCGTCACCCACTTTGTCGACAAGGAGGGCAACCTGGCGGCCTACGGACAGGGCCGGCTGGGCGTCGAAGGCATACGCCAAGGCATCGAGATGGCGAGCTAGCCACCCTTTCATAGACAGTTTCCCCCGCCCGCTGGGTACACTCTCAATCGTCAAACAAACCCCCACGTACGCGCCAGGAGGCACCATGGGTAAACACAAAGATGACTGCACCTGCAAACACGACCATAAGCATGAGCACAAGCACGGCGAATGCTGCGGCAAGCACGAGCACGACCATAAACATGAACACGGAGGCGGCGAGTGCTGCTGCCACGGCCACGAAGAAGGCCATGTCTGCCAGGCGCCCAAGCGCGCCGAGGAGTTCCGCGCCCTGCAGCGCGAGCTGTGGACCCGCTCCTACCTGCTAAAGATCACCGAGTTCGACGGGGCCACGGTTGCACCGGAGAACGCCGCCCCCGCCCGTGGCGAAGCGATGGCGGCCCTTGCCGGCGAGCACCACCAGGTCCTCACCAGCGAACGCGCCCAGAAGCTGGTCCATAAGCTCAACAAGGCACTCTCCAAGGGCAAGCTCGACGACGCCCAGCTCGCCGACGAAGTCCGCGTCTTCGAGCGCGACCAACGCGAGGCCATGGCATTCCCCCAGGAAGAGGTCGAGGCATGGAGCCGCCTCACCTGCGAGGCGGACGCCGTGTGGCACAAGGCCAAGCTCGCCAACGATTGGGATTCCTTCGAGCCCTACATCGACCGCATGGTCGATGCGCTCAAGCGCCAGGCGGGCTACCTCGACAGCTCCCGCGACCCTTACGACGTCTGGCTGGACCAATACGAGCGCGGCATGGACGCCGCTTCTTACGACAAGTTCTTCTCCCAGGTCCGCGAAACCGTGGTCCCGCTGGTCCGCGATATCGCCGAGCGCGGCGAGCAGCCCCAGGCGGATTTCCTCACCGCGCGGGTGCCTGAGAGCGTCCAGCGCAATCTGTCCTTCGACCTTATGAAGCTGGTTGGCCTGGACATGGCCTCCACCACCCTGGCGTTTACCGAGCATCCCTTCTCGGAGGGCTTCAGCGTGGGCGATGCGCGCGTGGCGACGCACATCTACGAGGACAACCTCATGAGTAACGTCTACTCCGTCATCCATGAGGCCGGCCACGCCATCTACGAGCTGGGCGTCGACCCCGCCTACGCCTTCACCTGCCTTGAGGGCGGCACCTCCATGGGCATCCATGAGAGCCAGAGCCGCTTCTTCGAGAACACCGTCGGCCGCTCCCGCGCCTTTATGGGTCCCTTGCTCGCGTTGCTGCGCAAGCACGCGCCGGAGGTCTACAACAATGTGGACGAGGATGCGCTCTACCGCGCCGTCAACATCGCCCAGCCCTCGCTCATCCGCACCGAGGCCGACGAGCTCACCTACCCGCTGCACATCATGATCCGCTACGAGATCGAGCGCATGCTCTTCTCCGGCGAGGCCACGGCCAAGGACGTTCCCGCCCTGTGGGCTCAAAAGACCAAGCAGTACCTGGGGCTGGACGTCCCCACCCACACCGAGGGCGCCCTGCAGGACACCCACTGGTCCGGCGGCGCGTTTGGCTACTTCCCCAGCTACGCCCTGGGCAGCGCCTACGACGCGCAGTACGTTCCCGCCATGCGCGCGGCGGGCATCGACCTCGAGGGCGCCTGCGCATCCGGCGATCTGGCCCAGGTGCGCACCTGGCTGGGCGACAACATCTGGCGCTTTGGCCGCGGCAAGGACGCGCCCGAGCTCATCGCCGGTGCTTGCGGCGCCCCCTTTGACGCCACGTTCTTCTGCGATTACCTCTCCACCAAGTTCCGCAACCTGTACAAGCTCTAAAGAGTCGGCGGCGACGCGGCGCAACCGTTTTTTCGCCGCATCAAGTTGCGTCTTTGGACGAGGATCATCCCGGGCGGCCCCATACGGGTCGCCCTTTCTATGCCGGGACAGCGGCCCCGTCAAAGCGGCGAGCGGTTGCGTGGGGCGGCGAGCGGCGGATGTCATTTCTCACCCCGCAAATGGGTATCCTGTTGCCTAACGTATCCCGTTTCTGGAACCGGACCGCTTCTCTATCGTGCCGCCGGCCGCATTCGGCGACACCCAGGTCGGGTCCGCTCGTCCAGAACCCGTTCGAAGGAGCACCCATGCTCTACGCAATCTTCAACCTCTTTGGCGGCCTTATAGGCCTCGTCCTCATCCTGCTTGTGATCGCAGCGCTCACCGGCAACGTCTTCTTTGTGGTCAAGCAGCAGCACGCCGTCATCATCGAGCGCCTGGGCAAGTTCCACCGCATCGTCGGCGCGGGATTCCACGCCAAGATCCCCTTCATCGACCGCAAGGCCGCCACGGTAAGCCTTCGCACCATGAAAAACGGATTCGATATCGACGTGAAGACCGAGGACAACGTCACCATCGGTCTGGAAGTCTCCGCCCAGTACCACGTCAGCTATGACATGGGCTCCGGCCCCGTGGATTCAGGCGTGTACAAGAGCTACTACATGCTGCAGCAGCCCGTAGCCCAGATGCGCGATTTCATCACGGACGCCCTGCGCTCCTCGATCCCCGTCTACACGCTGGACGAGGTCTTTGCCAAGAAGGACGACATCGCCAAGGACGTCAACGCCACCGTCTCCGAGCAGATGGACGCCTACGGCTTCACCCTGGTCTCCACGCTGATCACCAAGATCGCGCTGCCGGCAGAGGTCGAGGACTCCATGAACCAGATCAACGCCGCTCAGCGCACCAAAGCCGCGGCGCAGGACCTGGCCGAGGCGGACCGCATCCGCCGCGTCACCGAAGCCAAGGCGGAGGCAGAAGCCATGGAGAAGGCCGGCGAGGGCATCGCCAACCAGCGCAAGGCCATCGCTCTGGGCATCAAGGACTCCCTGGAAACCATTCAGGAGACCGGCGTGGGCAACGACGAGGCCAACCAGCTGTTCATGTTCACCCAGTGGACCGAGATGATGAGCGAGTTCGCCAAGAGCGGCAAGGCCGCAACGGTGGTGCTGCCCACGGACTTCCGCGACTCCACCAGCATGTTCGAGCAAATCATCACGGCGGACCAGGCCGGCGAGGGCATCAAGGTCCCCGCCGTGGACCCAGTCGAGTAGTACCTCGTCCCGTCCGGCTCGCGTAAGGCAACTCCCGGCGTCAAGCACGCCAAACGGCAACGGCCCCGATCTCGCAATGGAGGTCGGGGCCGTCTTTTGCACAAACGCCTATTTAGACGAGGATTCGTCAGCACGCTCCTACGCCGTCAAGAACACCATGAAGATGATGAGGGCAAAACCGATAATGTCCGTGGGAGCAAAGAAGGTACCCAGGAACAAGGCGCTGGTCACCGTGGCGGAAACGGGCTCCACCGTACCCAGCAGGCTGGCGCGCACAGAGCCAATGTCCTTCACGCCCTGTAGGTACAGCGCGTACGCCAAACAAGACCCCACAAAGATCAGCACCAGCAACGCGCCCCAGCCCACGCCGTCCAAAGCGGGCACGTTGTTCCACGGCTGGATAAAAATCGAGCTCACAATACCCGAGATAAACATCGCCGTACCCGTAACGATCGACGGGCCATAGATGGGCAGGATGCCGGTGGGGATGATGGACATGCACGCGGCGCCCACCGCGGCGATAAGTCCAACCGCCAGGCCCTCGGGCGGAATCGCGAGCTGGGTGGGGTCGCCGCCCGTAGCGATAAGGTACGTGCCGCCAAATGCCAAAAGCAAGCCGGCGAGCTCGCGGCGACGAGGCAGGCGTCGAACGGTCACGCACGTATACGCCATGATCAGCACCAGTTGCAGGCATTGCAGCACCGTGGCCGTTCCGGCGTTGGTAAGGCGCACCGCCAACAGGTAGAAGAACTGATTGAAGAACACGCCGAACGCGGCGAGCATCAGCAACGTCTTAAGGTGCCTGGGCGTGGTGAGCAACGTGAACAGACGCTTACGGTCGAACATCAGCACCACAACCAAAAATGTGGCGCCCGCCAGAATCTGGCGTATACAGGTGAGCCACATGGTGTCGATGTCGTAATTCGCAAACAAAAAGCTGGCGCACGTGCCCGAGAATCCCCAAAACGTACCGCCGGCGAGCGTCGCGACAACGCCCACCAGCGCTTGGCGGGCCGCCTTATCATTCAGGCGTTCACGCCACGCCCTGCGCTGGGCGCGCGATGTAGCGTCGCGACCGTCGGACGGCATGTGCTCCTCGTCCACCGCGTTTTCAACGCGCGTTTCACTCTGCCGTCCCACCTTTTCGAGCCCGCTATCCATGCGATCCTTCTCCCGTCATCCGTCCCCATAGGCGTTCACCATATCGCACAACCGCATGCCGCAACAACATAAAGATACAAGGTCACGGCAAGTTTTTATAGCGCCACCCAAAACGATGCACCACGCTAAAGCATATACTGGGACAAGAAGGACGCGAGTTCGGCGCCCGCCCGGCTCGAACGCCGCCCATCGGCAAACGGAGGACAACATGGACTGCACCATGCAAGAGGCCATCGATATCATCGCAAGCGATTCCGCCATCGGCGAGATTGTGGACGAGCGCCTGGCGCAGGCGAGCGCCTATCCCCGCGAAGCGCTCGTCTCCCTCAAGAAACAAGAGGTCTCATCCGCGCTCCGGCTCAGCGTCTCCCCCAACAGCTGGCTTGTCGGCGCCCTCAAGACGCTCACCCAGCAAGACGGCAGCTTCGCCTACCCTCCCGCGGTCCTCGCCTCCGCTCTGGGCTGCAGCGAAGACCTCGTCCAAGCGGCGCTCGACAACGTGGACGAGGTGCCGCTCGAAGAGCGCTACCCGCTCGCCGCATCCGTCGCCCAGCTCATGCTTATCCTGAGTCGCTGACGCCGACGCTATTCGATAGGGTCTCCCGCCGCAAGCGGACCGTCTACATCGCGCGCCCCCACCAGCGTGCCGGTCTTTGGATACCAGCGAACCTCTGCCAGCGGCTCCTCCAGCACGCGCACGACCTGCGGCCAATCCGATGCGTTGACGGAAAGGTGCGCGCTCGCCCGGCGGGCATCCGCCGCCGCGACGTCCTCGTAAAGATCGACCTCGATCGTGGTAGGCGTAAGCATGGAGCCGCGACCGCTCGGACGGTTGACGTTCGCGCCGTAGAACGCGAACTCGTCCTGCCTCCACCCGCCAGAAAAGTCGTCGAGAACGTCGCCGCATGAAAGCGCGCCGGACACAACGGAGAACGCCGCCATCGCGCCGCAAAACACCACAAGGGCGGCCGAGCCGGTATGTTTATACGCTATGGGGTTCTTCTTGCGGTAACGGCGATAGTAAACGGCCACCGCGCCACAGGCGATTGCGAGCGCAATTCCAACCACGCCGGTCTCGTCCGCAGAGGAAAGCGCCCCCATGGCAAAGATAAACGCCACGCCGTAGCAAAGAAATCCCAGGACAACGCCCTTGAGCTCCCTGCCAAGCTGAGCGGGGTCGATATGGGATCGATGCAGGCGCTGCAGATAGAGGCACGGCGTGAAGAGCGCCATCGAGATGCCAAACAGAATAAAGCCAACGCCAACGGACGCGCGGTTATACAGCCCCAGCGCGCCGATGCTCGTGCAAAACCGGCTGTATGCAAGCGTGCCCAGGGCGGCGAAGAGAAACGCGCAGCCAACCATGGCGGCAACCGCCTGACCGCGACCCTCTGCAGTGGTAAAGCGCTTCATCCGTAAAACCCCTATCGATATCGTCGGTTATCACAGGATACCATCGCGCATCAAGCCGCAACGCCTTGTTTCGGCGGCGGGTGCCAGGTGACGCCGACAAACAGCGGCAAAAACAAGAGCCGCGAGCATCCCGCAAGCACCGCCAAAGACCAATTGTCCCCGCACTGCAACCACGCGCCCTCTAACGGGTAAGCTATGCCTTAGGCAAATTCACATCGGATCGCATCGCCGCGAGCGCCAAGCGCGTGCATGCCGCACAACGCACGCCGCGTGCCGCAAGCCACGCCGCCCGCGACCCGCCACCGCAGAATAGGAGCACCATGACCACATCGCAAACCGGCGCCATCCAGCGCGCCGCCGCGCTTCTGGGCAAAAACCCCGTCCTCCACGGCTTCACCGTCCTTAGCGACCAAGACGTCCCCGAACTCGACGCCCACGCCTACGTCATGCGCCATGACGCATCGGGCGCGCGCCTGCTGTACCTGCCCTGCGAGGACGAGAACAAGTCGTTCTCCATCGGTTTCAAAACCCCGCCCGCAGACGACACCGGCGTCTTCCACATCCTGGAGCACTCGGTTTTGTGCGGCTCCGAGCGCTATCCCGTCAAGGAGCCCTTCGTTGACCTCATCAAGAGCTCCATGCAGACGTTCCTCAACGCCATGACCTACCCGGACAAGACCGTCTACCCGGTCGCCTCCACTAACGAGCAGGACCTCATGAACCTGGCGAGCGTCTACATGGACGCCGTGCTCAACCCCGCCATCTACGCCAAGCCCGCCATCTTCGAGCAAGAGGGCTGGCACTACGAGCTGGACGTTCCCCAGGGCGGCCAGCTTGAAGACGGCACCCTGCGCTACAACGGCGTGGTCTTCAACGAGATGAAGGGCGCCCTTTCCGACCCCATGGACGTGCTGGACAACGCCGTCACCGCGGCGCTGTTCCCCGACACCGCCTACGCGCACGAGTCCGGCGGCAACCCGCGCGCCATCCCGCAGCTCACCTACCAGGACTTCCTGGACAACCACGCGCGCCACTACAACCTTGCCAACAGCTACATCACCCTCTATGGCGACCTCGATGCCGATCGCATGCTCGCGTTTTTGGACGATGAGTTCTTGTCGCGCGATAACGCCGCCTCGCGCGCATGCGCCGGCGACCCCAACCCGCTCGAGCGCCAGGAGCCCGTGGTCTGCGACTATGCTTCCGTCCAGATGGATACCACGCCGGAGAACGCCCTGGTAGGCATGGCCTACGTGCTGGGCGACGCCCTGGATCGCAAGCGCATCGTCGCCGCAGACCTGTTGATGGACTCCCTCATGGGCTCCAACGAGGCTCCCGTCAAGAAAGCCATCATGGCGGCCGGCTTGGGCGGCAACGTCACCTACTACACCGCCGGCGACATGCTGCAGCCCTACGGCCTCATCATGTTGCAAAACGCTAAGCCGCAGGTGGCGCGCCGGCTTCGCCAAATCATCCAGGACGAGTGCCGCCGCCTGGTAGAACAAGGCGTGCCGCGCGACCGCCTGGAGGCGGCCATCTCCAACGACGAGTACGACCTGCGCCAGCGCGATTACGGCATCGCCGACGGCGTCGCCATCTCCTGCGACGTCCTGAGCACCTGGCTCTACGACGATGACGCCGCCGCCCTGGCCCTTAGCTACACCCCTATCTATGCAGAGCTGCGCCGCGAGCTTGACGGCACCTACTTTGAGGACCTGCTGCGCAACCTGGTGCTCGAGAGCAACCACAACGCGCTGGTGGAGCTTATCCCCACGGGCGCCGCATCCGCCGCGCTCGACGTTGACGCCGCAGATGCCGCGGATGAGGACGAGCTAGAGAACGCCGACCTCGAAACCGGCACCTCCTCAGCCGACGCCGGCGAGGCAGCAGAACTCGCAGCCATCAAGGCATCCTTTACCCATGAGCAGCTGCAGCAGGTCGTGGACAATGTCGAGCGCCTGCGCGCCCAGCAAGAGGCGGAGGACTCGCCCGAGGCCAAGACAACGCTGCCGCGCCTGCATGTTTCGGACATCGGCCCGGCCCGTCCGGAGCCCAAGCCCGTGCTGGACACCGCCGCGCCGTTGCCCTGCCTCAAGCACAACATCCCCACGCATCGTTTGGCCTACGCGCTCACCTACTTCGACATCTCGCACCTCAGCTACGCCGAGCTGCCCTACGTCACCATCCTCTCCCGCCTGATGCAGCAGCTGGCCACCAAGCGCCGCAGCGCCGCGGAATTGGATAGCTATATCGATTCCAACCTTGGCTTCCTCTCCTTCCGCGCAGAGGTCATCAGCCAGCCCGACTGGAAGCTCGCCGCGCCCAAGCTCACCGTCGCCGCCGGCGCCCTCTCCGAGAAAATCGATGCCCTGGCGCAGATTCCCGCCGAAGTCTGGAGCGAGACGCTCTTCGAAGATATCGACCGCATCCACGATGTACTGGTCCAGATGCGCATCGGCGCGGAGCAGAGCTTCCTCAACGCCGGCCACGCCGCCGCGCTGGCACGCGCCATGAGCTACGTATCGCCCGCCGCCGTGGTCGCCCAGCAGCTTTCCGGCGTGGACTTCTACCGCTTCCTGCGCGACCTGCTCGATAACTTCGATGAGCGCAAGGAAGATCTTGTCGCCAAGCTGCAGGAGCTCCAGGCGCGCATCTTCACCTCAACCAACACCGTGACCAGCTTCACCGGTTCGGACGAGGACTACCAGCGCTACTGGGAGGTCGCCGGCAACCTGGGCCTTACGCCCCGCACCGCCCCTGCCAAGGAGCTCTACGTTCCCATGCCGGAACCGCGTCGCGAGGCCTTCATCATCCCCTCGGACGTGTGCTACGTTGCCCGCAGCACCGACCCCCGCGTGCTCGACATCCAGATGGACGGCACCTGGGCCGTTGCCGCGCAGGCGGTCACGTACGAGTACCTATGGAACGAGATCCGCGTCAAGGGCGGCGCCTACGGCTGCGGCTTCCGCGCCATGATGGACCGCCAGCTGGCCTTCTACACCTACCGCGACCCGGCAATCGACCCCTCTCTGGAGCGCATCGCGCGCACCGGCGAGTGGCTCAGCACCTTCGAGCCCACGCAGGATGCCTTCGAGGGCATGGTGGTCAGCTGCGCTTCCGGTTTTGACGCGCCCATCAAGCCCTACGCGCTCACCAGGCGCCAGGACAACGAGTACTTTGCCAAGCGCCCAGCCAACTGGCGCCTTGAACTGCGCGAACAGCTGCTCAAGGCAACGCCCGAGGATCTGCGCCAGCTTGGCAAAACCGTCACGCGCGTAGCGGAGGCCGCTCCGGCATGCGTCTTTGGCGGGCGCGACATCATCGAGGCATCGCACGCGGACCTGGTGCCCGTGGACCTGCTCGCCTAGCCGTTGCATATGGAAGCCAGGCGCGTCATCCATACCATAAAGCCCGTTTTCGACGAGTCCTCGCGGGTGCTGGTGCTGGGCACCATGCCCTCGCCCGCATCCCGCGAGGTGGGTTTTTACTATGGCCACCCCCAAAACCGCTTTTGGCGCGTAATGGAGAGCCTCTACGGCTTGGCAGACCATGCGTTGGACGAGAACGGGCCGCGGCGCGCCTTCCTGCTGCAGCGACACATCGCGCTGTGGGATGTTCTGCGCTCCTGCACCATCGCGGGCGCCAGCGACGCCAGCATCACGGAGCCAGAGCCCAACGACCTCACCCGCATTCTGGACGCCGCACCCATCCAGCACGTCTTTTGCACCGGCGGCAAGGCGGCGGCGCTCGCCAAGCGCTTTGACGGCTCGCTGCTGCGCGAGCGCGGCATTCCGCTAACCGCCCTACCCTCTACCAGCGCCGCCAACGCCCGCATGCGCCTGCCGCAGCTGGTTGAGGCATACGAAGTCATCCGGGCCGGCTCCATATAGACGCGGCATTGAGATTGCTGCGCAGCATGTACAATGCAGACAATAGGCAAGCTCGGACAACGTATCCTGCCAGACAGCGCAACGAACTCGATCAGCGCAGCCAAGCAAGCAACACCAGCGAAAAGGTTTAGCGATATGGATATCCTCGATTTGCGCGAATGTGCAAAATCCGGCATGTTCTATGGCGGACGCGCCGGAAAAAAAGAGGGCATAGTCTATAAGGGCGCGCATTGGATCGCAAAGTATCCGCGCTCATCGCGCGACCTTGCCGGCAAGCACCTCCCCTCGTGCATCTCCTCACCCGTAGCCGAATACCTTGGCTCGCACCTGTACCAGATGTTGGGAATCCCTGCGCATGAAACCGCGCTCGCTTACCGCGGCGGCAGAATCGTGTGCGCTTGCAAGGATTTCACCTATCCTGGCAAGCGTCTGTTCATGTTCTCAGAGCTCAAAACCGAGATGGACGATGATGACGACGGCTTTCACGATTCCCCCTCGGACGGGGCGTCCGTTTATCTAACCGACGTGCTCCTCAGCATCGAAAAGTCAGAAACGCTATCCAACATCCTAGGAACTCTCGACAGGTTCTGGGACATGTTCGTCGTCGACGCGCTCATCAAGAACCCCGATCGCAACAACGGCAACTGGGGAGTTCTCATGGATGAGGACGGGCGCTACTCACTAGCACCTGTCTATGACAACGGCTCATCGTTCTTCAGCAAACGCAACGACTCCACCTTTGAGCGCCGGCTCGGTGACTCCGATGCCATCTTGCAGGACGCATTTGGCACCAACATATCCGTCTACCTCACCATTGGGGACGACGGAAAGCCGCGACACATTCATCCATTCGACTACATGCACACAACCATTAACGCCGACCTCGATAGAGCGATAGAAAGAATTGCCGCAGCGTTCGATTTGACTGCGTTTGAGAATCTCGTTGATAGCGTCCCCCGCGAAGCGTACGGATGGCGCGTTCTGTCTGAACCGGCACGGGAATCCCATATCGAGCTAGTGAAAACGCGATACGAGAAAGGGCTTTTGCCCCTAGCCGATGCAATCGCCCGCAGGCGAACCTCCGGCCAATAGGTCCTACTCGCCCACGCGCTCGATGTCGTAGGGCGTGGTCTGGTACACGTAGTAGTTGAGCCAGTTGGTGTAGAGCAGCTGCGCCTGGCTGTTCCAGATATTGAGCGGCTCGCGCGAAGGATCGTCGTTGGGGAAATAGTTCACCGGCACGTCGGGGTCGATACCACGCTTGACGTCGCGCTCGTACTCAAGGCGCAGCGTGTCGCTGTCGTACTCCGGATGGCCAAAGACAAAGAACCGCCTGCTATCGACGGACTTCACAATGTAGAGCCCGGCGACGTCGGAAGTCGCGATGATCTCCAGGTCCGGATTTGCCGCAACGGCGTCCTCGTCCACGCCCGTATAGCGGGAATGCACGGCGTAAAAGCGGTCGTCGAAACCGCGCACCAAAGGCGAGGAGGGCTTGATCACGCGGTGCTCGTACACGCCGGAGAGCTTGGCCGGCAGCTCGTGCTTGCCGATACCGTAGTGATGGTACAGGCCAGCCTGCGCGCCCCAGCAGATGTGGAAGGTGGAATGCACGTTGGTGGTGGACCAATCCATGATCTCGACCAGCTCGTCCCAATAGTCGACGTCCGCAAAATCCAGCTGCTCAACGGGAGCGCCGGTGATGATGAGGCCGTCGAAGTTGGAATCGCGGACCTCGTCGAACGTGCGGTAGAAGGTATCCAGATGCTGGGCGGACACGTTTTTAGCCTCGTGGCTGCTGGTGCGCAGAAGTTCCACCTCGCACTGCAGCGGCGTGTTGGAGAGCTTGCGCATAATCTGCGTCTCGGTGGCGATCTTGGTGGGCATGAGGTTCAAGATCAGCACGCGCAGGGGACGAATGTCCTGGTGCAGCGCGCGGAACTCCGTCATGACAAAGATATTCTCGCTCTCCAGCGTCTCGGTTGCCGGCAGGGCGTCTGGTATGCGAATGGGCATGGTCCACCTCGAGGTTACTAGGCTCTATTGCAAGGCTCTCGCTTTTACGCGTAAAGCATACGATACCCGCTTGCGGCCCGCTTGTATCGCGCAAAAGCTGCAAGCGGCGAAATGATGCGCGCGGCAAGCCCCGCGCCCCGTTTTAGCAACAGAGCCGACACATTGCAGCGCTACTATGCACGGCAACAAAACGCCGGCGCGCCGCGAAAGCCCGCGACGCTCCCCAACTAGAAGGGATGCATAATGATCAAGCCGCGAACCGTTGGCATTGTGGGAATGGGCCACGTGGGCGCCCATGTGGCGAACAGCCTGCTGCTGCAGGGCTTGGCGGACGAGCTCTACCTGTGCGACATCGACTCCGTCAAATCCGCGTCCGAGACGCAGGACCTGCGCGACTCGCTGCAGTTCTGCCCGTACAACACCAAGATCATCGACTGCCAGGACCGCTATGAGGAGCTTGCGGGCTGCGACGTCATCGTTAACGCCGCCGGCAAGGTCTCGCTGGCCGCCGGCAACCGCGACGGCGAGCTCTTCTTTACCACGGACGCCTGCCGCACCTTTGCAAACCGCATTGTCGATGCGGGCTTCGACGGCATCTGGGTCTCTATCTCCAACCCCTGCGACGTGGTCTGCACGGAGTTTTGGCACCTCACCGGCTACGACCCCTCGCGCATCATCGGTTCGGGCACCGGCCTGGACTCCGCGCGCCTGCGCTCCCAGATCTCGCTCGCCTGCAACCTGGACCCCAAGTCCATCAACGCTTACATGATCGGCGAGCACGGCGCGTCTATGCTGGCAGCCTGGAAGTCCGCCTCTATCTCCGGCAAGCCCTTGGCTCAGTTGGCGGACGAGGAGCCCGAGCGCTTCGCCTTTGACCTGGCCGAGATGGAGGACAAGGCGCGTCAGGGCGGCTACGTCACCTTTGCCGGCAAGCAGTGCACCGAGTACGCCGTGGCAAACGCCGCCGTTCGCGTGGTCGCCGCCGTGTTGCATGACGAGCATGCCGTGATGGGCGCCTCCACCCTTATGACCGGCCAGTTCGGCGAGGAGGGCATCTTCACCTCGCTGCCCTGCATCATCGGCCGTAACGGCGTCGAGCGCGTAATGGAGCTGGACCTCTCCCAGGCTGAGCTCGAGGCGTTCCACGCCAGCTGCCAGCACATCCGCGACAACATCAGCCGCCTCACCTGGTGGTAGAGCGTAGCGGGCGGGGTCGGCTTGTTGGGAAGCCCCCCGCAAGCCGGCCCCGCCTTTGTTAGCTAAAGTCGAAATACGCGCAAGATGGCGGCGCTCACTGCAAGCCGCCGCAAATCGAATCGGTGACATTCACCGAGCAAGAAAGCGTCTGAATCCCAACCTCGTCCACATCTCCGTTCAGCCTTGAGCACATTCGCGAGGCGACAACGTCGATGATCTCGCCCATGGGCTGGCGTATAACGGACAGGGGCGGATACATGACATCGCTGAAGTCGAAATCATCGAAGCTGGCAAAACCGATATCCATGCCGGGACGCAAGCCGCGGCGGCTGATCGCCTTGAGCGCGCCCAGCGCAAGGTAGTAGTTGCACGAGAACAGCGCCGTCACATCGCCTTGGTCGATAAGCGAGCATGCGGCGGCGAACCCCTCGTCCTTAGAAGGGGCGCACAGGCGCACGTCCTGCGGAAACACGGGCAGGCCGCGATTCTCAAAGGCGTCGTTCCAGCCCTTGAGGCGCCGTCTGCCCACGTAGGTCTCCTGCGAAGGGGCTATGACGCCGATGCGCCTGTGGCCGGCGTCAATCATGGCGCCCACCATGGCCTCGGTGCTGGTAGCGTTGTTGACCACGATGGAATCGACCGCGCCGCTCTCAACCGGGTTATCGACCACGATGACGGGAATGTTGACGGTCTCGAGAAATTCCAGGTGTTCGGCATCGACCTCGGAAAGAAAAATCACCAGGCCGTCGACAAAACGGCGCTTGAGAAAGCGGACCTTCTCTTTGAGCACCTCCACGTCGCCGTGGAAGTCGATAAAGAGGGACGAGTAGCCCTGCTTCTCAAAGGCGGTCTCCAGATTGCCGATGCTCGAGCTCACAAACACGTTTGCCGCGCTGGCGACCAGCACGCCGATGGCGTAGGTTCGCTGCGTGGTGAGGGCGCGGCCGATGAGGTTGGGGTGGTAGTCGAGCTCCTCGATGGCGCGAGAGATCGCGTCGGCATTGTCTTCCCTAATCTTGACGCCGTTAAGAAACCGGGAAACCGTGCCGATTGAAACGCCGGAGCGCGCCGCCACCTCTCGTATATTCGCCATGTCTAACTCCTTACCCTTACCTCATCGCTTTCATTGTACTGTACGAATTGCCGCGCTGCCGCCATGCCCCGGGCGTGTTGCTGCCCCGGGCGAGCCGTTGCCCCGGGTGCGCGCTACCGCGCCGCCGCTACGCCTTGGTCGCGCCCTCGGCGCCTATAAGCACGCGAACCTCGCCGTTGTGCTCAAGCTTCACCGTCAGGATGCCCTTGGCCTGGTCCCAACTCTCCGTATGGGAGAACTCGTGCCCGTCGCCGGTAAAGCTGATCGAAGGCCACTTGCCACCCACGCCGCGCAGCAAGAACTCCGTAGTACGCAGGACGGTATCGGCGGGGCGCACGCAGTAGTTGGAGCTGAGCCAGTTGGTGAGGTCCAGCTCGCCCTGCTTCCAACTCTCGGACGCATCGAACTTGCCCTCAAGCTCCCACATGGCGGTTTTGTCCGTCACGTAGTTTTGGATGGTAAGCAGCACCACGTGCGGGGTTTCCTGCACTATGGCATAGGAGTGCGGCTGCAGCCTGATCTGAACGGACTCGCAGGTGTTCACCATAAGCGGGAGCGTGGCGGTCTGCGCCTTGTTCTCGTTGGCATTGCTGTTGTACGTGCACCACGCCTCGCCCACGCGCTGCACAAAGGCGTCGCCTTCGGCAGCCACCGTGTAGAGGGAATCCAGGTACTCCTTCTTGCGCGCTAGCTGGGACGAGTTCTTGGTGAGGATCGCAGCGCCAGGGAAGAGCCCCTTGATGGCAACCTCGTCCACGCGATCCATAATGACCGGCAGGACGTGGTAGCGGCCGGAATCATAGAGCGGCAGGGATTCATCGTCCATGCTAAGGCCCTTGTAGAAATTGGGCAGGGAGTCGATGCCGCCGTCCTTCTCCCAAAACACCGCCTTGGTGCGGGCTAGAACGTCCTTGCGCGACGGCGCGGGGTTATTGAGGGAGAAGCGGAAGAAGGGGACGATGGCATTGAGGAACGCGGGCGTGGGGACGTCGTTATCCATAAAGGTGTAGGCGGCGCACTCGAAGTTGTAGACGGTGCCGCCGTTGGCGTAGACGTTCATCATCTCGCACGCGATCATGGCCTCGGGCTCGCTGGCATAGGAGCGCATATCGCGCGGGCGGGTGCCCACGGGGTCGAACGGCTTGGTGAAGTGCTTCTCCCACCACTTCCACGTGTCCATGGAGGCGCCCCAGTTGTCGCAGACGCCGGTGAGCCACATGCCGTTGACGATGCTATCGGTTGAGGCGTCATCGCGGATGGGCGTGTTCTTGGTGGCAATCACCAGGTTCTTAGGGTATTTTGCCGCCGCGTCTGCAAACGCCTTGTTGGACATGACGCGCTGCCAGAACCAATTCTCATGGTCATGCCAGATGAAATGGCCTCCGTAGCGGGCGCAGACCTCTAGGTATTTTGCCGCGTTGGTGGGAAGGTCGTCGTTGTAGATCCAGTAGTTCTCGATGTTCATGGCGCCGCGGAGAACCGAATAGGTCTCGAACTGCTCGGCGAGCCACTCGGCGGGCACCGTCTGGCGCTCGCCCGCGCTCATGATGACCAGGAAGACCGGAATGTCCAGCAGCTGAGCCTCGTCCAGCATATGCTTGTACCAGGCGCGAAGCTCGGGCGTGTCCTTGGGGATGCAGCTGGTAGGTTTGCAAACCTTAGCGGGATGCAATTCAATGGCGGCGTAGGGCTTGATGTCGTCGGGGACAGCGGACCAAGCTCCCTCGAGCGTGTTCCCCCACCAGAGGGAGTCCGGCGTGTTGCCGTACACGGCCGAAAGCAGCAACGGGGAGGTATTGCTTATTCTCGTCCTCATGACAGCATCTTGAGAGGATGCCCCGGCGGCATCCTGCGCCCGAGCCGCTACGGGCACGGCGGCGGCGACAGCGCCGATGGCAAAAGCCGCAGACTTGACGGCCTGTCTTCTCGTAATGTCCATGGTCGCTCCTATCAATCGAGAAGGAAGTGACGCGCGCTAGAACTCCCTCGTAGCGCGCCCATCGGAACCAAGCTCCAGCGTTTCGCAGACCTCGAGGCCCGAAGCCGTGCGGCTGGAAGGAACCCAATAGGAAAAAGAGGCGCCCGGCTCTCCCGCCACCTCGATGGAGCAAAGAGCTCCTTTAGCCCAAGAGGCGGAGACCTTGAAGCCGCCACGCGCCCGAAGGCCCGTGAACGAGCCATTTGGCAGCGCGTCGGGAAGCGCGGGAAGAATACGGACCTCGTCGGCGTTGCTCTGCAGAAGCATCTCGCACACCCCGCTAGTCAACCCAAGGTTGCCGTCTATCTGAAAAGGCGGATGATCGGAGAACAGGTTGGGCAGCGAGCAATGCGCGAGCATTCCGGTGAGCTCGTCCATACAGGCGTCTCCCCTGCCCAGGCGCGCGTTGAAATGCACCAGCCAAGCGGAGCTCCAGCCCGTGCGCGTGCTCGCGTGAAGGCCGGCTCCCTTCCAGTTTCCGATGGCGACGTCTCGCGAGGCGGGGTCGAGGTATCCGGCGTTCGAGGTGCGGCGCTCGATGGTGCGCAAGCAGGCCTCTGCCAGCTCGGGCGTGCGGCGAACGTCGAACTCGTTGCCCGGATACAGGCCGAACAGCGGAGAGATGTGCCGATGCCCCGGCTCGACCTCCTCGTAATCCTCGAGCCACTCCTGTATCTGACCGTACGAGCCGATGCGCGTCGGCGGCAAGCGGTCTGCCAGCGCCTTCGCGCGGGCCGCGAAATCCGATTGGTCGCCCAGCACGCGGGCGATATCGACGCAGCAATCGAAGAAGAACCTGAGGATCTGGTTGTCGATCGCAGGCGATAGGCACACGTTGCCCTCGACGCCGTTTGGCAAGCGGTACCTGTTCTCCGGCGAAGCGGATGGACCGGTCACCAAATAGCCCTGGTATTCGAAGAGGTAGTCCTCGAAGAACAGCAGCGCCTCCTTGAACATGTCGAGATGCTCCGCCAGAACCGACGCGTCACCAAAGAAGCGGTACTGTTCCCAGACGTGCGTGAGCAGCCAGGGAACAGTGAGGGGCCACACGGCGGCGCCGATCGCGTGGGACTGAGGGGCGGTATCGGCGAAACCGTCCGTGTTGTGATGGCAGGTGAATCCGCGGGCTCCGTACATGGCGCGGGCGGTCCGGCGACCGGACTCGCGCATGCGCTCGAGAAGGTCGAACAACGGAAGCTGCGCCTCGGGCAGATCGGCCGGCCCGCACATCCAATAATTCATCTCGGTATTGATGTTGATGGTGTACTTCGACCCCCAGATCGGATCGATGTCCTCGCACCAGATGCCCTGGAGGTTTGCGGGAAGGCCTCCAGGTTGGCTGGACGATAGCAACAGGTAGCGGCCATAATCAAAGGCAAGGTTCAGAAGGTACGGCACATGGCGCCCCTCGCGCGCGCAGGCGATGAGGCCGTCCGTAGGAATCGAGGGGGCATCCTCGTCCACCGAGATGTCCAGCGCCACGCGGCCATACTGCTCGCGATACGCTGCGACGTGATCGTCCAGAGCGCGGTCGAAATCGAGCCCGTCGAACCCGTCCATCAGCGATGAGGCATCGGGCTCGACGGCGCCGGCGCTCCAGTAATCGGTCGACGACACCAGGGCGAGAACGACCTCGGTGGCTCCATCCACCACGATGGTCTCGCCCAGAACGCGCACGTTCCCGTCGCACGACGCCACGCGCAGGCCCACCTCGAACCCCACGCCCGCCGCGCCGCCGGCATGGGCAGCCATGATGACGCCCCTGTCGCGATACTGGCGAACGGAATCGTTGAAGCGCTTGCACCTGCCCAGGGTCGCGCGTAAAGATAGGGAGCCCTCCTTGGACGCGGTCAGGCGGGCGAACATGGCGTTCTTGGCGAAACTGGAGAAGTACTCGCGGCGGTAGTCCACCCCGCCGCACGAGAAGGAAACGCGGCACAGGGCGTTTTCCAGATCGAGCTCGCGCTCGTACGACTCGCAGGCTTCCAGGGTGACGCCGCGCTGCTCCAGGAACATCTCGCCCAGAACCTCGTAATGGCTCTGGTCGCGAGGCGTGGCGAACATGGTCAGCGCCACCAGGTCCTCGGCCGCCTCGACATCGCCCGCGGCGAGCAGTTCTCGAATCTTGCCCAGGTTATCCGCCGAGCTTGGATTGTTGCGATCCGCCGGCCCGCGGTACCAGATGGTCTCATCGTTAAGCGAAAGCTTCTCGTTCTCGACTCCGCCGAAGACCATGCCGGCGATATGACCGTTGCCAATAGGCAGGGCCTCGTTCCAAACGGACGCGGGAGACGTGTACCACAGCCGCATATTTCCTCCTAGCATACGCGGGGCGTCCCTTGAACCGGAACCGCCCCGCGCTATTCAAATCTTGCTTGCGCCGCATTGGACGCGAATACTTAGGCCGTGGTGAGCACGCCCAGCGCGGTGAGCACGATGGCTGCAACCAGCGTGGCCACGATCAGGAAGACGGGGCTCTTGCCCTTACGCACCAGGTAGCACATGAGCAGCGTGAGCAGCATGGGGATCACGCCGGGGATGAGGCCGTTGATGAGCTCCTGAACGCTGACCACCAGCTCGCCCTGGGTGAACTCCAGGCCAAAGGTGATGCCCACCATCTGGGGGATCAGTCCACCGACCAGCACCAGGCCAAGGGCGATGGCCATGTTGGTGATGGTATCCAGGGTGCCGCGGGCGGCGCTCTCCTGAATAAACTTGGAGCCGCTGGAATAGCCGAACTTGAGACCGAAGTACTTAAGGGGCACGTTGATGACGTTGATCAGAAGCAAAGCGATGGCAACGCCCAGAAGGCCGCCCTCGGCAGAATAGGAGGCGCCGATGGAGAAGCAGATGGGGACCAGGGTGAGCCAGATCAGGGAGTCGCCGATGCCGGCAAGCGGACCCATAAGGCCGACCTTGATGCCGCTGATGGCGCGGCCACCATCGTTGCCCTCGTTCTCCTCCATCGCCGCGGCGACGCCGCCGATGAAGGGGGCCGCGGTCTGATGGGTATTGAAGAACTCCAGATGGCGCTTCATGGCCTGCGCCATGGCGGGGGTGTTGTTCTTGTACGTCCTCTTGAGGGCGGGAACCATCATGTAGAGGAAGCCCAGGTTCTGCATGCGCTCGTAGTTCCAGGACGCGCCGTACATGAGCGCGCGGCCGAACATCTTGTTAAGGACGGAAGGGGTGATGGCGTTCTCGCTCATCTTGGTGTTATCGGTGCTCACAGGTCATACACCTCGTCATCATCATTGGAAGCGGATTCGGTCTGGGCGGCAACGGGGGCGGGGGTCTCGGAACCGAAGCCGTTGCCCATCATGACGGTCAGGTAGGCCACGGCGACGCCCACAAAGGTGATGCCGATCGTGGACATGCCCAGGAAGGCGGAGGCGATAAAGCCCACAAGTAGGAAGACCCACATCTTCTTCTTCAGCATCATGTTGAGGAGCATGCCGAAACCGATGGCGGGAAGCAGGCCGCCGGCGACGTTCAGGCCCTTCATGACCACATCGGGGATCATGTCGAACAGGGACTGCACGTACTCGCCGCCAACAAGGACCGCCAGGAAGATCGGAACAACCTTGAACAGAACGATGATTCCCAGGGATGCGTACTGGTACAGGCCGATCTTGCTGATGTCACCGCGCTCCGCGGCGGCGTCGGCCTTCTTGACGAACGCGATGTCGGCAGTCTTGGCGAGAACGTCGAGCTGCTGGGTCACCACGGCGACTGGAACGGCGATGGCGATGCCCGCCGTGGCGCCCTGACCGGAAAGGATGCCGAGCGCGGTGCCCACGATGGCGCCGGAGATGGTGTCGGGCGGAGTGTAGCCGCCGATGCCGGTGACGCCGAGCCACATCAGCTCGAGCGAGGAACCGATGATCACGCCCTGGGTCATGTCACCCAGCACCAGACCCGTCAACGTACCGGTCACCAGCGGGCGGTGGATCATGAACAGGGGGCCGTTATAGTCGATCGTGGCGATGATTCCCACGAGAGCGACTAGCAAAGCTTGAACAAACATCAGTCGTTACCTCCAATAAAGTCCTTCATCTGGGAAACCTTGTCGGTGGGGACCATCTGGATCTCCACGTTGACCCCTGCATCGATGATCTTCTTGAAGTAGGAGCGGTCCTCCTCGGTCACCGCGACGCCGGCGGTGATCTTCTCGTTGGACTCGGTCTTGCTCATGTTGCCAACGTTCAGGAAGGGAATCTCGACGCCGCCCTCGATGCACTCGTACACCTCGCGCGGGTTGGTGAACAGCAGCAGGGTCGAACGCGTGACCTCGGACTTCTGCAGCACCTTGATGAGCTTCTCGGGGCTGAAGAACACGACGCGCAGGCCCGAGGGGGCTGCCAGCTTCAGAATCATCTGGCGGGTCTTGTCCTGCGCGACCTCTTCGCTGACGATGATAGCCTGCTCGATGTCGTAGCGCTTGAGCCACGTGGTGACTACCTGGCCGTGCAGCAGGCGGTCATCGATGCGAACGAACTTTACTGACATGCTTCCTCCTTGTACTCGGTTTTCTGTCCATAGGTCTTGAATCGCTCGAGCATGCCCTCCATCTCGGAAAGCGGCAGCTCGACGGGGGTTCCAACGCTTTTGGCGATGCAGTGCACCTGGGCGCAGTACTCAACCTCTTCCACGATGTTGAAGGCGTTGAGCAGGTCCGCCGCGCCCGCCAGGATGCCGTGGTTCGCAAGCAGCACCGCGCGGCGCCCCGCCATGGCCTTTACGGCGTTGTGGGCGAGTTCCGGCGTGCCGTAGGTGGCGTACTCCGCAACCGGCACGTCCACGCCGGCGACGGCCACCATGTAGTGGGTCGCGGGCAGGGGCTCGCGCAAGCACGCCAGCACCGTCGCGTACATGGTGTGCGCGTGGATCACCGCGTCGATGTCCGGACGCGCCAGGTAGGTCTCAAGGTGCATCTGCCACTCGCTCGACGGCGTGCGCGCGCCCTCCACCACCTTGCCCTCGCTATCCATCACCACGATGTCGCTTTCGCGGATGTCGTGAAAATCGATGCCCGAGGGCGTGATCGCCATGAGTCCGCGCTCGCGATCGAACAGGCTCAGATTGCCGCCCGTACCCTTGGTAAGGCCCGCGTCCACCAGCTTCTTGCCGTACTCGACAAGTGCCGCGCGATCGAAATCAGCCATACCCTCTCCTCTCTAACCCCGATACAGCGGACCGAACGCCTGGCAATAGGCCATATCCGCGGCTTCGAGGTCCTTGGTTCCAAATCCATCGACCAGCGAGGGCCTGAAGATGCGCTCGTCCTTAACGTTGTGCAGCGTGACCGGAATGCGCAGCATGCTCGCCAGCGTGATGAGGTCGCCGCCCACGTGCCCGTATACCGATGCGCCGTGGTTGGCTCCCCAGTGGTTCATGACGTCCCAGACGGTCTCGAAGCCCGGAGCTCCCAGCCTGGGGGCGAACCATGTAGTGGGCCACGTCTTGTCCGTGCGTTCATCCAGGGTCTTGTGGACATCGTCCGGCAGCACGCAGGTGTAACCCTCCGCGATCTGCAGGGTCGGCCCCACGCCCGCGACCATGTTCAAGCGGATCATGGTCATAGGCATCTCGCCCGCCGTCTTGAAGTGGGACGAGAAGCCGCCGCCGCGGAAGTACTCGTAGTTGGCGCGGCACCAGTCCGTAGCGGCCAGGCAGGCGTCGATATCGTCCTGATCCATCTCCCAAAACGGCTTCATGATCGACTCGCCGCGCTCATCGCGCACGGCACCCGATGCATCCAAGGCGGTGGCACCGGAGTTGATGAGATGCAGCACGCCGTTGGCGGCTCGACCCTCAAGCTTCTTGCCGCAAACGCGCTCGACCGCTTGCGGGCTCCAGTAGGTGCGGACGTCCGAGAAGATGGGGGCCGTGTTGGTCAACAGGGTTCCCAACAGCATCGAGGCGCCGTTCAGGGTATCGTTCTCCGTGGCGAAGGCCGTGGGCTGGCGCGCTCCGTTCCAATCGAAGGTGGAGGTTATGATGGCCTCGGCGAAATCTCCGTTGGGCAGCCAGTCGGTCCACTGGCGCTGTCCCTGGAAGCCGCCTGCGATGGCGTTGCGGCCGCGCGATTCCTCGAGCCAGCCCATCTCCGCCAGCTTTGGATTGCCGAAAAGGATGTCGCGGATGATGACGACCTGGCGGGCGATGAAATCCCAGTCCTCGTCTGCCGGGACCACCTTGGAGGCAGTGATAATCTGCGGTAGGTCGCGCCCCAGGTTGATATCCACGCCCTCGGGGCACTTCTGCTGGATCCAGGCACGCGCGCGGCTGACCTCGTCCTCGTCGTAGATATGCAGGGCCATGCGGCGCAAGATCTCGGTCATGTCGACAAACTCAACCGACATGCCCAGGTACTTCTGGAAGAACTCGACGTTTACCTGCGAGCCCGCGATGCCCATGGCGCTGGCGCCCAGGTTCACGTAGGCCTTGCCGCGCATCTGACCTGCGGCGACGGCGGCGCGGGCAAAGGAGACGATCTTCTCCTCCACGTCCGCGGGGATGGACGAGTCGTCGGCGTCCTGCACGTCGCGACCGTAGATTTTGAACGCGGGCAGCCCGCACTGGGCGTGCGCGGCCATCGCGGCGGCAAGGTAGACCGCGCCGGGGCGCTCCGTGCCGTTGAAACCCCATACCGCCTTGATGGTCGCCGGATCAAGGTCCAGCGTCTCGGTGCCGTAGCACCAGCACGGGGTCACCGTCAGCGTGGCGACAACGTTCTTGTCCAGAAACTCGCAGCGCGCGGCCTCCGCGTCCGCACGGCCACCGATGGTACGCGACGCCACCACGCACTGCACCGGCTGCCCGTCCGCATAGCGCAGGGAGCCCTCGATAAGCTCCTTGGCCGCGACGGCCATCGCCATGGTCTGCGCCTCAAGCGATTCGCGCACCCCTCCCTGACGGCCGTCGATGGCAGGCCGTATGCCAATCTTTGGATAGTTCATCTCCACCCTCATCCCTTTCGATAATCCTTCGCTTATGCGGTGCGTCGCTCACGCGGTGCGCACCACACCCTTTTTGACGATGATGTTCGCGTAGACCTCGCGCTCCCCCGTCGCCACCACGGCGTAGGCAAGCCGAGCGCGGTCGTAGAACTCCTGGCGGCCGATGTGGCTTATCGCCGGCGGTTCATCCTGCGAGCGGTTCACGATATCGCGGTACACGCCCCAGATGGGAGGCTCGGGGTCGCCCTCGACCGTAGCCATAAGCACCAGTGGGCTCTCCACGTACGTGTCGAGCGGCACCAGCTGCAAGATGCTCTCCAACAGCTCCGGCACACCCAGGCCGTCCGCGCGGACCAGGCGCTGGGCAAGGGACGCGGCCGGGAAGTTGCCGTCCGCGATAACCAGCTCATCGCCGTGGCCCATCTCCGACAGCACCTTCAAAAGATCGGGGCCAATGTTTGCGGGAACGCCCTTTAACATGAGGTCGCCTCCTTGCCTTTCACATCGCTTGCCGCGCGCGGCAGATAGATTCCGTGTTCCAGCGCGGGCCCAACGGCGCGGCGCGCCTCTTCCAGCGAGGCGAACGCGCCCTGCGCGCAAAGCTGGACCAGCAGGTTTCCCACCGCAGAGGCCTCCGCGGGACCGGCGATGACCGGCAAGCCGCACTCGTCCGCAACCAGTTGGCAAAGCACGGCGTTGCGCGAGCCCCCGCCGATCATGCGAATCCGCCGGGCCGGCTCTTTTGTCACGTTGGCCAGCTGGGCGATAACCCGCGCGTAGCGGGCGGCAAGACTCGCATACACAGCACCGAACAACTCGGCGATGCCCAGGTCGCCCTCATAGCCCGCCTCACGCGCCAGGCGCTCCAACTTTCCCAGCATGTCACCGGGCTGCGCCAACACGGGGTCCTCGGTATCGAAGAGGAAGGCTGGGGCGCACGGGGCGCCAGAGCTGCGAGAAGCGCGGACCTCCTCGGCTATTCCCTCCCATGAGAGCTCCTGGCCCTGGCGCTGCTCCAGCTCGCGCTTGAGCTGTTGGGCAATCCAAAGACCGGTGCAGTTCGCCAAAAGCAGGGTCGATCCGTCCGCCCCGCTCTCGTTTGAGAGCGATACCGCAAGGGCCCCCGGCGTCGCAAGGGGCGTATCGCGGGCAACCCCCACAAGGGACCACGTGCCGCAGGAGACAAACACGTCGCCGGGCTCCAGGTCGACGCTCGCCACGGCGCTTGCCGTGTCATGCTCGCACGCACGCACCATGCGCATGCCGCCCGCATCGCCGCACTTCACCGCGCCCGCATCAGAGCCCAGGGGCCGAACGGCTGGAACCATGTCCTCGTCCACGCCAAGCCGCCCCAGCAGCTCCTTGTCCCACTGCTTGAAGGAAGCGTCCATAAGCTGCGTGGTAGAAGCGATGCTCGCCTCCGTCCCGCGGTCGCCCGTTAGAAGGAAAGTGATCAGATCGGGAACCAACAGCACCTGGGTGCCCGCCGGAAGGGACCCCTCATCGCGGATCTGCGCCGCAAGCTGGACGGACGTGTTGATATCCAGCGGCGGAACGCCGGTTCGCTCATAGGCGTCCTTGAACGCGCCCTCGAACAAGGCGGCGGCAAGTCCTTCCGTGCGGGCATCTCGATAGCCCACCACAGGGCCCATCAAGCGACCGTCCCCGTCAACCAAACCGTAGTCGACACCCCACGTATCGATGGCGCACGTGGTCGCGCCCATCTTCGCGGCGGCCGCCAAGCCCACCTCGACTTGCGCGAGGATTCTGCCCAGATCCCACGCCAGCGTCTCTCCGCGGCGGATAAGGCCATTCTCGAAGCGGTGGACCTCATGCAGAGAAAGGCCCTCCCCTTCTTTATAGACGCCCACGATCACGCGACCGCTGGACGCTCCAAGATCGATTGCCGCCGCGCGGTACTCGCTTTTTTCCAGTCTTTTTTGTAGCATTTTGCCCTCCCTTCTTACCCGCTCTCTACATGCACTTTTATTTAGCTCATAGGATTGGTGTGTTTGTGTAACCGTTTCAACTTGAACCGTTTACATTATTAGCTGGCTTCTATTTGGAAGCTACAATTGAACACTTGAACGGTAGTTATTTAAGGGACGAGCGTAACTTTAGATAAAAAAGAGGCTTTTCCAGCCCTTCTTGCGGGTGTGAGCACGCCGCCGACCGAGCGATACGGCGGGGTTGGCGGACGCATCGCCGCCGCCCTGAGAAGTCAACCTTCATACACGCCCATCCGATGCGCCCATGCGCCGTGTCGGGGGTGGCTGAAAGACCGCCCCCGCGCGCTGTGGTCAATAAGTGCCACGAGGTGGGTGACTTGAGGTTTATGCATCGCCGGCGCGGCGCCCTTATCGCCATCGGCGTCCGCGATATGCTACGTCTTGTCTAACTCTGTAAGTTATCTACAGCCCCGCCTGAGGGGCTTTTCGCCTTGATCCGCCCGGATGTGGGCCGGCGGCCCGTGCGGGGCCGCCGGCCAGCCCACCTCGAGGCACTCATTGACCATCCCCGCTGCGGGCGGTTTCACGGGCCCGTTTTCCCCTGCATATTCCGGGCCCTTAGCGGCCCGGAATTGCATAAGCCCTTTCCGCGCCGCCGGCGCCTGCTGTTTTCGGCCTCCAGTTGGACTTCGCTCTGCTGAAATCGGCCTTCATGTACAGCGTTTTGCTGTTTTTGAGGTCCAGTTGGACTTGGGACTGCTGAAATCGGCCTTCAGTTGGACTTGAACATTATACTGCTATGTTCACTTTCGTAAAGCCGCAGGTAGACGGGTTGCGAAGTCAGGTGCCTTGTAAGAGCAAGTCCAACTGAAGGCCGATTTCAGTAGTCGAGTCGAAATGAAGGCCGATTTCAGCAGGGCCCAACTCCAACTGAAGCCCGATTTCAGCAATTTAGTCCAACTGGAGGCCGATTTCAGTAATTGCGGTGCCGGTCAAGTCCAACTGAACGTCGATTTCAGCAGAACCCGTCCGGCGGGCAACTCCAACTGAAGCGCGTTTTTAGCAGCACAGTTCCAAAGGCCCTCATTCCCGACATTTGGGACTGCGGCTTTTGGAACCTTTCCAGTCATTGTCCGCGAATGCCCGGAGACGGGGGCAACCACGTCCGTTTCGTCCCGCGTCGTCAACGAGCCAGCCGCGCACCCATACGACGCGCCCCGTCCTCGCTAGCCAATGCAAAACGCAGCGCACAACGGAATGCTCTTGAGCAAACCCGTCCTGACCAAAGTTGAGCGCCAAGATACGATACCTCAGCTCGCATCCGTACTTCGCCATGAAACTCCTCAGACCCCCGCGAGCGCACATTTGCCCCCGACTCCACTTCGATAGGGGCGGTCGATCCGTTCTCGTCGGAAGTCACGAACTCTATCTCCGCTGAAATATCACCCGGCGTCCAATACATGGGATGCCGCCCGTTCGCGCACAGGACCTGTATCGCATAGGTCTCGGCACACGCGCCGCGGAAGGACTCCGTAAGAATGCCGTTCGAGTCATCAGAGAGAATCATCTGTAGCATGAGCCCGCTCTTGTTCTACAAAAGACCGACGTCTGAAATAAATACGTTAAAGAACGCCCTTCCGTCGCTTGGAACAATCTGCAGGGAACACTTGGCCCCAAACTGCGCAAACCTGCCGCCCGTCAGTTTTCGCTGCAGCGCCTACACCTCACCCAAATGCTGGTCCTCAAACTCCTCGATGCGCTCCAAAAACGCGCGACCAAAGTCCGCTGCCTTCTTCTCGCCGATGCCCGGAACATCCAAAAGCTCCTCAAGGCTATGGGGGCGCCGACGGCACATGCCGCGAAGAGCCGCGTCGCTGCACACCATATAGGGCGCCCAACCCCGCTCGCGCGCAAAATCCGTACGCAGCTCGCGCAGGCTCTCGAACAGCTCGGCGTCATCGCCCACGCGAGGCCGAGCATCCAGGGCGGCTTCCTCGCGCAGCAAATCGACCGCACGGCGGGCGCGGGCAGATCCGGAGCGCTTGCTGGACCTGCGCTTGATAGTGAATTCAAACGGCGTCGCAGACGCGGCCCCGTCGCCAGAGCTCTCTCCCAGCACCTCGACCGCACGCGGCCCCAGCGCGATCACGGGATACTGCCCCTGCGATACGGAAAGGTATCCGCGGCCCGCGAGCTGGTCCACCACATCCTTGATGCGCGCCATCTGGCAGTCTTCCAGCGCGCCGTACCCCGCCGCCTCATCGAGATGGCAGTTGCGCACCCGCTCGTTGTTGGCGCCGTGCAGGGCATCGGCTATAAGCGTCTTGCCAAACCGACCCGCCCGCGGCGCCACAAACTCCACGATCGCGCGGGCAACCTGCGTCACGTCCTCCACCTCAAACTCGGTAAGGCAGTTGGAGCATGCGCCGCAACCATCGCTCTTTGCGGACAAGGGCTGGCTGGCACCCAGCTGCGCGCCCGTCCGCGCATCCGGCAATGCGCCCTCGTCCCCAAAATAGCGGAGCATGTACTCGCGCAAGCACCCGGTAGTCTGGCAGTAGCCCTCCATCTGGCGCAGAAGACGGTAACGGTTCTGGCAGGCGCGCTCAAGCTGCTCCTGGTCAAGGTCGGGACGCGGCAAGCCGTCCTCGTCCAGCCCCGCCGTATCACGGCTCTTCTCTATCAAGAACCGGCGCAGTCTGAAATCGTTGCCGTTCCACAGCAGATAGCAGCTGGCGGGATCGCCGTCGCGGCCGGCGCGGCCCGCCTCTTGGTAATACGCCTCGATGCTTTCCGGCACGTTGTTGTGAATCACGTATCGCACGTTGGGCTTGTCGATACCCATGCCAAACGCATTGGTGGCCACCATCACCGGCACGCGGTCGTCGATAAAGTCCGCCTGGTTTTGCGTTCGCTCATCGTTACCCAAGCCCGCGTGGTAGCGCCCCACCCGGATACCTTGGGGCATCAACGCCAGCGACAGCTCCGCGGAAAGCTCGTCCACCGCCTTGCGAGTCGAGCAGTAGATGATGCCGCTCTCCTGGCTATGCTGCGCGACATAGGAGCGTATCCAGGCAGCCTTCGCTTTATCGCCCAGCTCTTCCACTCCAAAGAACAGATTGGGTCGGTCGAAGCCGGTCACCACGGTCTGCGGCGAGCGCAAATCGAGCATATGGACAATGTCCTCCCGCACGCGCTCGGTAGCGGTAGCCGTGAAGGCCGCTACCACCGGACGCTGCGGCAGGGCCTCTATGAATGCGAAGATCTGCAGATAGGATGGGCGAAAATCCTGGCCCCATTGGGAGACGCAGTGGGCCTCGTCCACCGCCACCAGCGGAATGCCGTAACCGCCGGGGGACGCCAGACGTTGCGCGAACTCCATAAAGCGCGGATCTGCCAAGCGCTCGGGCGCTACGTACATGATCTGGTACCATCCGTCTTCCGCGCGACGCAGTACCGTGTTCTGCTGCGGCACGGTAAGGGATGAGTTGAGGTATGAAGGATGCGCGCCCGCCGCCAGCAGCGAACGCACCTGGTCGCCCATGAGCGACACCAGCGGGCTCACCACCAGCGTGAGTCCCTTCAGCATGAGCGCGGGCACCTGGTAGCAGATGGACTTGCCGGCACCGGTGGGCATGACTCCCAAGGCATCGCGGCCAGACAGGATGGCCTGCACCATGCGGTCCTGCCCGGGACGGAAAGATCCATAGCCAAAGTAGGTTTTAAGCGTGTCCAACGCCTGGTTATTCATACGGCCGCCCTCGCATCTCGCATGGTCACACCTTGTAGGTCATAGCCTTGTACCCTCACCACGCTAGCAGAGGACGCCATCGACCTCCAGACCGGGTTTTCCTTAGGCTTGTTCCGCACGCTTGTGCGCCATGGCAACGCCTGCCGCAAGCCTTGGCTCAAGACTCAGAAAGTGCGGAAATCGGGTAAATCACTAAAATAAAAAGTGCGGAAATCGGGTTGGAGGGCTATGTTCACGCGAAAGATATATGAATACCTGCTGGAATGGAAGCGCAGGGATAGCGGCAGAACGGCAGCCCTTATCGAAGGGCCCCGGCGCGTTGGCAAGTCCACTGTTGCCAAAGCGTTCGCACAAAACGAGTATCGCACCCACATCCTTGTGGATTTCTCAGCCGCATCCCAATCTGTTGGAGAGCTGTTCGAGGATGTCTCGGATTTGGACTATCTTTTTTTACAATTGCAGCTGCATTACGGAGTTCAGCTCCATAAGCGAGAATCAGCAATTATCTTTGACGAGGTGCAGCTCTGCCCAAAGGCGCGGCAAGCAATCAAACATCTAGTCGCAGACGGTCGCTATGACTATATAGAGACCGGCTCGCTCATATCGATTAGAAGGAACGTCCAAGGAATTGTTATTCCCAGCGAAGAATATAAGCTTCAGATGCGGCCCATGGATTTTGAGGAATTCAAATGGGCGCTTGGCGATGCGAGTACAATTCCCCTGTTGAAGCACACCTTTGACGAAAAACTGTCTCTTGGAGATCAGCTCAACCGTAAGCTTATGAGGGACTTCCGCCTTTATATGTTGGTAGGCGGCATGCCCCAGGCTGTCAGCTCTTACATTGAAACCAACAACCTCCAGGCTGTTGACGCTGTCAAGCGCGGCATCATTTCGCTTTATGAGGAGGATTTTCATAATATCAGCCCGTCAGGAACCCTGTCGCTCCTATTTGACGCAATTCCCGCCCAGCTGTCGAAAAAGGCCTCTCGATACCAAGTCTCTTCAGTCCTGGCCAATCGCCAAGCATCTGATGTGCTTGAAGAAATCTCCGAACTACAGGAATCGAAGACAACCCTTGTGGCTTACCACGTTGATGATCCCAACGTGGGAATGTCTTCAAGTATAGATCTTGAGAAATTCAAATTATATCTTGCTGATACGGGATTGTTTGTGACCCTCATGTTCAAGGACAGGAACTTTACTGACAATACCGTGTACCAAGCATTGCTTTCTGACAAGCTACCAGCAAATCTCGGCTCGGTTTACAAAAACGTCGTTGCACAGGAATTAGCTGCGCAAGGACACGGGCTGTTTTATCACACTTGGCCAAAAGTGGGCGCAAATCGGAATTACGAGATTGACTTTATTATAAGTGACGGTAAAAAGATCTCTCCCGTTGAGGTTAAGTCCTCAGGATACAAAACCCATGCCTCACTTGATGCGTTTGGAGAAAAGTACGCATCCAGAATCGGACGCCGCTTCCTTGCATATACCAAAGACCTTCGTCGGGATGGAGAGGTCATTTGCATACCAACGTATATGACACGCTTCTTGTAAACAAGTCCAGAGACATCACGCTTCACAAAAGGCGCGAGGCGAAGATGATGCGAACGCGGTCATAAATCCTGCTTTGTGAATCGCGCGCAATGCCCACCCCGCTTCGAGATAGTTGCGGTCCGCTCGGATCATGGGGTCGTCCTTAAACGCTGGACGAGCCTCCAAAAAAAACCGACTTCAAACTCAAATCACCGACGTTCTCGGCAATCATCTTGGGAGCTTGCACCTCATTTATTGCGTGCGTGCATTCAGAAGATGTCCGCACGTCGTTATAAAAACTGATGCACAACGCCAAGTGCGGCTGATGCACGTTCGGCTTGGAAACAATAAGCCTGGCCACCACTCATCACAAAAACCAACGGAAGCGCGAAAAGTCAACAAACAAAAATTACCATCTAGCATCAAAAGGCGTAAGAAGCACCCACTGATCTCGCCAGCTTCCCAAGCCTCAAGGGAATTAAGCTAACGCGACTTGCCACAAACCTGCGGACTAGGGGCGCTGGCCCCGCCCGCCGTCATCGGCGCGCAGAGAACGCCGCGACGAGGCTTTCGCCGTAGCTTTTTTGATAACGCTTTCTATCAAGTTGAAAAACACACATCGTGAGCGCATCGAGAGCAAGAAGCGCGCCAGCAAATGTACCCATTGCAGGGGCGGGAGTGGAGCGGTTGCCATCTTCAAGGATCTTGATATGAATGTCCGACTTTCTGGATAGCGAATTACCTGCAGCGTCGGAAACGGATATAACAGAGATTCCTAGCAATTGAGCGTATTCCGCGATTCCTACGGGTTCAGCCTTCTCGCCAGATTTTGAGATTACGACGACGGCATCGCACTCGGGGTTCAGCAAGTGAATCCTGCGCTTTGCCTGCACGTAGTCGCATTCGTATATCGCCTGAATCCCCAGTTCAATTAGGGAGTCGCTAAGGTAGTTTGCCAGAATGCGACTGTTTAGGAACCCGTAACAAACCACGGCTGCCGCTTTGTTGATGCAACGCGCCGCTGCATCAAAGTTATCGCCGGCATTGCTTTTGACAACCGCGTCGATAAATCCATGGTATTGTCCGTGCAGTTTCGACAAAATCTCATAAGGTGCATCTTCTGGTTCAATCTCCGACGCAACGCCACCTTTTGCGTGCTGAACATCTTCTATGAGCTCGCCAAACATACGATATCCCATTTTTTTAGAAAAGCGAATAACGGTCGATTGCCCAACGCCAAGTCGCTCTGCAAGTTCGTAGGAGGTCATGTCCGCAAGATCGCCTCGGTTGACAAGCAGGTAATCTGCAATCTTCTTCTCGGCCATCGTAAACTTCGGATACATACTTTTGACCGCAGCGGAAAACATTGAAACCCTCGCTTGCCACATGGGCGCCGCTCGACCAACGGCGCCCGTCCTCATCTTAGTACATCAATAATACTAGGCAACCTGCATTATCACTTCAGAATCGCCAGCCGTTATCTCACGTATTCCGGCAACAATCATGTCCCTGGCGAATCGAGACTGCTCGTCACGAACATCAAGTCCGCACACAGTCGCCACAGCACTTTCGATCCCATCCTTCCGCACGGCATCGGCAATCTGCATTGATTGCGGTTCATTCTCATCCATATAGCAGAATCCATATGATGCCGCATGTAGGATAAAGTACGGGTTGATTCCATGCTTCATACACAGGAACGCTGGCCCCAAAAACCGATCATTTGGCTGTAACTTCCTTATCGGCTGACGAACGATACGGCTGATTGAGTCGGACAAATAAGGACTTGTAAATTTGTTGAACGTCTCACGAATCTCGCTCTCAGACGGCATGGGCATTCCATATTCAAGCTCCAAAGCACGCCTTCCCTCAAGCCATGCGTACTTTGCCAGCTCCCAAGCCCGTCTATTCGATGCGATCTGCCCAATAGTTTCATAGCCCGCGTAAGCCCCCATGAAACCAAGCGAACAATGAAGCAGGTTCTCATTCCAAATCTTCTTTATCATGCTGAGCTCGCACGACTCAACAGGCTCGAAGAACTTGGGCATGCCCCAGCCGGGTTCAAAACGGAACGCATCGTCAACCTGAAGAACCGATTTGTCATCACCCGTAAGCGCCAATGCGTCCTCTCCAAAAGCAACAGGATAGACAACCTTACGATTGGCTTTTGTGGTAATCAGCGTAACGTATTTGTCGTAATAATCCCTCTCTGACCCTGCCAAGCGGGTTGTTATCGCCATGTCGAAACGTGCTTTAAGTCCAACATAGTTTCCGCCAAGAAGCACAGCGACGGGCTCCACCACATTTCGACTGGTTCGCAAGCTCACCATTTCCGCCAGATCGGACGCGACAACATCAAACGATTCAGGAAAAACTGCCGTTGCAACCAATTCGGATTTTAGCAGGAAATCTATATATTCTTCATGGTCTCGCTTCACATCGATGGCGTGGAATTTATCCACTCGCGTTTTAGCCACTTTCCCTGTAAGAAGATTCTTCTTCTCGACCGTGTAATACCCTTGTTCACGAAGCGCCCCGATCAGTTCTGAGTCAATGTCTGCAAAAACTAAGTCGAAGCCCCCTTCTAGGTAAAACATCTCACCAAACATTCCTCGGCCAGTACGACCGGAACCAATGATGACCACACGCCTCATTGCGTATCGCCACTTTTCTCATGATAAGAAATTGCAATAAGCTCCATTGATCCCTTGAGTTCAAACTCACCGTAGCCGCAAGGAATGAGCAAGGTATCGCCCTTTGCTATGGGCTCATCATCGATAATCCCTGATCCATCTACGCACGTCATAATCAGGAAGCTGTCATAGCTGTAGGACCCCGAACCACCTACCTTGAACTTTTTGGCAACGTATTCCCCGTCGATATCATGGTAGTCGTAACGCAGGATACCTTCTGTTTTAATCGGCTTAACGCGCTCCGCGCAAAACGGAAGCTCGGGAAAGCTTGCGCAATCACAAACCTTGTCTATCTCCAACGGGCGATTGGGGTCGTTACGGTCATTGTCATAAAACCGATAAGTCAAGTCTCCGTTCGTTCCAAACGTGGCAGACACAATTCCACTGCCCCATCCACCGTGTATCACTCCAGCCGGAGTATGCACATAGTCCCCATCACGAACTTCGAGGGTGTCAAACAATCGATCCCAGTCCTTAGCATAAACAAGCTCTCGGAACTCTTCGCGACTACTCGCCTTGTGACCAAATAGCCACGTGCCCACATGGTCGCTCTCGCGAAGCGCGACAGCTCCAGACACCTTTCCACGGCATCCATCGTGTTCGAGGGCGTAGGCGTCATCGGGATGCGATTGATACGACTGAAATCCCTCATTGCAGGTTATTGTCATTCGAACCGGAAAATCTGGCTCGCTGCACCCGAACAACTCTTGATGACGAGCGTAAAAAAGAGAGAGAGGCTCATTCGCTTCACGAACTATCGAATCAAGATCTCCAGGAATAGCGATTGCGCAGTAGATCGTCCCTATTTTATCCATATTCTGATCGAGACCAAATTCGTCAATCAGCTTTCTGCCAGCCCAAACAAAGGATTTATAAATAGGTTCAAGATGAAATATCTTTCGCACTGCGTTTGCCTCCTAAAGAATTCCTATAAGGCCGAGCGCTACCACTACCGCCATGAGCCCAAAGATGGCCTTGGTAACGGACATCCCCTTTTTAGCAAGCAGCCACCAACATCCAATCACGAGCAGAAGGCCCAGAAGGTTAGGGAAAACTCCATCTATGATTTCCTGAATCACCACGGGGTCGGCATCCGCCGACGCAGCAAACTGAAGAGGCGTCGTCAACTTTACGTAGCTTGCGGAGAGCGCGCCAATTACGATAATGCCGAATAGCTGCACGGCAACCTTTATCTTTTCCATGGCCTGGCCCATGAGCATTGACACCGCTTCTTTACCAAGCTCGTAACCCTTGTCAAAGAGGAAGCGAGCATATATCCATAGAAGGATGGGGGTGACGACCATGAAAAGCGCAGGACCAAGGGGGCTGTAAGGGCCCGTGCCAGCTAAAGAGATGGCAATCGTCGTCAACAGGGGAAGCGCCGTCGCCTGAATCAAGCTATCCCCGATGCCAGCGAGCGGACCCATGAGCGAGGATTTAACGGTGCGGATCATCTCATCGTCCACATCCGCGCCCAGGGCCTTCTGCTCTTCCATACCAACGAGAACGCCCCACAGCACACTTGCCGTCGTCTGCTCAGTATTGATGAAGTCGAACATCCGGAGCATGCCCGCGCGCTGGCCTTCTTTGTCGTAGTACTTTCGATATAGAGGGGCCATATCGTACGCGTAGCAATTGCCGTGCCAATTCTCCAAGTTGCAACAGTACAGATACTGTAGTTGATAACGCCAGAAGAGTTTATTTAGCTCAGCCTTCGTCAACGGCTCGCGAGTGGTGATATCTTTTTCCATGGCTTAAAGCTCCTCGTCATCGTTGCAATTCGCCGTCTGGACGAATGCGGGCTCTTCTCTTTTTTCAATTAGGTAGTACAGATATGCAATGGCCGCCGACGCAATCGCGATGGCTATGAAGCTCATCTTCATAACGGAGAACATCATGAAGCCCAATACAAAGAAGATGAACATCCAGTTGCTGCTCACATTGAATTTCAGTAGCATTGCCATTCCTACTGCAGGAAGAGTCCCTCCAAGCAGGCTCAAGGCATGGAGTACGTTTTGGGGAACAACCGCAAGGAAGCTTTCGATAGCGCCACTTCCCAGGTACAGCAAAGCAAAAACAACCGTAAAGTTCATTCCCGCTAGGAAAAGCTGAGGAAGCACAACGTTGCCGAGGAACATTTTTCGATAATCGACTTCTTCGATGGCTTTTCGAACGATTCCGGTACACACCGTATTAAAGGCGCGCATAACGTGAGTAAGGTTTGCTGTGAGTACCGACACGGGAGCGGCAAGTGCGAGCGCGGTACCCGTGTCCAATCCACTACTGATCGCAAGTGCCATAATGGGGTAGGAAACCACTCCCACATCGACGGTGACCGCACCGCCCACGGCAAAGGCGCCCATATACGCCAGCTGGAACGCAATTCCCAACTCCAACCCTTTTTGCACGTCTCCAAGCAAAAGACCGACCAGAAGACCGCCCACAAGCGGCCGCTGACAAGTGTATCTGCCAAACACCATGCCGCCTGTTGAGGCAAACGTATTGGTCAGATGATACATACATGCTACAAGCAGAATTTGAATGAATGACATGCTAACGCGCTCCCATCTTGCTTTTAGCGGCACTCCAGGAAAGATTCGGCGTGGTAAAAGCCGGGTTAACAATCATGCTGGTACCCACGCTTTCCAAGTAATCCAGATCAGCTATTTGTTCATCTGTAAGGTAGAGCATCTTTTCAACCAGCTGTGCCCCTTCGCAATTCGGCTGCGGGCCAACGTTCAATACCCCTTTGAATCGATAACCAACTTCGGCAAGCTGTCTCGCGCTTTCGGTAGTTTTAAAGATGATTAAGTAGCTCTTTTTGGATGCCTCCGCTTCCGGGAGTTTGCGTGCAGCCTTCTCCACGGTGAAGCACAGCATCCGAATGGACCCCAATGCGTTGGCATATATCTTTTGAATAAACCCGTCGTTCGATATGCCGTCGTCCACGATAATGACTCCGTCAACGGGATGCTCTTTGACGATGCGCGTCGTCGTTTGTCCGTGTACCACGCGGCTGTCTATTCGATAATGCGAAATCACTTGACCCTCCTGAACTCCGATTGCGATTACTTGCTAAGGCCTCAACAGGGAATGATGACAGAAATCTAAAGCAGAAGAAACTATTTAATTCAGTATATCCTACGAGCGGTTGAATTATTAGGATTATAGGCAGTGTGGCGTTTCTCTCTTTATCAAGCGCCTTTCTTATTAAACAGAATGATTGATTTGGAACTAGGGTAGGACAACTGGCATGGCCCCAATAATGAGGCTGACCAGGCTGGATGCTGATGCATCGACAGCCCGATATGCCCGAGCGCTCACCCAAGCCTTTGCTTATCGCCATATCTTCCGCCAAGCGCTCGAGCGATTGGAGCGCCCGTCAAAGACCGCCGCAGCGGAGCAACGCTCGGAACGGCTGAGCCTTGACTGTTGAGATGTACGTCCACAGCGCTCGGCCCTAAAACCTCCTTGCTACGCGAACACTGATACAGAAACTCCGCGCGAAATCCCTGTATAGCCTTGAGCATCAATGCGTAGAAAAAAGCGGTTGCAGGCATCTGCGGGCCCGATTGGTCATCGACCTTGAGGATAAGGGAATCCCCTTAGCTACACAACGTGCCATGCTACGTTAGCGCACAACTATGCACACGCCCGCCATGCTCCGAACAAGAGAGATGACCTCATGGACAAATCGCACAGAACAGTCATCCGTAACCCCAGTCCGTCGAGGCTATGACGCTCAAAAGCAACGCGCGTTTAGATCAAGAGACACCTGTAGAAACTTTCGAAAATTAGACTCGAGAACCGGCAGCCGCATCTCTCTATTTCTGCATTCACACCTTCGCAGTGAATCGAGACGGCAAAAGTACCTCAGAATCGCAAAGGCACCCCTCTAATCCAATGGTGGCGAATTCCCGACTCCGCAGCTCGCAGCCAATGCGCTATTACCCGTTTTCCAGACTACCGGCTTGGCCAAATTCCCATTCCACCTGGACGTCCATTGTTTAATTCATCACCTGAATCCCAAGCCTTAAGTTAACGGGCGCCTAAAGAGCCAATACTCGAGGAAGAACCCCTTCCAGCGTTGTGATGCGCTCATCAGCCAGAGTCTGGTCGATATCAGGAAAACTTGGAACCTTTCTGGCAATCACGTAAGCACCCGCCGCCTTGGCCGCCGCGATGCCCTTGGGCGAATCCTCCACAACAATCACCTCGCCCGGCTCAACGCCAAGTGCGGAAAAAGCGTTGAGATACACATCTGGGAACGGCTTGTGACGAGCGCATTCCTCCCCACTCACAACGTAGTCGAACAAGGCATCGAACCCCGCTGCAGCTAGAAACTTGTCAATGTAGGCGCGTGGCGAGGAGGATGCGAGCGCGGTCATGTAGCCTGCTTTGCGAATCGCGCGCAAAGCAGGCTCCGCTTCGGGGTAGATGTAGTCCGCGTAGACCATGGGTTCATTCTTAAAGCGCTGAATGAAATTCTCAAACAGTTCGGCGCGACGGGCTTCGTCAACAGGCTCGACCGTGCGCCAGATCTCATCATTGTTGGAACCGTAGAAATCGGGGAACGCCGAATCATCGATGCCCTGCTCAGCAAAGAACACCTTGCGCCTTCGGTCGTACTCAGCCTCGCTATCGAGCAACACGCCGTCTTTATCAAAAACCACCGCTTTGATCATGTCATCCCCTATCAACCGCCAGGCATGCCAAACGCCGCCCGCTCGGACTTCCCAATACAAAAAGCCCGGTACCCCGCCCTGGGAGCACCGGGTGCTCAAGCAAGCTATCGCGCGATTTTGCCCATGCAGTCAACCTCGACCAGGGCTCCTCCAACCAAGCCCGTCACTCCAAAGGCGCTGCGGACAGGCATCTTTTCCACACTGTCGAAATACGCCGCGTAAGCCTCGTTGACCTGCGCGATATTTTCGATTTGCGTAGTGAAGACGCTCACCTTACGAATCTGGTCGCGAGTAATGCCCGCTTCAACCAGGATGGCGTCCATGTTGGCGAGAGAAGAGGCGGTCTGGTCCGCAAGGTTCGCCGTCATGTCGCTGGGCAGCTGACCGGAAACATAGAACGTTCCGTCTTCATCGATACGAATAGGAGAGAATAGCATGGTGCCTACCTTTTAGATACGTGGACAATAACGTGACGCCGCTACGCCTTAAGCTGCTTGGCGAGCATGATGGACAGGATCGCCTCATCTGTCTGGGCAAAGCCCTCGCGCATAAGGCGGCCGATATTCTTGATGGTCTCCTCAGCGTCATCGAAGATGATGCCGTCCTTGCTGGTGGGAGAAATATCCGCAAGAGCGAGCGTGGAACTCTGGATTGCAGCGCTGGTACCGGCGCAGATCTTGAGGGCGCACGTCGCCTTGGCGCCATCGCAAATCATGCCGGAGAGCGTTGCCAGCATGTTATTGACCGCGAACTTGATCTGCTGCAGGTCGCCGCCCTGCAGATAGGTCATGCCGCAGCACGCGCCGGTACCTCCCGCGATGCCCGCGCCGCACAGCGGCGACAGGCGACCCATGTACTCTTTGATGTGGATAACCGTGAGGTCGGAGATAACGATTGCTCGGGCGATCTCTTCATCGCTGGCACCCAGCAGCCTGCCCAACTCTATGACGGGCATGGAGCAAGCAATGCCCTGGTTGCCGCTGCCGGCGCACGTCATGATCGAGAGCGGGCAGCCGCCCATGCGCGCATCGCTAGCGGCCGCGGTCGCGGACATAATGCGCAGCGTCGCGTTGTTAAGCAAGGCACCGCGGCAGCTGGAGCCGGCGCCCACGCGGCGACCCACTTCCAGCCCATAACCGCCCTTAAGACCTTCCTCGCTAACACGGGTGTTCATGGGGACGCAATCGAGGATGAAGGCTATCTCCTCAAAGGGAACCGTAGTGGCGAACTCGAAGATGTTTTCGAGCGTCAAACCCGTGCCCTCGTCTCCCTCTCCTTCGCCCACCGAGATCTTTCGATCGACCAGCACCTCGCGGTTGCGCTCGATACGCACCACGTTGGTGTGATCGCGGCAGATGATGACGCGGGCGGTATCCGTTCCATCGGAGACGATGGCCTCGATATAGAGGACCTCTGGGGTCGCCTTCTGCTCGACGTGGATAACGCCGGCATCCACTAGAGCACGCGCGGCATCAAGCTGGCTTGGCGTAAAGCCGGAAAGCACTTCGAGCTTCTTCTCAGAGTGCTTCACCACGGCGCCCAGCGCGGCGGCGATGTCGATGCCCACCATGCCGGTGCCGGGAATGCCCACGCCAAGAGCGTTCTTGATGATGTTGGCGCTTAGTTTAAGGTCGATGCGAGAGACCGCGCCGCCCAGATGCTCCGCCGCGATTGCGACGGCATACGCCACGGCTATGGGTTCGGTGCAGCCCTCTGCCGGCAGAACTTCCTTTTTTAACAGCCCGATAAAATCGACCATTTGACGTTACTCCTTCTCATTGTCTGCAAGGCTGATAATTCCTCGCAGCGCTTCTCGATACACCTCGGTCGCCCGAGCCACGTCTTCTAGAGCTACGTGCTCGTCAATACCGTGCGCACCGCAGTGCGTATTGGGGAACTTGGGGCCAAACGCCACCAAGGCGGGCAGCAAGCTGGCATACGTTCCTCCACCCATAACGGAGCAGGATCCGGGCAGTCCCGTCACGCGCTCGTAGGCGGATAGCAGGACCTTCAAACACGGATCATCCTGGTCCACAAGGTGGACGGGTTTTGAAGCGAGGACTTCGACGCTCCATGCGGAACCAAACGCGCGAAGCATGCGATCAAGAACCTCTTCCTGGTCCAAGCCTCGACCAAAACGCACATCGAGCTCGCAGCTCATTCCGCAAGAATCTAGGCGCACCATGCCCAAATTGACTGTGGTGGGACCAAAAAGCGCGTCCTCACGCGCAATACCCAAAGCCTCGCCATGCACGTCGCGGCACAGCAATACCGAGAGGTCCGCTAGGGCGGCGCGCCCCACATCCGATGTACGGGGCAGCAAACCGTCAAGGGCGTTGAGCAACGAAGCGGCGGCATTCTCCCCGCGCTCCGGGCAGCTCCCGTGCGCCGACCTGCCACATGCGGAAAGCTCTACCGAACCATCGCCCCTGCGCACGATGAGACCGGTGTGCTCCAGCTTATCGAGGGCGGCGTGTTCGAGCTGCCGTGCGTCAACACGGGCGGCGGCACGATCGGGAACCACGTTGGCCATCGTCCCGGCGACAATCTCGACGCCCTCCATCGAAGAGGCGCTGGTCAGGCGCAGGTGAAGGCGGGCCTTCTCGCCGCGCACCACGGGAAAAGAGGCGTCAGGCACAAAACCCCAGCGCGGCTGTTCGCAGCCGGCGTCAAGATAGGAGCGCATGTCTCCCATGCCGGACTCCTCGTCCGTACCAAAGATGAGACGAAGCCTGCAGGGCAGCTCATCTGTCTGCGATACCAGATCACCCAAAAGTTCGATGAGGATTGCGGTGGAAATCTTGTTGTCCATGGCGCCGCGACCGTACAGGATGCCATCCTCTATCTCGCCGGCATAGGGGTCGCGCGACCAACCGTCCCCGGCTGGAACTACATCCAAGTGCACGGGAAACGCCGCCAGAGGACCGCGGTCTCCCACCTGCGCCCATGCGACCATATCGTTTAGGCGATGCGTGGCGATACCGCGCTTGGAGCATTCCTCTAGGACAAGGGCCAGGGCGGCGGCGCACCCCTCGCCCACGGGGGCGCCGGGGCAAGCCTCAGCGCGCTCCGAGTTGATGCGCACCAGACGCTGTAGCAACTCGACGATGCGCTCGCGCTGAGCCGCAACGCCGCCGGGGCAAGGAGTGCGGACCATGGCTACTCTCCCTTGGGGGTGAAGACCAGGTCGCAGGTGTCGTCGCCACGGCCAATCTGGGCGCCGAACTCAAGGTTCACGTTGGCGGAGTCAGCGCGGGCAAAGTCGCTATAGCAAGCAAGGCGGCACAGCTCGGCAACCTCCTCCTCGGGAAGGCCCATGGAGCGCCAGGTAGCGGCCAGCGGGCAGTAATGGAACCTCAGCAGGCCGCGCTCGTCGGTCTCCTCGACAAGCTCCATCTCGAAAACGTCCTGGCCGTTGGAGTTGTAGAGCATGCGAGCCATCTTGCCAGGGTTGCCCTCGCACACGCCGTACTTGCGGCCGCGCTCGACGCCAAAGGCGTAGATGGTTGCCTTGCAGAACTCGTCGGGATCGATGCCGTGCTTCTTGGCCTCCTCCAGCATGAGGTGGAACCACTGGGCGCGAGTGCCGTTGGCGCCACGAACGCCCTCGAGGAACTCTTCACGGGTAAAGGTCTGCTTATCGGACATGTCTGCTTCCTTTCAATAGCCGGTTTTTTGATGCCGGGCAGATACGGTGCGGAGGTGGCGGGCGCGTAGCGGCAAGGCTTCGCCCAGACGCGTCCATACGCGCCCGCCATGGAGTGAATTGGTAAAGGGAAGGGCTGTTTTAAGAGCATCCCGTACACTCATCCTGGTTTTGGGATATGTGTCAGCCTTCTTGTACTAGACAGTCAGGATGCCGAAGAAAGCGCCGACGATGGAGGCGATGATGAGGATCACCAGGCACTTGGTGATGGTCCACTTCTTGTACTTGATGCCCCAGAAGACGAAGAACACAGCGGTCAGTGGCAGAATGCCGGGGGCGATGGCGTTCAGGGTATCCTGTAGGACGATTGCCTTGTCGCCAAAGGTCCAGGACAGCGGAGTAGAAACCTTGACGATGGAAGCGGACAGAGCGCCCATCATGAACATGCCAACGATAGAGGCGCAGTCGATGATGACGTTGATGGCGCCGCTGGACAGGATCTTCTGGATGGATTCCTTACCAAGGTTGTAGCCAAGGCCAAAAAGGAAGCGGGCCTCGAGGAAGGTGATGACGGCGAACAGGATGGGGAACACGATGCCCACGGCGTTGCCGGCGGTGGCGAAGGAGGCGCCGAGAGCGAACAGGATAGTCTGGATGGTACCGAAGTCGAGGGTGTCACCGATACCGGCGATGGGGCCCATGAGACCGGTCTTGATGCCGGTAATCATCTCGCCGGGAATCTCGGAACCCATGGCGCGCTGCTCCTCCATAGCGAGAACTGTGCCGTGGATGAGGCAGCCCCAGTTTGCCTGGGTGTTGAAAAATGTCAGGTGACGCTTCAGGGCCTCTTCGAACTCCTCGTCGGTGGTGTAGATCTTCCGCAGCGCGGGAGCGAAGCTCGAAGCGACCGCCAGGGCCTGCATGCGCTCGAAGGAGTTGGAGAGCTCAGCGGTCCAGATCCAGCGCAGGAACACGCCGTTGACGTCCTTCTTATCGAGCAGGCGCTTCTCGTCCTCGGGCTTCTTCTCGCTCTTGGCGAAGGAGAAGTTCTCAAGCGCCTGGCCATCCTTGCCCATGAAGGTGATGAGCAGGGCGATGCAGATGCCGAAAATAGCCGCGGCCATAGTGGGGATCTGCAGGTACTGGACCAGGAAGTAACCGATGATGAACAGAGGCAGGTACTTCATCTTGCCAATCATGAAGATGGTGGTGGCAAAGCCAAGGGCCGGGAGCATACCGCCCATGACGTTGAAGCCGTTGAGCAGCCATGCAGGGGTGACCTCGAGCATCTTCATGACGAAGTCGGCGCCAAAGTAGTTGATAACGAACATGAGCGGAAAGCGGATGATGAAGCCCATGATCAGCGGATAGGTGGTCGCACAGCGCCAAACGGCCTTCGCGTCGCCCTTGTCGGCGTACTTGTCCGCCCAGTGGACGAACACGGCGTTGATAGTACGGCGCAGGTTGTTGACGAATACGCCGAGAACGCCGAGCGGAACCGCGATGGAGACGGCGACCTCGGGGGTCACGCCAGTCTGGATCGCGATGGGAATGGCGATGAGCGCGGCAAAGCAGCGGTCGGAAGGAATATTGCCACCAGCTGCAACCATACCCAGGTAGACCATCTCGATGCTGCCGCCTGCGACCAGGCCGGTCTCGAGGTTGCCCGTCAGCAGGCCGAGAACAGTACCGATAACCAAGGGCGATTTGAGCGTCTGGATCCAGCTGTAGCCCGCGAGGCTCGCGGCAAACCAGAACCACAGACCGCTAACGATCGCGAAGAAAAGGTTAAGTTCCATGTCTTGCGTCTTTCTTTATGCGGTGTATAGAACAGGCAATCAATCTGATTAGGCGTTGTACTTCTTAATCGCCTCATCAAAGGACATACCGGCTTCCTCGGGAACAACCTGGAGGGTGATCTCGACGCCGGCATCATGCAGGTGCGTGATGTCCTCGACATCCTGGTCGTTGAGCGCGACGGCTTGGAAGACGATCTTGCGACCCGCCTCGGCGGGCACGCCGCCAAGCTGCAGCGCCTCGAGCTTCAAGCCCGCATCGAACGCCTTGCGCGCCATTTGAATGCTTTTGAACAGCATGAAGATGTTCTTATCGCCAAGCGCGTCCTGGGAGAATGCAGTACCCGCCTGCTCAGCGCTCATGATGTCGACCTCGATGCCGCTGGGGGCAGCCATCTTATAGATGTCGACCATGAAGCTATCCTGACCCAGCACGTCGTCGACAATGACGATCTTCTGGGCAGCCGCGATCTTCGACCATTTGGTAATGACCTGACCGTGAATGAGACGGTGGTCCACACGAGCGAACGTGACCTTGGGCATAATGCCTCCTTGGAATCGTTTTGATTACAGTGTGCGTGCGCAGCGAGTAGATTCCGCGCGCCAGAGGTGGAAAGGGCTAGCCAAGCAGCTCGTTGATCAGCTTGACGCCATCGGTCGCAGCAGACCGGCAATTCTGCGCCAGCGCCTCGACCGTCATGCCCTGTTCACGGGTAATCAGAGCCTCGAGCAGCATGGGCAGGTTGACACCGGTCAGCAACTGGAAGCCGCGATTGGTGCGCAGGTGCATGCTTGCGACATTGCACGGGCTACCTCCCAGCAGGTCGGTGAAAACCAGTACGCCATCGCCCGTATCGACGTTCTTCACCGCCGCCGCGAACGCTGCGCTCAGATCATCGATATTGTCCTCGCGCTTCAGCGAAAGCGTCTCAACCTGTTTAGCCGGACCCGTGACAAGCTCGCATGCGTTGACGATTCCATCGGCCAAGGCGCCATGTGTCATGACGACAATCCCGATCATGGGACCCCTCCCGTCTCAAACATGTGTAGTTCAAAAGTGATTGATGTCCCGCGGTGCACTGCAAGGTGGCTCCGATAATCCTTAGACCTCAATTCGCTGTCAATGAACGTCCGTGAACGTTATTTTTCATACGTTAGTCGGTTTTGTAATCTATATAGATGGTGTTTGACTGTACTATTTAATGTTTTCGCTTTTTCGTCTGTAACAAATATCGATATTTTGATTAGTTCTTTACCTCGGTTTTCGAGTATTATTATACTCGATTATTATTAATATTGGATTATTAATCATTTTCGAGCCGACTTTTCAGGACGAGAAATGTCACATGCAAACCACCCTCTCATGCCGCGCGGATACGCTCTCCGTAAAATAGATTCCGATTTGGACATTCTCCTCAATTCCTACAAGATTGTCGAAATCGAAGGGGTTCTTGGATGCGGTAAGAGCTGGACCGCGCTCAACCACGCTCAAAGCGCCACCACGTTGAGCGACACGGAACTCGTGCTCCCCATCATCCAGGCGAACACCCATCTCGCACTCATCGGAGCCGCGCCGCACCTCGTAGACGACTGGTCGAGCATCCCAGATCTATATGAATCCATGTATCACGAGGCAGGCAGAACCGGCTCCTACATAGCCGTCTCCTCATACGTGGAAGACTCGCAAGATATATATGCGCAAAAGTACGCTTCACGAGGAATCAAGATCAGAATGCGTCCTTGCACCCTTGCCGAGCTCGGCCATTCCAACGGGCAGGTACCCTGGAACGACCTTGTGCAAGGCCGCTTCATCCCTGGCGCCAGCTCTCTCGATCTCGGGCAAACCGCAGATTTCATTTGCGCCGGCGGCTGGCCCGCAGGCATGGGTCTTAACGAGGAAGGCGGTCGAAGGGCCGCCGAGCACTGCGTGGAGGACGCGCTTTTGCAAGCGGCTTCGATATACAAGAAGAAAGTGCCCACCGCCTCCGCCGTGCTCACGGCGATCGCGGACGGCGCGGGATCGGATTCCGGCTATCCGGCCCTCGCAAAGCTTGTAGAAAATCTCAACACAAAAGCTCCGTCGCGAACCACAATGTCAACCTACATAGGTATCCTCGACAAACTCTGCCTCATCGAAAAGATTCCCGGCTGGAATGCCCCCATACGCTCTAGCTCACGTGTGAGGACAAAACACCGCTTGTTCCCCGTCGATTGCTCGGTGGGAACCGTCATGCGCCAGTTCGCCGGCCCAGACCTCCTCCAAGACGCGCCCATGCTGCACTCCTGCCTCAAGTCCATGGCGCTGCACGAATTGATCTGCCGCGTTGACTCCCCTGTTTCCACCACGCCCGGACGAGTGTGCTACTACTCGGACGCGGACGGGTTGGATATCGATTTCATCGTCCTCTTTGAAGATGGCTCCTGGGCGCCCATCAACGTTGAGCTTGGCGAACGACATGTCCCCTCATCCGCAAAACGCATCGCCCGTCTCTATAGAAAGCTATCCGCAAATCCCCACTGCGAGCTCAAGCCGCCAGCGTTCTCGGCAATCATCCTAGGCGCTTCCACAAGGCGCTGGAAAGAGGATATCGCGGGAGCGTCGGTCTTTCCCATTAACGACCTCTCCTAAACACCGCCGGCATGCGAAAGCGAGAACGAGCATGGAATCTGGAACGTGGCATCTAGAACATGGCGTCCGCGCCCTACCGCCAAAAGGGACATCGATATGTGATGCGGGCGCATGATACAATCGCTCGACACACTCCAACCATCACTCCTATCACCGCAAAGGAGACCACGTGGCGAACGTCGTCGACAACCTCACCGACCGCGCGTTAGAGCTTGCGCGCCTCACCATAGTCCGCCGCATCATCACCGCGATCGCCGTCTTCGTGTCAGCTCTTATCCAGACGTTCCTCATCCAGGCGTTCGTCCAGCCTGCGGACCTTTTGCCCAGCGGCTTTACCGGCGTGGCGGTCCTTGTCGACCGCATCACCTCGCTGGGAGGCGTTCGAATCGACACCTCCCTCGGCATGCTCGCGCTCAACATCCCCGTCGCCCTCATGTGCTGGAGCGGCATCAGCAAGCGCTTTGTCATCTTCTCCATGGCGCAGGTCGCGCTGTCCTCGCTCTTCCTCAACGTCTTCCGTTTTGCTCCGTTTTTGGGCGATAAGATCATGCTCGTCATCTTTGGCGGCGTGGTCTCCGGCCTCTCCATCGCCATCGCGCTCAAGGCGGGCGCATCTACCGGCGGCACCGACTTTATAGCCCTATGGGTCTCCAACCACACCGGCAAGACCATCTGGGGCGTCATCTTCGCTTTCAACTGCTTCATCCTGGTCATCTTTGGCTGGATGTTCGGCTGGGACAACGCAGCGTATTCCATTGTGTTCCAGTTCATCTCCACCAAGACCATCGACAGCTTCTACCATCGCTATGACCGCGTGACGCTGCAGATCACCACGCGTCTGGCGGACGAGGTCATGACCGCCTACGTCAACCACTTCCAGCACGGCATCAGCTGCGCGGAGGTCATCGGCGGCTACAGCCGCGAAAAGATGTACCTGCTGCACACCGTGGTCTCCACATATGAAAGCCAGGACATCATCAAGCTGGTGCAGGATATCGACCCGGGCGCCGTCATCAACGTATTCCACACGCTCAACTTTGTGGGCGGCTGGTGGGGAGGCCACGTGGACGAGCCCCTGCCCACGGCGGTTCCCGATCCCGATAAGCCCGCCCGCCTGCTCTCCAAGCAGGCTCGTCGCAACGAGCAGTCGCGCCTGCAACAGGACGACGGCCGCTAGGCCGCTACCTTCAACCTAGACGCATAGCGCCGCCGGCTTCCCTAGAAGAAGACGGCGGCGCTTCTTTATTTATTGGAGCGAACGCTGAATATGCGACGATGCTACCCCTCGATAGCATCGATGGCGCGGATGAATGCCGAGCGCATGCCCGCCGCCTCGAGCTCCGCCACGCCGCGGATGGTGGTGCCGCCGGGCGAGCATACCGCGTCCTTCATGGCGCCGGGGTGCGCGCCCGTGGCAAGTTGCAGTTTTGCCGTGCCAGCCACCATCTGGCTCACCATCTGGTAAGCCGTGGCGCGCGGGATGCCGTGCTTGACGGCGGCATCGCCCAGGGCCTCGATCACCATGGCGATGAACGCGGGCGAGCAACCGCCCACGGTACCGGCGACGGAGAGCAGGCGGCTTTCAACCTGAACCACGGATCCCAAGAGCTCCAACAGGCCGTGCACCAGCTCCGTCTCGGCATCGTCCAGCGTATGCTCTTTCTCGCACGCGATCACACCCTCATTGATGGAAACGGGGGTGTTGGGCACGGTCGAGAGATGATGCGTACCCGCAAGCAGCTCCTCATAGCGGTCGCAGCCCCAGCCCGCGGCAACAGACAAAACGGCCTTTGAGGCAAGGGCGCCTGCCAGCGGAGGCAGGACGGACTCGATCATGTAGGGCTTGATGGCGATAACCACCACGTCCGCAGCGTCGACAACCTCCGCCGCATCGGCAAGGGCATGCATGCCCCTGGCCTCGCAGCGCGGCACCAGCGCCTCGTAGCGGCCAGCGCACGCGTAGAGATTGCCCGCCGGCACGGCGCCGGACGCGATCCAGCCGTCCGCCATGGCGGATGCCATATTGCCAAACCCGATAAAACCAATCTTGCACTGTGACACGTCGACCATGGACGCCCTCCTTCGCAACCGCGCACGCGGCATAGCTGTTGTTTTGCTCGTTGACTATTGTGGCGCGGCAGACGCAACGCCGCAAATCGGAATGCCGGCTACAGGCCCGGGTAGAGCGGATGGGCCTCAAGCAGCTCGTCCACGCGAGCGCGAACGGCCGCGAGGACGCCCTCATCGTCCGCATTGAAGACCACGCGAGCGATAAGGCCGCCGATCTCGCGAAACTCATCCGCCGTAAAGCCGCGCGTGGTACCCGCCGCGGAGCCGATGCGAATACCGCTGGTCACAAACGGAGAACGCGGCTCACCGGGAATAGAGTTCTTGTTGACGGTAAGGCCCGCCTCATCCAACAGACGCTCAGCATCCTTGCCGGTGACGTCCGCGGCCGTGAGATCGACTAGGCAAAGATGGTTGTCCGTTCCACCCGAAACCAGGCGAAGACCGCCCTGGACCAGACCCTCGCCCAATGCCGCCGCGTTAGCGACCACGTTGTCGATGTACTCGGCGAACGACGGCTGAAGAGCCTCGCCAAACGCAACCGCCTTGCCCGCGATCACGTGCATGAGAGGACCGCCCTGGGTACCGGGGAACACCGCCTTGTCGATTGCGCGGGCAAGCTCCTCGTCATTAGTGAGGATGAACCCGCCGCGCGGGCCGCGAAGGGTCTTATGGCTGGTAGAGGTCACCACGTCCGCGTGAGGGAAGGGCGATGGATGGGCGCCGGTAGCGACCAAGCCGGCGATATGGGCCATATCGATCATAAGGCGCGCGCCCACGCCGTGCGCGATGGCCGCCATGCGCTCGAAATCGATGGTGCGGGGATATGCCGAGGCGCCTCCCACGATCAAGCGCGGACGATGCTCCTTGGCCAAGCGCTCAAGCTCGTCATAGTCGATGGTCTCCGTCTCAAGGTTAAGGCCGTACGGAATGAAGTTGTACAGCTTGCCTGAGAAGTTGGCCGGGCTGCCGTGGGTAAGGTGCCCGCCCTGGTCCAGGCTCATGCCCAAAATGGTATCGCCCGGCTCCACCAGCGCGGCGTAGGCTGCCAGGTTGGCGTTGGCGCCGCAATGGGGCTGGACGTTGGCGAACTTGCAGCCAAACAGCTTGCAGGCGCGCTGGCGGGCCAGGTTCTCGACCACATCCACCTTCTCGCAACCGCCGTAGTAGCGGCGCGAGGGATAGCCCTCGGCATATTTGTTGGTAAGCACCGTGCCCACCGCCTCGAGCACGGCGGGGCTAGTAAAGTTCTCCGATGCGATCAGCTCGATGGTCTGGCGCTGGCGCGCAAGCTCGTCATCGATCGCGGCGGCGATTTGGGGATCGGAGTCGGCAAGGGATTTCATGAGCATGTCTGGCTCCTTTACAATCATGTTGTACTTCTCGCCCGCATATAAGGCTGCCGCGGCAAAGCGACCGCAGGAGCCGCGCCGCACAAGCGGGCAACACACCAACGCTACCCCGCGCGAGCACCGCTTACACGCCCGTTTCGCCGAAGCGGCGCGATTTAACATGACGGCGGCTGCCCCGGCGCTATACTGTGGCCAACTGCCGCGACATCCCCGCGCAAAACCGCGCCGACCGCACAGGAGGCACGCATGAGCAAGCGCCACACCGACATCGATCCGTTCAACGCCGGCGAGCCCATTTTGCCGTGGTGCGATCCCGATTCCTTTGATGATGATTCCGGGTTTGATATTGAGGACGAGAACGAGAGCACCCCGCACGAATACCCCGGCAGCTCCTCGTCCAGCTCCGCCTCAAGCCGCAGCAGCTCCCGGACATCGTCCAAACAATCCGCGTCCAAACGCCCAAAAGCGTCGGCGCGCAGCGCTTGGAGCTCGCTTGACCTTAACAAGCCTGCGAAGTCGAGCAGAAAGACCAAGAAGGCAAAGGCTCTAAGCTCAAGCGACCAGCCGGTAAGCACGCGCAACCGCACGCGTCCCGTTCTTATAGGCATCTTGGTGCTCTTTTTGCTAAGCGGCGGGTTTTCATTTGTCGTGCGCATCCCCGGCTGCATAGCGGGAACCTTCTCGTCCTTTTTCAGCTCATCCGGTAGCTCGCTTGAAGACGATCTTGAAGACGCGCTGCCCGGAGGAGCACCAGAAGCACCCAACTACTCTGCAGAGGATCTTTCGGAGGCGGAAAACGCGTGCCTGGATGCCACCACGTCGCGCATGGAGCTGCTCACCACCCCTGGCACAGCCGAATACCAGCAGGCAACCACGTTGATTGCGGACGATTTTAACCAGGCGTGCGAAGACTACCTATACTACAGTGCCGATGAGCTGGGTCTTAACGGCGAGACCGTGGCCACCTGGCTAATAGACAGCCTGGATTACCAAATGTCGAGCGTCCACGCGTTTCCCAATGACACCCCGCCCTACGGCTCCGCCTACCTTGACGTCACCGTTGCGGACCCCTTGGGCCTGTATGACTCGTTTTTTACGCCCGCTTCCAACTACCTTATGGAGCAAGATCTACTTGGGCATGATGACGAGCCCGGCCCCAGCGATGAGGTGCGCCGGCACCTGGGCGGGATGCTACAAGACGCCATAGACTCCTCAACGGAAACGGCCCAACCTTTTGTGCGCTTTGAGCTTGTCTGCGCCAACGGCACCTGGAGCATCAGCGAGACCGAATACGTCTCTGAGCTTGAGTTTATCTTTGGCATGTAGCATTACAGGGCAAGGTGCCGCGGCACACCCCGCCGCCTTGCCCCAGCGCGACCTGATGAAGTAAGCTTGACGGGCCTGACCCCCAAGCGCAATTCGATGTTCGTAAAGCTTAGGAAATGCTCGTGTTCGGCGCCATAGCGTCCCGTTAATCTGGCGTTTTATCAAGATAGAGCAGCATCCTCAAGGCTCCGTCATTCGTTCGGTTGCCCGAACCCTTCCCTGAACGCACCATTGGCAGCATTGAAGAGCATTTACCCTATGCTTGATTGGACGAACCATTCCGCCGGGGTCCATGCGCGCACGATGCAAGGTCGGTTGAACCAATTGAACCAAATACTGACGGCAACGCCAGGTGAAGAAAAACCTGACGGCTCCATCGAGCCCGCGGATATCAGCTTGTCAGGTGAGCGACGACTAACGATCATCGCGGCAGGCCGAGCAGGCTGGAGATATAGAACGCGGACCCAGGTCGAAAAACCCGGGCCCGCATAGTCATGCCTCTTGACAATGGCTTTCTCATATTAAAAAGGCCCCATTGCTGGAGCCTCTTTCAATTCAAGATGGTGCGGGCGAAAGGACTTGAACCTTCACGAGCCGGAGCTCATATGGACCTGAACCATACGCGTCTGCCAATTCCGCCACGCCCGCGCACTCGTTTATAATAAACCAATAATCGACTTGGGTTCAAGAAGTATTTTCAACTTTTTTGGACGAGCATCGCAAGCGCGCCCGCAACCCCGTCAATCTACCGCAAGGCCCCTACTCGCGGCACAGATGAATGGCAAACCCGCCAATCTCTTCCTTAAAGTAGACCAGCTTGGTGGATCCGTCCTCATACAGGACGCGCGATTCCTCGTTGATCTCGAAACCACGATCGCTAAACCACTTCTCTGCGGCGACAATGTCGTTCACGGCAAAGCCAATGTGGCCGTGAGTGCCGCGACCGTTCTGCTTCATGGTCTCAACCAGGGTGTCGGAAAAGAAGGACACGGGCACCTCGTTCACGGGCAGGCCCATCAGCACGGAGAAGCGCTCGGCGATTCTCTTCGCCTGCTCCGGATTCTCCGCGTTGATGCCCACGTGGGCGATATGCATGTCAAACAGCTCTACAGGGTTCTCGCTCATACCGTTCTCCCATCGGTCAGCGTGCGCCACGCGCACATGCGAAAAAACGAAGCGCCCGCAAGCATCCATGCAAGCGAGCGCCGTAGCACATAGAGCGCTGCGGAAACCGCAGCAATGCAGCCCTTTGGCCTACTGGGCCATAAGGTCGAGAATCTGCTTCTCGGCGTCGGCCTTGCCCATACCGGTCAGGAAGGGAACGCCGCTCACATAGGCGCAGGTAATACCGGCGGGGGCGACGGTGGTGGCGACCAGCATGTCGGCGCCCTCGCAATTGGCAGCGGCCTCGGAAATGGCGCACTGGACAATCTCGTACTGACCCTCGTAGCCGTTGGCGTTCAGCAGGTCGCTAACCTTCTTTGCCACGGCGGTGGAAGTAGCAACACCAGAACCGCAGGCAAGGACGATCTTCTTCATGAGAACTCTCTCCTCTCGGAAGTTACAGACAGGTACTAGTTTACTTCACTTTCCGTATGTGGCCACCTTCATAGGTGCCTAAGTTTTCTTCTTTTATCGCGTCTTCCGCTATGCCAAAGGCCGCGCCGGCAGCGCGCCCGCAACTACACCCGGGACCCGCCGCACAACCGGGCCATGCACGCGCACAGCGCGGCAGCGTCGTCGCATGCCAGAATCTCGTCCACTTTATCCGCGTCCATAAAGATCTCCATCAACGCCTGCAAGGCCTCAACCTGCCATGTGCCATCGTCCTCTTTACCAGCTTCCGTATGGCCCTTAAGACCCAAATTGACAATCAGCCGCGCGCCAACCGTATCGCCCATGCCCGCCATGGGCTCAAACGCAACAGGCGTTTTTGGACGAACAACCGCGATATAGGGCTTGATGATATGGCACGGGTCCGCATGGGGAATCGCCACGCCCAGCTCTTGGCACGCAAGGCCGGTTGGATAGGCGCGCTCACGCGCCCGTATGGCATCCAACCAGGTATCCGCCACATAACCGCCCGCACGCAGATGGCGCCCGAGCAGCTCGAACACGTCATCGCTGCTACCAAGCTCGCAATCGCAAAACGTCAGCGCCTCGCAAAACAACGTCGCATCCACCATAAGGCCTCCTGTCACTCGCCGCCGGCACCACAGCGCTCCCATGCGCCCGCAAGACCGCGCACCGCGATACCAAAGCAGCCGGCAACGCACATGCGCCCCGGCTGCTACATATCCTATGGTAGGGGCGGTGGGACTCGAACCCACAATCCTTTCGGCCGAAGATTTTAAGTCTCCTGCGTATGCCAATTCCGCCACGCCCCCGCATGACGCTACGGGTCGCCCCGCACGTTAGAAGTCTAACACGATACGCGCGGCATCCACCCTATGGCGGGAACTTCTTTGCACAGCGCCTCATAAAGCGTTGCCGCCATGCCCGCCATAAGGCTGTTCTCGCTCACCGTTAGCGACCCGTATCCACCGGTGCGCATAAGCTCGCCTATGACCAGCGAGCCGGCAAGAATGACGGGCGCGCGCTTGGGCTGAATACCCGGAAGCGCAGCGATCTGCTCCACCGACAACGCGGAAAGCCGTCTTTGAGCCGCCTCCACCTGCGAAAGATCCAAATCATGCAGGTGGACCAACGAGGAATCGTACACCTGCATACCGCGATCCATCGCCACCAGTGTGGTCACGGTGCCGCCCACCGCCACCAGGCGCTCGGGGCGGCGGACCATCCGGGACCAGTAAGACTCAAACTGCTCGCGAGCAAAGTCGCGCGCCGCTTCAAGATCTTCCGCGCGCGCCGGCTGGCAGCTCAAAAACCGCTCTGTAACGCGGCGGCATCCAATGTCCATCGAGCGGGCGCATTCAACCTCAAGCGGCTCGCCAGGCGTATAGCGACCAACCACCACCTCGGTCGACCCGCCGCCCGAATCCGCAACGGCAATGCGCTCGCCGGGAAAATCATGTGCCACGCCGTAAAACGTCAGCTTCGCCTCGACCTCGCCGGGAATCACCTCCGGCACAAGCCCCAGGCGCTCAAGCCCATCCAGCAGGTCTTGCCCGTTCGAGGCGTCTCGCGCCGCACTTGTAAGCGTGGTGCACGCCGCCCGCGGGGCAAACGCCTCGATGTCCTCAACAAAGGACGAGCATGCCTTGAGCACGCGTGCCACGGCGGCATCCAAAAACCGCCCCGTCGCGTCGACGCCCTCGCCCAAATCCGTAATGATCGTCCTCTTGCAAGAATCAACGATCACGCCGTCCTTTACCTCGGCCAGCAACAGACGCGAAGACACCGTTCCCAAATCTATGGACGCCACGCGCACCATATCGCCACGCTGCACGGCGCTCTCCTCTCTACCCTATTCGCCCGTTGACTTCACAATCTGGTCCGCTGGGCCAGAATAGAAGAATAGGGAGTCCAACACCTTGTAGTACCAGGGGGAATTTGCGTAGACTTCGCGCTCCGCCCGCTCAACCTCCGCAGATGTGGACGGTTCGCTGGACGAGGAATCCGCCGCGTCCCCGCCCGACCCTTCGTCCGCGGAATCAGCGGCTCCCCCAGAGCTGGCAGTATCGCCGGAACCCGCAGCATCGTCGGAACCCGCAGCATCGTCGGATTGCGCGCCGTCGGCCGATCCATCCTGGGAAGACGCCTGCCCGTTATCGCCCAGCTGATCCGCGCCCTGCACGGTAATGGGGGTCTCGCCCGGCATCACCATGCCCTGCTCACGGGCCGCCTCCTCGATACCCTCTTGCGACAGGTACTTGTTCACTTCTTTTTCCAGCGACTCGTTGTACTTCTCCCTAATGGCCAGCTGCTCTTGCAAGATGCCGTTAGTCCTATGGGCGATATAGAGGTCGCGCACGGGAAAATAGACGCCCAGGGCGATCACGGCAACCACCAATACGTAGAACACAGCGCGATACGGTCCGGACGTAAAGTCGTAGAGCGCCCGCACCACGCGGTTGTCATTGGCGTACTTCATAAGGCTCGACTGCCTGCGCGCCTCGTACGCGGCGCGGCGGCTCGCACGTTCCTCGTCCACCGCGGAAGCCCCGGACTGCTCGCCCAAGCTCGCCCCGCGCGCCGGCCTGCGAGAAGACGCGTCCGCAGCGGCGCCCTTTGCTCGCGCGGCACCGCCTGAAACGGCTCCCCTAACTTTATTGGCAAAGCCGGAGACCTTGCGGGCTGCCGGCTCTTCAGATACAGATACGAACGAGGCGGACGAGCCATGCCCAGTGCCCGCGACATCCGCGGAGGGCGAAACAGATGCCCTAGTCGCCCGGCGATCGTTCGCGGCAGAACGAGGCGTCGCCCCAACCTCCGCAGCGATGCCGGAGCGATGCACCGGCGGCCTATCGGCGCCAGCGCGCCTCGCCGCCGGCCTAGCCGTACCCTTGGGTGCGCGGCGATGCGTTGGCGTCTGCTTCCTATCCACGGGCTTCTGTTCGGCCTCGCCGCCCTTGGCCCCCTCGCCCTTATGGCGATGCGAGCGCTTGGCCGCAGCAGAAGCGGCCGCCTCGGAATACGCGCTCGAGACAGGCTTGACCTTTGGCGGCATGGATTCGCCGGCGGTGCCGTTATGGACGGAAAAACCGTTGTGCTGTGAAGTGTTGTTCATGGGCGCCTTGTTTGGTTGAGGTACGGTTGCGCTTTCTTGCCTTCCAGTTATACCACGCGCGGGCGGCTCAGTTGTGCAGGCTTAGCGTTGAGCCGCGCCGGCGCGCCGCGCGAGCCGTCTTGAACGGCGCGGAGCATGTTAATACAACGCCATCTCCATCAGGCCAAACAACGTGGTGCACGCGGGATCGCCCGCCTTGATCGAGCCGAACATCGCCTTCCAGATGAACTCGGCGAGATGGTCCGCATCAAAGCGCTCGCGCGCCGCGGGCGTGATCGCGGCATCGCTCTTGATATGCGACGCGATGCCCGCGCAGATACCCCTGAAGCACTCCTCCTCGGCGGCGCGGCTCCGCTCAAGGGAGCGCGCGTCAAGCGTAGAGATCTCGCGAAGCCAACTCGCCTGGAAATGCCCCAGGGACTCGCTTAGCTCCTCGGCCAGCCTGCGACAGTAGGCAAGCAGGCTCTTCTCGGCGCCGTCAGAGGACTCCTCGGCGTTTGAAAGCACGCCCGCCTCCTCGATGGCGGCGCGCCAAAAGCGAGCTACGACCTCGGTCACCAACGACGCCTTATCCGGAAAGTAGTTATAGATGGTGCCGATGGCAACGCCGCACTCGTTGGCGATGGTCCTAATGCCAAGCGAAGCCATGCCGTCCTTCTGCGCGTGCTCGTACGCCACGGACAAAATCGTTTCGCGAGAAATCGCAGGTTTGCTCCCCATGCCGCTCTCCTCCCGCCAAACAACGCCAAACGTGCTTGGCAACACACAAAATGAACTCTGTTCATCATAGCGGAACGCAAGTGAACAAGCAGGTGGAGAATTCATGGCGGAAATTTGGACAAGAAAAGTTCTCCTTGCGGAAAGCAGTCCTCGTCCCTAAGATGAACCTTGTTCAGATGAACGGTGTTCACTATAAACATCGGCCACCTATTCACCTGCTAAGGAAGGGAATTTAGCAATGTCACCCATGCTCATGATCGCCAGCCTCGCCATCACCGCAGCACTCGTCTTCTACACCATCGGCGTCTTTGCCGAGCGCCGCGCCGGCCACCTCAATGGCCGCCACCTCGCCCTGTTCTGGGCAGGCCTCGCTTGCGACACCACCGGAACCACCGTGATGACCATCATGGCGCGCACCGCAGGAAGCGAGCCCGCGCCCGCCATCCACGGAATCACCGGCCTGTTCGCCATCATCCTCATGCTCTTCCACGCCGGCTGGGCAACCCTGGTCTACGTGCGCGGCCGCCGTCATGATGACAAGGCGATTGCGCAGGAGCAGACCTTCCATCGCTTCAGCACCATCGTATGGCTGCTCTGGCTGGTGCCCTATATCATCGGTTTGCTCGTGGGCATCCCCATGATTCACATGGCCACCGTCCCCGCCGTCATCCTCAGCGTCATCATCGTCGCCATCCTCTCCTTCTTCCTGCTTCGCCCCGCGAACAAAATCGCTCGCGCATAGCTCAACCCTGCGTGATCGATCGCGCGTCCAAGCAAAAGGACCTGCAGCCCAAACCGGCTGCAGGTCCTTTTTTCACATCAACGCCTCGTTGGGCGCGGCGGTACAGCGTGCGCTAGCGCAGGTTGTAAAACGCGTTCCTACCGGCGTAGCGCGCGCTGCCAAACAGCTCGTCCTCGATACGGATAAGCTGGTTGTACTTGGCGATGCGGTCGGAGCGGCACGGAGCGCCGGACTTGATCTGGCCCGCATTGGTCGCAACCACCAGATCCGCGATGGTGGAATCCTCGGTCTCTCCGGAACGGTGGGAGACGATGCAGGCGTAACCCGCCTCCTTGGCCATCTCGATCGCCTCGAGGGATTCGGTCAGCGTGCCGATCTGGTTCACCTTGACCAGGATGGCGTTCGCCGCTCCCAGCTCGATGCCCTTCTTCAGGCGCTCGGTGTTGGTGACAAACAGGTCGTCGCCCACCAGCTGGACCTTGTCTCCGATGCGGCGAGTCAGCTCGACCCAGCCGTCCCAATCCTCCTCGGCCATGCCGTCCTCGATGGAGATGATGGGATACTTCTCAACGAGCTCGCACCAATAGTCGACCATCTGCGCGCTGGTAAGCTCGCGGCCCTCGCCCTTAAGCTCGTACATGCCGGTCTGAGTGTTGTAAAACTCGGTCGACGCGGGATCCATGGCGTACATGAAGTCCACGCCCGGGGTGTAGCCGGCCTTCTCAACCGCCTTGTTGATGTACTCAAAGGGCTCGGCATTGGTCTTGAGGTTGGGGGCGAGGCCGCCCTCATCGCCCACGCCGCCGCCAAGGCCCGCCTCGTGCAGCACGCCCTTAAGCGTGTGGTAGACCTCCGCGCACCAGCGCAGGCCCTCGGTAAAGGTAGGGGCGCCCACCGGCATGATCATGAACTCCTGGAAGTCCACGTTGTTGTCCGCATGCACGCCGCCGTTCAGGATGTTCATCATAGGCGTGGGCAGCAGGTGGGCGTTGACGCCGCCCAGGTAGCCGTACAGCTCAAGGCCGGCAGACTGCGCCGCCGCGCGGGCGACGGCAAGCGACACGCCCAGAATCGCGTTTGCGCCCAGGTTTGCCTTGTTGGGCGTGCCGTCCGCGGCGATCAGGGCGGCGTCGACCGCACGCTGGTCAAACGCGTCCATACCGATCACGGCGTCCGCGCACTCCTTGTTCACATGGTCGACGGCCTTGGAAACGCCCTTGCCCAGATAGCGCTCGCGGTCCCCGTCGCGCAGCTCAACGGCCTCGAACGCACCGGTGGAAGCGCCGGAGGGCACCATCGCGCGGCCAAAGGAGCCATCATCGAGCACAACTTCCACCTCAACGGTGGGATTACCGCGAGAGTCCAATACCTCGCGACCGTACACATCGAGAATCTCACTCATATTCGTCCCCTTTCATTGGATACGAGAGCAAGCGACCCCGCCGAGATTCTTCCCGGCGAAGGGTTAGACTTGGATAACTTCTTTAGTATGCCCGAGCGCGGTCCAACCATGCACGGAAAACCAAGAAACCAAAAGATTCAACAATGCTGCAACGCCTTAGTATGGCGCTCGCACCGGGAAGCCGGGGCAACCCCCTACAGATCGGTATTCCTACCCGCACGTATCTCTGCGGTAATCTGGACGAGCGCGTCCGGAAACGCGATACCCTCGCGCGAGCTTATGCGGGCGACATCCTCATATTCGGGCTTGGAGCGGTGCTCGCCATCGGGAAGGACAACGGTCTTGACGCGCACCGGTCCCAGAGACGTCTGCTCCACGCGCTCGCTGCGCTCAAGGACCTCGCGGTCCATCATCGTCCAGCGAACGCCAATGGTGGTGGTCTCCAAAAACATTAGCCGGCGCATGCGCTCGGCATCCTGAGGAGCGGCGATAACCTGCAGCTGATAGGCGGGCCGGCCCTTCTTGCCAAAGACGGGCAGCCAGTGGGCCTCAAGCGCGCCGTCGCGAACAAGCGCCTGCGCCGCATGGGCCATGCCCTCTGCGGACTGGTCGTCCACGTCGCATTCCAGCTTGATCACCCCGTCGACATGGGGCTGAGGCCCCAGAGCCCGCTCGATGCGGTGAACGCGCACCAGCGATGGCACGCTGTAGCCCCTCTTGCCCGCGCCCATGCCCGTCGCCAGGATTGTGTAGGGAAAATCGGGGGCGCGGCGAGCATCCAACGCGGCGATAAGCGCGGCGCCCGTAGGCGTTACCAGCTCGCCCTCAACATCCAGGTGCGACGTGGGCAGCTCGCAGGCGCGACAGATGTTCACCACCGCCGGAACGGGAACGGGGATGACGCCATGCTGGCAACGGATGGTGCCATGGCCGTCTGCTAGCGGCGTGGCGTAGACGGCATCGGGATCAAGGCTATCGGCCAAAACCGCTGCGGACACGATGTCGACGATGGAGTCGATCGCGCCAACCTCGTGAAAATGGACCTGGTCCACCGGCAACCCGTGCGCCCGCGCCTCTGCCTGGGCGAGGATCTCGAACGCGCGCGCGGCGATGGCGCGAGCGCTCTGCGTCATCTGCGCGGAGTCGATGATCGCCATAACGTCATGCAGGTTACGGTGCTCGTGATGATGCTCGTGGGCGTGCTCGTGCTGGTGGTCATGGTCGCCATGGGCGTGCCCGTGCGCACGGGCGTGCTCGCAGCAGTGATGGCCATCGTCCTCGTGCGCATGCTCGTGCGCGCGGCCGCACCGCCCCTCACCACGGCCATGCAGATACGCCATATCATGGTCGTGGGTCTCATGGCCATGGCGCAGCACCACATCGAAGTCGCAGGCACGCATGCCCGCCTTGGTCACGGTCGATATCGCTATCTCAAACTCGTCCGCAACGGAAAGACTCGACAACGCGCGGTCCAGCGCTGCCGAATCGGCTCCGGCGTCCAGTAGCGCAGCGACCAGCATGTCCCCGCTCACGCCCAGCGAGCAATCGATGTACAGCGAACCCATATAAACCCTCTCCCCCAGCAGCGCGAAGGCCCGCGCCTATTTCATATGATTGATGAGCGACGCCTGGTACGCGGCGCCAAAACCGTTATCGATATTGACCACGGAAACACCGTTGGCGCAGCTGTTGAGCATCGCTAGCAGCGCGGCGACACCGCCCAAGCTCGCCCCGTACCCCACGCTGGTGGGAACCGCGATCACCGGACAGCTCGCCAAACCGGCCACCACGCTGGCCAGCGCGCCCTCCATGCCGGCGACGGCCACGATAACGCGCGCATCGCGGATGCGCTTCTCGCACGCAAGCAGGCGGTGAATGCCGGCGACGCCCACGTCATAGGCGCGGTCCACGCGGTTGCCCAAATACTCAAGCGTGCGCGCCGCTTCCTCGGCAACCGGCAAGTCGCTGGTTCCGGCGCAAACCACAAGCACCGTTCCCAGCCCATCCGGCTCCTTGGCATCTCCAACCATGCCCAAGCGCGCTACGGGGTCGTACTCCATGGCGATACCGCCGGCGGCAAGCAGCTCGCTCACGCCGGCGGCCTTCTCGCCGTCAAGACGCGTTACCAGCACCCGACGCTGGCAGGCCTCCAGCATTGACGTCACAATGCCCGCTATCTGCTCTTTTGTCTTTCCTGCACCATAGATGATCTCAGACGTGCCAGTACGGGCGCCGCGCTGGTTATCAACCGTGGCAAAGCCAAGGTCGGTCACCGGCGGCACCTGCAGCGCGCGTGCCAGCTCATCGGGCGGCACTTCCCCGGCGGCCACCCGTTCAGCCAGCAGTTTTGCATCGGCTGCGTCCATCGTCCACTCCCCCTAGTCCATTACAAACTGTTCCAGATAGTCTGCATCATGCACCACAATATGCGAATCATGGCCCTTTGTAGAGATAACGCCCTTTTCGCGCAGACCGCGCAATATGCGGTTCACGCTGTTTCTGGACGAGATACCGCAGAACTGGGCTATGTCCTCGTTGGTCACGTCCAGCGAGATCACGGTTCCGTCCTTGCACGGCTCGCCGTATTTAACGCTTAAGTCGAACAGCAAGGCCCCCACCGCGCCTATTTTTCCGTTCATGGTCAAAAAGCGCGTGCGGTCAAACGCGTCTTCCAGGTTTCTCCGATAGTAATCCTTTACGTAATCAAGCAGACGATGATCCTCGTTCACGTACTTCCAGAACGTCAGCCGAGGCACCACGTAAAACAGAGCCTCGTCCGACTCAACCCGTACGCTGAACGGAGACTTTGCCTTGGCGCTTTCCTCGTCCCGCAACAGCGAGACCGGACTGGGCCCCTGCATATAGAACACGTTGAACTCGGTGCCCTCACGCATGGTGACGCTCGCCTTGACAACGCCCTCGATCAGGACATAGACGTGCGATTGATCGAATCCGTAGTAGCAAAGGTACTCGTGCCGATGTTTCTTAACTTCCGGATATCCCTTCGACCTCAAGTACTCAACGAGGTAGTCGTGGACCTTCTCCACACGCCTCACCCCTTTCTAACACGCTTGGCTGACAGGCTCGCTACTCTACGTGACAGAACAAAACGCCCAGTAACAAATGGTACCAACAACCGGTACTTCTACCGGACGCTCGCCCCTGCATAGTTGCAGGCAGCGAAGCGCGGCGTAAAAGACCCGCCGCCAACAGCAGCGTTGATTGGGGAATCGCAATGTTCGAGGTAGACGTTTTGCTAGCTCGTCGCAACATGCACGTGCGCCAGGCTGAACCTATGCGGCACATCCCGCGCTCCGGGCGCACGACGTACCGCCAAAACCCGTATCTTGGTGGCATTCCGGATTCATAGCCCCTTCATACTTACTGAAGGCCACGGCAATGTACGGTAGTGTTCTTATGTCCCTAGCGCAAATTGTTATGCACATTCATGCAATTACCGACGCAACGACCACATTTGGCACCCCGCCGCCATTCGCGCTCGCTACTAAGCGCGCTGGCGCTTGACCTCGTCCCATAGGTCGTTGAGCTCTTTGGTCGACAAACCCTCGATCGCAACCCCGTGCTGACGGGCGAGACCTTCCATAGCCTGCCAGCGCGAGCGGAATTTCGCCGTGCTCGCTCGTAGCGCGCTTTCGGCGTCGATCCCCTCTTTGCGCGCTACGTTTACCAGTGCGAAGAGCACGTCGCCAAACTCCATTTCGCGCTCGGCGGTGCCGGGGGCCTCCTTCCGGAATTCCTCGCGCTCCTCGTCCACCTTATCCCACACGTCTTGAACCGTCTCCCATTCAAACCCCACGGCAGCGGCCTTGCGCGATACCTTTTGGGCTTGCATCAGGGCGGGAAGCGAGGTGGGAACGCCATCGAGCAGCCCTTCCGGCCTCTCGCCCGCCTGCACGCTCTCCTTGTCCTTGGCTTCCTTTTCGGCAAGCTTCACGTTGTCCCAAATCGCCAGCACCTCCTCGGCGTCTTGGGCCGCGGCGTCGCCAAACACGTGCGGGTGCCTGCGAATGAGCTTTTGGTCTATATCGCGCGCCACGTCCGCCATGGTGAATTCGCCCGAGTCCGCCGCGATTTGCGCGTGCAGCACCACCTGCATCAGGACATCGCCCAGCTCTTCGCGCAGGTGGGAGACATCGTTCGACTCGATGCAATCGACCGCTTCGTAGGCTTCCTCGATCATGTTCTTGGCAATGCTGGCATGCGTCTGCTTTCGATCCCATGGGCACCCGTCGGGTTGGCGCAGGCGCCAGATGGTCTCGACCAGGCCCTGAAACGCTTCGCGCGCATCCGACAACGTCGAGGTATCGCGCACCAGACTTGCCAGGCTACCGCTTCCGGTGTTCTTCCACTCCGCCATAGCGTCTACTCCTCGTCCAAAACCACATGGCTAAACGCGCCGTCCTGATAAATGCCATAGCTGTGCGTGCCGTCCTTGGGAATTGACACGCTGCCCGGATTGAACAGCCACAGCCCCGGATGCGCCTCGCTTTCCTGATTCACCTTGATATGGGTGTGGCCGTACACCAGCGCGGAGCCCGCGGGCAGCGACGGCGCCCTGTCCACGCTGTTGTGCATCCCGGCACCAAACACGTGGCCGTGGGTAAGAAAGAGCGTGCGGCCGCTCTCATCAATGAGCTGAGAAAAGTCCGACATACAGGGGAAGGACAGCACCATCTGGTCCACCTCTGCCTCGCAGTTGCCGCGCACCGCAGTGAGGCAACCGGTTGACGCCAGGTCGTTCAACAAAGGAATCACCTGTTTGGGCGCATAGTCGCGCGGCAAGTCGTTACGGGGGCCGTGGTAGAGCAAATCGCCCAGCAGCACCACGCGATCAGGCGCCTCGCGCGCGATCGCATCCATAAGACGACGGATCCAATATGCAGATCCATGCAGGTCAGAGGCTATCACAAGCTTCATAGCCGTTCCTTTCTCATCGACGTCGCTGCTTTGCATGATAAAACGAAAAAGCGGGCGCGCACCTCTTTGGATACCCGCCCGCCTTGAAAACTCAGCCGTCAAACGTTAAGGCCCTAGCGCAGGGCCTCTTTGTTGACCCGGTGCGCCGCAAAGGAATACACCAGGTTGACGGTCGCGTTGACCAGCGTGGGCACCCATAGCCCCTCCATAAGCATGATGTAGAGGACAGAGGCCGCGTTAACGATCAGAGCCATGACGATGATGGGCAAAAGGCCGGTCACGCGGCTGGGCACGTTGGCCGCGGTCGACCCCAAAAAGCCCAGCAGGATATCGAACAGCGCCGTCAGGGCGGTAAGCACCGCGATGATGATGCCGGGGAACGTCTCTGCGTGAATAAAGTTCATCACGGTAAGGGGAATGAACAGGCCGCCCAAAACAAGCATGGCGATGCTGGTGATCTTGAGCAGCTTTTGCATTGCGGACATAGGCGCCTTCTCTTTCGCACGGTTGGTTGGCAGTTTTTGGACGAGGGTATTGTACCTGCCACGCCCGCCCGCGCGTCCCACAAGCGCCCCGTTCGCGCATGCGCCCGTGCGCCAAAACGACCAACGGCCCCAACGTGCCCGACGAACGGCAACGCCGCCCACCCGCCACCTGCCCGGGCGCTAGCCCATCACGTAGCGCTCAAGCCGCTCTTTATCGTGAATCACAATGCGGCTTCCGCGCTCGCGCGTGGATATAATCCCCTTTTCGCGAAAGCCCCGCAGGATACGGTTAACGCTGCTTCTGGACGAGATACCGCAGAACTGGGCGATGTCCTCGTTGGTGATGTCCAGGGTTATCATGCTTCCGTCCTCGCACGGGGCGCCAAATCGATCGTTCAGGTCGTAGAGAAATCCACCTACCGCACCCACTTTGCCGTTCATGGTGAGGTACCTCATACGGTACAGGGTCTCTTCCAAGCTTGAGCGGTAGTAATCTTTCACGCAACCCAGCAGCAAAGGGTCCTCGTTCACAAAATCCCAAAACGCCACCCGCGGAATCCTCATATAGAGCGCCTCATCAGATTCCACCCGCACGGTAAACGGAGCCTTGGCACGGCTGCTCACCTCGTCGCGCAGCAGCGACACCGGGCTGGGGCCCTTGATATAGAAGATGTTGAATTCGCTTCCCTCCCGCAATGTGACGCTTGTTTTCACCACGCCAGAGACCAAAACGTAGACATACTCCTGGTCGAGTCCGTAGTAGGAGAGGTATTCGTGCCGTAGCTTGCGCGTCTCGGCAAACCCCTTCTTTCTCAAATAGTCAACTAGATAGCTAGACTCCTCCGCCATGCGGCGCCCCTTTCAGATTTGTTTAGCCCGACCACTGTATACACCTAGCGAAACGTTGAGTTGACATTTGGCAACTACATTCGACATAACGCGCACCCTTTCAAACCCCCATAGTTACCCCGGCTTAAACGCCAACGAAGGTATATGACAGAAAGGGATGGCCATGTTTGACATCGACGTGCCGTACGACCGCACCAAGCTGCACATCAGCCTGCCAGAAGAGTGCGTCGCCGGAGTGCTCGAGGGGCACCAAAGCGAATTCAAGGCAGAAGGTACCCAGGAGCAGCTCATCGAGCAGGCCCTCGACAACCCGCATTCATCACCCACGCTTGAGGAGCTGTGCCGCAACAAGCGCGACATCGTAATCATTAGCTCCGACCACACCCGCCCCGTCCCCTCGAAAGTAACCATGCCCATCCTGCTGCGCCGCATCCACGCCGCCGCCCCGCAGGCGCGCGTGCGCATTTTGGTCGCCACCGGCATGCATCGCCCCTCCACCCATGAGGAACTGGTCGATAAGTACGGTGCGGACATTGTAGCGAACGAGGAGATTGTGATGCACGTCGCCACCGACGACGAGGCCATGGCCCACATTGGCACCCTGCCCTCCGGCGGTTCCTGCATCATCAACCGCATCGCCGCCCAGGCAGACCTGCTTCTTGCAGAGGGCTTTATCGAGCCGCATTTCTTCGCCGGCTTCTCCGGTTCGCGCAAGTCTGTGCTCCCCGGCATCGCCTCGTACAAGACCATCATGTACAACCACAACGGCCAGTTTATCCATGATTCCCACTCCCGCGCCGGCGTGCTCGACGGCAACAAGGTCCACAAGGACATGATGGCCGCGGCCGAGATGGCGGGGCTGAAATTCATCCTCAACGTGGTGCTCAACGGCAACCATGAGGTTATCGGCGCGTTTGCAGGCGATATCCACGACGCGCACGAGGCCGGGTGCGACTTTGTCAAGAAGCTCGCCGGCGTCCAGGCCGTCCCCTGCGACGTCGCCATTACCACCAACGGCGGCTACCCCCTTGACCAGAACATCTACCAGGCCGTCAAGGGCATGACCGCGGCAGAAGCCACGTTGGACGAGGGCGGCGTCATCATCTCGATCGCCGGCTGCAGTGACGGCCATGGCAGCGAGGGCTTTTACCGCAACATCGCCGACAACGACCCTGCGGAGTTTGAGAAGTCCTGCATCACCCGCGCCAAGAGCGACACACTCGCCGACCAGTGGACCGCGCAGATCTTCGCCCGCATCCTGGCCCATCATCCCGTCATCTTGGTCACCGACCTTTGCGACCATGACATGATCCGCGCCATGCACATGACCCCTGCCAATACCGTGGACGAGGCGATCGCCATCGCCAGAGACCTCAAGGGAGCGGATGCGAAGTTCGCGATCATCCCCGACGGACTGGGGGTTGTGGTATCGCGCTAGCGCGCCGCAACCCCATCTTCCCCTCGCGCCCCTTCCCGCAAGCGCCCCCTCCCGCAAGCGCCCCCTCCCGCAAGCACCCACTTCCCTTAGCCGAACGGTGCACCATCGCGTCCAAGCGGCAATCTGGCAGCCGTGGTCGATTTCCCTCGCGTTCAAAACTGGTGAGAACGCCTTTTGGACGTTTTTGCGCGGTTTCAAAAGGCTGAAAAACGTCCAAATGGCGTTCTCATGAAAACAGCCGCGGATAAACGGTCGCGGGAGCAGACAACGAGCAACGTCTGTGAGCAGCTACTCGGAAATGGGGCTCGGGAAATGGGGGCTAAAAAAGGATGCGAAGCAGAAAGGGGATGGCAGTCATATGCAGCCGCCCCCGTGCGCTTTCATCCCACCTTCTCTCCGCTCCATCGAGATAGGACCTTTATGATCGAACATCTTTTTGCCGAATTCGCCTCAACCGCCCTGATGATTGTCTTTGGCGTCGGCGTCCATTGCGACGAAACCCTCAAAGGCAGCAAATACCGCGGCTCAGGACACATGTTTGCCATCACCACCTGGTCGTTTGGCATCTCCGTTTGCCTCTTTATCTTTGGAGGCGTATGCATGAACCCGGCCATGGCCCTGTGCCAAAGCATTGTCGGCCTCGTTCCTTGGAGCAGCCTGGTTCCTTACGTCATCGCCGAGATGCTCGGCGGCATCGCCGGCGCCTGCATGGCGTGGTTCATCTACGCCGACGACTTCAAGGCATCCGAGTTCGAGGTCGACCCCGTAGCCATACGCAACATCTTCTCCACCAACCCCACCACAGAGTCATACAACCTGCCGCGCAATTTTGCGATCGAGGCATTCGACACGTTTGTCTTCCTCACCGGCATCCTCTGCATCGCCGCGAACGTGGGCGAAAACACCATGATGCTGGGCATTGGCGTGGGTCTTTTGGTCTGGGCGGTAGGCATGGGCTTGGGCGGCGTCACCGGCTTCGCCATGAACCAGGCGCGCGACCTTGGCCCCCGCATCGCCTATCAGATTCTCCCCATTGCCAACAAAACCGACAACAACTGGAAGTACGGCCTGCTGGTCCCCGGCATCGCCCCCTTTGTGGGCGCGATCGCAGCAGCCCTGTTCACCACGCTGGTCCTGGGCGTCACCTTCTAGAGCCCTTTCTAGAACCATTCGGCACCGTGCAGGCAAAGAGCGCCCGCAGCGACATCCAGTGCGCTGCAGGCGCTCTTTTTTGATACGGGGCCCATATTCGCCACGACGACGCGCGAAGTGACGCGGCGCGAATCAATCGACACGGCAAAAAGGCTGGGCGATGCTATAGTAAACCGAAACTTACTTATACGCTTTTCAGGCGCTTGGGAAAAACCGAGCGCCACCGGCTTGGAGGCCCCATGGAAGATACCCCGCGCATCGCAGCAAGACGCAAGCGTGAAAAACTCGTTGTCTCGCAGATGGTCGCCATCTACTGCGCCGGGCACCATCCGGCAGCGTCCCGCACCAAGACCGCCCACTGCGGCGGCGCCATATGCCCAGACTGTGCCGAGCTTGATCGCTTTGCGGTGGCGCGCACCCAACGATGCCGCAAGATGGAGACAAAAACGTCTTGCAACAAATGCGAGCACCATTGCTATAGCCCGCAGATGCAACAGCGCATTCGCGATGTCATGCGCTATGCGGGCCCGCGCATGCTCTACCATCACCCCATCGCCGCCATCCGCCACATGCTGGGCAAATAGCCATCTCTATCGGCGCCTGGGCCAAATCCGTCCACCGATGCTACAGCAGGGCCTCCTCCCAAGCGGCCTCTTTGAAGCCCACCAAGACCGCTCCGTCCGTAACCACGATGGGGCGCTTCACCAGCATGCCGTCGGTCGCCAGCAGGGCGAAGGCCTCCTCATCCGACATGCCCGCATCCAGCTTGGCCTTGATGCCCAGCTCGCGGTACTTCATACCGCTGGTATTGAAGAAGCGACGGAGCGGCAGCCCGGAGCGCTGCTGCCAGGAGGCAAGCTCTTCAGCCGTGGGGTTATCCTCCACAATATGGCGATCGATGTACTCAACCCCATGCTCGTCCAACCATTTCTTAGCTTTCTTGCACGTGGTGCACTTGGGGTATTCGATAAAGAGAGCGGTCATGTCTGACTCCTATCTTTAGGTCGTTGCATCTCCTTGTTGATAGCGTTTACATTGCCGCGATTCTAGCACGCGGACGCATAGGTCGCCACGGGCTCGCGGCCATTTAGAGGGGCCCGGGGAACCCAGCAACACCCTGCCGTTATTCATCCAAAAAGGCGGCGTTAAATTCGCGTCAAGCAAGAGCGGAGAGCGTGCGAAAACCAGCCAGGCATGCCACAATTGCCCATACGCATACCCCGCAGAGGAGGAGCCATGTCGCCAGCACATTCGCCCATCGCCCCGGTCGCCGCCCCAAACGCCTCGGCGGCCGTCCGGCCCATCGTCGACTGCCACACCCACACGCGCTTCTCTGACGGCGAGCCCACGTTTGAGGAGAACATCCGCGCCGCTGCCGCCGCGGGCTGTCGAATCATGGTTTCCACCGACCACCTCACCCTGCCCGCCAGCATGGATCCCGCCGGCGAGGTCCAAGTAACGCTTGCAGACCTGCCGGCGCACCGCGCCGCCTTTGAATCCGCGCGCGACCTCGCAGCTCGGATCGCCCCCAACCTTGAGGTTGTCTACGGTTTTGAATGCGACTGGTATCCCGACTGCGAGGAAAACGTAGGCCGCTGGAGCGCCGGCGCCGTCGTGCGCCTGGGCAGCGTCCACTGGATTGGAGAAGTGGGCGACATTCGCCTTGCCGCCGGCGAGGCCGGGTCGAGAACCGTTGCCCGCGCAGATTCGCCCGCCTCTGGCAACGGCTGGATCGACGACGGCAGCGACCTGCACGTTTGGAAAATCCTAGGCGCCGATGAGGTCTGGCGTCGCTACGCGGACGCATGGTGCCGCGCCTGCGAGAGCCCCCTCGCCTTCGACATCATGGCTCACCCGGACCTCGCTATGCGCTTTGCCAACGAGGGCCTCGCCCCCGCTCGCGACCTCGCCCCGCTGTGGGACCAAATGGTCGCCTGCGCACGCGACACCGGCAGGCGCATCGAGGTATCGACCGCCGGATTGCGTAAGACCGTGGACGATTACTACCCCACCCGCAGCCTGCTTGAGCGCTTCGCGCGCGCCGGCGTTCCCATCGCGCTCGGTTCGGACTCGCACCGCGCCCGCGATATCTGCTGGGGCATTCGCGATGCGCAGGCATATGCGTACTCATGCGGCTATCGCTCCTTCGCTGCGCCCCATGCGGACGGCGATTGGGAAACCTTCTCTTTGGACGAGTAAACGCTTCGAGGACCGCTCGACCGGACGCCCGGCGGACCGCCCTGCGAGCTACTCGGCATCCATCTCGGCGCGCAGGGCTTCCAGCTCCACCTCGCAGCACTCGTTGAGCCGCTGGACGGTCTCGCGCATAACCTGCTCGGTAGTCTCGGGGTGGATGCAGCAGATGCGCAGCACCTTCATCCCTTTGAGCTCGGTGGTGAACACGCCCGCGTCGCCACTCTCTACGATGCGATGCGAGACGCGCGTGTTGAGCACGTCTTTCTGCTCTTCGCTCAAGCCTTCCGGACTGTAGCGGAAGTTGAGCATCGCCATCTGCGCGGGCGAGACGATCTGCACCATGGGGTTCTTTTCAAGCTCATCCTGCGCCCAGCGGGCAAGATCGAAACCATGCTCAACGGCGGCTGACAGCGCATCCGACCCCATGACCTGCAGGGTGAACCACAGCTTGAGACCGCGCGCGGGGCGCGTGAGCTCCGGGCCCATATCCCATGGATTGGTGATCTGCGCGGACTCCTCCAGATCTTTGAGGTATTCCGGATGCGTGCTAAAGCTGTTGAGCAGGGTGCGCTCATCGCGTACCAGCACCATGCCGCAGGAATACGTTTGGAACAGCCACTTGTGCGCGTCCCAGCTAAGGGAGTCGGCCCGCTCGATTCCACGTAACATGTCGCGGTAGCGCGTCAGCAGAACGGATGCGCCAATGGCACCGTCCACGTGCATCCACAAGTTATGCGCCTGGGCGATATCCGCAATTTGGGGCAGCGGTCCCACCGCGCCGGTGTTGGTGCTACCGGCGGTCGCGATGATCACAAACGGCTTGAGACCGGCTTGCTCGTCCACGCAAATCGCCCGCTCTAGGGCGTCCAGGTCCATGGTGAAGTCATCATGGCAGGGGATGGTGCGAATACGGCCGGGCGCCACGCCCACCATATGCAGGCCCTTCGCCACGGAACTATGCGTTTGCTCTGAAACGTAGGCGACGCCGCGGCACCAGTCCTCCTCGCCCAACTTTGCATCACGGGCCGCGATGAGCGCCGTCATGTTCGCCATGGAACCGCCGGATACGAAGACACCGCCCGCCGTCTGGGGAAATCCGGCCTTGTCGCAAAACCAGCGCAGCAGCTCGTGCTCGGCAACACAGCCTGCCGGGTAGTTTGCAAAGCTGCCGGCATGGCGGTTATAGCCAGAGGCCATCATGTCGCCCAACCAAGACAGCGCGTTGACGGGGCCGGGAACAAAGCCCATGAAGCGAGCGTGGTCGATGTTGTAGCCGTAGCCGATGATGTTCTCCTGCATCTCAGCAACCACCTCGTCCAAAGGTCGGCCTTGGGCGGGAATGCCCTGGTCCGCGATAGCCTGGAGCTGCTCGGGCGTGGCCTCGACGGCGATTGGCCCTTCGGAAAGATGGCGGTTTCGCGAGAACAGCTCGCAGACAAAGCGCACCGCCGCGAGCTCGACGTCGGCTTCTTGCGTGGACCCCTTTGCGTACATGGCATTTTCCCTTCCCTGTGAAGACGCTCTTGAAGCGCGATGACTGAAGTGACTGACCACATGTTCGCAGCTCTACTGCCATATGTATAATTCAACTATTTCATTGTGCGTTTAATATTATTTATACTTATAGGTAAGAGTCTGTTTTTTCGAGCAATGAGTCCCGCGTGCAAGCACGTTCCCGCGCTGCTATAGCCGCAATCGAGGAGGCAATTGATGGAGCTGCGTGAAATTGAGACCTTTCTCGCCATTGTTGAGCAAGGTACCTTCTCCAAAGCTGCCGAGAAACTGGGGTATTCGCAATCCGCCGTGACCGTGCAGATAAAGCAGCTGGAACACGAGCTTGGCGCGCGCCTGTTTGACCGCGTGCCGCGAGGCGCCGTACTTACCGAGCAGGGCCGCGCTTTTGCTTTTCACGCTAACGAAATAGCGGGCGCCGCGCGCGCCGCCAAGGCCTCCGTCGCCTCCTCCCAAGCCGCTCCCCAAGACATCGTGGGCGTTCTGCGGTTGGGCAGCGTGGAGTCCGTGGCGACGGCGATTCTTCCAGAAATCCTCGTCCACTTTCACTCGACCTGCCCGCACGTCCAGGTCATTGTGACCACGGCGCAGCGCGGCCGCATGATCGAGGGGCTGCGGAACAACACCATCGATTTGCTACTCACGATGGAGGGGCACGTGCATCAATCCGGCCTGGCAACCCGCGCGCTAAGGCGCGAGCAGGTGGTGTTTGTAGCATCGCCCGCGCTGCTCGAGAGCGTTGACGAGGGCGCCCCTGCCGGTCGGCCCCTGGATGCGGCCTCCTTATGCGAGCTGCCGTTTGTTTTGACCGAGCAGGGCGAAAGCTATCGCCTTGAACTTGACCGCGCGCTGAGCGAGCTTGATCTGCATATAGATCCGCTAATCGAGGCAGGCAATACCGAGACCCTGGTTCACTTGGCGGAACGCGGTGTTGGGGCAACGTTTGTACCCCGCTTTTCCGCACAGCGCGAACTGGAACGGGGAAGCCTGATCGAAGTGGCGACGCAGCTGGCACCCGTGGAGATGGAAACCCAGCTGATTCACCATAAAGGCAAGTGGATCGCACCGCACATGAGGATATTTATCGAAACGCTCGAGGCGCTTGTGAAGTGAGTGGGGGTGAATGGGGAGAGGCACAGGTCTGAGAGCGGGCTCGCTATCTCCCCGCGCCGGGGCGGTGCGGCGCCGGTCCGCGCCAGCAGCGTCCCCCTTGCTGCGACCCGGTGGGGTCAAGCGTTCGCCGGACCAAATAGTACGTTAGTGCGGAACGGGGGTGTGCCAAATAATGGCTTAGTGCGGAGGTTAGGACAAATAATTAGTTAGTGCGGTTCCCAGAGTGACAAATAGTGCGTTAGTGCGGAACGGATGAGGTATAGCAAGGGTACCTTATGAATAGAGCTTTTATATCACACGAGATAGAAGGCTCAGATGATAATGCCTAATGAATAAGGTAGCCGCCTCGAAGCCCTTCCAAACCGCACTAACGCACTATTTGACCAAACCTCCGCACTAAGCCCTTTTTTGACACGCCGGACTTCCCGCACTAACGCGTTATCTGACATAGCGCGGGAACGCCCTCGCCGCTCGCCCGCTCGCCCGCTCGGCAGGACCGCGCTACCTGCCCCAATAGGCGCGGCAGGGCGCCGTCGCCCTACTTCATGCGAGCGTTCAGCTCTCCCGCCAGCTCGTCGATGGTAACGCCGTAGCGCTCAAGAACCACCAGAAGATGGTAGACCAGGTCGCCCGCCTCGTAGCGAATGTGATCGTGGTCGTTGTCCTTGCAGGCCATGACCACCTCGCCCGCCTCCTCTATGACCTTTTTCAGAAGGCTATCCTCCTCGCCCTGCAGCAGCTTGGCGGTATAGCTGGTCTCGGGCGAAGCCTCGCGGCGACCATGTATTGTCGCGGCCAGCCCCTCCATGGTCTGCCCTATGTTTCCGTCCTGTACGTTAGCCGTGCGCACTCCCATGCCGGCTCCTCCCTTTTCATCACCATGCGTCGCCGCCGCGATCGCGCCGCGCTAATCCTCGTTATCAAACGTCCTAAAAAAGCAGGTGCGGTTGCCGGTATGGCACGCAGGACCCGGCGAGTCGACGCGCGCCAACAGGGTGTCGGCGTCGCAATCTACCAACAGCTCGCGCAGCTGCTGCATGTTGCCGCTGGTAGCACCTTTGTTCCACAGCTCTTGGCGAGAGCGGCTCCAAAACCATGTGGTCCCGGTCTCAAGCGTCAGCGCCACGGATTCAGCATTCATCCAGGCGACCATAAGAACCTCGCCCGTATCATATTGCTGTACCACGCACGGAATCAGCCCTTGCGCGTCAAACTTCAAATCCTCGACCTTCATGTCGCTTCCTTTCTCTCGCGCGATCGCACGCCCCGGCGAGCACCGCTCGCACAGCAGGCATCACGCACCGCCCCAACGCATGCCGCGCGCAGCCAGCGCCCCCGCGCGTTAGAAATCCAGGCGAACGGGGATTCCCTGGGCAGCCATGTACTCCTTGACCTGGCGAATGCTAAACGTGCCAAAGTGGAATACGCTCGCAGCCAGCACCGCGTCCGCCTCGCCCTCGATAATGCCCTGGGCAAAGTGCTCAAGCTCGCCCACGCCGCCCGACGCGATCACGGGAACGGGCACGGCGCGCGCAACCGCGCGGGTAAGCGCCAGATCAAAGCCCGCCTTGGTGCCGTCGCGGTCCATGCTGGTAAGTAAGATCTCACCCGCGCCGCGGCGCGCCGCCTCGCAGGCCCATTCCACCGCGTCGAGCCCCGTGGGCGTACGACCGCCCGCCACGTAGACCTCCCATTTGTCGGCCCCGGGACGGCCCGGCTCCCCCACGCGCTTGGCGTCGATGGCGCAGATAACCGCCTGGCTGCCAAACGCCGCCGCACCCTGGGTGATGAGCTGGGGGGTTTTCACCGCCGCCGAATTGAGCGACACCTTGTCCGCGCCGGCAGCCACCATGCGCCGCATGCCCGCAAGGTCCCTAAAACCGCCGCCCACCGTATAGGGAATGGCGAGTTCGCCCGCCGCGCGCGACGCCATATCGATGGTGGTCGAGCGGTTGTCGCTAGTCGCGGTGATATCCAAAAAGATAACCTCGTCCGCACCCTCGCGATCATACGCGCTCGCAAGCTCAACGGGGTCGCCTGCATCGCGCAGCGATACGAAGTTGATGCCCTTTACCACGCGCCCGTCTTTAACATCCAGGCACGGAATCACGCGCTTGGTCAGCATGCGCACCCGCCTTTCGTGGACGAGGAATCCGCGTCGTCGCCGGCCGTTGCCGCCGGGGCGCTCGCGCTTGCGGCGTCGCCTGCAGCGGCAAGGGCCTCCGCCAGCGTGAAGCTGCCCTCGTACAGGGCGCGCCCGGTGATGCAGCCCTCCACCACGTTGTCGCCGGCGGCGGCAAGCGCCCTGATATCGTCCAGCGTGGAAATACCGCCGGAAGCCACCACGGGAAACCCGGCGCACGCGGCGATACGGCGATAGGCGTCCACATCGATGCCCGTCTGCATGCCGTCGCGCGCGATGTCGGTAAACACCAGGTGCCTAAAGCCCAAGCCCGCCAGCTCGCCCACCACGTCTTCAGCGCTACGGCCAACGCCTTCACGCCAACCGTTCACCTTTACCTGGCCATCGCGCGCCGCGACGTCAGCCACCAGCAACTCGCCAAAACCGCGAGCCGCAACCTCCGCAAAACCAGGTTCGCGCACCAGCACGGTGCCCAGAGCGATGCGCTTGGCGCCGTATGCCGCAAGCTGGTCGATGCGCGCCAGCGAGCGAACGCCGCCGCCCACGTCGATCGAGAGGCCTGGCACGTGACACAGCGCCTCGATAGCACGGTCATTTGCCTCGCGCGCCTCCTCATCCTCTTCCAGCGCGGCAGATAGATCCACTACGTGAAGCCACGTGGCTCCCTGCTCCTTAAAGTGCTCGGCCACCTCTACGGGACTGGACGAGTACACCTTCATATGCGCGCGGTCCCCGCGCTCAAGGCGGACCACCTGCCCCGCGATAAGATCGATTGCAGGAAAAACGATCATGCTCCCTCACCCCCATCGCCCGCTTGGCGCGTTACGAACCCCTGCATAACGCGACCGGCAACCATATAAGACGCGCCGTCGCGCGCAGCGGCGACAATACTTGCGAAGTTGCGCAAGACCTGTAGCCCGTGTGCGGACGATTTCTCCGGGTGGAACTGGCACCCAAACACGCGGTCCTTCCAAATTGCGCTAGCGAAGCTGCGCGTGTAATGCGTGTGCGCGGCGACCACAGCGGAATCGGTATCCTGATCCGCCGCGAAGCTGTGCGTAAAGTACACGTTGGCGCCCTCCGCCACATCGTCGAACAGGGGGCAGGCCGATTCCGACGCACCGGCGCCCACCAGGTGAATCTGGTCCCAGCCAACGTGAGGCACCTTGAGACGCGAACCGTCCAGCCTTGTGCACGAACCCGCGATCAAACCCAAGCCGCGCACCCAGCGCCTGCCCGCCGCCTCGAACACGGTGCCGGGGGCCAGGCCGTCGCCGCGCCAGCCGGGATCGTCGGAACATGGCACGGCAACGGCGCCGCCGCCCGCGCCCTCGTTGTCGCCCGCCACGGGAACGCCCTCGTCCCCACGCTCAAGTAACAGTTGCTGCCCCAGGCAAATGCCCAAAAAGGGCGCGCCGTCGGCCACGGCATCCATCACCGCGCGATCCTGCCCGGACTCGCTCATATATGCGATCGCATCGTAAAACGAGCCAACACCGGGCAAAACCAGGCCTTCTGCAGAGCGGATCTCATCCGGATTATCCGTCGCGTACGCGGCGGCGCCCGCACGGGCAAGCCCGCGCACCACGCTCGACAGGTTTCCCTTGTGGTAATCGACCACCGCAATCCTAGGCGCGTCCATGCGTACCTCCTATAGCGAACCCTTGGTTGAAGGGATTCCGACCACGCGCGGATCGAGCTCGCACGCAAAGCGCATGGCGCGGCCGGCCGCCTTGAACGCGGCCTCGATAATGTGATGGGAGTTCTCGCCCGCAAGCTCGCGCACGTGCAGCGTCACGCCGGCGTCGCGCGCAAAGGCGTAGAAGAACTCAACCGCCAGCTCCGTGTCGAACGAGCCCACGCGCTGGGTGGGGACGGGCAGATCGCAGTATGCCTGGCCGCGGCCAGAAATGTCCACAGCGGCCTGCACCAAGGTCTCGTCCATGGGAATGCACACGTCAGCAAAGCGCGTGATGCCCGCTTTGTCCTGCAATGCGCGGGCAAAAGCCTGTCCCAGCACAATGCCGGTATCTTCCACGGTATGGTGCGCGTCGACCTTGACGTCGCCGGTCGCCTTGACGGTAAGGTCAAACTGGCCATGGCGGCCAAACGCGTTGAGCATGTGATCGAAGAACGGCACGCCGGTAGCGATGTCGCAGGCACCGGTTCCGTCCAGGTTGAGCTTGATGGAAATATCCGTCTCACCGGTGGTGCGGTGCACGTAGGCCTCGCGCGGCTTCTCCAGGTTGGCGACGGGCTTCTTGTAGATGGTCATGGCTACTCCTCTCGCAACAGCGAATCAAGCGCCGCGAGCACGGCGTCGTTCTCCTGTGGTGTACCCACCGTGATGCGCAGGCACCCCTCGAGTCCGGCGGCGGCGCTGAAATCTCGGACAAGAATCGAGAACTCATCGCGTAGGCGCCGGCGAACCGTGGAGGCGTTTGCCATGCGCACCAGCAGGAAGTTGGCGGCGCTGGACCATACGGTCACGCGGGGATCTTCCGATAGCGCCGCGTACATGCGATCGCGCTCCGAGCAAATGGTGGCAACGGTGGACGAAAACCGCTCGCGCTGCTCAACCATCTCCAACGCCGCCGCCTGCGTAAGCACGTTGACGGAATAGATCTGGCGAATCGCAGCGAACGCATCGATGATGTCGGGCGCGGCGACCACGTACCCACAACGGATGCCTGCGGCTCCGAAGGCCTTGGACAGCGTGCGGAGGACTACAAGGTTGGAACACTCATCCAACAACCCCAAGGCAGATGCGGAGGCGTCGGCGAACTCCATGTAGGCCTCGTCCAGCAGCACCACGCCAGGGCACGCGCGACACACCTCGCGGGTGAGAGCGGGGTCGATGAGATTGCCCGTTGGGTTGTTGGGCGAAGTCAGCACCACAACGTCGCAAGACGAAGCAGCGTCGAGCACGCGCGCGGCGTCCACCTCAAACGTCACGGGATCACGAGGAATATCAAGCACAGACGTTTGGGTGAGGTCTGCAAAGAACTGGTACTCGGAAAACGCCGGGGTGCAGGTGAGCATGGTGCGCCCGCAACCTCCGAACGCGAAGAGCAGGTTGAAGAGCAGCTCATCGCCTCCGTTGCCCACGCAGATGTTTTCGCGCGCCACGCCGTGTCGCCGTGCCAGCTCATCGCGCAAGCTGTTTGACATGGGGTCCGGATAGCGGTTGAGCGGCGTCGCAGCGAGCGCAGCGTCCACCCGCTCGCGCACGCCGGAGGGCAGCGGATAGGTGTTCTCGTTGGCCGAAAGGTTGATTTTAGTGGGCGTGAAGTTGGGGTCATAGGGTTCGATACCCCTCAAGTGGGGCTGCACGCGTTCGCGCATGCGGTCGGAAAGCTCTGCCATAGCGCCCCTACGCCTCCTTATCCGCTCGGGCCCCTGCAACATCAGCGGAGGCGCCGGTAGCCACCACGGCCACCTCGTCATCCGGCCAGGCGACCGCGGTGAGGTCCTCGCCTTGCAACGCGTCAGCGCTCACGCTGTCCTCGCCCTGCTGCAGCACGCGACGGCGCAGGCCCGCAGACAGCGCGTGAGCCCACAGGCCCTCGCGGCGCGCCATCGCCTGGGTGGCGGGAGCGTCGTTCATAAGGCCCTGCGGGGTATAGCAGATCACGCTGGAGCGCTTCACGAAATCGTCCACGGAAAGCGGGCTGGAGAACATGGCGGTGCCGCCGGTGGGCAGCGTGTGGTTGGGGCCGGCAACGTAGTCGCCCAGCGGCTCGGAGCTCCATGCGCCCACAAAGATGGCGCCCGCGTTGCGGATGGATCCCAGCAGACCCATGGCGTTTTCGCAGTGCAGCTCAAGGTGCTCCGGGGCGATGGTGTTGACGGCGTCGACGGCGGCGTCCATATCTGCAGCGACCACGATGACGCCCTCGTTATCCAAAGACGTACGGGTGATGTCCTCACGTGGGCTCTGGGCAACCAGCACCCCTACGGCACGCTCCACCTCTACGGCAAACTGCGCATCGCAGGTCACCAGGTAGCAAGCCGCCAGCGGATCGTGCTCTGCCTGCGCCATAAGGTCCGCCGCAACCACGGCGGGGTTGGCCGAGGCGTCCGCCAACACGCACACCTCGGAGGGGCCGGCGATCATGTCGATACCCACCTCGCCCGAAACCAGGCGCTTGGCAGCCGCCACGTACGCGTTGCCGGGACCGGTGATCTTCTCAACGCGCGGAATGGACTGCGTGCCATATGCCAGCGCGGCGATGGCCTGCGCGCCGCCCACGGTGTAGACCTCGTCCACACCCGCCACCTTGGCCGCAGCCAGCGTGTAGGGCGAGATGCCGCCGTCACGCTGGGGCGGGGTCACCATGACCACGCGCTCGACGCCAGCGACCTTTGCCGGGATGGCGTTCATGAGGACGGTCGAGGGGTACTGCGCGCGACCGCCCGGCACGTAGATGCCCGCGGCGCTCACCGGCGTAACCTTGACGCCCAGCATGGTGCCGTCCGCGCGCGTAGTGAACCAGGACTGCTGGACCTCGCGCTGGTGGAAATCGCGAATCTGCTCCGCGGCCTTTTCAAGCGCGGCCAGAAACGCCGGGTCGATGTTGTCCAGCGCGGCATCGATGCGCTCCTGCGGCAGGCGGAACTCATCCACCTCCACCCCGTCGAAATCCTTGCAGTAGCGGCGAAGGGCCTCGTCGCCCGACGCGCGGACGCCCTCGATGATGTCCTGCGCGGCGCGCGTGATCTTGAGCGGCACGGCGCCCTCGCGGTTGAGGTTGAGGACGGTGAGGCGCTCGCCGGCGCCCAACTGTACGGTCTTCATATCTATTCCCCTTTGCTAACGTCCGCTGCGGGCGATGCCGCACGCGAACGAGTCATTGCCTTGTTTTGGCGCAAGCGCCTGCGTTGCGTGGCGACGCGGCGCGAACGGCGCGACTACGCCTGCGAGCGACGCCACGCGGCCAGGCGATCTGCCAGCTCGAGCACGCGGGCATCCAGGCGCGCGCGTCCGGGGTTCACAAAGAAGCGCGCCGTGCACTCCATAAGCTCGCCCGTAATCACAAGATTGTTCTCCCGCAGCGTGGTGCCGGTCGCCGTGATGTCGACGATGCGGTCCGTCATGCCAACGATTGGTCCAAGCTCGATGTTGCCGTGCAGCGACACGATCTCCGCGTTGACCCCGCGGCCCTCATACCACGCGGCGGCGATGCGCGGGTACTTGGTCGCCACGCGCAAAGACCCGCGACGCGCATAGGCCCGCTCGGCCAAACCGGCGCGATCCGCGGGCTCCGCCTCGATGAAACGGCAGGCGCCGTAGTTGAGGTCGACCAGCTGCAGAAGATTGAGATCGGCCTCGATAAGGGAATCTCGTCCACAGATGCCGCAGTCAGCACCGCCGCACGCAACAAAGGCGGGCGCGTCGGTTGGGCGAACGATGACCAGCTCGACGTCGCCGATGGTGCCGCCGGGACGCGTGTCGCGCGAGGAGACGATGAGATGCCGGCCCGGATCTCGGAAATTGGAAACGTCCAGACCCACGGCCTCAAGCGCTTCTATGGTGCCGTCCTTGAGCGATCCCTTGGGAACCGCGATTCGCAGGGGCGAGGCGGCTTCGCGTGCCACCGCGTAGTCGCCGTCTGCCGCGCGGGCGGAACCGGTTGCACCCTCAAGGCGCTCCAGCGAGAACGCGAAGCCTGCGGCGGGAACGCGGGCGGCGGCCCCAAACGCCCCGTCGAGCACGGAGTCGTAGCGACCTCCGGAGCCAACCGGGTCAGGCAAGCCGCCGGCATAGGCCTTGAACACCAAGCCGGTGTAGTAATCGAAGGAGTTCATGAGCGAGAAGTCGAAGGTGACGCGCTCTGCCAGGACGTCCCCGTCCTCCGTCTGCGACAGCAAGCCCTTGTAGAGCGCGCGCAGCTCCGTGGTCGCGCACTCGTCCGCACCGGCATCTGCCAGCAGCTCGTCCACGCGATCGAGCGCGTCCAGGCCACCGTGGATGCGAGGGATCTCGCACATGGCGCGCGCCACGCACGGCGAGACGCCGCTTGCGGCAACGCGGTCATCCAGGTCGATGAAGTTGTTGGCATGCACCAGCTTGAGCGCTTCGCGGGAAAGCGCGGCGTCGTTTGCAAGGGCGAGTACGTCTTTGAAAGGACGTACGCTGCCGCACACGATGCGCCAATCGTCCAAACCAAGCGCTTTGAGCGATGAGAGCGCGAGGCCCACGATTTCCTCGTCCGCTTTGCCGCCGCCCTCGCCGATAAGCTCATAGCCCAGCTGGGTAAACTGGCGCGACCCGCCGGTAAGGTGCGGCTGCTCGCGAACCACCGGCGCCTCATAGCGCAGGCGCAAAGGCAAGTCGCCGGAGGCCATGCGGGCCGAGACCAGCCGAACGATGGGCAGGGTGTTGTCCGGGCGCACCACCAGCAGCCCGCCGTCGTCATCAAAAAGCTTGAACGGGGTGTCCGCCATGCGGCCCGCCTGCTCCAGGGAGCGCTTGTCCTCGAGCAAGGGCGTCTCGACCGGAAGATAATGATGCTCGCGCAAGCAGCCTTTCACCGTAAGCGCGATGTCCTCGCGAAGCTGCGCCTCCTGCGGAAGGATGTCTCTGAATCCCCAAGGCGTCGCCGTCATCGGTACCCCCTTTCAGCAAATGGCGCGCATGCGTTCGCGCCGACGTAGATGCATAAAAAATGGACTGGCAAAGCACCAGTCCATTAACTTTATCACAGTAAAGTTATCGTATTTTCGCCCCATGCATCCGTAACACGCGCGTGACATTGCGCCGCGCGCGGATGCGCGCGCAACGGGATAGAGGGTCGCTATGCCTGGCTGGCCGCGATATCGCCAGCGCCGGCGTCGCTCGCCAAGCTGTCCGCGATGTCGATGTTCTCGCCCACCAAACCGACCCATGCGCCCAGCTCGCCCTTGCCGGATTCCTTATGAACGATAAGCCATTTGTCGGCCGCCCACAGCATGGCAGCGTCGCCGCCTTGGGCTCCCCGGGGCAACGCGGGCTTGGGGCCGTTTGTGCCCTGCGGCAAGGCGACCAGCACCTTGTAGCCCTCGTCCGCGCACGCCTGGCAAGGAGCGTAGTGAAGCGTGGAGCCGTACACCTCGATCAGCGTGTTCGCGGGGACATGAAACGCGCGGACCAGCGATGTATCGAGCTCGCCGTCGATAATCTGCTCCTCGCGGGCAAGCAGCAAAATGAAGTCGCGCGAGCCAAAGTTGAATTCGCTGGCGCGGTGATACTCGAGGCAGTTGAGCTTGGTGTTATGGCCGTTGCACCAGCCAAGCTGGGCGGGGCGACCGCCAAAGAACAGGGCGGAAAGCGCGGGCGCGCACGCCATGTTCTCAAGGGCGGGGTCGCTCGCGGAGTAGCTGCGGCCCTCTGGCATAGGGGTCGAGTGCTCCAACGTTTCAGCCAGCTCGACCAGGTACGCCTGGGGAACGTCGCTCCACACACGACCGTAAGGGCGAAACGCCTCATCCAATACGGATTCGATCTTGATGGCCATGACCGGCCTCCCTTCTCTTGGGCACGGCAGCGCCCATCGACGAGGTTCAGCTTGGCGTATTCGATGCGATCACGCCGAGCGCCCCTGCGTCTCATCATTACTGCTCATTTTCACACAGTATTAATCATTTATAAACGGTAATCAACATTTTCTTTCATCTTTTCCGCCGCCCTTTTTGGGCTGGAGCCGCGGTGCCAAAAACCGACTTAGTGCGGAAAGGGAAGAGTGTCAAAAAACGCGTTAGTGCGGAGGTTTGGTCAAATAGTACGTTAGTGCGGTTCGAAGGTCGCCCGACGCAACTTCCGTATGCATCCGCCCATATCGCCCAATCCTTCTAGCTTTGGCGATGCGAATACCTTATTCATAAGGTACCCTGCCTATCACCCTCCCTCACCGCACTAAAGCATTATTTGACACGCCAGAGACCACACTAAGCCACTATTTGTCCAAACCTCCGCACTAAGTCGATTTTTGTCCCAGCTCGCCTTCCGCACTAAGCGATTATTTGGCACGCTCGATCCACCGCGGCCGCCGCCCTAGTCGCCACCAGGCACAATCGAACCGTCGCTATAAGAAGAGCCCGTAAAACCAGCTATACTACTCAACATGATTACGAACGAACGCCCACATAGTAACGTCCCCGCATCGCCCGCCAGGCGCGCGGCGCTTTACGGCGTCCTGGCAGCCCTTGCGCTGGTCGCCGGCTATCTTGAGGTCCTGGTTCCTCTTCCCGTCACCATCACCGGCGTCAAACTGGGCTTGGGCAACGCGATCGTCCTCTTCGCGCTCGAGCGCATGGGGGCCAAACCGGCCTTCATTCTTATGCTTATCAAGGTGGCGTGCTCGACCATGCTCTTCGCCAACCCGCAAATGCTTGCCTTCAGCATCGCCGGCGGCGTGCTGTCCTGGGCGATTATGGCGGCGGCGCACAAGAGCGGCCTGTTCTCCACCATATCGGTATCGGTGCTGGGCGGAATCGCGCACAACGCGGGCCAGCTCATCATGGTCGCGCTCGTGCTCTCCCCCACCGTCGCCCTTGTCAACGCGCCCGTCCTGGCGGTCGCCGGAATCATTTGCGGCCTGGCAATCGGCATCCTGGTCCAAGCGGTGCTCTCCGCCATTCCGCAGGAGGCGACCCATGTTTAAGCCGCTTCACCTCGTAAACAGCAAACCCACCGGCCGCCCCGGCAATAAAACCGCCGGCACCAGGGCACGCCTCAACGCGCCCACCGTCCCCGCGCTCACACGCAGGCAAGCCGTCTGCGCCGCGGCATCAACAGCGGCTCTTGTTGCCGCCGGCCTTGCGGGATGTTCCAAAAACACCAACCAAACGTCCGCCTCGCAGGAAGACTCGTCAAAGCCCGCCACCGGATCCACCTTCGCGTTCGATACATACTGCACGTTCACCGTGTGGGGGGATGACACCGCCTTGTCCCAGCTATCGGCAGCGTGCGCGCACTATGACGAGCTCTTCGACCTCTACAGCCCGTCAAGCGACGTAGCGCGCATCAACGCCGCCCAAGGAGCTGCAACCGCCGTCGATCCCGACACCACGCAGCTCATCGCCCTCGCGCTCGAGTACTGCGCCCAGGCAGACGGGCTGTTCGACATAACCATCGGCGCCGTCTCGACGCTATGGGACTTTGAAAAGGGCGTCCGTCCCGATGACGCGGCCATCGCGGACGCGCTTCAGCACGTCGACTGGCATGGGGTGGAAGTGGACGAGGAATCCTCGACGGTTCGGCTTACCGACCCCCAGGCAAAACTCGACCTGGGCGGCATCGCCAAGGGCTACATCGCAGATCGCCTGTGCGAACTGTTGGCGAGCAAAACCAAAGCCACCGCCGCGGTCATCTCGCTGGGCGGCAACATCGCCTTCTTTGGCACCAAGCCGGACGCTTCGACCTGGAACACCGGCATCCGCGATCCCAACGACCCCGGCGGAAGCACCGTGGTGGGCACGGCCCATGTCTCCGGCGGCTCGTTGGTGACCAGCGGTCTCTACGAGCGCACGTTTGAGCTGGACGGCACCACGTACTGGCACATCCTAGACCCCCGCACCGGCATGCCCGTCCAAACCGATACCGCCAGCGTAACCGTCGCCTGCCCCTCATCCACCACCGCAGACGCGCTCTCTACCACGCTGTTTGTTGCGGGCAGCAAAAACGGCGGCGCCCTGGCAGACACCCACCAAGACACCGCCGCCTACTTCATCAAGCTCGATGGCAGCCATGCGGAGAGCTCGCGCTGGCAAGAGCTCACCAGCTTCGAGTCCTAGGCCCCGTCTCGCAAGCGCGCCCCCGCAAAGCCCCGCAACCGCGCCGGCTAGTCAAACTCGCCCACGCGCCTTACCTCGGGCTCAAGGTCAACGCCAAACTGCGCCTTTACCTCGTCTTGAATATGGGCGATCAAGGCGCACACGTCTGCCGCCGTGGCGCGACCGGTATTCACCACAAAGCCGCAGTGCTTCTCGGACACCTGCGCGCCGCCCACGCTCGCCCCGCGAAGGCCTGCGTCCATAATCAGCTTGCCGGCAAAATATCCCTCGGGCCGCTTGAAGGTGGAGCCGGCGGACGGCATGTCCAAGGGCTGCTTTTCCTCGCGGCGCGCCTGGAAATCATCCATGGCAAAGCGAATGGCATCCGGGCTGTCCGGCGTCAGCTTAAAGGTGGCGCTCAGGACGATGAGCCCGTCCGTATTCACGCGGCTCTTGCGGTACCCCATGTTGAGCTGGTCCACGTCAAGCGTGCAGACCGATCCGCGCTGCCCGCGCTTGCTGGGCACGTAGACGTCAACGGACTCCAAAACGTCGGAGGTCTGGCCACCGTAGGCGCCGGCGTTCATAAAGCACGCGCCGCCCACCGTAGCGGGAATCCCCCACAGGGGCTCCAGGCCAGAAAGCCCCGCATCTGCGGCGGCAAGCGCCACGTCTCGCAGCAGCGCGCCCGCCTGGGCAATAACGCGCGTGCCCTCAATGCGCACGTCCGCCATGTTCTCGCGCAGCAGCACCACCACGCCGCGAATGCCGCGGTCGCTTACCAGCAAGTCCGACCCATTGCCAACCACGGTAACGGGGGTCTCGGCAAATGTGCAGGTGTCCAACACGCGCACCAGCTGCTGGGGGTCCTGGGGCTTCACCAGCAAATCGGCCGGCCCGCCAATCTTAAAGGTGGTGTGCAGCTTCATGGGTTCCACCATAAGCACGTTGTCCTCGCCCACCACGCCGGCAAGGGCGCAAATAAGGTCGGGGTTGAAACTTTCGTAATCGTGCATGAGCACCGCCTTGATGTCGCTTGAATTATGCAGCTTAACTATACCCAGCGCGCAGCCCCTTGCATATGACTCCATCAAGCGAGTATAGTGGCCTCGCATATGTTTCAGGGCGGGGCGAAATTCCCCACCGGCGGTAAATGGATGCGAGACGCGCGTCCACAAGCCCGCGAGCCGCGTAAGCGGTTGATCCGGTGCGAATCCGGGGCCGACGGTATAGTCCGGATGAGAGAAACGAGGTCTCCCATTATGAACAACTCTATCGATACCAAGCGAATCGTCCTTGCCGCGCTGTTTACCGCGGCCTCATTCGCGCTCTCCTTTATCCAAATCCCCATTTTCCCCGCGGCCCCCTGGCTTATGTACGACCCCTCGGGCATTGTCTGCCTGCTGGCCGCGCTGGCGTTTGGCCCCAAGCTGGGCGCCGCCGTCGCCATCCTGTCCTGGTTGCCGCGCGTCTTCCTCGACCCGTTTGGCGCACCCATGGGCATGCTCTCCACGTGCTGCCTCATCATCCCCGCAGCGATTATCTACGCCAAGTCCGGCAACACCCGCGCGGGTTCCATCGCGGGCATGGTTGCCGGCGCCGTGCTATCCATCATCGCAGCCTGCGCGCTCAACCTGGTGGTGACGCCGCTGTACACCGCCGTCACCATGGAGCAGGTAGCCGGCATGATCCTGCCCATCTTGCTGCCCTTCAACACCCTTAAGATGGTCATCAACGTGGTTGCCGGCCAAGTGCTGCTGGCCCCCTGCATGAACGTCCTGCGCTCCCAGCAAGGCATAAACTCCACGCGAGCCTAGCCTTGCGCAAGTGCGGGCGCAACCACACCGCAACGCGCCCGCGCTTGCCCGTTGCAGCTTTTGCCTACCATCAGAAAGCATCCTATGCACAGCTCGCCCATCATCCAGCTCGACAACGTACGCCTCAGCTACCCCTCCCCTACCGCGCAGCCCGTAGAAGCGCTTCGCGGCGTCACGCTCTCCATCGCTCAAGGCGAGCATGTCTGCATCCTAGGCAGCAACGGATCGGGAAAATCCTCCCTCGTCCAGCTGCTCAACGCGTTGATTCTGCCCACGTCTGGAGACGTTCGCGTTTTGGGCAAAAGCACGCTGGATCCCGCTAACGCCGTGGCGATCCGTACGCGGGCAGCCATGGTGTTCCAGCATCCAGAGGACCAGATGGCCACCAGCATCGTCGCGGATGACGTTGCATTTGGCCCGGAAAACCTGGGCATTCCGCGCGAGCACATTGTCCAGCGCGTCGACGCCGCCCTGGCGGCCGTTGGCATGGACCACCTGGCGCAAGCAGACCCCGCGGATCTTTCCGGCGGGCAAAAACAGCGCGTCGCCATCGCCGGCGCGCTCGCCATGGATCCGCAGATCTTGCTACTCGATGAGCCGGCGGCCATGCTCGACACCCACGGCAGGCAGTCGATCCAGCGCATTGTGGGCTCGCTCAAGCGCCGCGGCATCACCGTGGTCCACGTCACGCATTTTATGGACGACGCCCTGCTTGCAGACCGTGCCATAGTGCTGGACCATGGACAGATCGCACTGGACGGAACGCCGCGGCAGGTCTTTGCCCGCTACGAGCGCATCGGCCAGCTTGGCCTTGAACCTCCCTTCGCCATGCGCCTGTCCCAGCGCCTTCGCGACATCGGCATCAACGCGCCCCTCACCGCAGACCAAGACGAACTTGCCCGTTCCCTTGCGTCCATGGCGCCGCAGGGCCACGTCCACCGCGCGCCGTCAAGCAACGACGCCGGCATCGGCAACGCGTCCCTGCCCCGCGAAGCCTCCGCCTTGGCCATCGCCTTTCACGGCGTCTCCTATGACTACGCGCAGGCAGCATCTGCCCGCAAAAAGCGCCGGCGCGGGTTCTGGCAGCCCGCCAAGAAGCGCCCCTCGGGCCCGCTCGCCTTGGATAACGCGAGCTTCTCTTTGGCACCGGGCTCCCTAACCGCCCTGGTAGGCCATACCGGATCGGGCAAATCAACCAGCATCGAGCTCGCGTGCGCGCTCAAAGTCCCCCTTACCGGCACCGTCAAGGTCAATGGCATCGACACCGCGGACCTTCGTCTTCGTCCGCGCCTTAGAAAAGAGATCGGCTACGTGTCGCAGCTGCCCGAACGCCAGCTTTTTGCGCAAACCGTCTATGAGGACGTTGCGTTTGGCCCGCGTAATTTGGGTTTGGACGAGGACGAGGTTCGTGAACGCGTGGCAAGCGCTCTCGCTAAAACCGGTCTTGAGCCTACAGAGGCGCTGCTCTGCCGATCGCCCTTCGCGCTCTCCGGTGGCCAGCAACGCTGCGTCGCCTTGGCCGGGGTCCTTTCCATGCGCCAGCCCGTCTTGGTGCTTGACGAGCCCATGGCGGGGCTTGACCCCCGCAGCCGCGAGCACGTTCGCACCCTGCTGCAAGACCTTAAAAAACAGGGTACCGCGCTGCTGGTTGTCACGCATTCTATGGACGATGTCGCCGAGCTTGCAGACCACGTCGTCATCCTTGATCACGGACGCGTCGCCGCCGACGGCACGCCGCGCGAGGTTTTCACCACCCGCGCAGACGCCCTGGAGAGCATAGGCATCCCAAGCGCGCAAGCGTTCGCAGGACGTCTTGCCAGCATGGGACTTCCCCTTGCCGCCGAAAACATCCCGCTCACCATCGATGAGCTTGTTGCGTCTCTTACGGAGGTGCTGCCCCATGGCGCTGCGCGCTAGCATTGGCCAATACTATTCTGCCAACTCCGCCATCCACCGCCTCGACCCGCGGGCAAAGCTTGTGGCGACCGTCGCCTTTATGGTGAGCTGCTTTTTTGTGCACTCCTTGGCCGGACTCGCCATGGCGGGAGTTGCCGTGGGCTCATGCGTCGCTCTGGCAAACGTGCCGGCGGGCCGGCTGCTATCCCAAATCAAGCCCATTGCGCTTTTCCTCTTTATCACATCGTTTATCAACCTGTTTTTTGTGCAAACCGGCCAGGAGCTTGTTGGCTTTGGCCCCATCCGCATCTTTAGCGGCGGCGTCGAGGCGGCGATTCTCTATACGGTCCGCTTCTTTTTGCTGCTTATCGCAGGGTCTCTGCTTATGCTCACCACCACGCCCACGGCGCTTACCGATGGCGCGGCAAAACTACTCGCCCCCTTAGAGCGCCTGGGCGTTCCCGTAAGCCAGGGAGCGCTGGTGTTGTCCATCGCGCTGCGCTTTGTCCCCACGCTCGCGCAGGAGGCGGACAACATTGTTGCCGCGCAAACCACACGCGGGGCAGACCTTGAGAACAAGGGCGCCCTGGCCTACGCACGCGCATGCGTGCCGCTAGTGGTACCGCTGTTTGCAAGCGCGCTGCGCCATGCGGACAACCTGGGCCGCGCGCTAGATGCCCGCTGTTACACCGGCGGCGCCTCCCGCACCCACTACCATGAGATGCGCTTCACCCCGCGCGCGGACGGTCCTTTCGCCGCGGCGTGCCTGGCCTACCTGGCGGCGCTGTGCGCCATCAACCTGCTCGGCATCTAGCCGCACGGCATCCAGATCCGGTGCAGGCGCCCAGTACAACGCGCGCCAACACCTACAGTACGCTGCAAGTTCACCACGCACCACGCCGGCAAGCCATCAAACACAAAGGCGCCCCCGCCATCCCCCTAGATGCTCCGCGAAGCGCGCATCTAGGGGGATGGCGGGGGCGCCGCCCGTTTGGAACGCTTGCTATCCGGCGAGGTTGTTGCCGTTCGCCCAGCCCCAACGCGGGGTCACGATACCGCCGTAATAGCTGATCCACTCGTCCACATTAATGCTGCGGATATAGCCAACGTTATCCATTACGGTATTGTCGCCCACGTAAATGCCCACGTGGCCGTAGATCCTGCCCGCCCATGTATGGCTGTGGGACGAGACCGCGATGATCATGCCAACCTGCAGGTTCGACTTTTTAGAACTGGTGCAGAAGTTGCTATACATATCGTCGGCGTTACCGGGAACGTTGCCCAGGCCCGCGCGCTCAAACACGTCAGAAACCCACCAGGCGCAAAGACCCACGCCGGGGGACGGCGTCTTCTTGCACCACGCCACAACAAGCTGCTGCAGGTTGCCCGCGCTGGACGATCCCTGGCCATCGCCCGGAATGCTCGTGGCGCCGCCGCCAGACGCCTGTTGTTTAGCGGCCTCCTCGGCAGCGCGGCGCGCCTCCTCTTCCGCTTTCGCAGCGGCGAGAATCTCGGCATCGCGCTTGGCGATAAGGTCCTTTACATCTTGGTCAAGGCCATCAAGCAGCGCCTGGACCTCGTCCTTCTTATCTTTCATGCTTTGCAGCTGCGCGGTCTGCTGTTCTTTAAGGCCCTCGAGCTCAACTTTCTGGCTTTCCAGCTCCGCCTTGGTTTCTTTTAGGCCCTCTTGGATCTGCACCACTTCTTCAATGGCGCGCTGATCGCTTTCGTTCACCTTGTTGATGTAGTAGGTCTTTGACAGCAGATCGCTAAAGGATTCGGACGAAAGCAGCAGCGCCAGCATGCGATTATCGCCAGCCTTATAACTGCTCGACACACGGTGGGCCAGCTCGCCCTGCTTCTCCTCAAGCTCCTCTTGCTTCTCCTCGATCAGCTCCTGCGTGTCATCGATCTGGCCGTTGACGTCCTCGATCTGGCCGATGGTATCGTCCAGCTTCTCAGACAGCGTCTGGAATTGATCGGAAAGGTCATCGAGCTGCTGCTGCGCCTCTTCAAATTTCTTTTGGGCGGCAGCCAGGGCATCGGTGGTCTCTTTGGTTGCAGAGGGCGTAGCGAAGGCGCGCATAGGGCTGGCGAACAGCGTTGCCGCTGCCGCCGCGCCAAACAGCGCTTTTATGGCATTGCGCCGACTTATGGCAAACCGGTCGCTTTCAAGTGCGCAAATCTCGCCCGCCTTGTTGCGGGGCGATTGCATGGTGGGCTGTGACATATGGACTCCGTTTAATGTGTAATGATATGTCGAACACTGCCTGTCGCATAAGGATACCCCAGAAGCACCCTCTTCGGATTACTTTGGACGAGATTCATCAACACCCAACGGATGAACGGCCGCCCCAGGCAGTGCGCTATACTTTTGAGAGTTCGTGCAAACACAGAGGAGGACCTATGTCTCAAGAACTTGCACCTCAAGATACCTGCGTGCTCGTCACCGGCGGCGCCGGCTTTATCGGCTCGCACACCGTGGTCGAGCTCCTTGCCAAGGACTATCAGGTTGTCATCGTGGACGACCTCTCTAATTCCAGCCCCATCGCCATCGACCGCATCAAGCAGATCGCTGGCGACGAGGCCGCAAAGCGCCTCACCTTCTACGAGGCGAACGTTCTTGATCGCGATGCCATGAACCGCATCTTTGACGCGCACCGCATCGACCGCGTCATCCATTTCGCCGGCTTCAAGGCCGTGGGCGAGTCCGTTCACAAGCCCATTGAGTACTACCACAACAACATCGAGAACACGCTGGTACTTGTTGACGTGATGCGCCAGCATAGCTGCAAGTCGATCATCTTCTCCAGCTCCGCAACCGTCTACGGCGACCCCGACCGCCTGCCCGTGCGCGAAACCGACCCCAAGAAGCCCGCCACCAATCCCTATGGCTGGACCAAATGGATGATCGAGGAGATGCTCACCGACCTGCACACCGCCGATCCCGAGTGGAACGTTGTGCTGCTGCGCTACTTCAACCCCATCGGCGCCCATAAGAGCGGCCTTATCGGCGAAGATCCCAAGGGCATCCCCAACAACCTTGTCCCCTATGTCGCGCAAGTCGCCGTAGGCAAGCTCGAGGCCGTCCAGGTTTTTGGCGACGACTACGACACCCCCGATGGCACCGGCGTGCGCGACTACATCCACGTTGTCGACCTTGCAACCGGCCATGTCGCCGCCCTTGATTGGATGAACGGCCGCGAGGGCGTTGAGATCTTTAACCTGGGCACCGGCCAGGGCACGTCCGTACTCGAAGTTGTCCGCGCGTTCTCCGCAGCATGCGGCCGCGAGCTGCCCTACAAGATCTGCCCGCGCCGCGGTGGAGACGTTGCCGCCGTCTACGGCGATGCCTCCAAGGCAGAGCGCGAAATGGGCTGGAAGGCTCAGTACAGCATCGATGACATGTGCCGCGACTCATGGAACTGGCAGTCCAAAAACCCCGATGGCTTCGCCACCGCGCAGTAGAGCTGGCAGCGATTCTCGCCAGTCCATCCACCAGCCCGTTTAAGCAAGCTTTTTATGCAAAGGACCCTGATTTAGCGTGCCTAGCCCGTTCACCGGTTTCCTCAACCGACACTTTGAAGAAATCAACCGGCATTTGGTGTCGTTCTTTACCGACAAAACCGATAACGCCGACATCGAAGCCTATCTTTACGCACCGCTGGGACGCTTTTCGGCAAATGCGGGCAAGCGTCACCGCCCCCTTATCTGCATGCTTGCCTGCCAGGCGGTAGGCGGCGACTTCCACGCCGCCATCAGCGCGGCGGCGGCTATCGAGCACTTTCAGTCCGCCGCCCTTATCCATGACGATATCGCTGACAACGGCCAGCTGCGACGCGGCGAGCCGTGCATGTACCTCACCGAGGGCGAGGGCATCGCCATCAACTGCGGCGACCTCGCCCTCTCGTTGGTGACGGGCACCGTTTTGGACGACGACTCGTTTGATGACCACATGAAGATCCGCTTGCTGCACGAGCTTGTCGACATGACCACGCGCACCATCGAAGGACAGGCGCTCGATCTTGGCTGGGTGCGCGACCAGCGCTTTGACCTCACCGTCGATGACTACCTGCGCATGGCCACGCTCAAGACCGCCTACTACAGCGGCGCCACGCCCCTGGCATGCGGAGCCATCATTGGCCGCGGCTCAAGCGAGCAGGTAGAGGCGGTGCGCGCTTTTGGCCTTAACACGGGGCTCGCCTTCCAGATTCAGGACGACCTGCTCAACTTGGTGGGCAAAAAAGAGGCGAGAAACAAAGACTTCCGCTCAGACATCACCGAGGGCAAGCGCACCCTGGTCGCCGTCCACGCCCTCGCCCACAGCAGCCACCGCGACGAGCTGGTGCGGATCTTGCAATCCGGCGCCACAGACCAAAAGGTTCTCTCGCGCGCCGTCGAGATCTTCGAGGAGGCGGGCTCCATCGACTTTGCGCGCGACTATTCGTTCAAACTCACGGCGCAGGCAAAGGAGCTCCTTGCCAATGTTGAACTGGACAACCATTGCAAGGGGCTCTTCATGAGCATGGCGGATTTCTTTGTCGAACGCCTGAGCTAGCAGGGTCGCCTCGGGCGTCGGCACCGCTGCCAACGCATCCATCCAAACCGCCCAAATCGCAAAGCGGGCCGGACTGCGCATGTGCAATCCGGCCCGCTTTGTGATTTGGGCGCGCCTCTAGCGGCGGGTCCTCGCCTCAAGCGACCTATACGCAATGGCGCCCAAGCCCGCAAGCAAAACGGCAATCACCATCGAGACCACCATGATGCCGTACTCGCCCGCGCCAAACGCAGAGGCGGCAACGGTCGATGTCACAATAGAGGGAATCCTGCCAACCGTGGCAATCGCCAAAACGGCGCCAAAACGCATGCGCGTAAGGCCGGCGAAGTACGTGAGAAAATCCTTGGGCGTACCCGGGATAAGAAAGATCACCAACATGATGAGCTCGAGCTTGCGCGCATCCTTAAGCCAGCTAAACCGCTCAAACTGCTCGCGGGTAAAGAACAGCCCCATAACCTTCCAGCCCCAGCGGCGCACGGCCCAATAGACCAGCGAGGACCCCACCGCGCTTGCCACCAGGCAGGCCGCGGTGCCTTCCCAAAAACCAAAGGCATAGCCGCTTGCCAGCTCAATGGGCTCGCCGGGCAAAAACGCCAGCACTATCTGAAGCGTATTGACGCCTATGATGGCAAGGCGGCTGAGAACCGCATGCTGCTCCACGTACGCATGCACGGCATCGGGATTAGAAAGCCATGCGTACACGTCTGGCAAATAACGCCAGCACAGACCCAACACCAAGGCGGCAACAACCACCAGCGCGCATACCACATGCCAACGGCGCAGGCGAAAACCGCCCCGGTGCCCGGCATCGCCCGCGCCTCGCGCGCCCGTACGTGCGCTCGAGGCTGTCTCAGCCCCCTCGGCAAACGACATACCGCCCAGCGCGGGCTCCGGCTCCAAACCATTCACAGGCATCATGGCGACCTCCCCTAACATCTTCCTTATCATTAGGTTCGCATCCGCCTGTCAACTCTTTGTCAACGGTCGAATAGTTTTTTCGAATCCCGTAGGAAACCGCGCCCGAACGTCCTCGCGCTCTTATGAAAACGCACCGACTTCAAACGTCGCGGTCACGCGAGCCCCGCCATCCGGCGCGTTGCCCAGCTCAATCTTGCCTCCGTGTAGCTGGACGAGGATCTGCGACACGTTGAGGCCCAGGCCAAAGTGCTCCGCCGACTTGCGATCGCTATAAAAGGGGTCGCACCCGCGATGCAGCGCCTCGGGTGTAAAGCCGGGTCCATCGTCCTCAATAGCCACAACAAGCATCCTATCGCCCGCGCTGCCATCGCCGCCGTCGCCGGCCGCAGCGCCTCCAGCCGCAGCGCCGCAAGACACCGCCACGGTAATATTTCCCACCGCATGCCCGCACGCGTTGTTGAGAACGTTGCCCATGACCTCCTCGACAAGCGCCACGTCCACGCAGGCATCTCCCTCAAGCAGACCGCGCTTGCACGCAAGCTCCAGCCCCTCGCCGCGGGCGGACACGATGTCGGCGGCATGCTCAAACAGCTCATCGGCAAGCTCTTCGGCTCCTATCGAAGTCCGAACCACGTCCCTGTCTTCAAGCTTGGATAATCCGCTCATAGCGTTGGCATAGGACTCCAGCCGCCCAACCTGCCCCGCAAGCGTCTCAAGCCGCTCCTCGTCCATATGCTCGCCCTTTGCCTCGCGCAGGCGCGCCATCTCGACCGTGCCCTTTAGCACCGTCACGGGCGTACGCAGATCATGCGCAAACGCCGCGTTGAGCCTGCGGCGCTCCTCCGCAGTGCGCCATAGCTCGCGCTGAGCCGCCAGCAGCGATGCTCGCATGTCTTCCAGCGTGACTGAAAGAGCGCCCAGCTCCTTGCCCTGTACCGGCTGAATGCAAAAATCAAGGTCCTGGGCGGCAATGCGGCGAGCGGCGCCGGCAAGATCACCCAGAGGCTCGGCGATGTGCACGCGGTAGAAGCGGCGGAACATGATGATGGCCAGGCCGCCGTAAATCACAAATGGCGATGCGCCTATCAATAGGTTCAAAATGGTATAGCCCGGCTCCGCAACCCTTATGGCGTCGGCATAGTAGGCAACGTTGGACGTCTTGCCCGTGCCAAACGCCTGTGCAAAGTCTATGCCCGTCGCCGCCTCAAACATCGCGACGGAGTCCACGCGACCCGCGCGGTTGATCCGGTCGTATTCTGGCAGCACCTGCGCGGTGATGTCATCGTAGTCGCTCAGCACGTCTTCCTGCGGATACTGGTCGTTGTAATTAAGGCCCCAGTCATAGAGCTCGATCTGGCCAGATTCAAGCATCTCAAGCGTCGCATACACCTCACGGTACCTATCGCTGGAGCCATCCTGCGTATACGCCGGCACGCTTTGCTCGTCCACGCTTACAAACACGGCATAGGGATTATCGCCCGGCACGTCTATTTCCGTGGCGGGAACCAGCTGATTTAGCTCCTCGTCATAAATATAGGGGCCCGAATCAACCGCCGCGCGCGTCACGCGCCCACCTTGGTCCTCAAATTCAACTTCGTAATACTGAATAAAGTCGCTACGGTCGAACGCGTTTATAACCACCATGGTAAGCGCGGTCGCAACAACCAGATAACACGCCAGGTACACGGCAAACGTCACCGCAAGGGGGCGAGAAGCCCACCATGCGCGAAGGCGCTTCAGCCTGCTGGGGCGAGGCGAGCCAGCCTCCTTCGATCGATGTCCGCCCGCGCCCCAGCGGTTCATTTTTGGCAGCACGCGCCTCATTTGGCCACCCAGCGATAGCCCACGCCCCATACGGTCTCTATGCAGTCATCGCCCGCGCCGGCGCCCGCCAGCTTCTTGCGAACGCGGCGCATGTGCTCGCGGACAATGGACGAGTCTCCCGTTGCGTCCCAGCCCCAAACGCGCTGGTAAATAAGGTCGCGGTCAAACACCCTTCCAGGGCTTTTGCTCAACAGCGCAATGATGTCAAACTCCGTTCGCGTCAACTCGACCGGCACCGCCTCACCGCGATCGCCGCGCACCTCGACCGTGCGCATGCCGTAATCTATGGTTAGGCGCTCAAAAAACTTCACCGAAGAGCCCTGCTCGCGAACGCGGTTTTCACGCGCCAGATGAGCTGCCACGCGGCGCCCCAGAACCTCTAGAGAAAACGGCTTGAGCACGTAATCGTCCGCGCCGGCGGCAAACCCGTCCAGCTGGTCAACATCCTCCACGCGCGCGGTAAGAAAGATGATGGGGCAGGCCAGGTGCTCGCGCAGGCGGCGGCACACCTCAAACCCATCCATGCCGGGCATGTTGACATCGAGGAGCACAATATCCGCACCGGATTCAGCGCGTGCAAGGGCCGCGGAGCCGTCGTTTGCCACAACGGTCTCATAGCCCTCCATCGAAAAATAATCGGCCAGCATCGCCGCGATGTCCCGCTCATCGTCCACAATCAACATCTTGCGCGTTGAAGCTGCAGCTACTCGTTCCACGGTTCCCCCTCATATGAAAAGCCGGATGCGCGCAATGCGCCCCAACCATATCATGCAACGCAATTGTCGACTTTTTTCCTACACGTCGGTCCGCCACCCGCCTTAAAGCCACCTTAAGGCTTGCGAAAGATTTGAACGGCAAGAACACATATGCCCGCATCATAATTGATACACTGTAGGTTGGTCCACCATGCACAGGCGGACCGATTCGCAAACACTGAGCATTCCGCCTTGCCCGTTTATATGGACGATTTCATACAAGGGCATGGTCACCATAGGAAGGGGTTTCGATGGACTCGATCGAGCAAGGCATGCAGGGCCCTGCCGTCGAAGACGTGCAGACGCGCCTGGCATCGCTTGGCTACGCCATCGACGAGCATGAACTCGAGGGTAGCGACTACGGCGCCTCCACCGCAAAGGCCGTGTCAGATTTTCGCGTTGCATCCGGTCTTGCCACAGGGGACGAGGTCGACTCCGTTTGTTGGAGCGCCTTGGTCGATGCATCGTACAAACTGGGCGACCGCACGCTCTACCTGCGCCTCCCCAATTTCCACGGAGCAGATGTACGCGCGTTGCAGCAAGCGCTCAACGTGCTTGGCTTTGCCTGCGGCATCGACGACGGCTATTTTGGCCCGCATACCGAGGCGGCGCTGCAACAATTCCAGGAAAACGTAGGCCTCTTTGCAGACGGCATGGCGTTTCAGGACACCTTTAACTACATCAAGCGCCTGCACCACGTGTGGAAGGACAAGCCTTCCGTGGTGAACATCGACTCCGAGGCTCGCTCCGGCTTTGCCCGCGCAGCAAGCGTTCTTGAGCACGTCAACGTTGCCGTGGGCGGCGAGGACGCCATCGCCCGCAACATCGCCTCGCGCATTTGGAATATCGCGTCTGCCACCACTGAGAACAGCGGCGTGGTTCTGTACGACTCTGAAGAGCCTCAGGACATGGACGTGATCTTTGTCGTTGCGAGCGAACCGCTGCCCGAGTCCGCAGCCCCCGTGGCCACTATCACGCTGGCTGAATGCACCAACCTGTCCCAGCGCATCCGCACCGCGATCGCCGCGTCGACGCAAAAGCCCGCACGCGTGCGTTTTGAGCTCACCGGGCTCACTCGCTACGGCACATTTACCTCAAGCGACGCACAAACTCTTGCAATCCGTCTGCTTGATGGCGTTTGCGATGCACTTAGCGCCTAAAGTACGCTACACTATTCCATTGTCTTGGGGCATCGTCCAGCGGCAGGACCCCGGTTTTTGGTGCCGGTTACGGGGGTTCGAATCCCTCTGCCCCAGCCATTAAGAAATAGCAGGTCAAAGCATGTTTTTGCTTTGGCCTGTTTTCTTTTTCGCACAAGCGTGAACAATGCCGATGCTAAAAAAGTGCAATACAACGCGCAATCGCCCCGCTGACGCCGTTGCATGGGTACAAGCCAAGCAACTTGTTTTCATCCACCCGCATCTATTGGAGGCATCATGGCAAACCACGGCGGCGATATGTTCATCAAGGCGCTACAGGATCGTTTTACCTGCAAACGCTATGCCCCAGAGGGCCACATAAGCGACAGCGACTTCAACACCATTCTCGAGGCGGCGCGACTCTCCCCCAGCTCCTTTGGCATGGAGCCCTGGAAATTATTGGTGGTCGAGAATCAAGAACTGCTCCAGCAGCTGCTCGACTGCTCCTGGGGCGCTAAGAAAAACGCCGACCGCACGGTAATTCTGCTTGCCCGCAAGAACCTTACCGCTCAAAGCGAATGGGCGCATGACATCTGCCATAACGTGCAGGGCCTCTCCCCTCAGGACGAGAAAGCTCGCTTGGAGATGTTCCAGACCTTCCAGAAGCGCGACCTGCGCGTCCTTGAAACATGTCCGCAGACCCTCGATCCCAAGCGCGCGCTCTTTGACTGGGCGTCCAAGCAGACCTATATCGCTCTTGCCAACATGCTCTCCACCGCCGCCGTGATGGGCATCGACGCAACCCCGGTCGAGGGCTGCGCCTTCCCCGAGCTCGAACGAGTGCTGGCGGGCAGCGGCATCATCGATACCGAGGAGTGGGGCGTATCCGTCCTGGTGCAGTTTGGCGTCCACGACCCCAGCCATCGTCCGCACCCCAAGCTTCGCCGCCCCTTTGCAGACGTAGTCGAGTACCTTCGCTAGCACAGCAGCAAACGCGCGACGCGAAAAAAGGAGCCGGCACCGCCACCAAGAGATTCACCCTCCCTGGTCGCGATGCCGGCCCCGCCGACTCACAGCTATGATCTAAGTGTATTAAATACTCTTATTGGCTTTACGCGCTTACCGCGGCGCCGTCTACAGAGTCCTCGTCATTGAACTCGCCAGCCTTGTAGGCAGCGGTACCCATAGCAGACCACTCGGGCTCTTCGTCCGGCATGCTACCGGCCTCCTTGGTAAAGAGCTCCTTGAGGCAGTTGTAGGCAACCATGATGCCCAGAGCCATAAGAAGGATGGCAAAGACCAACTGCAAACCAGAAGTGGCCATGACGGCCATACCGCCCGCCTGAAGCGCAGTCACGCAACCAAGCGCGCTCTGAACCAACGAGGTGAAGGTGCAGGCAAGCAGGAACGCAACGGGAACGTAGAGCATGAAGCCCTTACGGCCCGTGGCCTTGCAGAAGACCGCGATGGTGATCATGGTCATGCCGCCCAGCAGCTGGTTGGAAGCACCAAACAGAGGCCAGATGTTTGCATAGCCGCCAAAAGCGAGAGCAAGACCCGGGACCAGAGTCACCGCGGTGGCAAGCCAGGGATTGGTAACGACCTTCATGAAGCCGGTCGCGGACGAGGAGTCCTCGGCGGCGAGGGCATCGTTAGTGGTAGCGAAGAACTCCTGGAAGGAGAGGCGGGCGATGCGCGCCACGGCGTCCAGGGACGTAAGGGCGAGGGCGGAAACGCACATGGTCATAAAGACGGTTGCGACGGTGGCATCTACGCCAAAGGACGTCATGCCGCGAGCGATGCCCTGAGAGAAGATCTGGAAGGGCGTTGCGGCGACCCCGTTGTTGAGAGCTCCGGTACCAGCGGTGTTGAGATCGCTGAACATGATGCCGGCGATAACGACGGCGAGGATGCCAACAAAGGACTCCAAAACCATGGCGCCGTAGCCAACAGGCAGGGCATCGGATTCCTTCTCAACCTGCTTGGACGAAGTGCCGGAAGAAACCAAGCTATGGAAGCCGGAAAGAGCGCCGCAAGCGACGGAGACGAACAGGAGCGGGAAGACGTTCTTACCAGATGCGGACAGGGCGGCAAGGGTGTCACCGTCAACGATCATGGGAGCGGTCATGGTTGCCTTGCCGGCAGCGCCCAGAACCACAATGCCAACCACCGCGCAAGCGATCATAACCAGCATCATGATGCTGGTAAGGTAGTCGCGCGGCTGCTTAAGCGTCTGGATGGGCATGGCGGCAGCGAAGACCAGGTACACCATGATGACGGCAAACCAGCCCATCTTGTCCAAGTAGACGGGGAACTGCATGCCCACGGCAAACATAACGACCATCAAGACAACGGCGAGGGCGAACTCTTTAGCGCCGGTAAGGTTCCACTTGCGGCAGCCCCAACCAAAAGCGATGGCCACAAAGGTAAACAGCATAGAGATGGTACCGGCGGTGCCGCCCGCATAGGACTTGGCGTAATCGACCGCGCCGCTGGTAGCATCGACGACGGTCTTGAACGTACCGGCGACCATATCGGTGAACGCGGCGATAACAATGATGCAGAACAGCCAGCTGAACAGCAAGAACAAACGACGACCCGTGCGACCGATGTACTTATCGATCAGCTGGGCAAGAGACTTGCCGTTGTTTTTCATCGATGCGTACAGCGCGCCAAAATCATGAACGGCGCCAAAGAAGATGCCGCCCACCAGCACCCACAGCATAACGGGCAGCCAGCCAAACATCATGGCGACGATAGTGCCCGTAACGGGACCCGCGCCGCAGATCGACGAGAACTGATGCGAGAACGCGGTGAAGCAGGAGGCCGGAGAGAAGTTCTTTCCGTCCATCATGCGGCGCGCCGGCGTCAGCTGCGCGTTGTCCACGCCCCAGCTCTTGGCGAGCCAGCGGCCATACACCAGGTAGCCAGCGGCCAAAACAACCGCAGCGACTACGATTACTGCAACTCCATTCATTGAAGCTCCTTCCCCCAAGAAACTCGTCCAAGCCATAAAAAACAAGGGCCGTCGATTCATCTCGACGGCCCTTGCACCACTCATAGCCGCCCGCTATCGCGCGGGCAAGCCAAAGCATGCGTGCCCGCGTTAGCTAATAATGCTGATAATAATTAGCTGGGCTTGCTGCATGGCTCTAACAACTTTCTTACGTAAACGTGCGCACTGGATGCGCTACCACTCCCTCGTGGAACGATTAGCCAGTTTGTCACTTTATCTAGATGCAGTCAAATAACGCTCCTTTTCGTTGCGGGCGTGTAAACGTCTCGTTTCAAGCGTGAGAAGCGGTTCCTACAAGCGGCCTATCGCAGCGACTCTACAGCGTCATGTTTGGATCGGCATCCATATCGAAACCGGCATAATCGCCTTCGCGGTATTTACGTCGAGCGACCTCGGCGATCATGGCAGCGTTGTCCGTGCACGCATGCTGCGGGGGAAGCGTCACGCGAACGCCCCTGCGGCTCAGCTTGCGGACAAGGAGCTCGCGCAGGTGCGGGTTGGCCGCCACGCCTCCGCCAAGGCAGTATTCCTTGGCACCCGTCTGCTTGAGCGCATCCCAAGCCTTCTTGAACTGGACGTCGAACACGGCGGCTTCAAAGGACGCTGCGAGGTCGGGAAGGTGGATGGTACGGCCCGCTGCGGCCTCCTGCTCGATATAGGTAACCACCGCGGTCTTAAGGCCCGACAACGAGAACCGGTAATCATGGCTATGCATCATGGCGCGGGGGAAATCAATCGCCTTGGGATCGCCGTCCTCGGCCAAACGCGAAATGATAGGACCGCCCGGATACCCCAGACCCAACGCCTTGGCAACCTTGTCGAAGGCCTCGCCCACGGCATCGTCCAGCGTCTCGCCCAGTACCTCGTAATCGCCCCACGCGCGGACATGCACCAACATGGTGTGGCCGCCAGAAACCAGCGTAAAGATAAACGGCGGCTCCAAATCGGGCGTTGTCAGCAGGTTGGCGTACAGGTGGCCTTCCAGATGGTTGACGGCGATAAGCGGCTTGCCCGCGGCAAATGCGAAACCCTTTGCAAAGGCAACGCCCACAACCAGCGCACCAACCAAACCGGGACCCTGCGTAACGCCAACGGCGGCGAGCTCGCCGGGGGCAACGGGATCCGCCAGTCCCAAAGAAGCGGCAGCTTCCTCGAGCGCGGCATCGACCACGCCCACGATCACCTCGACGTGCTTGCGCGAGGCGATTTCCGGCACAACGCCACCAAAGCGCGCATGGAAGTCAATCTGCGTTGACACCTGGTTGGCGAGCATCCTGCCCGCCGCATCGATAATGGCGACCGCAGTCTCATCGCACGAGCTCTCGATAGCCATAACCAAAGAGCCCTCTTCCAAAAGCCTGCATTCGGCGTCGCTTCGCCGCGGCTCAGGCAGGGGCCACGGACGAGAAGCGGCAGCAGTCGGCTCCGGAGACGCAGCGTCTACCGGCAAGACCAGCGGCAACGCCGCGGTCATGATGCACGCATCCGCGCCAGTCCCATAGTAGCCGCGACGTACTCCGCTGCGGGAAAATCCCAACGACTCGTACAGCGCGATCGCCGTGATGTTATTCGCTTCGACCTCAAGCGATGCGGTAGTGCAGCCAAGCATCTGGGCATCATAGCTCACATGGGAGAGCAGCTTGCGCGCGATGCCCTGACGGCGACGATCAGGCGCCACCGCGACATCAAGGATCTCTACGTCGGTATCGATCGCCATGCCTCCCGCGATACCCACCAACTCGCCATTGTCATGCGCAACCCACCAGGAACGGGGCGCCGCGGCATCCGACGCCAGCTCGGACATAAATAGTTGCGGAGACCAGGGCGTGTGGCTCGCGTCGGCAAAACACGTCGCTTCGAGCTCGGCGGCGGCTTCTGCGTCCGCGGGCCCCATGGGACGGAACTGCAGGTGTCTTCCGGCCAGCTCGTCCGCAACGCCCGTGACCTCGCTCTTCGCACTCTGGGCTAGACCAAGACGCTTGCGCTCGTTCTCCTCCGCATCGGACAAGCGGGTATATACGGGCAAAACCTGCGCAGGGTCGCCGCTCTGATCATGCAGCATTGCCCTGGAGCTGGCGGCGGCGAGCAGCAAACCCTCTCCAGAAGGCCACCAAAGCTCGCGATCGAGAACGCGCTCCATCAGGCCGGCCTCCTCAAACAGCTTGGCATAGCGCACCAAGCCGTCTCCCGTGATCTGCAGCTCGCTGCAATCCGGACGCGAAGACCACTCTTCAACGGCGACAGCGGCCTTGACAACGCGCTCGCGCTCAAACAGGCGGTGCGGCCCGTCCTCATCAACGCTATAGAGCGCGGGGTACACCTCGCCGCGCATGGCGTCCGCCGCCACGCCAAGTAAACCGCGAACGCCGGCGCGCCACGCAGCCCATGCAGAAGCATCAAGCGTGGACACCCCGTACAGGGGCACGCCCGCGCCACGGGCAAGTCCCTTTGCCGTAGAGATACCAATGCGCACGCCGGTAAACGACCCCGGACCGCGCCCCACCAACACAGCGCCCACTTTATCCATGGACGCACCGGCATCTTGAAGAACTGCGTCGACCGTATTCACCAACTCCACATTGGCATGACGGCGGCACATGTGGTCCTGGTGGGACAGAAGCTCAACGCCGCCACCATCCGGGGCCGCCGTCCACTCTGCGCACGCGCAGGCGAGCATATCCGTCGAGGTATCAAGTGCAACTACTAACATGGTTTCAAACCGTTTCCTGTTCCTATGGCGCCGCAACCCTAGGCGACGTCTTTCATCGCGGCGTCAATTTGCGCCGCAAGCTCCTCTGCCCGCTTCCCAAACGGCTCAAGGCGAATAGAACGCCGGTGCTCCCCTTGACGTTCGATCACCACGGACAGGTATTCATCACACAGCTCGTCTTGGAACTGTTCGCCCCACTCGAGCAGGCACGCGCCTTCATAGCCAAGCACGTCGAAGATGCCCGTATCTTCAAGTTCGTAGGCATGCTCCAAACGATACAGGTCAAAGTGAAAAAGCGGAATCCTGCCGCCGTCATGCACCGCCATCAGTGCAAACGTTGGACTGGTCACGGGATGGGCATCACCCAGGCCGCGCGACACGCCCTTAGTGAAATGGGTCTTGCCCACACCGAGCCCGCCGGTGAGAATGAGAACATCGCCCTCGTTCAGAAAAGCCGCGACCAGTTCTCCAAAGCGCTCGGTATCCTCGACCGACTCGCTCTGATAGCGGCGCCCGTCCTCTCGCGTTAATGACATAGCCGCTACTCCTTAAGCCTGGGCAATGCGTCTGAATGCACCACGGCATCCCGCTGCTCATCCTGCGGGTGACGAGCGAGATAATCGCCCAGCATTCTAAAGTCCGCCTCCAGCAACTCCTGCCAAGCCGGGTTGCGCAGAGCCGCCGCAGGATGGAACGTGGGCATAACCACAAAATGACCCATCTGATGGAACCTGCCGCGAAGCTTGGTAATACCTATCTCCGTCTTCAGCACAAAATGCGTTGCAGGATTACCCAGCGTAACGATGATGTCCGGCCAGATGCTGCGAATCTGCTCGCGCAGAAACGGGGAACAGGCCAGCACTTCGTCGGGCTTGGGATTACGATTTGCCGGCGGGCGGCACTTAAGAACGTTGGCGATATAGATATCCTCTCGCGCAAGCCCGGCTAGAGAGAGGATACCGTTAAGATTCTCCCCCGCCCTGCCCACAAAGGGCTCGCCCTGCAGGTCTTCGTTCTTACCCGGCGCCTCTCCCACAAACATGACGCGCGCATGGGGATTCCCCACTCCAAAGACAATGTTGTTACGCGTCTCGCACAGAGGACACAGGCGACAATCGCCCAGCACCGCGCGAATCTCGTCCAAAGTCACCTCGCGGGGAGCTTGATTGTCATGCCCGGGAATATGCATTACGCCCATGGGGCCTCCTAGATATAAACCTTCTCGAGCCGCATGCCAAACCCGCAAGCAACCTCATAGTTGATGGTGCCGCGCAAGCGAGCCATCTCGTCCATGGTAATTACCGCATCACCGTCTTTGCCAACGATGGTAATCAGGTCGCCCACCTCCGCCTCGGGCATTTGCCGTGCCGGCGTCTGCTGGATTGCGACCATACATTGGTCCATGCAGATATTGCCCACCTGGCGAATCCGCTGTCCACGATAGAGAACATCCATCTTGTTGGACAGCGTGCGGGACAAGCCGTCTGCATATCCAATGGGAATAGTGCACACCTGAACGCGGGCGCGCGGAACGCGGAATGTGAAACCGTATCCCACTCCCTCGCCCATCGCCGGATGAATAGTGCGCGTCACACGGGCGCGAACGCTCATAACGGGTTCAAGCGGCATGATCGAGGCGCTCTTTTCGCAGGGCTGCAGTCCATACAAGCCAATGCCCGCTCTGATCATGTCAAATTGCATCGAATGATCCAGCATGGAAGCCGGCGTATTGCTGCAATGCACGATGCCGCATTCAAAACCCGCATCCTTCATTGCGGCGACGGCTTCGCTAAAGCGCGTGCACTGCAGTCGATAATCCCAGCCATCGGGATCGTCTGCCGTGGCAAAGTGCGTAAACACGCCATCGCACTCGATACCGCGATGGAAGTCGATCTCGCGCCTAAACTCAAGCACGTCGGTAAAGTGCACGCCAATCCTATTCATGCCCGTTTCGATCGCCATGTGGTACTTGCCCACGCATCCCATCTCCACAGCGCGCTCACCATAGGCAAGGGCGAATTCGGACGAGTAGACCGAGGGCATGATTTGATATTCAAGCAAGGTATCGCAGGCGTCGATTGGAGGCTCGTTAAGAACCAGAATGGGAGACTTGATTCCGCCCTCGCGCAGCTGAACGCCCTCGGAAACCGTGGCGACCGCGAACATGTCCGCACCGGTAGCATGCATGATCTTGGCACACTGCACGGCACCGTGACCGTACGCGTCAGCCTTGACCACGCAGCATAAACGCTTGCCATACCCAAGAAGGTTCTTAAATGCTCGCGTATTGCGGCGAAGCGCCCCCTGGTCAATCTCTACCCATGCCCAACGAGTTGCGGGCTCTTTGCTACTAGGCATCGCTATTCTCCTTTGGAAGCCGCAGCACCCAGCCCTGTAAGGGCATGCATCGCCTCGTCCTCTACCAATTGTAAAGCCTGACCAATGACATCGATGAGGTCGGTTGCTATCACGCTGCGCTCGCCCATCTCAGCCGCCGCCGCAAACCCCGTATAAGAGTGAACGGTCACGGCGTAGGCGCCAAACTCCGGCCATGCATCTGACTGAGCATGCGCCGTTGCAACTATGCCGGCAATAATGCCGCTTAGCACATCACCAGAACCGGCGGTGGCAAGCGATGCGGGGCCAGCCGTGGGGATCAGCACCTTATCTACGCCAACCACAGCAGTTGTGGGGCCCTTGGCAATAACAAGCATGTTATCCGAGCCGCAAGCCCATAAAATGCGCTGAGAAGCCTCGATTGCACTGCGGAGGTCATGAACAGGGTCTCCCGCAACGAGACGAGAAAGCTCGCGATGATGCGGCGTCAAAATCAGCGCACCGTTACGACGAAGTAATTCAGGCGTTTTATCGATGCCGTCAATAGAGCCACGACCCAGACAGTTCAACGCATCGGCGTCGAGAATTAGGGGCACATCGCTCTCCAAAAGGCCGCTGACCACTTGCATGCAGCCCGATGCCGTCGTCATACCAGGACCGCACAGAACAACATCGTATTTTGGAGCGATCTCACAGATGACGGAACGAGCAGCCGCCCCAAATGAACCACGGGAATCAGAGGGAATGGCGACAACCGGAATGGAGGGCAGCGCGAGACGAATGAGGTTGGCACAGGAATCCGGAGCGGCAACGGTAACGTATCCGGCGCCCGCGCGGGCTGCAGACTTGGCAGCCATCATGGCAGCTCCAGGGTACATCGCGGAGCCCGCGACAACTAGCACAGATCCGCGAGAGTACTTGTCGATGTTGCCGGGAAGAGGCTCAATAAAATCGACCAAATCAACGGGGTCGACAAACTCTGCCGCATGATCTACCTCGCCAATAACCTCATCAAGGCTGTCGTACAGTTCTCCGCAAACAAGCTCGCCGGCAAACTCCGGGCCATCGCCACTATAAAGGCCAATTTTGGGAGCGAGCATGGTCGCAGTCAAATCCGCGCGCACGCACGCTTCAGCGCGCTCTCCGGTCTCAGAATCAAGACCAGAAGGCACATCGACCGAAATCACCGAGGCGCCGGTCTCATTGAGAGCGGAAATCCATATATTAAACGGGGGGCGAAGCTCACCATGGAACCCCGTACCGAGAATGGCGTCAATTACAAGGTCAGATTGCTCAATAAGCTCAACGAGCTCATCACGCGAAGGCCCAACATGAACAGAAACGTCACGTCCAGCAGTTCGACGAGCAACATGACGAGCCAGCGCACTTGGAATTTCATCGGGATCGACGGGGGTTACAACGTGGACGTCGGAACCCTTTTGACTAAGAATGTCGGCGGCCACCCATCCGTCACCACCGTTATTGCCAAATCCGCAAAGAACCAGAACGCTCTTGGGGGAACGAGCCTCAGCAAGGCTCGCAACAAACTCTCCGGCAAGCTCCATGAGCTCTGCTTTTGAAGTGCCCTCTTTTTCGATAAGGTCCTCGAGTCGACGAACCTCTTCAGTACTCAAAACCGGCTTCATCTCAATTCTCCTATTCCGTGATTTGAGATTCTCCAGATATAGATACAAGCTCAGCATCCTGAACACGCTCAAGTTCCTCTAGAACGCTTTTAGCCTCTCTAAACGAGCGTGCAATACGGGCCTTTTCCGACTCCCTATCGGGCTTTTGCTTAGGTCGAGCATCTTCGGTAATTGTCATAGCATTTGCAACGGCGACATCATTGGTGAATGAGAGCGAGATAGCGACTTCAACAATTCCAAGATCCTGAGCAATCTCAAGAGCTCGGCCATTAAGAACGGCAACGGGCTTTCCAGAAGCGTCACGAGAAACAGAGACATCTTGTCTACCAATTCCAGAGCTAAATCCCGTACCGAGAGCCTTTAAGACGGCCTCTCGAGCAGCAAATCGGCAGGCATAATGAGCAGCTGGGCGATTCGAAGACTCGCAGTACGCCCGCTCTTCATCTGTAAAAACACGCGTAGCAAAAGAGGGAGTCCTCTTAAGAATGGACTCCATACGAGCAATCTCAACAATATCAACGCCAATACCAGCGCGAGCCATAAACACACCTCCCAGCCATAACGCATATCCGCAATATTGTAACGGCTTAAGAGGAATGATGAGGCGACATGGAGCCGATAGCAAACGCTCAGCAGAGACGTGCTCAAAAGACAAACAAAGAAGCGGGGCCCCGGAGGGCCCCGCTCCGCACCTATATGGAAGTGCCGTCCACCGGTCAGCGGCGCCCTGCTCTCCCACGGGC